>Ga0068864_100004723_pt1 | contig 11160 bp, 6 predicted proteins | sample KBSSwiS72_FD_66586 | JGI IMG/M metagenome (GOLD analysis project Ga0068864, IMG submission 66586) | Switchgrass rhizosphere microbial communities from Kellogg Biological Station, Michigan, USA - KBS Switchgrass S7-2 | ecosystem: Host-associated > Plants > Roots > Rhizosphere > Soil ...
CGATGCCGACCTGCGCGAGGAGGAGGATCCCAGGCGAGGCGACCTCACGAACGGGGATCTCGCTCGGATCTTCCACGACATCGGCGACATGCTCGAGGTCAAGGGCGAGCTCCGGTTCAAGACCGTCGCGTACCACCGCGCGGCGGACGCCATCGGACGCAGCCCGGTCGATCTCGTCGCCGCCTATCGCTCGGGTGACCCGCCCAAGATCCCCGGTGTCGGCGCCGCGATCAGCGACAAGATCACGGAGCTCGTCACGACCGGCCGGATGGCCTACTACGACAAGCTCATCGCCGAGGTCCCGCCGACGCTCGTCGAGCTGCTGCGCATCCCGGGCCTCGGACCACGCACGGTCCGCCAGATCTGGGTCGAGCTGGGGATCGTCTCCATCGACGACCTGCGCGTCGCGGCGGAGGGGGGCCGCATCCGCACGCTCAAGGGCCTGAGCGACCGGACCGAGGCGTTGATCCTCGACGGCATCCGCCGCCTCGAGACGACGCCGCAGCGGATGCTGCTCAACAAGGCCGAAGCCACCATCCTCGGCTTCATCGAGGCGCTGACGGACACGCCCGGCGTCAGCACGATCGAACCGGCCGGCTCGTTCCGCCGGAAGCGGGAGACCATCGGCGACCTCGACCTCCTCGCCGAGACCGACGACGGCCCCGGCCTGATCGAGCGCTTCATTGGTCTCGGGATCGTCGATCAGGTCCTGAACAAGGGTGGCTACAAGGCGGCGGTGCGCGCCATGCGCGGACCACAGGTCGATCTCATGGTGATGCCGCCCGGCGCCGCGGGAACGTACCGCGTCCATTTCACGGGCTCGAAGGAGCACAACGTCCGCCTCCGGGAACGAGCCCGGGACATGGGCTGGAGCTTGTCCGAGAAGGGCTTCCTCCGGATCGGCGAGGACGGCGAGCCGCTCACGGGCGATGACGCCGAGCTCCGGACCTTCCCGACCGAGGAGGAGACCTACGCCTTCCTCGGGCTGCCTTTCATCGAACCTGAGCTGCGCGAGGACGAGGGTGAGATCGAGGCCGCGCTCGCCGGCCGCGTGCCGACCCTCGTCCGGCTCGAGGACCTCACCGGCGACCTGCACAGTCACTCCGAGTGGTCCGACGGCACCCACCCGATCGAGGTCATGGCCGAGGCGGCTCGCCGGCGTGGGCACGCCTTCCAGGTCCTGACGGACCACAGCCAGTCGCTGGCGATCGCGCGCGGTCTCACCCCGGATCGAGTCGAGCAGCAGCGCGTGATCATCGCCGAGCTCAACGCCCGGTACGCGGGGGAGGAGGCCGAGGGCACGGCGCCGCCGGAGACGCCGCCCGAGGGGTTCCGCCTGCTCCACGGCTGTGAGCTCGAGATCCGCGCGGACGGCGAGCTCGACTACCCGGACGAGCTCCTTGCGCGGTTCGATCTGGTCGTCGCGTCGGTCCATGTCTCGCGGCGCCAGTCCAAGGCCGAGCTGACGCGACGGACGCTCAACGGCATCCGCAGCCCACACGTCGACGTGATCGCCCATCCTTCCGGCCGGATGATCGGGACGCGGGACGATCTCGACCTCGATTGGGACACCGTCTACGGCGAGGCCGCGCGCACCGGGACGATCCTCGAGATGAACGGGTCGCCCCACCGTCTCGATCTTGCCGTCGAGCGGGCGCGCCGCGCCGTCGGCATGGGCGTCACCCTGTCGATCGACTCCGACGCACACAAGGTCGCCGAGTACGACCACCTGCGCTGGGGGGTCACCCAGGCTCGGCGTGCGTGGGTACAGCCGGCGGACGTGATCAACACGCGCTCGCGCGCCGACCTGCTCACGTGGGTCGCCGGCAAGCCTGACCGCGTATGACGACGTCAGCGGCGGGACCCGCCTCGCGTACCATCCCGGCGATGCAGGACGATCGTGCCGGCCGTCGCGACCTCGCGCTTGCCGCGGTCACGATCGTCGGGCTGTCGCGCCTCATCGAGCCGCCGGGTGTCTGGTTCGTCGCGGCGTTCCTGCTCGGCGCCGTCATCCTCGGCAGCCTCCAGGTCCTGCACGACGAGACCGTCGATGCCGCCGACCACGCGCTCGGCATCCCGATCGAGTCGTTGATCCTGCCCGCCGTCGCAGCCGTGGCCTGTCTCGGCGCGATCCGGCTCGTCCCGTTCGGACTCGCCCTCGTCCCGGCACTGATGATCACCGGCTTCCTCATCGAGCGGTGCCTGGCGCTCGAGGCGCGGATCCTGTCGTCGCCCGGCGGGCTGGACGCCGATCTTCGGACCACCGTGCTCGTCACGACGCTGATCGTCGCGTTCCTCGCATTCGTCGGGGTGGCCGCGACGGTCCCAGGCGGTCTCGCCCAGCCGGGCACGAGCGGCATCGCCGGTCAGCCACTGCCGCGTCGCGACCTCCTTGTCCTGGCCACCGGTGACGCCATCGTCGCGTTCCTGCTGGGCTACCGCGCGGCTGCCCTGCGGGTGACGACGCTGCGCGACGCCTTATGGTCCGCGGCCACGTACGGCATCGCGATCGCGATCGCCGCGGCCGCGCTCCGGTTCGTCCAGATCCCGCGGCTGATGGGTCCGGCGCTGCTGACCCTGACGTTCTATCTGTGGGACGCGTTCCACGCCGCCGGTCCGTCACGACGACGGGACGTTCGCTGGATCTGGCAGACGGCATTGCTCGCGGTGCTCGGCGTCGCGGTCATCGCCCTGAACCTGCTGATCCGCGACTGACCTGCAGGGCGTCCACCGTGAACGATCCGGGGTCCCCGTTTGACGCCACCTCTCACCGATGCTAGAAACGCCGAGCCCCGAAGGACCTGAAAGGACGACGAGCCCGTGACGTTTCCCGATGTCGAGACCAACCAGCAGAGTCCGGTCAACCTGACCCGGACCAAGCGCCAGCTGGCCGAGCAGGCGATCGCCCAGGCCTCAGCGGCGCAGTGGGAGGACGCGGCCGACACCAACCGCAAGCTGCTGGAGCTCGGCCCGGACCCCGAGGCGGAGAACCGCCTCGCCAAGGCCCTCTGGGAGCTGGGCTCGCTCGGTGAGGCGCGCGAGCACTATCAGACCGCGCTCGCCCTCGACCCGACGAACCGCATCGCGGAGCGCAACATCGACCGACTCAAGGTGCTGCTCAACGCTGCCGGCGAGAAGACCGTGCCGGCGCAGGAAGGCAGCAAGGCGCCGGTCAGCATCTTCGTCGAGGAGACCGGCAAGACCGGTTTCGCGTTCCTGACGGACCTAGCCTCTCCCAAGGAGCTCGCCCAGGTCAACCCAGGTGACGCGGTCGAGCTCGTCCCGGAGCGCAGCCGTCTGATCGCGTTCTCGAATGGGGTACGGATCGGTGTCGTGGAGCCGCGCGTCGCGGCGCGGCTGCTCAAGCTCATCGCCGATGGGAACAAGTACGCGGCGGGTGTCACGAGCCTCGGCGACAAGGACGTGCGCCTGATCATCCGCGAGACGTTCCAGGACCCGAGCAACTACGGCAAGGTCAGCTTCCCGACCGCCGCCAAGTCGACCGACCTGCGGCCGTACACGAAGGGCACGCTCGTCCGCGAGGAGATGGAGCTCGAGGAGGACCTCGAGGACGACGAGGAAGACGAGGAGATCGAGGACCTCGATCGGGTGCTTCCCCCTGAAGCGACGACGGACGAGGCCTTCGAAGAGGAGCAGGACGAGCTCGACGAGGCGTAGGCCTCGCGATCGGGCACGTCTCGGTCCCTCGGGCCACGCCCGGAGGGCTGGCATGGGGGAGGTAGCATTCGCCAGATGGCGGTTCGTCACCATGCCTCCCGCGCTGACGTGGGCGGCAACCTCCCCGTCTTCGAGCGACTGGCACCGGCGCCGCCTGCGGTCCTGCTTGCAGCTCGGATCGAGGCCCACACGGGACCTGGCGACGTCGTCGCCGACCTGGCCGGTCGGGGCGGTTGGGTGGCGCGTGCCGCGGTCGATCGGCAGCGGCGGGCCATCTCGATCGAATCCAGCCCGCTGACCCGGATGCTGGCCGAGGTCGTGCTCCGTCCGCCGGATGTGCGCCACCTCGACGCAGCGTTCCAGGGCATGTCCGCGTCACCGCGGGGTGAGTCGAGCCTCAAGGTCTCGATGGGCGATCTCTTCGCCACGCGGTGCGCGACGTGCGGGCGGATGCTCGTGGCCGACGAGTTCACCTGGTCGAGCGATGGCGAGGCGCCGTCCCGGCCCGTCCAGCGGACCTATCGGTGCACGGTCTGCCGGGACATGCGCGGCGGGTCGGAGGCGCGCCACGGCGCGTTGGATCTCGAGGATCTCGAGCGGGCGACCAAGGACCCTGACGGTGGGAATTCGCGGGCCTGGGCGCGCGACCGATTCCCGGCGGTCGACGGGGCGCCCGACCTCGTCGACGAGCTGCTCGACCTCCATACGCCACGCCAGCTGTTGGCGCTGACCGCGATCATGGAACGGATCGAGGCGGACCTGCGCGCAGCCCCCGTGCTTGCCGCTCTGCGCCTGGCGCTCCTCCACGCGCTCATCCCGTCGAGCCGGCTCGCCACCGGCGCAGGACGCGGCGGCGCGCTTCGTGTGGCCGGCGGCCACGTCCGGCTTCCGGGGACGACCCAGTGGCGCGAGCGGAACCCATGGCTCGCGTTCGAGGACGGGTTCCGCCAGGTGCGTGGCTTCGTCCAGCACCTGGAGGGCGGCGCGCTCGGGCCGCTCCAGGCTCGCCTCGGCGAGGACCTGCAGGCGCTCGCCGAGGGGTCCGCGACGGCCGTGCTCGCCGTCGCCAGTCCGTCCGCTGTCCGGGCCTTGAGCGACAGCGATAGCTTCGGCCGGGTCGCTGCCCCGAACCCGAAGGTCCGCCTGGTCCTTGGCCAGCCGCCGATGCGCCCGAGCCTCGACCGGTTGGCGATGGCCTACCTCGGGACCGCCTGGACGCTCGGTCGCGAGGCGACGTCGCTGCTCCCGATCGACGCGCTTGCCGACCCGTCGCTGCGGGCGCCGTGGTCGTGGCAGGCCGTCACGGTCGGGCGAGCCCTAGCTGCGGTCGAACCATCGATGGCCCGGGACGGGCGGGTCGTCCAGCTGGTCGATGGCGGCGCCGAGGCGCTTGCCGCCGTCGCCATCGGTGCGGCGTCCGCGGGCTACCGCGTCGTGGTCGCGCGCCAATCCGATCCTGACGATGCCGGCGCCGGTGTCATCGAGATGGTGCCGCCGGGAGCGGCGGTCCCACCCGGTCCGCGGACGCGAGGCAACGTCGCGCTGCCATATGCACCGGGCGGCGCCGGCGACCCGGACATCGTCCCGGGCAAGGGCCTCTTCGCCCCGCCCGAGCGCTTCGACCAGCGACCCTTCTCGCCATCGGATGCGGCGAAGGTCGTGTCCGAGGCCGCGATCGAGACCCTCCGCGCCCGCGGTGAACCGGCTCGGATGGAACGGCTCTTCGGCGAGATCCTCGTCGGGCTCGACCGGTCGGGCCACCTCCGGCGGCTCTCGGCCGGGGCTCGCCCGAGCGATTTGAACCCGCCGATGCGTGACGTGCTGCCACCACCGCCCGCGCCATCCACCGCGCCGACCGGTCCCGCGGCGGGCCCGGTGGCGGAGCTATCGGAGAGCGACTCGGGGCCACCGGTCATCACCCGCCGGGCGGTCGCCGTCGCCGACGCTGCGCCCGATCCGGTCGAGCGCCTCCTCGCGCTCATCCGTGATGAGCTCGCTCGCCCCGATCAACGACGCCTCACCGAGATCGAGCCCGGGCGCTGGTGGCTGGCAGACACGAACGACCAGGAAGCCGCTGCGCCACCCCTCGCCGACCGCGTCGAATGGGCGGTGTTCAGCCTGCTGTCGACCGCCGGTCCGCTCTCGGAGACGGCGTTCTACGACCGCATCGCGACGTTGTTCACAGGTCACGACCTGCCCGATGAGACGCTCGTGGCGGCGTGTCTCGAGAGCTATCGAAGCCTGGCGAGCACGCCCGACCACCTCGTCACCGCCGACGACCTGCTCCGTCGCAGCCAGGAGCACACGGACCTGCTCGCCACGATCGCCGACGCCGGCCATCGACTCGGGCTACGCGTGTGGATCGGTGAGCGCGAACAGGGCCGTCGATACGGGCGCGGCCACCTGGGCGACGTCCTCGACGATCGTGAGAAGAGCGCCTACCTCGGCAGCATCGGACGGGCGGTCGATGCACTGTCGCAGGTCGACGCGATCTGGTACATCCGCGGCAAGCTCGGGATGATGTTCGAGGTCGAGTGGACCGCGATGCTCGGCGAGCCGCTGCTTCGCCGGCACGCGCGCATCGGGACCGACGAGCGGTTCGTCCGATTCCTCGTCGTCGCGCCGGAACGGACGGATCTCATCCGGCACAAGCTCGAACGCTCCCCGCTGCTGCGAGCCGCGATCGAGGAGCAGGGCTGGAACATCATCAAGTGGGATCACCTAAGAACGTTCCTGGCAGCGGAGCGGCCCGATCTCGGCGACCTGGAGCCCTTCATCGGTCTCGATCCCGTCGTCGAACGTGGCGGCGAGCAGATGCCGCTGTTCGGCGGCTGAACGCGGCGCCCGCTACCCTATCGGCCGATCACGGTCGCACCCAGTCGCGGCCACCTCATCGCGGCTGAGCCGCCCCACTGAGAGGCCTACGCGCGTGACCGATCAGCCATCCCCTGTCAACCAGCCATCCCCTGTCAACGAGCTGGCGGACCGCTTCTGGGAGGGGATCCTCGAGCTCAACCCGACGACCGCCACGTTCTACGGCGACACCCGCTACGCCGACCGGCTCGAGGACCCGTCACCTGAGGGCCGTGCTCGGGCGCGAGCGCTGATGGAGCGGACCGCCGCGGAGGCGACAGACATCCCGGTGGAGGGGCTGTCGACCGAGGAGCGGATCACCAGGGACATGCTCAAGGTGATCGGCGAGCTCGCGGTGGAGGAGGACGACCAGGGGCTCTACCAGCTCCGCGTGGTCGACCAGATGGGCGGGCCGCAGCAGCTGATGCCGCAGCTCACGGCCTTCCAGCCGGTCGACACGCCCGAAGGGCGCGAGGCGTTCATCGCCCGGCTGCACGCCTATCCGACGTTCATGGCTGCGAACGCCGACATCCTGCGCGAGGCGCTCGGGAGCGGGCTGACCGCCCCATCGATCGTCACCGAGCGGGTCATCGCGCAGCTCGAGCGGATGCTGGCGATCCCGATCGAGTCCGCGATCATCCCGAACAGCGTCCAGGGTGCCTCCGACGAGGAGCGCGAGCGCATCCGCGACATCGTCCGGGAGGTCGTCTACCCGGCGGACGCGGCGTACCTCGAGATGCTCCGCGGCGAATATCGGCACGCCAGCCGCGAGGAGCCCGGCATCTGGTCGGCGCCCAACGGCGACGCGATCTACCGCACGGCGATCCGCAGCTGGACGACCCTCGAGATGGACCCGGAGGAGATCCACCGCATCGGGCTCGAGGCGCTCGCGAGCATCGACGACGAGCGGCGGGCCATCGCCGGCGACGCGGGCTTCGGTGACGACATCGAGGGGTATCGCGCCTCGCTCGAGACCGCGCCGGGCAATACACCGGGGAGCAAGGACGAGCTCGTGGCCCGGGCGCGCGAGGACATCGACCGCTCGATGGCCGCGGCGCCGCGCTACTTCGGTCGGCTGCCGAAGGCGGGGCTCGAGGTCCGTCCGGTCGAGGAGTACAAGGAGAAGGACGCGCCCTTCGCGTACTACTACCCGCCGTCGGCGACCGGCGAGCGTCATGGCATCTACTACGCGAATGGCTACGACCTGCCGTCGCGGAAGTACACGAAGCTGGCGTCGACGACGTACCACGAGGCGGCGCCCGGCCACCACTTCCAGATCGCCCTGGAGATGGAAAACCCGGATCTGATCACGTTCCGGCGACTCGGGGCACGGATGGTCGGTGGGGCGTATGTCGAGGGCTGGGGCTTGTACAGCGAACGGCTCGCCGACGAGATGGGTCTATACCGCGCGGAGGGCGAGCGCTTCGGCATGCTCGACGCCCAGGCGTGGCGCGCCGGGCGCCTGGTCGTCGACACCGGCATGCACGCATTGCGCTGGGAGCGTCAGCGCTCGATCGACTTCCTGCGCAACGACGCCGGGTTGTCCGAGACCGACGCGGTGATCGAAACCGACCGCTACATCTGCTGGCCGGGCCAGGCGCTGACGTACATGCTCGGGCAGCGCCAGATCCAGGCGCTTCGCCGGCAGATCGAGGAACGTGACGGCTCACGGTTCGACCTGCGCGAGTTCCACGATCAGGTGCTCGGCCACGGATCGCTGCCGCTCGCGACGCTCGCTCGTGAGCTGCCGACCTGGGTGACGACGCCCGCCTGAGGGACCTCGGCACCCGCCTGAGGTTTCGTGCGACCCGGGCAAAACCGGTGCCTCCTGGCACCGCCCGGGCGTTGACGAACGGCGAACGCGATTTGCACCTGGCTCATGGCGGGCGGCACCATGGCACTGCAGCAGACCCCCGACCGTAGTCGTCCGCACCCCCGGACAAGGAGGAGGCCCATGCGTCTTGCCCTAGCCCAAGGGCTCCGCACCCATTCCCGAGCCGCGGCCCTCGGAGCCGCAGCCGTGCTGCTCTTCGGGACCGTCCCGGCAGCCGCTGCCGCCGGCGGTGGAGCCAAGACCAGCCAGGATCCGATGCTCAGCAAGCTCGTCGACGGGATCTCCGTCGAGGCGCTCATCACCGTCGGCGAGACCGCCGGCGACGACGGGTACGTCTACGAGGCGATCCCCGACGGGATCTCGCTCCGTCTCAAGGGCAATGGCGTCGTTGAGGCGTTCATCAACCACGAAACGGCGCGCGTCCCGTTCCCGTACGCGGCCGTCGGTACGCCACCCACCACGGCCAATAGCCAGAACGACTTCGACAATGCCCAGCTCAGCCGCCTGCTGTTGAACCAGAAGAGCGCCGGCGTGTTGTCCGGCAAGCTCGTGATCACGAGCGACCAGAACTACCAACGGTTCTGCTCGAACTTCCTGGCGACCTCGGCCCAAGGGTTCGACCGCGAGCTCCTATTCACCAACGAGGAGACGCCGGACTGGGTGAACCGCACCGGCAACGCCTGGCCGACGACCGTCGGTGCCGCGACCGCCCGTGAGGGTGGCGTGGTCGTGGCGTTCGACCCGAAGACCAACAAGAGCAAGCCGATCTGGGGCATGGGTCGCCACAACCACGAGAACTCGGTGGCCATCCCCGGCTATGACGACCTGCTCCTGCTGTCCGGCGACGACACCTTCACCAACAACCCATCGCAGTCCCAGGTCTACGCGTATCGAGCCCCGAACGCCGACGCTGTCTGGAACGACCAGGGCAGCCTGTGGGCCTTCAAGTCGACGACCACGGGTTACACGAAGTACGAAGACTTCGTGCCCGGTAGCGCGGCCCAGATCGACGGCTCGTTCGTCGAGGTACCGCGGCTGATCGCGACCGGACGCAACGCTGACGGCACCGAGCTGATGTCGGGGACCGTCCCGGCGTCCCTCGGCGGACCGTATCCGCTGCCCCCGAACGACGGGACCTGGCAGCGCGACCCGGTGACCGGCGTACCGGTCGACGGACCGCAGTGGGTCCTCGAGAACTGGTCACGTGCCAACGGCGTCTTCGCCTTCGTGCGCGTCGAGGACATCGCCTACGACAAGCGACCCGGCATGAGCAACGTGGTCTACGTCGTCGACTCCGGGCGTGGGACGACGGGTCTAGTGGCGGCCGGCAAGTCGACCAACGGACGGGTCTGGAAGATGGTGCTTGATCCGAACGACCCGACCAAGGCCAAGCTGTCGATCCTCATCGAGGGTGACGACAGCCCGGTCAAGACGCTGACCGAGATGCACCAGCCGGACAACATCGAATCGACCCCGAACGCCCTGTACTTCCAGGAGGACCCGGGAAGCAGCCAGCAATTCCCGGTCGATTCGAGCGACCCGAACAAGACCCCTGCTCGGGTCTGGCAATACGCGCTTTCGACCGGGATGCTGCGGCCGATCCTGGCCGTCGACCAGAGCCTGGATGAGGGCAGCACCGACAAGGATCCCGCGACGACCAAAGGCAACCTCGGGTCGTGGGAGTCGAGCGGCATCGTCGACGCGTCGGCGGCCTTCGGCCCCGGGGCGTTCCTGATCAACGTCCAGGCACACTCGCTCTTCGTCGAGGTCGGCGACGGCGACGACAATTTCGCGCCGACGGGTGCTGACTTCCTGAACAAGCGCGAGGGCGGCCAGTTACTGCTGGTCCGCATCCCAGGAGGCTGACCTCGCCTCCTCCTATCGATGCACGAGGCCCCGCCATCGGCGGGGCCTCGTCATGTCCTGGATGAACGCGGCCTAGTCGTCGCCGCCTTCGTCGCCACCCTCGTCCTCGTTGCGATCCTTGTGCTCCTGGTGGCGCTCCGTTGCGTGGTGATCACTGGTCGACTCGGTCTTGTCGCCCTCGTCGTCGCGATCCTCGTCGGTGTCCTCACCCTGATCATCGTCCTCGGCGGTCGATGCCGACGCGTCCTTCGGCTTGTCGGCCTCGGGCTTGGCAGCGTCGTCGGCCTCCTTCGCGTCGGCGGCCTCGTCGGGCTCGGTGGTCTCGGGAGCCTCGACCTCGGGCTCGTCGGTCTCGTCGGTCACCGCGACGTTGGACTCGTGTTCGTCGTCGCGAACGCCGATGGCGATCGTTCCGGGATCGGTGGACTCGGGACGAAGATCAGCACGGGCCGCGGCACTGCCGATCGTGGCTGTCAGGAGGACGGCGCCGGCTCCGAAAGCGAGGAGCGCGCGGCTGCGTGGGGTCATGATCGGTCGATCCATCTGGTCACCTCGCCCCGATGATGCTCCCGCCACGCGTCGACCCGGCTGGTCCTTTGTGCCCGCAGGCGCGGCCTCGATGGTCCGGTGTCGACGCACACCGCCTCAGGAGTCGAACCCGATACCGATGGCGTCGAGTGTTCGGAGGATCAGGCCCCGGTGTCCGCCATCGCGGTCGGCCCGATCGAGCTCATGCCGGACGACGTCGACGGCGAGCGACCGTAGCGGTTCGGGCGGGAAGGGGATGGGCGGGCTCGTCACGAGTCGCAGGCGCAGCCTGTCCTCGTCCGGCCGGAGGATCATGTCGCGCACCACGCCGGCCGCCCACCGGCTCGCTCCCACACCGAGTCCGGTGTAACCGAGCGCGTAGGTGACGCGCCCGCCGAGCA
>Ga0068864_100004724_pt1 | contig 11160 bp, 6 predicted proteins | sample KBSSwiS72_FD_66586 | JGI IMG/M metagenome (GOLD analysis project Ga0068864, IMG submission 66586) | Switchgrass rhizosphere microbial communities from Kellogg Biological Station, Michigan, USA - KBS Switchgrass S7-2 | ecosystem: Host-associated > Plants > Roots > Rhizosphere > Soil ...
TTCGACGACGAGATTCATCGGTGTCGAATGAAAATGTCCGGGGTTCAAACGACCGTCATCGAACATGTGCCAGAGCGGAGCGTAACGCTGGGCGGAATCCATCCCGACACCGAGAATGAAATTTCGCGGGCTGGATGTCCAAAGATTGAACCCCTCGTGCCAGACGGTCTGACGCCATCTGATCGATTCGTCTTTCGTATCGAAGAACCCGACCTCTCTGCTTTGCTGAAGAAACAACACGCCGGCAAGAGCCACCGGGATCGCGATCAATCCGGCGACAACCAGCCACTTACGTCCGAGTCCGACCAACACGATCACTGCGCCGGAAATCATGAACGCAAGCTGCGACGCGCGAGTCACCGTGAGCAGAAGCGCGAGCGACATCAGCACGAGGCAGATGAAGAGTGCGAGAGGGAGAAGGGGAGATAGGGAGAGGGGGAGAGTGGGAGACAGGGAGCCGTCTCTCCTGTTCTCCCCGTCCCCCCTTCTCCCTTTCTCCCCTTCTCCCTCTCTCCCCTTCTCCCCCTCTCCCTTTCTTCTTCTCGCTGCAAAGATCGCGATGAACAAACCAAGTACGAGCGACGCGATCAGTTGAAGCACTTCGGCGTACGTCGTGTAGTGTCCGTAGAATCCCGTCGAGCGCCAGTTGTGACTTTTCTTCCAACTCGAAAATCCGAGCTGCGTCATCGCATCGTCACCGGCGAGCAGGTCCGCGCGCTTTATATCGACGATGAAATCGAAATCCGGACGGTAGAACTTCACCTTCGTGATCTCGCTTTTCTGAACTTCTGCGAGCACGTCCTCCGGAGCTCGAACCTTTTTTCCATTGGCTTCGAGCAGGGTGTCGCCTTCCCAAAGAAATGCCTTCGCGACGGGGCCGTCGGGAGCGAGGCCGTGCATCTCGACGCCGCGGCCGATCAATCTCTGAACCGGTGTCCAGATGACATTGACCATGCACGACACGATCAGAAGAAAAGCTGCGAAATGCGCGACGCGACGGCTGCGAACGTTGTTTGCGACAAAGTAAAAGATGAAGAAGACCGCTACGCCGCGAATCTTATTGATCGAAATATCCGGCGCGTAGGATGTGAGCGAAGTGAGGATCGACCATGCAAAGAACAGCAGCAAGGCAACACGAAGAGATTTCGGGCCCGGATTCTCGAAACGTGATGCATCCGTCCACCACCTGATCACGATGGCGATGATCCACAAAAACATCCCTGTCAGCCACGCGATCTGAGTTGCGGCGATCGAATGCGGTGACGAGATGATCATCAGGACGAGAAAAACGAAAGCCGCGCGCTCGAGCCAGCGCACAATCACTCCACCGCTTTCGATCCCTGCGAATTGATCGAGCCGCTCCATGTAAGATCGCATCTTCAAATGAGTTTCGAACTGCCGCGTCTATCATCTATCATCTAGCTTCTGGAATCTATTATGGAAGCGACCGACCTGACCCTAAAAGCCGAGATCGATCTCTACTACGACCTGCGCATTCCCGACGACGCGAGCGACGCGCCGCTGCTTATCGCCGTGCACGGTTACGGAGCGCACAAGCGATACATGATGCGCGAAGCTCGACTCGTCGCACCCGAGAATTTTGTGATCGCTTCTGTACAAGGCCCGCATCAGCACTTTCGTCCGACGCCCGACGGCTATCGCATCGGTTTCGGCTGGTTGACCGAGCACAAACCCGACGAGTACATCCGTCTGCATCACGACTTTTTGTTGCGGATCATCGACAAGCTTGCGACCGAAGGGGCAATCGATACCTCACAGATCTATCTCTACGGATTTTCGCAGGCGTGTGCTTTAAATTTTCGTTTCGCGTTCACTCATCCGGAAGTTGCATGTGGAGTGATCGGAGTGTGCGGAGGCATTCCCGGCGACCTCGAAACCAATCCGATCTACAAACCATTCGACGCTCGAACGCTTTATCTTTACGGCGACGACGACGAGTTTTATACTCAGGAAAAGCTTGCGGGATTTGATCAGAAGCTGCGCCGGATGCTGCCGAATTTCGAGTCGAAGCAGTACAAAGCGAAGCACGAGATCACGGAGGAGATGCGTGCAGACATCAAGGCGTTTCTTCTCGGCCGCCGGCTTGAGCTCTAAAAATCGTTAGCTGTAACAGTATTTCAATGAAAACTTCGCTAACTATCTTAGGAACCGCTATTCTCATGGCGGTTTCAGCACTTGCACAGCAGCCTGCTAGGACTCAGCACCCGGGTGTGCGGCTTTACGAACAGGCGAAATTCAACGAGGCCACCACCGCATTCGAATCGGCGGTCAAAACAAGCGAGTTCAAATCGGATCCGGAGATCTGGAACTATCTCGGCCTGTCGTACATGGCCAACGATAGATTGAAGAACGCCCGTAAGGCATTTGAGAAAAGCGTTGCGCTCCAACCCGGGAGCTCGGTCTTTCGGTCCAATCTTGCCTTTACCTATTTCATGAGCCATCAGCTAAAGAAGGCAGAGGAGGCCGCGAACGCGGCGATCAAACTCGACGCGAAGAATCCCGGGCCTTATCAGGTAAGAGCATCGGTTAACCTTTGGAACAACAAACTCGCTGCCGCCGAAAGCGACGTCGATCGATTTATCCAGCTCGATCCAACGAATCCCCGGGCATATGTTCTTAAATCGGATATTTTGTTGGCGGAGCTGTCGACCAAGTTCATGTCGGGTCGGACCGTGAAAGATGAAATAGAATTTCTTAAGAGAGCCGCAGACACTCTCGCGTTGGGAAAGACAAAGTGCAAAGGGACGACTGTCCAATGCTCCGAGCTTGCGCACGAATACGAATCGGTCAATGCCTTCTACAACCACTTTTCGCGCGACCGTTCACCACTGCCGCCGATGCCAGGTCAAACGGCTCCAGACGAACCGGGTGTGACGCCGGCGAAAATACTCCGTCAGCCACCCGCCAGTTATACCGATCGGGCTCGCACCGAGAACGTTCAAGGCGCTGTCCGCGTGGCGATCTTGCTCGGAGCCTCCGGACAGATCGAGAACATCATGTTTCTTAGTAAGATCGGATTCGGATTGGATCAGGAAGTTTTAAAAGCCGTTCGAGCGATCAGGTTTGAGCCGAAGATGGTCGATGGTAAGCCGGTTTCGAGCGTAATCATCCGCGAGTACACCTTTGCTATCTACTAGCTCCTGAGCTTCACACTCCGTACTTCCACTTTCCCGTCAAGCGAAGGTGGAAGCGTGAACCGAGGCTCATCGATCCCAACGGCGTTTTTCACTACCTCTACATGCAGGTCTTCGGTGCGTACGTCATCAAATACTGATCGTCCCCCGAACAACACGACCGTCGCTCTCCGGCCGCCATCGACCGGAACAGAGTAGACGCGCTCGACGCGTTTCTCGCCGATACGGAATTCGACATCTACAACCGTTGTTTCGATGACCGACGCTTTTGGATTAGCAATGCTTACGGGAATCTGCTTGACCGTAAAGTCGTCGGTGCGATTCGATAGATCGATCCGCTCGGTCGAAACCGAAGTAAGCGTCCGGACAAAAGACGCAGGTCCGCGAACCTTAATTTTCGTTGGCGAGATTGTCTCGGAATAAATCTCGTAGCCTTCGGGAACATCACCGTATGTCTCCGCTTTTACCGCTATCTCTTTTTCCTCGACAGCTTCGATTCGGATAGCGATTCGGCTTGGTTGTATCTCATACTTCACACCGGTCGGCAGTGGAGGAGAAACCGTGACGGTTTCAGGTGTCAGGTTGAGGACACGGTCGCCAGGAAGCACATCTGAAATATCCATCGAAACGGTCAGAGCGTCTTTGTTGATTTGCGCGAGTCTACGTTTGTCGCCGGTGACGACGAGGTCAACTTCTTGGATTGGCGAATTCGTCACCTCGATATTATTCGAATAGAGTGGCGTGAATTTAACCGATGTGAGCCGCTGCGTAGTTGGAGTACTGAGACCGGTCACGCCCAACCACAGCGCAAGTGTGATCGCAAGAGCGACCAGCTTCATCAGCCAGTCTTCAAAGAAGATCTTCTTTATTATTTGCTTCAGCCAGAGCATTTGTTAGTGCCGGTATTTAAGTGCGACGGAGAGAAGACGCGACGCGGAGACGCGGCGACTAGGTGACGCGGCGATCGGAAATGTTGAATCGAGAACCCCGCCTCCCCGCATCTCCCCTTCCCCGCGTCGCATCATCCGATCGTGATCTCCGTCTCCGCTTCCTTCATAGTTTTTGTCTGTTCGCGTTTCGTCTGAAGAAGCGGAACTCCCACGGCGTCGAGAAGCAGTTTGCGCAGTTGGGTCGTCTCGAGATTGCGGCGGATCTCTCCCGCCTCGACGTACGTGATCAATCCCGTCTCTTCCGATACGACAAGCGATATAGCATCCGAGCCTTCGGTGATTCCGATCGCCGCGCGATGACGGGTGCCGAGCTCACGCGAGACGCTCGGATTCTTCGTCAACGGGAGAAACACCGACGCCGCTGCGACTCTTTCGTTCTGGATAATGATCGCGCCATCGTGTAGCGGAGTCGAAGGATTAAATATCGAGACCAGCAAATCGTAGCTGATGCGCGCATCGAGCTGCACGCCCGCGTCGATGAAATTTCTCAAACCAACTTTCCTCTCGACGACTATCAACGCTCCGATCTTCTCTGATGCAAGCGTCGTCACCGCGAGCACGATCTCGTCGTAGACGCTGCCTCCAAACTGACCGCGCTGCTTTTTCATGATCGGAAACCGCAGCCGGTTTGCGAAATAGATGAGCGCCTGGCGGATCTCAGATTGAAAAAGGACGATGATGGCGAAGCCGATATAAACGACCGCGTACCGGAGTACGAATTCAAGCGTCGCAAGATCCTGATCGATCGAGATCCAATAAAGCAGGCCGAGCAGTATCAATCCGACCACTGTCGGCACGGCTCGCGTGCCGCGGAACAGTTTCAGAACTACATAGACAAGAATAAAAACGAGCGAGATGTCGATGACATTCCGCAACGCATTCATCGTTATGTAGTCGGCTAACGGCATAAACTTCGCCTAGAATATCACAGGTCGTTTAGCGCGTTCGCCTTCCCATCGGTGGGGCAACTCCTTCGAAACTTCGTCCATCTAGCAGTCAAGCGCATACATTTATGCCCCGCACTTACAGCTTTATTTTCGCCGTAATCGTTTCGTTGCCGACGCTTATCACGTACGCATCGGCGCAAGTGCCGCAGGCATCTCCGACGCCTGAGGATTCGGAGCGGGTGCCGACTGAAGAGGTGCATTTGACGATCAGTGCCGAAGGTCCTTATCGAGGATTTACGCCGAAGCTTCGGACCGAGGACTTTACGGTCTACGAAGATGGCCTGGCGCAGACGGTCACGAGCATGAAGTTGATCCCCGCGCACGTCATGGTACTTATCGACTCAGGTGCGGCGCTTACGTTCGCAAAGGATCGGGAGACTACGAATCTCGCTGCGATGCTCATCGTCGATAATCTTCCCGAAGGCACGATGTGTTCGGTCGCTCAATATAGCGAGAAAGTGGGGCCGATCGTTCCGTGGACCGAGGATCGCGATCGAGCGGTAACACAATTGATCGGTGCGATTCGGACGGGCAGAAGATCGATGCTCAGCGATGCGCTCAGGTACGTTCTCGATAATTTTAAATCGCAGCCCGTCGGAAATCGTCACTTGATCCTTATTACCGACGGTATCGACGGGCCCGCTGCGATCAACAACGAGAGTGCGGCGTTTCGCGATCTTGCGGCCGCGAACATCGCCGTTCATGTTTTGAGCTTGACGACGATGGAAGAGAAAGGTGCGAAGGATGCGGTCAAGACTGTTCGGATAAACCTGGATCCGCATCCCACAAAGCCGCGAGTTCAGAAAGAAATATATGACGACATGCTGAATTCTCTTCCGATCAAAGCCGAAATGAGGGAGTTTATGAGGACGGCGAACGAGTCGCAGCAGATCGTCATCGTCGATCTCGACATCGAACGACGAAAGATGCTGCGGACGCGTCGAGGCGAGTGGGAGAAAGGCGAAGCCAGTTTACAAAAGATCGCGGCGGACACCGGCGGCAGCATTCGAACACCGATAGATACGACGGCTCTTCTCAATTCCGCGATCGATGTCGCTCGCGGCATCGCATCTCACTACGACGTGACGTATATGCCGGCTCATGTGATGTCCGACGCGCCCGACAAAGCACCGCGAAATGTTTCCGTTGCGAGCCGCTCGGATGCGATAAAGCTCAGAACGCGGAAAACTCTTTCCATCCCGAAATAGATCCTTTGATTATTTTGCTTTTCGGATGACAACTCCGACGAGGCGTCCGGCCTCATCGATCACGCCGACGGCGCCGCATCCATTCGATGCGGCGAGTTGGTTCGCCTCGACGATCGTCGTCGTAGTTTCGACAAACTGTTCGGTCGTCACAGGTCGCATCGCATCCCGGATGAGAGTTTGATTCCAGACCGAGCGGCCGAAGCGCTTCAAGTCTTCGATGACGAGCATGCCGAATAGCTGTTTGTCTTTCGCGACGGGAAATACTGTCTGACGGTGCATCGGAAGAGTGCGATCGATGAAATCCATGACGGTGGTTTCCGGATCGACGCTGATCGGAAGCTGCATCACATCGCCGACATGGATCGTCTGAGCCGCTTCGATATCGCGCAAGATCGACTTCGCAGAATCGTACAAAAACAAGCCCGCAAGTACTGCCCAGAATCCGGTAAAGAATTGGCCGTAGATGATCACGAACAGGATACCGAGGATGATCAGTCCGACGGCGATGATCTGTCCGCATCGGCCGGTGAGAACGGTCGCTTCGGTAAGATCCTTGCCGTTTTTCCAAAGATACGCGCGAAGGACGCGGCCGCCGTCGAGCGGATAGCCGGGAAACAGATTGAAGACTGCGAGAAGAAAATTTGAGAGCGCGAGCAGGAAGAGAAGTATCGCGAGGATGTCGAGCCCGCCGGAATTCGCCGCCGCCCAGACGGCGACAAAGAACAACGTGAGAAGAAAGCTCGCCGCAGGCCCGGCGATCGCGATCCGAAATTCGGCACGCGGAGTTTCCGGCGGATGTGCAAATCGCGTCAGCCCGCCGAACGGATGAAGAACGATCTCGACGACTTCGAGCTTTTCCCAACGCGCCGCGATCGCATGTGCGAACTCATGCAGAAAGATCGATGCAAAAAACACGAGTGTCGTCGCAAGCCCGAGCACCACGCTCCCCGCGATGTTTGAGACAAGCGGATTCACGCTCGCCGCCGTGATCGCGGACATCAATCCGACGACAAAGAACCACCGGTAATCAGCGCGGACCGGTATCCCGGAAACATGTCCCAATAAAGCCGGCTGTCTCATCCGATCAAAAATCGGCATATCACGTCTTACCGAAGGCTCCCCACGAACAGAAAAACCTTGAAAAAATTATATCCGACTCCTTATCATTGAATCTGGAGCCTGTCGCACGACGTCGGGTTCCGAGCTATCCAGGTCGGGTTCCACCAAGTCAGTAGTAATCACTAACCTCTAATCTAATGCGAAAAACATTTCCCAACCGGCGCCTTGCGCTTGGCATTATCTCACTGGCTCTCTGCATGTCGTCGATATTTTGGGTCGCCATCTCGGCCTCTTCGTCCGCCGATACCCGGGCGGTAAATTCTCTTGGCGGCGTCGATAGCGTAAACGTGTTGTCGCAACGCGCCAACGACATTATTTACAACGCACTGGATAGCAAATTGTATATCAGCGTTCCGAGCATTGTTGGACCGACGGGGAACAGTATCAGGCGGATAGATCCGATGCAGCTTTCGGTCGGCACTCCGGTGTGGGTCGGGAGCGAGCCGAACAAGCTCTCTTTGTCCGCTGACGGACATTCCCTCTATGTGGGGTTAGACGGCGCGTTTTCACTTCGCAGGTTCGATACGTTGAGCAACACTCCCGATCAACAGTTCGCGTTAGGCTTCGAGTTCTTCGCCGGGGAACCCTATCTTCGATACGGAATCTCGGACATCGCCGTTTCTCCCACTAATCCAAACGTCCTTGGCGTCGCGCGTCGCGTGGACGGCAACGCGCCAAGGCTTGAGCCGACTGCGATTTACACGAACGGCACTGCCCTGCCGGAGACTTCCGGCTATCGTCAAGACAATGGCTCCATCGCGTTCGGCTCGTCCGAATCGACATTATTTGGATCAGGACCGATCGACGGCCTGAGGAGAATGGGAGTATCGGAAACCGGGATTTCCCACACAGTGACCTATTCATTTTGCGCGAACGCTGACATCCAGTACGATGGCGGACGCATTTACTGCTCGACCGGCGAAGTGATTGACGCCGCCGATCCTACGCTCTTGTATACGTTCCCTGAATCGAGCACAAAAGCGTTTGTTGCGGACGGCTCCGTCAACCGGGTCTTTTATCTAGTCAGGGATCAGTCAGTCGGAACGACATGGTTACTAAAGGCGTTCGACGCGACTACCTTTGCTCTCGTCGGCACGCTTCAGTTCACCAATGTCGCAGGGGACGTCAAAAATCTCGTACGTTGGGGCGCTAACGGATTGGCATTCGTAACCACGGGCGGCAAGGTCTACGTTATTCAGACCAGTTTGATACCAACCGAGAATCCAGTACCCACACCATCCGGGACACCGTTCACGACACCCACGCCAACGCCGACGCCGATCGAAACGAGTTATCGATATGTCCCTATGGCGGCAAACAATGGCGTCTATGATCCTGACAATCAAAAGCTCTATGTCAGCTTGCCAAGCAACGCGGGTTCGGCCGGAAATAGTATCGGTATTGTTGATCCTGCCGGCGCAAATCTCGAGCAGGCGATTTGGATCGGAAGCGAGCCTAATAAGTTGGCGATGTCATCCGATCGGCAGAAGCTATACGTCGGACTCGACGGTTCTCGAACGGTTCGGGAGTTCTCGCTAGTAAATTCTACGGCCGGTTCGGAGTATCCGATTGGGATCGATCCGTCCAATGGCCCGATGGCTATCATGGACCTGGTTGCTTCGCCTGACTCGCCAAGCATCATCGCGGTCGCGAGACGCTCGGTTCCAACGACGGCGCTTCACGGCGTCGCCCTGTACAGCGGTGGAATACAATTACCTCAAGTACGAGGTACCGGCCTTTCACTAGCCTTCTCCAACTCTACGAGCCGCCTGTTCGGCCCAGGCTTAGAGATAATGACCACTTCCGAACAAGGAGTCGTGTCCGTCTCCAGGGCTCCGTATAGCTCGCTCGACAGGATCGCGTTTGCCAACGGGCTCGTATACGGAGCCGAAGGCCATGTGATCGATCCTGACGACTATCTAATTCCGGGCTCATTTACTCTCGGAACCTTCGGCCCCACACAACCGCTATTTGTAGTCGACGACACGCTCGACCGCGCATTCTACGTGCTGAATATCAACGGCGGTTTCCTCCTGCGAGCCTATGACCTTTTGACCTATTTGCCGCTTGGTGAAGTCGATCTTCCCGGGATAACTTCGCCGACCTCGATACGACGATGGGGAACGAACGGGTTGGCCATAACCCAGTCGAATGGACCGATCACTCTGATTCGCTCGAAGCTGGTTAACGACGCGGAACCTGTCCCAACCGGTACCTTGCCTCCATCTCCGTCACCAACTCCGACGCCTGATCCGACCTTCGTCCGCCGCGTGATGACACCCAACACGGACATGGTATTCAATCCCGGTGATTCGAAACTCTACGTTACGATCCCCTCAAACGGAGGAGGAGGAACGGCGAACTCGATCGCCAGAGTAGATCCGTCCACAGGTTCACTCGAGTCGGCGGTCGGGGTCGGGACAAATCCGCAGCGGCTCGCGCTTTCGGCAGACGGCGGAACGATGTACGTGAGCTTCGACAATCCCGCGGCTGTCCGACGATTCGATGTGCAAACTCAAACGCCGGGAGCACAGTTCGCAGTTAATGTGAACAATTCACAAATTGCCGACATGGTTGTCGCTCCCGACAATCCGGACAAGGTTGTGGTCGCTGCGCGGAATGGCGGCACCGCCATGTATCACAACGGCGTCATGCTTCCGAACAGGCCGACCAGCGACCCCCCAAATCCGTTTGGACTCGCGTCGCTCGGCCAGGTTCGGTACTCCGGCTCGCCGAATCTACTCTATGGTTTTGATAACGGCTCGACCGCATTTCACCTCTTTAGGATCACGGTCGACGCAAACGGACTGACATCGCAGACCAAGGTCGGAAACTTGTTGTCGGGTTTCTTCAACGACCTCCAGTTTGCCGAGGGTAAACTCTTCTCGTCGGACGGGCGCGTCGTGAATCCTGAGACGAATCGAATTTTGGGAACCTTCGGATTGCGAGGGAAGGCGATTGCCGTCGACACTCAGCTTAGAAAAGTTTTCATTGCTGCCCGCGGCGTTGTAGATGTTTTCGATATTGATACATATCTGCGAACGGGCCGTATATTGATCCCCGTCGCCAGCGATCCCGTCAGGATAGTTCGCTGGGGAACCAACGGTCTCGCCATTAATTTTTCTGACGGCGATGATCCGTCGCAGGTGTGGATTCTTCGGAGTCTGGCGGTGTCTTCATCTGAACCGCTTCCGCTCGGTCATGGATTGCAGAATTCTTCGCAGACCATAAACGAGGACAATGCTTCCGTCTCAGTTACCGTTACGAGAAGCGGAGATCTTTCAACCGCTTCAACCGTTGACTACGCCACATCCGACGGCACAGCGGAAGCCGGTGTCGACTACGGTCCGGTAAGCGGAACGCTAAGCTTTGCCTCGGGCGAATCGAGCAAAAATATTTACGTTCCGATCTTTGAAGACGAGGTCTATGAAAACCCGGAGACCTTCTCGCTGACCTTAAGCAATCCGACCGGACCTAATGCAATACTGGTGGCGCCAACCACGGTGAATGTCGAGATTGGCAATGACGATTCTCAGCCCGGCATTCAAGCGAATTCCGCCTCGGTTGCCGAGACGCACGGCGGTACGACTTCGGTCGCGATGGTTAGCGTTACCCTAACGAACCCGTCCGTCCAATCGGTAACGGTTGACTACTCGACCGCTAATGGAACTGCGACAGCCGGCAGCGACTATCTTGCGACCACCGGCACGCTGACATTCACACCGCTGCAAACGACACAATCGATTCCGATCACGATCCTCGGGGACAATTTGGTCGAAGG
>Ga0068864_100004725_pt1 | contig 11160 bp, 8 predicted proteins | sample KBSSwiS72_FD_66586 | JGI IMG/M metagenome (GOLD analysis project Ga0068864, IMG submission 66586) | Switchgrass rhizosphere microbial communities from Kellogg Biological Station, Michigan, USA - KBS Switchgrass S7-2 | ecosystem: Host-associated > Plants > Roots > Rhizosphere > Soil ...
GTCTGCCGGAACCCTTCAACGCAAATCATGGCAAGAAGCGGCAGCACGATCGCCGCGGTCGCCAGCTCGATGCCAGCGCCACGTCCGATTTGGGCGAAGAGCGGACGCAGTTGCGCAATGCCTTGCATCGCGATCTCGCCGTTGAAGTAGAGGCGAAGGATCTGCGCGTACCGAATCGCGACGTTCAGCGGATTGGCGGAGGCTCTCAGACAAAAGAGCCCGGTCCCCGCCGCGACCAGCAGGATGGCGATCGCGGCGCTCTGCCATCGGCGTCTGAATACGGTCCACAGCAGGAACGGGAGCGCGATCTGCGGTTTCATGAGCGACAGCCCAAGACAGACGCCGCTCCACGCAGGGCGCGTGTCGGCCAGCACCACCGCGGCCAGACCGAAGACGAGCGTCAGCAGGCTGAATTGCAGAAGCGTTCTCGTCCCGCTCCAGCAGAGAAACAGCAGGGTGAGGTACAGGGCGTCGGCGAGAGAGACGCGCGGACGAACGAACCGCGCGGCGAGGTATCCGGCGAGCGCCGCCATGCCGATGTTGAGCGCCGCCCACACAGGCACGGCGAACGACTGCGGCAGGAGGCTGAGCGGAGAGAGCGCGACGATGGCGTGCGGCGGATAGTCGGTGCCCGAAGACGCCGACGCGTACAGATCCTTTCCCGCGAACAGCCACTGCCCCGTCCACAGTCGGATCGTCTGAAGGTCCGCCCAGCGGTTGGGATGCGTCGCCAATGCGACGCCGGCCGACATGTTCAGCGCGGCCGGCACGAGCCAGAGCGTCGGGCTGTTCAGCGCGACAACCTGACGAGAGGACGGGATCATCGCGCCGTCGTGCTGACCTTTCTCGACGTGTGCAGCGCGATCGCCAGCAGCACGACGAACAGCGCGGCGTTGCCGGGCATCTGCAGGCTGAATTCCACCAGCGACTGCAGGGCGATCGCCACGAGTCCTCCGACGGCGCCGACGCGAAGCCAGTACACCTCAGGATCGTCTGACGACTGAAACCGGCGGACGATCCCGCGGACGAGCGCCGCCATCGCAATCACGATCGGAATCGCGAGCAGCAGGCCGCCTTCAGCCAGGAGCTGAAGATATTCGTTATGCGCTTCCTGAAAATGCATGTTCCGATTCGCCGTCTGGTAGACCAGCGTGGCGGCGCCAAACGTATTCAGGCCCGTACCCGTGATCGGAAAGTCTCGGAAGACGGTCATCGCATCGCGCCAGATCGCCAGCCGGAACGCCAGCGTTTCCGAACCTTCGGCGAGACGGGTCAGCGTCGCGTTCGTACCCGCCCAGACCGCGCCGCCGAGCAGGAGGAGGACGAGCACCGACGTGATCGCGACGCGGAGGCGCCGGGATGCGTGTCCCGCCGTCGCGACAACGCCGATGAGCGGCACCGTCACCAGCAGCGAGCCGATCCCCGATCGCGACAGCGTCATGAACGCGGCAGCGGTCATCAGGAGCGCGCTGAAACCGAGCAGCAGGAACTGCCCGCCTTCGCGCGTCGAGAACCACAGCATCTGGCTCCGGGCGTCTGCGCGGACGTACCGGGCGGAGGATGCCAGGACGCCACCCATGACTCCCAGCGTCAGCGGAATGACCATCGCCATCCAGCCGGCGAAATGGTTCTTGTTCACGAAGGGACCGAACGGGGTGACGAGGTTATATCGCGGCCGCCAAAAGCCATAGATCTTCATGCCGCCCCAGACGTCGGCGCCGAGCGTAGCCTTCTGGACGATGCCGACGACGGCAAGCACAACCCCGAGGACAACGAGCGCCTTGCCAATCTGAATGGCTGAATAGCGCGAGAACGCCTTGAGCAGGCCGAGAAAGAAGACGACAAGCGCCGCGAGCATGAACAGGCTTCGGCCTGTCGCCGCCGGGTAGATCGACAGCGGCCGCCACACGGCCGCCGCCGTCAAGTCGGTCGCGCGCGCGAACGGATCGGTCGCAGGGCTGACCGCCGCCAACGCGACCGGCGGAAGCGGCAGCAACTGCAGCAGCGCCGCGACGAAAATTGCTGCAAGCGCCGCGACGAACGGCGCGTTACGGGAAATCGCCGACGACTGCCGGCCAATGATGAGGCCGAACGCACCCACCAGCGCGCAGCTGATGAGCAGCGGCACGTACGCCCACGGATACACGCCGCCGAAGGCGAACGTGCCCCATGCCAGCGTCATCACGAGCAGCGTGACGAACAACGGCGGCGGCGGCGAACGATGTTGGGTGGCAGGCGTTGGATTACTGGACGCCGAGCGCAAGGCTCTTGGCGACAAGCCGTCTGAAGAGCACCCGACGGGCTGGCGGATGCTTGAACAACGACACAATCAGATCGCGGTGATGGTTGAACCGGGCAAAGCGATTGACGATCGGCATGACGCCGTCTGTTCTGGCGAGCTCGAACAGCGCTTCGATGTCAGGGTCGCCGAGCCGGCGGGCCAGCATCCTGAGCGCGAGCTGGGCGCGCAGCTCGGCGCCGAGTTGACCGCGCCAGCGGTCCTCGTACGTCTTCAGCGTCTCGCGTCCGAGCGCGTCCTGACGAAGGGCCGGGGCCAGCGTCTGGGCCGCGGCGCGGGCGCTCACCACGCTGTAGTAGATGCCTCCGCCGGTGGTCGCCTTGACCAGGCCGGCCGCATCGCCGACCGCGAGCACGCGATCGGAGAACGTCCTGCGGATCGGCGCGAGAGGCAGCAGCTTGTAGCGCGGAGCCGTCGATCCGTCGACCCGGTCGGAGCGGCCAAGGCCCCAACGCCGCTCGACGCGAGACAGGAACGTCTGGAAGTGTCGAGCGGCGTTGTCGCGGCACATCAGGCCGACGCGCGCCGCACATCCAGCGCGGCTGACCGGCACGATCCAGGCAAACCCCTGCGGCGCGATCTCCTCGCCGAAATGCACTTCGACCTCTCCGGCCCGCGACGCCGGCAGCTCGATTTGCGCCGACTGCAGGAACACGGAAGGAGTGCCCAGGTTCAGGCGGCGATGAAACGAATAACTCGCGCCGCACGCCAGGACGCAGGCGCGTGCGCGCAGCCGTCGGGTGTCGGCGCAGGTCACCGTCACGTGCGTCGGGCTCACGTCGATGGCCGTCACTTTCGCGGACACGTTGAGGGTCGCGCCCGACAATCGGGCGCGCTCGTGCAGGGCCCGATCGAACAGCACGCGATCGACGACGAGCGCTTCAGGCGTGGGAGTGGTGTAGGCGACGGTCTGGCCCGACGGCGAGTGGAACCGGACCGTCTGCAAGGCATTCAGGATCGCCTCGCGCGGCAGCTCGAATTGATCGTACGCCTCCGCCGCCAGAACGCCCGTGCAGTGGACCGGTTCGCCGCTCGTGTCGTGCTCCTCGAGCACGGCCACGTCGAAGCCATCACGGGCCAGCAGCAGCGCGGTGTACAGCCCCGCGGGGCCGCCGCCGACGATGATCACATCGTGCATGCGTTGATGCGAGCTCAAGGACACAGGGTCGTCGTGGAAATCAGAGCCGTATCATCGTCCACGACGCCGTTCTGTGCAACGGCCAAGACCGTGACGCACGGCGGGCGTCGATCCTCCAGCCGCGTAGAATGGCCGATTAGATCTTGCTCGCGCGATGCTCCCACTTGCCGCGGAACGTAATCCAGAACGAAATCAGAATCAGACGAATGTCGAGCCACAGGCCCTGGTTGCGCGCGTAGACGCGATCGAACCGGAACTTGTTCCGCCGAGTGACGTCACGCGGCGCATAAATCTGCGCGACGCCGGTGAGACCGGGCCGTAACCGGCGACGGTCCCTGTAGCCGGCGATCGCGTCCAGCGACACCAGCTCGCCGTCGCTCGTCGTTTCGATTTCGCTCGGGCGCAACGCGCGCGGTCCGACGAAGCTCATGTCGCCGCGGAAGATGTTCCAGAGCTGCGGCAGCTCATCCATCGCGGTGGCGCGAAGCAGTCTGCCGACCCGGGTGATGCGCGGATCGTTCTCGCCCGACTGGACGGCCCCGACTCCCGCCTCCGCATCCGGAATCATCGAACGAAACTTGAAGACGGTGAAAGAGCGACCGCCTTCTCCCACGCGGTCCTGCGTATAGAAGACCGGACCCGCGTCTTCCAGCTTGATCGCCGCGGCGATCGCGACCCACACCGGCAGCGACGCCACGAGGCCGACTCCGGACAACGCCATGTCGAGAAACCGCTTCCCCGGTGGAATCCGGCCTGTTCCGATCTCAGGCGGTGTGCCGGTGACGTCGACCGGACGCGACTGCTGGCTCGCGCTCTCGGCGAGCCATTTCCATCCTCCGGCGACCAGGCGACGAGTATAGAGCGCGGGCAACAGCGCCCTGAACGAGGTGTTGTACATTCTGAACATATACGCAGGCTCTGGGAAAGCGTGTTGTCGAATCAGCCGGAACCGTTCCTGCCAGCCGGCGGCGAGCGTGAGATCCGAAAGGAGAACGGCCAGCCTGGTCTGGCCGTGCAGAAACGATCGCGAGCTCTCTTCGACCGCGATCGAGTGTGACTCGAGGCGATCCACGAGATCGGCGGGCAGGCGCGTGTCGAACAGCCGGCGCGCGTCCGCCAGCGCCGCCGCGCAGATGCCGCTCACCTGCTTCTCGATCGCAAGCTGCGCGAACCGCGCCAGACCGGCCGATCCGAGGCGCTCGGCAATCAGGTGAATGTCGTACAACCAGATCAGCTTCTCGTCGCCGGCATGATGGGCGGCGCGATGCACGCACGCGATGAACAGCTCGTGAACGTCGCTCGGGCGGCGCGCATGCGGCCCCAAAGCCGAAACCGCGGCCGCCTCGGCGGACACTTCGTCATACGTGAGGAGATGTGCGAACGCTTGCGGGCATGCCAGCTTCCAGTGCACGTCGTAGATGTGCCAGACGCCGCGCTCGTCCTGCATCTCGTAGTCGAGTTGCGGCATCACCAGATCGCCGCTGACCTGTTGCGAGCGACGATACCCCTGCGCCTCGAACACACGGCACACCTCCGGCATCTCCTCGCGAGCGACGAACAGATCGATGTCGAAGCTGGTGCGGAGATGCGGCTCGTCGTAGTGCGCGTAGGCGAGCGCCGCCCCCTTGATGAGCACGGGCTGAACGCCGGCGATCGCCAGACGGTCAAGGATCCGCGTCAGCTCGCGCTCGCGGAAGAGCGTGTAGGCCGCCGCCTTGCCGGCTTCACGCCTGACCGCGCCCTGAAGCGACGGCGGATAGTTGTCCGATCGTCTGCCGACCTCACGAGCAATGAGCGGGGTCACGCCGTGAAGCGCCGCCGCCTCGAGGAAATCAAGCTCGGTCGGGCCGCCGGCCGCCGGCCACGGGGTGTCGCCACCAGCCAGGATCGTCGCAAGGAGCGTCGTCGTCGACATCACCATTGCCGCGGCGCCGCCACGCGGGCGGCCTCGGCCCCCACGCCATCGTTGACGCGGGACGGCTGCTCGACAAGCGACCGGTAGAGAGTCGTGGTCTGATCGACCATTCGTTCGAGGCTGAATTCCGCCAGCACGCGCGCGCGGCCTCGCTCCCCCATCGCGGATCGCAGCGCCGGATCCGAGAGGAGGGTCTGCAACGCGAGTCGCAGTGCCTCGACGTCAAGGGGGGGCACGACGAGTCCCGTTTCGCCGTCCCGATTGACCCACGGCACGCCCGACGGCAGCAACGTGCTGATCACGGGCTTGCTGCAGGCCATCGCTTCGAGCTGAACCATCCCAAACGCTTCGGCGCGAGTGACGGAGGGAAGAACGAAGACATCGCAAGCGCGATAGAGCGCCGTCAGCGTCGGTTGATCGACGTCGCCGACAAACTGCACGCGCCCCGACAACCCCAGTTCGCCGGCGAGCGCTTCCCAGGTCGCCTTGAGCGGTCCGCTGCCGACGAGTATGGCGCGCGCCTCAACGTCTTTCAGCGCGCGCAGCAGCACGTCGACACCCTTGTACGGCACCATCCGGCCCACGAACAGCGCCAGCGGCAGCGCGTGTTGTCCGCGGATCTCTTCGACCAGCCGACAGCAGGTCGGGGTGAGCGCGTGCTGATCGGGATCGATAGCGTACGGAATGACGACGACCTTGTCGCGAAAGTCCCTCAGCTCCTCCGCCAGGTCGCGCATCGGCGGCGACGCGACGATGATGCGATCGGCGAGCGACAGGGCTCGCCGCAGCAGTGGGCGGTAGAAGGCCTTGTACCGCCACTGCGGCCGCACGACCTCTGCGTGGATCCAGACGAGGAGGCGGCTGCTGGGACGGACGAGCGCATGGGCCACGAGAGCGAGCGGGTTCGGCTCGTGCATCACGATGACGTCGCTCGCGAGCTTGCGCATCCACCACGGAAACGTCGGGCAGACTGCGACCGCTCCCACCTTCGCGAGCGCGGCGACGCGCGTCACCGGTACGCCGTGCACCAGCTCGCGCACGGTTCGTGGGCCATCGTTCGCCACCAGCGCCTGGCTGTCGACCGATGCGCGCTCCGCTTCACACAGAACCTGGACGACCCGCTCCATCCCACCGCGGCTCGGCGGATAGAATTTTCCGACGTGCAGCACTCGAATCGGCCGCCCGCCACTCGTCACGAGACGACCGCTCCTTCCCCGGGCCGGCCACTCAACTCGCGGTAGATTGCCGCCATCGCGGCCGCATGACGGTCCCAACGGAATCGTGAGGCCTGCTCGAGGCGCCTGCGGCGTCCCAGGTCGCGCAGTCGCGGGTCGGCCCGTTCCTCGTCCAGGAGCCCCAGGACGGCCTTTCGCCAGCCGTCGACGTCGCCGAGCGCGGCGTAGACAGCGGCGCCGCCTCCGACTTCGCAAAGCACCGGGATATCGGTCGCGACCACCGGTGTACCACATGCCATTGCTTCAATCACGGGAAGACCAAACCCTTCGCGCTCCGACGTCACCAGCACGACCGCCGCGCGCCGGTACAGCGCGGCGAGCTCAGCGCTCTCCAGAAAGGGCAGCGTGACCACGTCGCCCTCCAGCCGAAGCGAGCGCAGAAGGTCCCGTTGCTCGTCGGTGAAGCCGCCGCCTGCCTTCAGCAGTCGCACTCGCGGCTGCTGCTCCTTCACAGCCGCGACAATCCGCAGCAACAGGTCCACCCTCTTGCGCGGGATCGTGCTGCCAACGTGCAGCAGGTCCACGGTCCCCTGATCAGGGACGCCGACGAGCCGTGCGATCGCCCGATCGGCCTCTTCATCCGCCAGCGGTGAACAGGCCGGGTCGACTCCGTTGTGCACGACAACCATTCGATCATCTGGCAGCAAGCGATATCGGCGCAGTTCCTCGCACGTGACGCCGCTGACACAGGCGACACGCGCCGCTTTCTGTATGCCAGTCCGGATCCGGCGGGCGAGCGCTTTCGGCAGACCGGACGCCATCCGTCCCGGCTCCACGAGCGCCAGGAACGCGTCGGTGTCATGGCACGTCACCACCGTCCTGTCGGCCGGAAGCACGTGCACGAGATGGGCGTAACTGTGGTCAATGACGTGAAACACATCGAAGTCGTCGCGGACACGCTGCAGCCAGCGGGGATAGTCCCAGAAGCGGTTGAGGACGCGGTCTCTGAGATCGGCCTTGAATCGCTTCGGAAGTCCCGGCACCCTCGTCAGCCGCCTGACAAGAGGCGGTCGAAGCCGCACCGCCTCGATGTCGGGAAACGCGCCTGCACCCAGGTGCCGCAACAGCATGTCGGCAGTCAAATCCATGCTGGGCCACCGCTCCTCGAGGAGGTCGGCGACGATCGCGACGCGCAACAGCGCGGCGCCCGGGCCCGGCCGCCGCGTCGGCGACTCGGGCAGGGTCGGCGGCAGCACCAATGCGGAGGCGCTCATCGAGATTCCGCCCGCTCGACGCCCATGCCGGTAAGGAGTCCGCACATCATACCGAGGCAGCCGCGACACGCAGCGCGGAGATCGCATGTCGAACGTCGAACAGCCGGTCGTACAGCTTCAGGGCCTGATCGGCGAGGTGCGCTCGACGCGACGAGTCCTGCAGCAGGTCAACCGCCGCTTCGCCGACGCGCAGGCCGTCAGGCGCCGACGCCAACGCGACCGCGTCGCTGTCTCGCCAGAATGCTTCGGTATGCGGACCGCTGTTGGTGACCACCGGCACTCCCAGGGCCAATGACGCAAGCGCCGATGTGTGACGAGCGTTGATGCCATCGGGGAACGGCTGAATCATCAGCTCGCACGCCTCGAGATGCCGGGACAGCGCGTCGGAGTCGAGGACGCCTGTGGCAGAGACTCGCCGGACGAGAGTCGGCCGCGTCGCGAGATACTTCGCGCGGAAGACGTCGCTGTCACGACCGATCAGGAGCACGGCGGCGGCGGAGCGTTGCATGACGACGTCGAGCGCCAGTTCGAGCAGCGGCGTCACCACCGCCGAATGGGAGCTGAAGTGACCGACGATCGGCTGATCGTGAGTCGTCGATTTCGCTCGGACGGCCGCCGTGTCTGCGGTGTTCGCGACACGCAGCGTCGGCGATGGAACCGGCAGCCACTGAACCGGAACTCGACGTGGCACGTACGGGCGAACGGCATCGGCCCACGTCGGGATGCTGATCCAGATGTGAGCGGCGCCAGAGGCGATGATCGCCAGCATCAGCCGCTGCACGACGGACGCCGCGAGATATTTCAAGGGCCGCGACAATCGTAGATACGGCTCGTGAATCATCAGGTGCAGCTCGTCATGTCGCAGCCAGGCGCGACAGGCGAGCCAGATCGCGAATCCGACATTGATCGAGCGGTAACCGTAGCCGTGTGGCACCCATTGCACGAGCAGGCGCCGAGGCCCCGACACGTCGTTCAAGAGCCGTCCGACGCGGCGCAAATCCCGTGGCGCGAACGCGCCGAGCTCCTGATGGACCGTGACTCCGGGAACCGCTGGCGCAGGACCATCCGCGGCGGGACACCAGACATGGACGCGGCCGCCCGCGGCAGCCAGACCGCCGGCGATGGAGAAGCTGTAGTCGCTGACGCCGCCGACGCGCGGCGGATACTCGCACGTGATGATGTGCCAGTCGCACGACGGCGAATCCAACCTGCGTGTTTCAGCGCGCGCCGGGCCCATCAGGACTCGATCAGATCCCGCTCACCTCGCGGATCAGCGAGGAAAAAGAAATTGTTGTAGTACACGCCGGGCCGGATGACACCCGCCGGATTCTGATGGACGGCGAAATCGAATGCGCGGCGATCGCGCAAGCGGCGGTCCTGGAGAAAGAAGACGCCGTAGCCGCGCATCTCGAAGAACTCGACGATTCTCGCGAAGTTGCCTTTCTTATGGCGCTCTTCGATTTCGATCATGAGATTGGGTCTGCACCGATCGATCGTGCGCACGGCCCCCTGGATGACGTCCCACTCGTGACCCTCGACATCGATCTTGATCAACCCGACGGGCTCGAAGCCGAAGCCGTCGAGCGTTTTGAGCGCCACGCGAAACACCTCGCGCCCGCCGTCGAACCCGCTCAACACGTTGTCGCGTTCAATAGTGCCGAATCCTCGATAAGGCACCGCGCCGACCACGGGCACGCGAAGCTCGGCCTCACCGTGGGTGCTCGACAGCGCGCAGGCTTCGAGTTGCGTCCCCGGAAAACATTTCTCCAGACGCTGGAACGACATCGGGTTCGGCTCGAAGGCGACACATCGCGCCGAGCGCTTCGTCATCACTTTGAGATACAACCCATCGGCTGCGCCGACATCGATCGAAAGCTTCGCGCGATCGCAGAAACGCCCGATGACGCCGATCTCGTGCTCGCCGTGCACCAACTCGTCGAGCACCCTGAGCGACGTCTCCGCGGCATGCGCATGGGCCAGAGCACAGGCGCGCGCGGCGTAGCGAAGCAGCCGGCGCGGCAGGAGGCGCGAGGCAGCCGTCACGAGGCCCTTGCGGCCCCGACACGCCCGCCGGTCGCAGCCGCCGCCTCTCCCAGCAACGGTACCAGCGCGTCCAGGTGCAGTTGCATCGAGTAGCCGAGATCCTGGCGCGCCTGTTCACGAACACCGCGGCGAATCGCGGGCGAGGTGAGGCAGCGTTCGACGGCGATCGTCAGCCCTTCGGCGGTTGGAGGATCGGCAGGCGCCAGCGCGCCGGTTCGCCCGTCTTCGAGCCACTCCGGAATCGCCCCGACGGCGAAGGCGGCGACGGGAACGCCCCGCCGGATCGCCTCTGGTCCGACGAGGCCGAACGGTTCAGGCCACAGGCTCGGCGCCACGAGCACGTCTGTGGACGCGAGCAGTTCCTCGCATCTCGCGTGAGACACCCACCCCAGGAATACGATGTCGATGCCGGTCGTGCTCGACATGATCCGGCGTGCGGTTTCACGACAGCGTTCGAGGTCCGTACCATCGCCGGCGATCGTCAGGACGAGCGGTCCTTTCAGCCGTGACTGTATCGCTGGAAGAGCGCCGATCAGCAGCCGGCAACCCTTCAACCGATCGAGTCGCCCGATGAACGTCAATCGCCGGGGCGGCAGACCAGCTGTCACGTCGACAATCGGCTGCGCTCCCTTGGGCAGTGGACCAGGAGGGTGGCCCGGATGCATCGCATCAACGGGCGGGAGGCAATGCACGCGCTCCTCGGAGAAGCCGTGCTTGAGATATTCACGCCTCATGTGCTGCGAGAGCGTGACGATGGCATGGCAGCGGCGCAGGTTGCTGAGCCGCGCCGACTGCCGCTGGTATTCGTCGACCATCGTCAACGGATTCAGCCCGCCGCACCGTCTGGGAAAGTAATTCACAAGGCACGCGGCGCCGAACTCACGGTCGCAGGGACGCGTGTGCGGTAACCGAAACGTCTTCGAGCCGCTGATGCAGGTGCCGTAATACCCATGCGCGAGGAAGACGGACGGTCCAATACTCAGGATGCCGGCTTCGGTCTCCGGATTCAGGAGCCCGTGGACATACAACACATCCGGCTGCCAGGCGGCCAGCGCCTGCAGCGCCGACTCCACGCCATTGGTACTCGCGCAGCACGATGGCACGGCAGCGAGTCCGGGAATGGGATCGCGATCGGCTGGCTTGTCGTCCTCGTGCCAGAAGTACACCGCATGCCCACGCTGCTGGAGCGCGCCGGTCACGAGCCCGACGTAGGTCTCGGCGCCGCCGACCCGCCGTCCCGTCCAATTGACGATGGCGACTCGCATCAGGATGGCTGGACCAAATCGGCTGAATCAGGAGACATGGTGTTAGGCGGC
>Ga0068864_100004726_pt1 | contig 11154 bp, 10 predicted proteins | sample KBSSwiS72_FD_66586 | JGI IMG/M metagenome (GOLD analysis project Ga0068864, IMG submission 66586) | Switchgrass rhizosphere microbial communities from Kellogg Biological Station, Michigan, USA - KBS Switchgrass S7-2 | ecosystem: Host-associated > Plants > Roots > Rhizosphere > Soil ...
GGTGGAGCTTGGCGGTGGCCGCGTCTGTCATGATCCCCGCGGCAGCAACCTGCATCTTGTTCTTCAGACCATAGATCACCGCCGCTTCGCCGTTCTGCATTGCATCCCAGCCGGCTTTTGCAACGTCGGCCGCATCGTCCTTCTTGGCCTGTCCCACCTTCGTGTTCTCGAGCTCTGCACGGTGAAAGAACTCGGTCTCAGTCGCCCCTGGCTTGAGACATGTGAGGGTGACGCCGGTATCGCGGAGCTCTTCGTTGAGCGCTGCGGCGAAGCTGTCGATGAAGGCCTTCGAGCCATTGTATACCGCCTGAAAGGCTCCGCCGAGGTGGCCCGCAATTGACCCGGTGATCAGCACTTTCCCCTCACCGCGATCGACCATCTGCTTCACGATCGGCTGGATCAGCAACAGCGTACCGCTGATGTTCGTGTTGATGATGTGCATCCATTCCGTCGGGCTCTGGTCGAGAAATCCGTGACCAAGGCCATGGCCGGCATTGGCGACGAGCACATCAACGGGCCGCCCATCGATCGAGGCGAGCAGTTGTTGCACCCCTTGCTGGGTGGCGAGGTCAGCTTCGACCTCACGTACCTCAACGCCAAGTTCCTTGAGCGCCGGCGCAGCCTCTACAAAGGGCGTATCGGCGGCGACGATGAGGTCGTAACCGTCCCTTGCAGCGCATTTTGCGAGCTCGAGCCCGATACCGCTCGATGCACCTGTGACGACCGCGAGCTTAGGCGAGCTCATGCTGCTGCTCCTTCTTCTCCGTCTTGGGCATGGCCATCTCGGTCTTGAGTACGATCTTGGTGAACTGGTCCTGGTTGTCGTGCCAGTTGCGGTACATCTCGGCCGCCTGCTCGAGAGGCGCGTGGTGCGAGATGAGGAAGGTGCTATCGATCTTGCCCTGCTCGATATGCTCGAGCAGCGGCTTTAGATAGCGGTGAACGTGGGTCTGCCCGGTCCTCATGGTGAGGCCCTTTTCCATGAAGGCACCGACCGGGAACTTGTCGGCAAAGCCGCCGTAGACGCCCGGCACCGACACGCGGCCGCCCTTGCGTACCGAAAGCACCGCTTCACGAAACACATGTATCCGGTCGGTCACCATGAAGGTCATGCTCTTGGCCTGGTCGAGGATGTTGTCGATCGAGATGCCGTGTGCCTCTAGGCCGACGGCGTCGATGACGGCGTCCGGTCCGATACCACCGGTCATCTCGGCCAGCGCCTCGCGGACATCAACCTCGCGATAGTCGAGGATTTCGGCGCCCAGTTGCTTCGCGAGCGCAAGCCGCGACTTGTAATGGTCGATCGCGATCACCCGGTGAGCTCCCATCAGCAGCGCCGACTGGATGGCGAACAGACCGACCGGGCCGCAGCCCCAGACGGCAACCGTATCACCTTCCTCGATCTCGCAATTTTCGGCCGCCATCCAGCCGGTCGGCAGGATGTCGCTCAGGAACAGGACTTTGTCGTCTTCCAGGTGGTCCGGGACGACGATCGGCCCGACGTTCGAAAAGGGCACACGGACATATTCCGCCTGTCCGCCCGCGTAGCCACCCGTAAGGTGGGAGTAACCGAACACGCCCGCCATCGGGTAGCCGTACTGGAACTCGGTCGCGTCGCTGGTCTCGGCGGGGTTGGTGTTGTCGCAGCAGCTGAATTGCTGCTTCTTGCAGAAGAAGCACTCGCCGCACGCGATGGGAAAAGGAACGACGACGCGCTGGCCCTTACTGAGCGTGCTCTCCGACCCCACCTCGACGACCTCGCCCATGAACTCATGTCCGAGGATGTCGCCGGAGCGCATCCCGGGAATATAGCCGTCGTAGAGGTGCAGGTCGGAGCCGCAGATCGCGGTTGAGGTTACCCGCAATATCGCATCGTGCGGGTTGACGATTTCGGGGTCGGGGACCGTCTCGACGCGAACGTCGTGGCGGCCCTGCCAGGTCAATGCGCGCATCGGATGCTCCTCAGATCGTCGCTTGGGTCGGGGATTCGGAACTGCGGCCGGACGGCGACGCATTCGTCGCAATCTCACCGGTTTCCATCAACTGCTTGAAGCGCCTTAGATCGCGCCGGGCCTGGATGTTCGGCTCGCGCTGGAAGATCTTCGCGATGGCTCGGCCCGGGAGGCCTGCGGGGGGATCATATTTCAGTGTCAGGCGCACCCCAGTTCCCCGACCCGGCGGCTGCTCGAAGAACTCGACCCGTCCGTTGGTCTTAATCTCCGAATCGAGGTCGCTCTCCCACGCGATCGTCGTGCCCGGCTGGTCTTCGGTGATGCGGGTCACGAGCTCGACCGTGGAGCCGAGCGGTGCCTTTACCTTCCACCGCGATCGTCCCCCGCCGAGATCCTCGACGCTGTCGACATTCTCCATGAAGCCCGCGAAGCGCGTGAAATCGCGCCAATGCTCGTAGATCTCCTGCTTTGGCCTGTTGATCGAGATAGTCCGGCCGACCAACCCTTCTTCATAGCGGCCGGTCTTTCGGCGCCAGGTGTGGTCGGGCGCATCGCTGATATTCTGTCCATCGTCATGAACATCGGGCGACCTTCGCGCGAGGAGGAAGCCGGCGGCGCCGACAACAGCCGCCATGCCCGCTCCAATCAGGGCCTTCTGACCCGTTGAAACTTCCGCCATTGAGACCCTCCATGGAATCCGCAAGGATCCAAGCGGAAGACTGCCCCGCTGGTTCCTACGGCTGGTCCCAGTTTTCGAGGATTTCGACGAAACGCGAGAGCCACGCGTTCGTCTGGTGGCCGTCGACCACCCGGTGGTCGATGGTGAGAGTCACGTAAGCCATCGGCCGGACCAGGATCGCGTCCTGCCCGCCGATTTCACGGACCACGACGCGCTTCTCGAGCTTGCCGACGCCGAGAATCGCGGACTGACCCTGGTGAAGGATAATGGGGGCTGCAAGAAGCGAGCCCGACACGCCATGGTTGGAAATGGTGAAGCTGCCCCCCGACACGTCCGAGCGGTCCAGCCGACCCTCGCGCGCACGCCGGGTGAGATCCTCGAGCCTTGCACCAATCTGCTCGAGGCTGAGCGAGCCCGCGTCCTTCACGACGGGGACGACCAGCCCCTTCTCGCCGAGCGCGGTGCCGACGCCGACGTCGATCGTCGAAGAAATAGCGATCCGGTCCTTCTCCCAGCGCCCGTTGATCGCCGGCGCCACCGCCATCGCCTCGGCTGCCGCTTTGACGATATAGGCGGTGTAGCTGAGCTTCGTCCCCTGAGCGGCCATCGCCGACTTGTGGCGGGCGATCGCAGAGAAGTCCGCTTCGAAGACCGCCGTGACATGCGGAGCTTCGCTGATCGCGCGCACCATGTTCTCGGCTATCGTCAGCCTCATTCGGTCATGCGGGATGTCCTGGGCCGAGAATTGCCGCGGCTGCGCGGTCGCCGGCTCGCCAACGCTGACGATTGTTGCCGAAGCGACAGCGCGATCGACGTCTTCCCGAGTAACCCGGCCGTTCCGTCCCGTGCCTGCGATCCGTGACGGGTCGATCCCATGTTGGAGGCATGCTCTGCGTACCGAGGGGCTGAGACGGGTTTCACCGCCTGCCTTCTCCGCCGGCGGCGACATCGAGGGACGTTCTGCTGCAGGCGGGCGAGCCTCCGCCTTGCTCGCGACGAGCCTTTCCACGGATGAACCCTGCGTCTCGATCCGCGCCAGCAGCGCTCCCGGGACAGCCTCGGCGTCGGTGTCGAGCACAATTTCCGCCAGGACCCCCGCTGCCGGCGACGGCACCTCCTGTGTCACCTTGTCGGTTTCCAGCTCGACCAGCGGGTCGTTCTTTGCGACGGCATCGCCGATTTGCTTCAGCCAGGCACGGACGACCGCCTTGGTGCCCTCCTGCTCGTCGGGAACGCGGACCTCGATCAACGTCAAAATCCCACCAAGCGCTCGATCTCGGCGCGAATGCGCTCTGGCGAGGGCAAGGCCCATTCCATCAGCCTTGGATGATGGGGGCTCGGGATGTCCGGCATCGTTACGCGCGCCACCGGCGCGTCGAGGTCGAGGAATGCCTCGTCCGCGATCACCGCAGCGATCTCCGCACCGAAGCCGCCCGTCCTGAGATCCTCGTGGACGATCAGGCAGCGCCGCGTGCGGCGCACGCTATCGAGCACCATTTCCCTGTCCCATGGCTGCAGAGTACGAAGATCGATAACGTCGGCGCTGAACCCTTCGGCAGCAGCCTCGCAGCGCGGGACCATCGCCCCCCAGGTGACGATCGTGATCCTGTCACCTTCGCGGGTCTTCCTGCCACGCCCGAACGGGAGAACGAAGCCGTCGCCCGGCCATGGACGTCGCGCCCAGCTGTCATCGAGCATTGCGCGATGCTCGAAGAACAGCACCGGGTCATTGCCGCGCAGGCTGCCGCGCAGCAGCCCGACTGCATCCTCGGCGTTGGACGGAACGGCAACCTTCCACCCCGGGTTGTGTACGAACTCGACCTCGTTCGTCATCGAGTGCCACGGATCGCCGCACTTGAAGAAGCCGCCAGGGACGCGAAGCACCATCGGGGCCGCGAAGCGGTTGTGCGTGCGCCAGCGCATCGTTCCGCAGTCGTGGATCTGCTCGGTCGCGGGCTCGGCATATTTGCGGAACTGGATCTCCGGGACCGGCATCAGCCCGGCAAGCGCCATGCCGACGGCGCGGCCGACGATCCCTTCCTCGTTGAGGGACGTGTCGAAGACGCGATCGCGACCGAACTTTTCCTGAAGGCCCAGGGTCACGGCATGAACACCGCCCTTCGGGCCGACGTCTTCGCCGAAGACGAGCACCCGCGGGTTCGCGTCCAGTTCCTGCTCGAGCACGCGCCGGATCGCGGTGACCATGTTTATTCGCTGGCCCTCTGGGTGCGGCTCGTCGGTCGTGCCGTCGAGGCCAAGCCCCGCGCGCCCACCGACCTGCTGCATCTCACCCTCGAAGAAAACCTTGGTCGTGACGTCCTCGGGAGACGAGATTCCACGGCCTTCGGCCTCAGCGCGCGCCGCCTCGACCTGCCAGGCCGTCTCCCGTTCGAGATCGGCCCACGCCTCGTCGCCGATCTGCCGACTGGCGCAAAGCGTCTTGAGCCTGGGCAGCGGATCGCGCGCCCACTCGGCTTTGATTTCCTCCTCGCTCTTGTACGTCTGCGTGTCCTGGTAGCTATGGCCCTCGAGGCGTGGCACGCTCAGCCGCAGCAGCGCGGGCGCACGCTTGCCACGCACGTGACCGACGGCCTCTGCTATCAGTCGCGATGCTTCGAGCGGATCGGTTCCATCGCCGTTGAAGATCGTCAGCCCGGAGAAACTCGCAAGGTTCGCCGCAATGTCTCGGCCGGGTGTCTGGTAGTCGGACGTTACCGAGATGCCGTAGCCATTATCCTCGACATAGATGAGGAGCGGCAATTGTTGAGTGGTGGCAATTGTTAGCGCCGACCAAAATCCACCGGTCGCACAACTTGCATCGCCGCCGAGGACGAGCGCGATTGCGTCAGCCGGCCCATCGTTCAGCACTTCCTGCTTGTAGGCAATCGCCTGTGCCCATCCGGCAGCCGGCGTATACTGGGCGCCGACCCCGCCGCACATCGGCAGGGCATGCGCGCCGCCCGGATTGGGATAGTTGAACACGACGCCGATGTCGCGACCGTCGGAATAGCCACCGGCGAGGCCCATTCCGGAGCCGAGCGCGTCGGCCAGCGGCACGCCCAATGCGAGCAGCAGCGGGCGCGATCGATAATAGCCGCAAGCGGCATCGCCGTCCTTCAGCTGCAGGCCGAGCAGCACCTGCGCCATGTCGTGACCGCGCGCGCTGAACTGATAGAGAACCTTCCTCGCAGGAACGAGCTCCTGTTCCTCGATCCGATCCATCTCGCGGCTGGTCAGTACCAGCCGCGCGACCTCGCGCCAGTCCACGTCCAAGGATATCCTGCCCGGGTCGCGGTCGGCCATGGCCGGCTCAGGCGTCCAGCGCGCCGACCACGGCGGCGATAAATCGGTCGATTTGATCATCGCTAAGGCCGACGACGTTGAAGCGGCCGCTGTCGGCCATGTAGACCGCCTCGTCCTGGCGAAGCTTGAGGACCTGCTCCCTGCTTAACGGCAGCATAGAAAACATCCCGTATTGGCGCCCAATGAAGGCCAGCCGTGGTTCGGCAGCCGCGATCCGCTGCCGCACGGAGTTGATGCGATCACGCATTCCGGCAAGCTCGACCAGCCAGCGTTCCCGAAGCTCCTCGTCCTCGAGGATGATGTGGACCGCCGCCGCCCCGTGATCGGGGGGCATCGACCACATCTCCCGCGCGCGCTGGTGAACGTGCGCCATGGCCGTGCGCGTCGCGTCAATGGAGCCGGTCTTGATCCACAGCGAACCGACCCGGTCGCGATAGACGCTGAAGTTCTTGTCGCAGCTCTGCGCGATGATGACCTCGTCGCATGCCTCGAGCATCAGCCGGACGCCGAACGCATCCTCGTCGAGCCCGCGTCCAAAGCCCTGGTAGGCAATGTCGATCAATGGAAAGAGACCGCGTTCGGTGATCACTCGAACGACTTCGCGCCACTGGTCTTCGTCGAGATCGGCACCCGTCGGGTTGTGGCAGCAGCCGTGAAGCAGGGCGACGTCGCCGGGTTCTCCGGCTTTGAACGCGGCAATCATGTCCTCGAACCGGATGCTGCCCTGGCCGCGCTCGTAATAGGGATATTCATTCATGCCGAGGCCGACCGCTCGGATGATCGGTGGATGGTTCGGCCAGGTCGGGGTTCCGACCAGGACCTTCGCGTTGCGATTGACGGTTGCGACAAGCTCGAAACCAAGCCGCAGCGCGCCGCACCCACCGGGTGTCTGCAGGCCAAGGATGCGGTCGTCACCGGCGTGCTGGCCAAGCAGGATCGGCCGCAAAAGCTCAGCAAAGCGCTTGTCGCCCGCGCTCCCGAGATAGGCCTTGGTTACCTGCGTATCGAGCAGGCGCCGCTCGGCTTCCTTCATGACCTTGAGGATTGGCGTATTGCCGACCGCATCACGGAACACGCCGACGCCGACGTCGATCTTTTCCGGCCGCGGATCGGCATCGCACAAGGCGATCAGAGCGAGAAGCGAATCGCTTGCAACGGGCGGTAGATCGGCAAGGCCTTTCGCCTTGGCGTGCGTCTGCGTCAGCATGAAAGCGCGATTAGCGAAGTCAGGCGTCGTAATCCACTGCGACTCCATCGCCGAGCGGTACTGACTGGCAGGTCAGCACGTAGCCGTCCGCGACCTCCTCGTCGGTGAGGCCGTAATGGACTGCCATTTCGACCTTCCCTTTCGAAACCTTGGCCCGGCAGGTCGCGCAGACTCCCGCCTTGCAGGCGAACGGCGCCGGAAGGCCGGCAGCGCGCGCGCTGTCGAGGATGTTGCCCGCCGTGAAGGGCACTCGGCGCGTGCGGCCGTCAAGCGTAATCGCGACGCTGACGCCTTCGGCCTTAGTCTTGAGCTGCGCCATTTCCTGCGCCACCGCTTCGGGGGGACGATCCGCCGTGAAGCGCTCGATGTGGATGCGCTCCTTCGCGATGTTGCGGTCGAGGAGAACGCCTTCGGCGGCGTCCATCATCGGTCCCGGACCGCAGATGAACCAGCCGTCAACCTCCGCAGCGTCGGGCACCAGTGCCGTGATCGCCTCCTCCAGGCGCTCGCGGTCCAGCATGCCATTGAACAGGTCGATGTCCTGATCCTCCTGGTCGAGGAAATGGTAGATCTCGAGCCTGCCCAGATGCTTGTCCTTCAACCCCGCGAGCGCCTCGAGGAAGATTACCGAGCTGCTGTCGCGATTGCCGTAGAGCAAGGTGAACCTGCTCTCCGGTTCCTCGCGCAGCAGGGTCTTGATCAGCGACATGACCGGCGTAATCCCGGAACCTCCGGCAATGCCGACAAGATGCCGGCTTCCGGCTGCGCTGAAATCGGTGGTGAAGCTGCCGTGCGGCACCATCACCTCTATCGTGTCGCCAGCCTTCAGCTCATCGCCGACCCAGTTCGAAAAAAGGCCGCCCCCGATCCGCTTGACGGTGACCATCCAGTCGCTCTCCGCGGGTGCCGTGCACAGCGAATAATTGCGGCGAACCTCCTCGCCGTTGATTGTTGCGCGCAGCGTCAGATGCTGCCCTGCCCTGAAGACGAACTGATCGCGCAACTCCGGGGGGATCACGAAGCGGATCGAATTGGCTTGGGCGGTCTCCGGAACGATCTCGGCGACCCTCAGCACGTGGAAATGGACGCTCATTACCAGGTCGCGTCGGGGTAGGTGCGCGGCAGGAACTGCATCACTGCAAGAAGGTGCCCGAGATGCTCGCTGTGGTGGCCGCGCCGGCCGCCGAGGATCGGGCGCTGGTCGGCGGGCGCTTCGAGCCGTGCTTGGGCCAGAACCGCGGAAATCGCCGAGCCATATTCCTCCTGGAAGCTGCGCGGATCTGGCGCGATGCCGCGATCGATCACGGCCTTGAGCGTCTCGTCCACCTCGAACAGCTCGGGGACGAAACGCCAGTTCCACTCGAGCCCATCGACCATTCGCCGCGAGCTTTCGTCCGTGCCGTCGCCAAGCCGGATCGTCCACTCGGATGCAAGCTCGCGATGGTAGGCAACTTCCTTCACCGCCTTGTGCGCGAACTCTGACAGGAACCTGTCGCTCGATTGCGTCAGCCTCTGGAGAGCGAGGTGCTGCCAGGTCGTATAGAGGAGGTGCCGGGCAATCGTGTGCGCGAAGTCGCCGTTCGGCTGCTCGACGAGGAGGCAGTTGCGAAAGTCGAGCACGTCGCGGTGGAAGGCCAGCCGATCACCGTCGCCCGCTTCGTTCAGCAGCAGCGTCGCCTGGCCGACCAGATCCAGCGCCAGATTGGCGAGGCTGATGTCGACCTCGAGAACCGGCCCGTGGCCGCACCACTCGCCGAGGCGCTGCCCGAGCACGAGCGCATCGTCACCGAGGCGCAGCAGATATTCGTAATGCGCAGGATGGCGCTCGCCCGCTGCACGCGCGTCGAACACACCCGCACCGCTCGCTCCCTTCGGAACGTCAATCGGCGGCAAGGACGCCATCAGATGTGCTTCACCTCGTCCGGGATGTCGTAGAAGGTCGGGTGGCGGTAGATCTTGCTCTCCGCCGGCTCGAACAGTTCGCCCGCCTGGTCAGGATCGCTCGCGACGATAGTCGCCGAGGGCACTACCCACAGGCTCACCCCTTCCATCCGCCGCGTGTAGGTATCGCGTGCATGGGCGAGCGCGAGCTGCGCGTCAGGAGCATGAACGCTGCCAACGTGACGATGCGCAAGGCCGCCCTTGGCGCGAACGAAGACCTCCCAGAGGGGCCAGTCACCGTTCACGCTGCCTTCCTCGCACGCCGCTTGGTTTCGTGAGCCTCAGCGGCTTCGCGAACCCAGGCGCCATTCTCCCATGCCTCGCGACGCGCCTTCATCCGTTCCTTGGCGACGGGACCTTCGCCGCGAACGACGGCGTAAAATTCTTCCCAGTCTATCTCGCCGAAATCGTAGCCGCCCTTCTCTTCGTTCCACTCGAGGTCGGCGTCGGGGACCTTAAGGCCAAGGAAATCCGCCTGCGGCACGGTAATGTCGACGAACTTCTGCCTGAGCTCGTCATTGGTCTCCCGCTTGATCCGCCAGCGCATTGACTGCGCGGTGTTCGGGGAGTCCGCGTCGGGCGGCCCGAACATCATGAGGCTTGGCCACCACCAGCGGTTGAGCGCATCCTGCGCCATTCTTTTCTGCTCGGCCGTGCCGTTCGCAAGAGCGATCATGATCTCGTAGCCCTGGCGCTGGTGGAAGCTCTCTTCCTTGCACACTCGGACCATGGCCCGAGCGTACGGGCCATATGAGGTCCGTTGCAGCGGCACCTGGTTCATGATCGCCGCACCATCGACCAGCCACCCAATCGCTCCGATGTCCGCCCAGGTGAGCGTCGGGTAATTGAAGATGGTCGAATATTTGGCTTTGCCCGAGTGGAGAGCCTCGATCATCTGCTCGCGGCTCGTACCGAGTGTCTCGGCTGCGCAGTAAAGATAAAGACCGTGCCCCGCCTCGTCCTGAACCTTGGCAAGCAGGATCGCCTTGCGCCGAAGCGACGGCGCGCGCGTGATCCAGTTGCCCTCCGGAAGCATGCCGACAATTTCCGAGTGCGCATGCTGGCTGATCTGTCGCGTTAGCGTCCGCCGATAAGCCTCGGGCATCCAGTCCTTGGGCTCGATGAACTCGTCGGCCGCGACGCGCGCCTCGAACGCCTCGATGAGCCTTGGGTCCTCGAGATTCTCGATCTTTGCCGTCTTGTGAAGCTCGGTTGTGTACATGGTAAGCGATGTAGTCCGGGACGCTCCAACGTTCAAATGTCGACGACCGGTCCGCCAAGCGTGCGGGAGTAGCCCGTGAATTCGGCGACCGCGCGCCCATCACCGGCTCGCACGGCCACGCGCGTGACTCCCGCACGGCCCTCGTGCGCGACTTCCGCGGCTTCGGCGATCAATGTCTCGCCTTCGCGCACCTTGTCGAGAAAGACGATGGATGCCTGCGCAGCAACCGTCGCGTGATTGGCGCCATTGCAGACGTAGGCGAAGGCGGTGTCGGCGAGCGCGAAGATCATCCCGCCGTGCGCAATTTTGTGGCTGTTGAGCATGTCAGCGCGGACAACCATCGAAATGCGCGCATAGTCCGCCCGAACTTCCTCGATGTTGATGCCCCAGGCGGGCCCCGTGCCTTCACCGGCAAGCATTGCATGCGCGACCTCGTTCGCGAGTTCGTTTGCGTCCACGACCCCTCCTTCGCTAGTCGAGTCGCATGGCTTACGAGACCATCGACTTCAAGGCGGATGGGGCCGTCGCCCGAATCACGCTCGACCGGCCGGACCGGCTCAACAGCTTCACGGCACGAATGCACGAGGAGCTTCGCGACGCATTGGCGAACCTCGGCGATGCCCGCGTGGTTGTGCTCACCGGCGCGGGACGCGGATTTTGTGCGGGCCAGGACCTCAACGACCGCGCAGTCGCACCAGGGGAAACAGTCGATCTCGGCGCGACCGTGGAGATCAGCTGGAACCCTTTGGTGCGAACGCTCGCCGCACTCCGGCAGCCTGTAATTGCGAGGGTCAACGGCGTCGCGGCCGGTGCGGGCGCGAGCGTCGCGTTCGCCTGTGATCTCGTCGTC
>Ga0068864_100004728_pt1 | contig 11153 bp, 12 predicted proteins | sample KBSSwiS72_FD_66586 | JGI IMG/M metagenome (GOLD analysis project Ga0068864, IMG submission 66586) | Switchgrass rhizosphere microbial communities from Kellogg Biological Station, Michigan, USA - KBS Switchgrass S7-2 | ecosystem: Host-associated > Plants > Roots > Rhizosphere > Soil ...
GTGGACTCTTCCACACCTTTGACGGCAAAGAGCGAACCCAATACGTGGCGACTTTAGCGTCGGTGACCGAGCACGGTGGAACTCTGCATGTGCTGTGCTTCAGTGACATTGGTCCCGAGTCTGGCCCTCACCCCGTCAGCCAGGAAGAGCTGAGATCTGCGTTCAACCCCAGGGTTGGATGGAACGCCCCCGCCATCAGACCGGCCCGGATTCAGACGAGGTACCACGACAACGGTGCACCGGGCTGGCTCGCCACGATCAAACGGATTTAGATTCGGAACTAAGTCGGGCAGAGCCGACGAAGGAGGCTGGTCTGACTTCCCGTCGCATGGTCAGCTCACCCCTAGAAGGGCGCCCAAATCGTGGAGCGTTCTCCTATGTGGGGATTCTCTTATAACTCTCCGATATTGATCGGTCTGCGATCCGGAGGACAATTGGGGCCTTGATGCTTCACTGCCCGCGCCGTGCACGCTGCAGTTCAGAATTCAGCCGACACCTGAGGTTTCGCAAACGCTTTGCTTAAAGACCACCTCGCGAAGCCACGCGGCGCTTATCTTCGGCGTGCGTATTTGTTTCAACGCTATATGATTTCGTTCCCGCTGTTATGCAGCTTGATCAGTCGCCATTTTCAAAATTGGCAGAGGGATTCGAACGCGCTTCATCTTCCCCGTTTTCTTTTCTATTGCGTCTACGAGGACTAAATCGTCAGTGACAACCATGGGTTCGCTAGCCACTTCAAAGTTCTGGCCATAGAGCTTTAGTTGACTTCCCTGCTTGAAACCCAAATTCTGCAATCTGACAGTCAGAGGGCGTGGTGTCGCTGTCACGGGAATACCTCATATGAGGAGCTGGATTGAGTAACCAATAAATTATACCTCCATCTCGAATCACGGATAGCCCTTACCACAAGTGTCGCGATGCGCCGGAAAAGTCGACGTCCTGCACGAACTGGTACCACTACATTTTTCCTTTGAAAAGGTAGGCTAATTCAAAGAGCAATATCAGGACCACCAAGACTTCAAGCCAGAACGTGCGCGACTGGTGAAATTCATCGATCAGAAATCGATAGAGATCTTCGGCGGTTCGAATCTTCTCTTGCGTCAGGCTCTTATAGTCGGGCACGCCAACTTTGGCTGCGGCAAGGCGATATAAGCGAGCTGAGAACATATCGCTCAGGAACTTGATGGCATTGTCGGCGCGCTCGGTCAGTTCGGTCACGTCCAGCAGCACCGTCTGCAACCGAGATGCCTCGCGGGGCAACCGCCACCGACCGAGGAGGTTCGAGTTCCTCTCCAGCACCCCGTAAACCCGCTCCAATTCCTTGGTCATGAGGTCGTCGTAATGACGAAATTCCAGAAGCTGCGAGTTGGCGTATTCCAGCAATTGGAGAGTGGTTTCGGAACCTGCTGCCGAGTCGTAGATAAACGCTCCGTTCCATCCGAGCACGGCGAGATCGTTCGGGTAATATGACATGGCGGACTGCAGGATCTCGCGGAGTTCATCGCTCGAGAGTAGGGCGTTCTCGCCACGGACGACCTGGGCCATTTGTTGTCCACAGGCGGCCAAAAGTTGATCGGCTAAGGGAGAGCCCTTGATTTCCCGTATAAAAAAGATGAAGTAGTCCTCGTTGAGCCACGTTTCGTAGGGTTTCTGAAGAGCGGTTTTGGTCCGCGCAACTCGGTCGCGAGCGATTTCTTCTGCTCGCTTAGGCAAATCGCTTCCCGAAATCCAGCTGGAAGAGAGAGACACCAAATCACTCCACTCTCCTTCGAATGGAAAATCGACGAGGACACTTATGACTCCGTAATCGTAATATTTGACGCGAACTTGAGCACGGGGTTCACCCGGAAGCTGTGCTTCTTCAAGCACGGGGGGCCGCTCGAAAAACAGCTGCTCCGCAGCTGCATGCTTCAGACCTTCTCCCAAGCGACGAGCCCCCAGGATTAATCGAACGCGGTCGAGATCCATTTGCTCGCAAATATCGAACAAAAATAGCCCGACGGCGGAACCACGAAGAGATGCCTCGGCTTGCCCTTGCATCGAGCAATAGTGTACCGAAAGGGAAGCTTCACTCGCGAACTCTTGGGTTGCGATACGCCCTCACTTTCTTGCGAGAGCGAGATGCTTTTGTACCCGCTGATTGGCACACTCGATTGTGGTTCAGGCGGGGAACGAAGCTGGCGCGACCTACCAAAGGGGCTTTACCGTGAACTAGTACCGGTTCCGGGTCGATTTCCTCTTCGCGTCCAAACATAATCGTTGCGCCCCCCGTTCCGATCAGGCTTTAGCTCCAAGCAGCAGCCCAGTGCAAACCATGGAGTTTATTTGGACAACGCGATGGTCTACCAAGTTTCGGGATCGGCGGTTGGTACTTCGTTGCCCTCCCTTCAGACCAGCATTACATTGTCGTAAAACGGCTGGGCTGGCCTGGGGAAAAACTGGTCATCAGCGGAATATGTCATTCTGCCCTAGGAGACTTTCAACACAGCGGAGACTTGGGTAGCATGTCAAGGCAAGCAGAAAGATTGATCCACCGGGAACATCCGCCGTTCTGTCATTTCTGCTTCAGCTCGGTCGTAGGGAGTTGCAGAATCTTGCCACGATTTGTGGAGGCCTGACGGCGTCGGAAGCCATTTGCAGGCTCTAGTGTTGCAACGGCCAAAACGCGTTCGTTCTCCCCGACAAATCCTATCTCAGAGGCCTCAAACCGTATCTTTAACAGTGGATCATTCGCAATCAGGGTTCGTGCCGGCTGTCGGCGAATTCGCGACACTGCGCGGTTAATCACCTGTGCGAATTCGGCAGCACTATCCGCTGATCGCCCCTGTGCAAGCCTAAGCTTGGTTTTCTCAGAGGAGAACCAAGTGGGATCGCGATATGGCTCCTCCGGTGGTTCTTGGCGCAGAACTTCGCACAGGTATGCATGCACCAAGGCGTGCGTCCGACCACCTGTCGCACCGTACCCCCTGCACAACCGGTATGTTCCAAACGAGATCTCTTCTATGCGCCCGTGGACACCGGCTTCTTCGTAAGCTTCCATGGCGGCCGATTGCGCTAGCGTGACGCCAGACTCGGCACCGCCCTTTGGAAAAGTCCAGCGGCCCCGACGTGTGCGAACCAACAAGAACTCGACGCCAGTGCTGAGAATCCGAAAGCACACTGCGGCAACGAGCTGGCGTGGGTCGGGCATGTCCGGATACTTCTTGGTTTTACGCATTCGCGCAAACCGTCCTGCACTAGGTTGCAGCAACACCGCACAAAACAACAGAGCACAGTTTGGTTCTAACCTTCTCGGGTGCACGCGGTTGCGCACGTTGCGGATCGTGTTGGCGCGAGCAATGTATCTCTCTACATACTTGCGAGCCTTCAATTTGCAGCAGAGCATCTTCAATAACCAAAAAGGAAGCGCTGTTTGGAAACCCAATATTGTCTCCGCTGCAATCGAGAACTTGAGCCCGGCGGCAAGTCAGTCGCGGTATACATGTTCGCGCAGACAGTTGGCGTGCGGCCGCGGCAGAAATCTTCGGCGAAGCGCATTTCTTTTTGTCCGCAATGCGCCGTCTCTCTTGCCATGGGCCCGCCACCTGAGGGTGCGCTAAACTTGGCCGCCTGGGGCATGATTCGCGAGGTGGCAAGTGCGGATCCGGCCCTGAATGAGGCAGCGTGGGAAGAGCTTAGCGGAGTGGAGCGCTTGGTTGCCTTAGATCCTTCAGAACGATCCTTACGTCGTGTCGCGGGTGGATACATAGAGTTCTAGGTTCGCTAGCTCGCCCCGCCCTCCCTGGTTAAAGGAGTGTTAAGCTTCCAACAATGGCAATTCCGGCGTTAGAATCCACGAAAATCGGCCTTGGTTATTGGATGCAGCAGGCCCTGAACCACGTAGAATGGGCCGCGTCGACCTTTAGTCCCGAAGCGGTTCACGATCTGCGAACCGCACTTCGCCGCTGCCGTTCCATCGCTGACGGCGTCACCGCCTTCGACGCGGATTCTCGCTGGAAGAAAATGAAGAAGGCTGGCAAGCAGGTTTTTCAAAGCCTCGGCGAGTTGCGGGACACGCATGTTTTGCTCGATTGGATTGAAAAGCTTGCGCCCGAATGCGATTCGACCTCAAAAACTCTCCAAACCTTTTTGCAGCGTAAGGGAGAGGATCTGAAAGCAAGGGCTCTCGTCGTTTTGCGCGAGTTCGATCGAGATCGATGGAACACGTGGTCTGCGGAACTACCAGCACGGATCGCGCAGCTTCCCGCAGACAGTCCGCTCCTCGGCCACCTCGCTCTCGAGCGCTGGTTCGAAGCGCGCGAGCTCCATCATCGGGCTTTGCGGAATCGAACAAACGTGGCCTTGCATGACTTACGTATCGGCATCAAGCGATTTCGTTACACAATTGAGAACTTCCTTCCGGCTCTGCATGAGTTCTGGGGAGCGGATCTGAAGGAAGTGCAAGACGCTCTGGGCGACGTACATGATCTCGACGTTTTGTGGACCACCGCGACAGCCCTAAACGCTTTTTCGGATGCGTCTTCGCGAGAGGCTTGGCGTCGTGGCATTTACTCGGTTCGCATGGAACGGCTCGATCTGTATCGCAACCTCATGATTGGCAGGAGTTCCTTGTGGAAGACCTGGCGCGCTGCTCTGCCCAAAGCTGAGCAGCTGCACAATCTAGGGCTCTTGCGCTTGGAGCGTTGGGCCGGCTCTTTAGACCCTGACGTTCGGCATTCCCGACACGTGGTGCATCTGGCGCTGCAGCTTTTTGATGGCATATCTGCACCATCCTTCATCCAGCATCGCGAGAAGTACCGCAGCCTCTTGAAAGCGGCAGCCTTGATGCACGACGTTGGCCTCGCGAAGTGCAACAAGGGCCATCACAAAGAATCGGCGCGGGTAATCCGCAACCTGCGGGTGCCGCTGGGATGGTCTTCTGACGAGATTGAACAAGCGGCGCTCGTGGTCCGATATCATCGTGGCGCGCTTCCTTGCGAAACTCATAAGAGATTTTCGAAGCTGTCGCAGCGAAAACGCGAAACCGTCAAGTTCTTAGGCGGTCTGTTAAGACTGGCGTGCGCCTGCGACGCGGAGCACAATGCGCAGATCAGAAACCTTGAGGTCAATACCACGCTTCCCGTGTTGAACATCCGGGCACAAGGCTACGGGTCCGAGGGCCCAATCGCGCAACGTCTCGCTTCCGCACGGTGCCTCCTAGAACTTGCCTTCGAACGACCGGTGTTCATCGCACCCGAATCGGGCGCGTTAAAGATAATCTAATCATCCAGCTTCCGAAGGCGCCCAAACAAGTCGCTTCGTGTGGAATCCTAACTAACACTCTTTGCTGCACTTGCTAACAAATTCGATAGCAAGCTGCAGCGTTCCCTTTCCCCTCTCTGACCGCAGAAATTCCCCGACCATTCGATGACGCCCTTCCTTCCCAATCCGAAATGTGCGAGCAGATCGTATTAAAGAGTGAAAGCCGGCCGAAAAAGCCCCGCCGCCATGCCCTTCCCAGGTATGCAGCGGGGCAGTCTTGTTCGGCGTGTCGTTTGGGTCTAGTGAAGTTGCTGTGGAACGAATTCGGATCCGTTCAGGTCGGCATTAGTAAACCCAAATACGAAAAACTGATTTGGATTGGGAATCATGTTTCCGGTGCCGTCGTCCACTTCCGCCAGGAAGTCGTTATCGTTTGCAACCCACAGTGTGTGAATGACTGTGCCGTTCAATATGACATCGGATCCGAAAGCGAGCCCTTCGATTTTGGCAGGAATGTTGGAGGCTGAAATGTTATTGGCGGTCAACACATTCACGATGTCAAGAAACAACGTCTTGCTCACTGCATTCGCAGCTGCGGTTAGGCCGTCCATACCCGCTATGTCAACAGCCCCGTCCAGATCGATCTTGAAAAGTTGTTTGATTTTGGCCTTGTTCCCGGCTCCTCGCCCCTTGCCATCACGTTCATCGACCAGGAATTCGTGATTGTTAATCGCCGTAATCTCGCTCACGCCGCTACCTGTCGTCAGCAAGTAGCCATATTCGTGAGTAGTTTTCCCGGTATTGATGTCGATGGTTACGATCCGGAGCAAGTTTGCCGCGGCACCGCCTTCAGCAGCGTCCTGAATCAGCGAATTTTGAACTATTCCCACTAGCGTCTTGCCGTCAGGGGTTATCGCCAAACCTTCCATGCCCTTGTTGGCGACGCGGCCAATGGTATTTCCCGCAATCTCAGCGGCGCCCATGGGGCTCAAGTTCGTAACAAAGAAATCCTCGGGTAAGTGAAAGCTACGCACACGCTGTCCGTTGGCACGAAGAAACACGTTCACATACGGCCCATATTCATCGGATGTGTAAACAAACTGGCCGTCGTTCGAAAGGCGGACGCCTTCGGAATCAAGCCTGGCGTCTTTAGAATAGCCCGAGTTCTGATTAGCATCGAAATTGTCCGATCGCCCTGTAAAGTAATTGCGAGAAAGGCCATTTTGCAGTGGGACACCCGAGCCAATGGCATTGCCGAGGTTGTCGATCTCGCCTCCGACTCCATAGACCAATGGCGACGAGCTGTAGAACAACGTTGTGGTTTCGAGCGTGGGAGTTAACGTGAACGGCAACGGTCCAGGGGAAGGTTCCAGTTGCATCGTGATGGTATGAAAACGCTCGATGTAAGAAGTTGTGTCATCAATTGAGGATGCCCAGGCAACCGCATTGGGACCACGATCGGGAACGGCAAGGAAAGTGTTGCCACCCGCCCAGCAGATGCCCGATCCGAAGCCGCCTAGCAGATTGGCAGGGGCTCCATTCTCGATCGTATTGGTCAAGCCTGAAAGATCTGCCCAAGGGCCAGCGCTCGAACTGTTAAGAGAACCAACGGCAATCAAGTTAACTTGCGCGCTGCTTAGGTGCGCCAACACGAAAATCGATAACACCAGCACGACTTGTTTCACGATCTGTCCTCCAGGGTGAGCTGATTGCAAAGCCCATCAATGATCGAGGAGAGGGTGTTAACAGGAGGTGAACGAGGGTTAAAGATCTGAGAAATTGCAGAATTTGTGTCGCCCCGGCTTGCTGAGTAAGTGCCAGGTCAACGACAACCCACAGTTTGGAGGTCGAGCCGGGAGAAAAGCTACTAGGAATAAGTACGCGTCAATTAATGACTCTCAGCTTGCCCTTCTGCAAGCGGGATAGCGTTCCGCTAATGTTTCCCTTGCGGGTTCTTCCTTGCCATCTGAGAACGCTTCTATTTTCCGCACGGCTTCGAGCACAATCAGAACCAGGGCTGTGATCGAGGAGTAGCAAGGTCACTGGTGTCAGTGAAGAGTGCAGCTCCCATCCCGACCAGCGTGTTGGTTCGGAGTCCGGCGGAATGTCCGCTGTGTTCCCGGTCCCACCTGATGATTCCACCAAAATCAATGCATCCACCCGGGTTTAGCTTTACCGTAGACGACCCGAGCCTTGCTGCCATCGAAATAGCGGAGAATTGCCAATGGGTCTCGACGCCGAGCAGGTCCATAAGCCGGTCCGAAAGATTCGCAAGCTATTGAAAAAAATACCTAAAGACCCAACTCCGGAGCAGGTACATCAGCTTCGGACCAACTCACGCCGGCTGCAGGCGACGCTCGCTTCACTTTCGCTGGATTTGAGTCGTCGCGAAACTCGGTTGCTGAAAGACGTAAATGCCCTCCGCAAGAAGGCCGGCAAGGTGCGCGACATGGATGTCCTCATCGGCTCGGTCCCAGAGGTTATCGAGACCGAGCAGGAATGCAGGATCACGTTACTCGAACGGCTGGGCGATTTACGAAGAAAGCAGGCGAGGAGGCTGCACGCTATGGTGCGCAGCAGCGGCGGGAGGGCCCGGTCCGGTCTTAAGCGAATTGAGCATCACTTAGAAGCCGTATTGTGCGAACGGAAACAGAAAGACTGTGATCCTGTGATTGCGCGTTCAAACGCCACGGCCTCGGCTTTGACCCTGGAATCCGAGCTAGCCCGTCCAAAACATTTGGGCAAGCAAAACTTGCATTCATACCGCCTCAAGGTGAAGGAACTGCAAAATGTTCTTCGCCTAAGCGAGCATTCGCGCCGGCAGGAATTTCTTGACGCTCTAAACGCGGTCAAGGACAGCATTGGGGAATGGCACGATTGGGAGGAACTCTTTGCTATTGCTCAAAAGGTGCTGGATCACGGCTCAAAGTGTGAATTACTCAGGACGATAAAGACCAACAAGACTCGCGAATTTGAGACGGCTCTCACGAAGGCGCGCGGAATGCGCAGAAAGTATCTCGGACTGCGACCGGGGAAAGCCAATGGCGGGTTCGATAACCTATCCGCATCTGTTTGGAAAGCCACCGCAGCAATCGCTACGTGATCCGGAGATTAGTGGAGATAAAGCTGAAAGCCGAATCGCGGAGATCCGACGATCATGGAATCTCGCACGGTCGGCCGCCGCAAGTTCAGATCGACAATTTTGGTGTTCTAAACATCCAGCCCGGATTTAATCAACTGCGGGTCCGGCCCGGAAGCCAGCAGTCGTTCGTTGATCTGATACGGAAATTCAGGAGCAAAACAAATGAAAGCTAAACTTCTTCTTGATGAAAAAGGTTTGAGAACGTATGCGATCGTGTTCGACAAAGGCGATAATGTTCGAGAAGGCCTGCTTGAATTTGCCAACACGAATCGCTTTGCTGATGCGCACCTAAGCGGCATTGGGGCATTCAGTGAAGTCCTGCTGGGCTTCTTTGATCCCCAAAAGAAGGAATACCAGAAAATACCCATCCACGAGCAAGTAGAAGTCCTGTCATTCGCAGGGAATATTGTTCAGAAAGACGGCAAACCGAGGCTTCATGCGCATGTAGTCGTAGGTAAAGCCGACGGTACGGCTCACGGTGGCCACTTTCTCGGCGGCAAAGTCTGGCCGACCTTGGAGATCATGCTGACAGAGTTGCCGGTACATTTGCGTCGTCGGAAGGACGCCGAAACCGGTTTGTCTCTGATCGAGTTAGCGGCCTAGGGTGTTAGTTAACTCCGGGTTCGAACCGGATGTTCTCAATCGCAATTACCTGAACAGAAAGTGGGCCAGCCTCTGTTCCTGCCCGTAATAGATAATTGCAACAGCCGTCAGATCGTAAACCGCATGGGCGATCATGACAACGAAGATCCTGCCTGTGATTGCAAAAGTTGTCCCGAAGGCCAGCCCCGTGATGGCTGCCTGTTCAACCCCCGTAAGTCCTTGATCGGGGTAGTGCGCTAATGCGAACAGCGCCGAAGTCACGAGCACAAGGAGAACTTTGACAGCAGGACTTGATCCGAGTAATTTGCTGCCCCGTTCAAACGCGTAACCACGGAAAAATGTCTCTTCGCCAAATCCCCCATTGACCGTCACCACCAACGCCATACCAGCCACAGCGGCCTTATTCCCAACGAGAAACTGATATGTCCTATTGATGGGGTCAGCACCAATTAGGGGCATGATGACCGCTTTGGTGAACAGTTTGAGTATCACCCCAAAGATGATTCCGCCGGCTATTGTTCGCAGCCAACTCTTTGGGCGCGCATACCCAATGTCAGACCACGGGGTTCGCGACCACCATACCCAAAGCAATGGCACAATGTCTCGAAGGAACGGCAGGAAACTGGCAGTGACCACGAGCACCATCGATAAGAGACCTACCGGCCCAAAGCCGCGCGATTGGATGGCAAGGTCAGGTGGCGCCTTGAGAGTGCTTGCTCCATTTTCCATGTATTGCCCTTCCACAAAAACGAACAACCGAAACTGGTGCGTGCCCATCCAACTGGAAATGTCTCAGTTTCTTGCTCATGATCCCGCGCAGTTTACACCCGGCAAGGTAGTTGTTGATAAATCTCAATGGTAGACACCGCGCTGTCAAACCAGCATCCAAGACTCACTATGACTAGGTTCTTGGGAGTGTTCCTGGTTGGAGGGCTCCTGGTTGGTTCAGTTTGGGCAAGCGACGATTCTGGACAAGCGACGGCGCGAGATCTCGAAACTGCAGAATTCCTAACTACTCAAGTCGATGCCGGCGGCCAAGAGCAGGGGCATGGCCCGCTAGTCTTAGACCGCCGTGACCGGGTCTTCTACCCCGGTGATACTGAGCGACCAAAGCCTCTTCTCAAGAAACTGTTCCTGAACATCTTGTTCGACCAGCAGGAAATTTTCACTAGCCCGTTTCACGCCAACCGCGAGAATGCCCTTGACTGGCTATTGCCGACCGCCGCAACAGGCGGTTTGATCGCTGCCGATACCCACATTGCTGATGCATTTGAGAACAGTCGCGGACAAGTTCGCTGGGGCGTCCGGATCTCCAACGTCGGTGCGGCCTATACTCTGGTTCCAATTGTAGCCGGGTCCTACATCTATGGAGCTTGGAGAGATAATGCGAAGGCTCGAGAGATTGGCGTTCTCGGAACGGAGTCACTTCTGGACAGCCTCATTGTGGCTGGCGTTCTAAAGGAAGTGTTTCGTCGTAATCGCCCCGACGAAAAAAACCCAGGTGACTTTTGGGGAGGGGGAACCTCGTTTCCCTCGGGGCATTCAATTCAAGTGTGGTCCATAGCCTCATTACTGGCGCACGAGTATCATCACAAGAAGATAGTTGGTATCACTGCTTACACCCTAGCCGCAATCGTAAGTGCTTCACGAGTCGCTGCGCAGAGACACTTCGCCTCCGACGTATTCGCTGGTGGCGCGATGGGGTGGTATATCGGGCGGTACGTTTATCAGACGCACATGAGTCATCTTTCTCACAGGCACACGGCCCTACTGCCGATGATCGTGCCCCAAGCCGACCCATTCACTCATCACTACGGCCTGGCGCTCGTTTTCGAGCCAAACTTTTAGGAATTTTTGGCCAATGCCCGTTGTGCATCCACCTCTCAACCGTTTGCGACAAAGCCCCCAGATCCTTTGAATTTTCTCTCCGTCAATGCTTCGCGATCACGGTGCCCGCTAAAGGGCACAACCCCTGCGAAATGTGAATACGGATTTTGCTGTATGGGCAACTCAGGTGCATTTTCGATAACCTCATTCGAGCGTGGGCTGGAGCTTTTGGGGATCATATTGAAGGATTGGCAGCCAGAATCCTCCGCCAGGTGAATAAATCGCAGCCTGGACATCGACCATTGCTCTGGCGAGCCCTAGAAGGCCCCTCTCGCCGTTG
>Ga0068864_100004732_pt1 | contig 11146 bp, 9 predicted proteins | sample KBSSwiS72_FD_66586 | JGI IMG/M metagenome (GOLD analysis project Ga0068864, IMG submission 66586) | Switchgrass rhizosphere microbial communities from Kellogg Biological Station, Michigan, USA - KBS Switchgrass S7-2 | ecosystem: Host-associated > Plants > Roots > Rhizosphere > Soil ...
CGCCTCGCCTCGCCGCGGGGCGCGCGGAGTCGGAGCCGGACGCGGGAGGAACGCCATGACGTCACCACAGCTCTACCTCATCTGCTTCGTCGTCGGCTTCGTGCTCGCGCTTCTGGGCGCGCTCGGCGGCACGTTCCACTGGCCGTTCGGGGCGGGCCACGGCGCTTCGCACGGGATCCCGCTCCCTCACGCGCACGGCGGGGGCGCGGGACACGGAGGCGCGCCGGCCCACGGAGGCGCGGGCGGTGTGCACGTGTCTCCGTACAACTTCGCGACCGTCATGGGCTTCCTCGCCGTCTTCGGCGGCGTCGGCTACCTGCTGTCGAGCCGCGGACGGCTCGGCAATCTCGTCGTGCTCGCAGTCGCGCTCGCGGCGGGTTTCGCCGGCGCGGCGCTCATCTTCGGGTTCCTGACGCGCGTGCTTCTGCGCCACGAGCGGTTCCTCGACGCGGCCGACTACGACATGGTCGGCGTGCTCGGCCGCGTCACCGTGCCCATCCGGGCGGGCGGCACCGGCGAGCTCGTCTACTCGCAGGGAGGCACGCGCAAGAGCGTCGGCGCGCGGACGGAGAACGGCGACTCGATCCCGCGGGGCGAGGAGGTCGTCGTGACCCGGTTCGAGGGCGGCATCGCGTACGTGCGCGGCTGGGAGGAACTCGCGGGAGCTTCGTCTCTTCCGGGGGGCGCGGGGGACCCGCGCTCACTCGAATGACTCGTCTCGTGAATCGTCGGACTCGAACGAGCGGATCGAATCCGCTCGAAGAAGGAGGACGCCATGCTCGGCATTCCCACTGACACCTGGATCATCGTCGGCCTGATGGTCCTGGCCATCCTGCTCATCATGGTCACGCTCGCGAAGATGTTCCGCAAGGCCGGGCCGAACGAGGCACTGATCGTCTACGGGTTCCGAGGGACGCGGGTCGTGAAGGGCCACGGGACGATCATCTTTCCCATGGTCGAGATGTGCCGCGAGCTGCCTCTCGAGCTGATGTCCTTCGACGTCGCGCCGCAGCAGGACCTGTACACGAAGCAGGGCGTCGCCGTGACGGTCGAGGCGGTCGCGCAGATCAAGGTCAAGTCCGACCGGGAGTCGATCGAGACCGCGGCGGAGCAGCTCCTGACCAAGACGCCGCCGCAGCGCGAGGGCCTGATCCGCCTCGTCATGGAGGGCCACCTGCGCGGCATCATCGGCCAGCTCACGGTCGAGGAGATCGTCAAGCAGCCGGAGATGGTCGCCGACCGGATGCGCTCGACGTGCGCCGACGACATGAACAAGATGGGCCTCGAGGTCGTCTCGTTCACGATCAAGGAGGTCCGCGACAAGAACGACTACATCGTCAACATGGGCCGTCCGGACATCGTCCGGATCAAGCGCGACGCCGACGTCGCCGCCGCCGAGGCGGAGCGGGACACGGCGATCAAGCGGGCCGAGGCGACCCGAGCCGCGGCGGTCGCGACGGCGCAGGCCGACCAGGAGCGCGTCCTCGCGGAGACGATGTCCCTGGCGAAGCAGGCCGAGGCCCAGCGCGACATGGAGGTCAAGAAGGCGGAGTACCTCGAGTCGGTCAAGCGCCAGCAGGCGCAGGCCGACAAGGCATACGAGATCCAGTCGAACGTCATGCAGCAGCAGCTCATCGCGGAATCGGTGCGCGTCCAGCAGATCGAGAAGCTGGAGCAGGTCAAGGTCCAGGAGGCCGAGATCGCGCGCCGCGAGAAGGAGCTGATCGCCACGGTCCTCAAGGGCGCGGAGATCGAGCGCCAGAGGATCGAGACGCTCGCCGGAGCGGAGAAGCTGCGCCTCTCGCTGGAGGCGGAGGGCCGCGCCGCCGCGAAGCGCACCGAGGGCAACGCCGAGGCCGAGATCATCTTCAAGAAGGGCGAGGCCGAGGCGAAGGCGATGAACGTCAAGGCCGAGGCGTACCAGGAGTGGAACCAGGCCGCCGTCGTGGACAAGCTCCTGACGGGCATGCCGGACGTCGTCCGCGCGATGGCCGAGCCGCTCTCCAAGGTGGACCGGATCACGGTCGTGTCGACCGGCAACGGCGACTCGGCCGGGGTGCACAAGATCACGGCGGACCTGACGAAGATGGCGGCCCAGGTGCCGGCTCTCTTCGAGGCGCTTTCCGGGATGCAGATGTCCGAGTTGCTCGGCAAGGTCAAGGCGATCGGCGGCACGACGACGCCCGCCCCGCCGGCGAAGTCGTAACGGAAATTGAGGAAGACGAGGAGGCCGTCATGGCGCTGTTGGAACGGGTCGGCGCGCTCGTGCGCGCGAACCTGAACGATCTGATCGACAAGGCCGAGGACCCCGAGAAGATGATGAAGCAGGTCATCCTCGACATGCAGAACCAGCTCCTCCAGGTCAAGACGCAGGTCGCAATCGCGGTCGCGGACCAGCACCTGCTCTCGAAGAAGGCCGCGGAGAGCCAGGCGAAGCTGGAGGAGTGGATGCGCAAGGCCGAGCTCGCGGTGGAGAAGAAGGATGACGCGCTCGCGCGGGCCGCGCTCGAGCGCGCGATGGGCCACCGGACGCTCTCCGAGAGCTTCCAGCAGCAGATCGCGGATCAGAAGGCGGAGGTCGACGGCCTGAAGACCGGACTGCAGCGGCTCGAGACGAAGCTGCTCGAGGCGAGGGCGAAGAGCGAGATGCTGATCGCGCGGCACCGGCGGGCGCGGGCATCGGCCCGGGCGCGCGACGCCCACGGGAACGGCCGCGGCGCCGGGACGTTCGACCGCATGAAGGATCGCGTCCTGAAGGAGGAGGCGACGAGCCTCGCCTGGGCGGAGATCTCCGGCGAGGACGTCGAGGACCGCTTCGCCGCGCTGGACAAGGAGCAGGAGATCGACCGCCTGCTCGAGGAGATCAAGTCGCGGAAGCTGCTCGGCGACGGGGCGTAGCTCTCCGTGTCATCCCGAGCGGAGCGAGGGACCCCTTTGGCCGCCGAGGTGCGGCGAATGGCCGTGAGGCGCGAAAGGGGTCCCTCGTCGCTGCGCTCCTCGGGATGACATGAATTCTGAACATTTCGCCCCCGCGCGCGTTCTTCCTAGCTGATGGAACTCCCCATCCGGGCCACCGGCCTCGCGAAGGTGTATCGCTCCCGCTTCGGGAAGCGGCGCATCGCCGCGCTCGACGGGGTCGACCTCTCCGTCGAGCCCGGGCAAGTCTTTGGCCTGCTGGGACCTAACGGGGCCGGCAAGACCACGACCGTCAAGATCCTCCTCGGCCTCACGCGCCCGACCGCCGGCTCCGCGTCCCTCTTCGGCCGTTCCGTCTCGGATCCGGAGAGCCGCCGCCGCGTGGGCTATCTGCCCGAGGGACACCGCTTCCCCGGGTACCTCACCGCCCGGCAGACGCTCTCGATCTTCGGCCGGATGTCCGGCATGGATACCGCTGCGATCCGCCGCCGCGCGCCGGAGCTTCTCGAGCGCGTCCGGCTCTCCGACTGGGCGGACGTCCGCGTGAAGAAGTTCTCCAAGGGCATGACGCAGCGCCTCGGCCTCGCCGCCGCGCTCGTGCACGACCCGGACGTGCTGCTCCTCGACGAGCCGACCGACGGCGTCGACCCCGTGGGACGCCGCGAGATCCGGGACCTGCTCCAGGAGCAGGCCGCGAGGGGCAAGGCGATCCTGCTCAACTCGCACCTGCTCTCCGAGATCGAGCGCACGTGCGATCGCGTCGCGGTTCTCCGTTCGGGCAAGGTCGTCGCGCAGGGCCGCATCGACGAGCTCACCGCATCGAAATCGCGCTACCGCCTCGTCGCCACGGGCGTCGACGACGCCCTCCTCTCGGCCTTCCGCGAAACGGGCGCCTCCGTCGAGCGCGTCAACGGCCACTTCGACCTGACGGCGCGGGACGTGGATCACCTGAACGCGCTCGTCGACCGGCTGCGCGCCGCGGGCGCGAAGCTCGAGGAGCTCGCTCCGCTGCGCTCGAGCCTCGAGGACGTGTTCGTCGGCCTCGTCGGCGAGGGCGAGCCGGCCCCGGCCGACTCCGGAGCGGCCGGCGGAAAGGAGACCGTGTCGTGAGGGCCATGGCCGCCAGCGTCCAGGAGGTCTTCCGCGAGGCGGCGGCGCGCTGGACGCTCATCGCCTACTTCGCGCTGTCCTCGCTCTTCATCCTCGTCTTCGCCGCCGCGGTCAACCTCGACGTCGTCGACGGGGCGCTCGCCGGCGCTCGAATCTTCGGCAAGCCGCTCGAGGCGGGCGGGGAGTCGGTCTCGATCGACAAGATCGTCCTCGGCTTCGAGTCCGGCTTCTCGGGGTTCCTCTTCCTCGTCGGGACGTTCCTCGCTCTGTTCGCGACCGCTCATCTCGTGCCGCGGCTGCAGGAGAAGGGGACCATCGATCTCTACCTGTCGCGCCCCGTCGGGCGCGTGCCGCTCCTCCTGTCCCGCTACGCCGGCGGGCTGCTGCTCGCCGCGGCGAACCTCGTCTACCTGATCGGCACGATGTGGCTGCTCATCGTGTGGAAGACGCGCGTCCTCCATCCCCGCTTCCTCTTGTCCGGCGCCGTCATCCTCTTCACGATCGCGGTGCTCATGGCGTTTGCCTTCCTCGTCGGCGTCGTCACGTCGTCGACCGGCGTCTCGCTCATGACGACCTACGCGATCTTCTTCTTCTCGGCGATCCTCGTCGCCCACGGCAAGATTTCCGCCGCGGTGTCGACCGAGACGGCGGCGCGGATCGTCGACGGGCTCTACTGGATCCTCCCGAAGACGGCCGAGCTCGGCGCGGCGACGGTGGCTCTGGTCGCGGGGCGCGACATGCCCGCGGATTTTTCCAACGTCACGCCCCTGGCGGTCTTCGGCTCCACCGCTCTCTTCGGCGCCGCGTCCCTCGGACTGGCGTCGTGGCTCTTTTCCAGAAAGGACTTCTGACATGAACCGTCCCTCGCTCGCCACGCGTCTCGCCCTCGCCGCCCTCCTCGCGCTCGTGTGCGCCGACGCGCGCGCCGTGCGGAGGACGGAGGACCCGATCGCGCTCGTCCCCGCGGACGCCGCCACGGTCGGCGTCGTGCACTGGAACGCGCTCAAGCAGACCCCGCTCGGCGAGCGGGTCTTCGCCAACCTGGACCACCTGTCCGGCGACGACGACGCGGCGCGCTTCTTCCGGGAGACCGGGCTCACGCCGCGCGAGGACATCGACACGATCACGGTCGCGATGATCCGGTCCGATGCCGGGAAGCGGGAGTCCGGAACGGGGCTCGTCCTCTTCGAGGGGCGATTCGACCTCACCCGGATCGCCGCGGCCCTGACCTCGCGCGGCGCGAAGCTCGACCCCTCCGCCTCGGCGCCGCTCTACCGGCTGCCGGAGCACGGCGGCGACGGCGGCGCCGTCGCGCTCGTCAACCGCAACCTCCTGGTCTGCGGCGGAGAAGACGCGGTGCGCGCGGCGCTCGCGCGGCGCGACAACGGGGGAGAGGGAGGCCTCGGATCCGGACAGGGTCTCGGAAAGCAGCTCTCGCGGATCGACCGCGACGCGTCCGCCTGGGCGCTCGTCGATCTGAGCCGCCTGCCGCGCCACGACGTCGAGTCCTCCCAGGGCGAGGGGGAGCCCTCACGCGCCGTCATCGGCGCGATGAAGTCGGTCTCCCTGATCGCCGTCCAGACGACCGTTCGGGACGACAGTCTCGACTTCCAGGCGACGGGCGTCGCGTCGAGCCCCGAGGATCGGGACAACCTCGAGGACGCGCTGCGCGGTGTGCTCGCGATGTGGCGCATGGCCGTCCAGGACAAGTCGCCGGAGCTCGTCCCGGTCATCCGCAAGTTCAAGGTCGAGAGCGACGGCGACGGGGTTTCGATTCGCGGGAATCTGCCGGGGACGTTTCTCCGGAGTCTCGAGAGCCACCGGGCTCAGAAGTAGGTCACCTCTCACCCGTCATCTCGGGAAACCTCGACCCTCCCGGGACGTATCAGGAAGCGTTGCGCCCTGAACGTGTGCCCACGGAGGTGGACGTGAATCTGCGAAGCCGCCGCGCTCTCGTCGTCCCGGCGATTCTGCTCGGGACGTCGATGCTCCTCGGAGCGACTCCCTCACCGGAGACCGCCAAAAAGGCGACCGTGCCGCCGCCGCCTTCTCCCGCGGCCGGCTCCTCTGTCCCGAAGCTCGAGTTCGAGAAGTACACGCTTCCCAACGGGCTCCAGGTGATCCTGCACGTCGACCGCAAGCTCCCGATGGTCCACGTGAACCAGTGGTACCACGTCGGGTCCAAGAACGAGCGGCCCGGGCGGACCGGCTTCGCGCACCTCTTCGAGCACCTGATGTTCCAGGGCTCGGAGAACGCGAAGGAGGACTACTTCTCCTACGTCGAGAAGCTCGGCGCCAACCTCCAGGAGGGCGGCGTCAACGGCACGACGAACCAGGACCGCACGAACTACTTCGCGACGGTGCCTTCGTCGAATCTCGAGACGCTCCTGTGGCTCGAGTCGGACCGTCTCGCCACGCTGTCGAAGGCGATGACCAAGGAGAAGCTCGACAACCAGCGCGACGTCGTCAAGAACGAGCGGCGGCAGGGCCTGGAGAACACGCCGTACGGGCGCTGGTACAAGCTCGTCCTCGAGAATCTCCATCCCGCCGGGCATCCGTACTCGTGGACGGTGATCGGCTCGCACGAGGACCTGACCGCCGCCTCGCTCGAGGACGTCACCGACTTCTTCAAGACCTACTACACGCCGAACAACCTGTCGCTCGTCATCGCGGGAGACTTCGACCCGGCGGAGGCGAAGCGGCTCGTCGAGAAGTATTTCGGCGGCATCCCCGCCGGACCGCCGCTCGACCGCCCGCGGCTCTTCGTCCCCGTCCTCGAGGGCGAGAAGATCGTCGAGGCGTCGGACCGCGTGCCGCAGGACCGCGTCTACCTGGCGTGGCCGTCGCCGCCCGGCTTCTCGCCCGGCGACTCGGACCTCGACCTCGCGTCGCTGATCCTCGCCGACGGCCTCTCGTCGCGGCTCAACCGCACTCTCGTCTACGACCGGCCGCTGTGCACCGAGGTGCAGGCGTTCCAGGCCTCCAGCGAGATCTCGAGCTGGTTCGCGGTGGTCGCCACGGCGCGCCCCGGCGTGTCGCTCGAGCAGATCGAGAAGGTGGTCACGGAGGAGATCGGCCGCCTGGCGAAGACCGGACCCACGCCCGCCGAGCTCGCCCGGGCGAAGACCAAGTTCGAGTTCACCTTCGTGACGGCGCTGGAGGGGATCGGCGGGTTCGGCGGCAAGGCGGACCGCCTCAACCAGTACAACACGATGCTCGGCGACCCCGGCAAGCTCGACTGGGACATGGCGCGCTACCGCAACGCGACCGTCGAGAGCGTCCGTCAGGCGGTCGCGAAGTGGCTCGACACGCGGAACCGGCTGCTCGTGCGCTTCCGCGTGGAGCCGTCCGGGCGGGCCTCGGAGGCCGCGCTCGACCGGTCGAAGGAGCCGCCGCCCGGCACCGACCGCGCGTTCCATGCTCCCGAGGTCAAGACGGCGAAGCTCTCGAACGGCATGGATCTCTTCGTGGTCGAGCGGCCGGAGCTTCCGAAGGTCGGCGTGACGTTCGTGACGCGCGCCGGCGCGGAGGCGGATCCGCCCGGCAAGGCCGGGGTCGCCCACATGACCGTGACGCAGCTCGACATGGGCACACCGACGCGAAAGGCGCTCGAGATCGAGGACTCGCTCGGGGATCTCGGCGTCACCCTGACCGGCTCCGCGCTGCGCGAGAGTGCCCGCGTCACGTTCGAGGCGCTCAAGCGCAACCTGGATCCGGCGATGGCGATCGTCTCCGACGTCGTGCGCAACGCGAGCTATCCGGCCGGCGAGTTCGACCGCGAGAAGAAGCGGCACATGGATGCGCTCGCGCAGCAGGACAAGAACGCCAACGTGGTCGGCGCGCGGGTTCGCTCCGTGCTCGCGTTCGGTCCCGATCATCCCTACGGCCGTCCGGCGCAGGGGTTCCCCTCCACGGTCTCGGGCATCACGCGCGACGATCTCGTCGCCTTCCACCGCGACCGCTGGAAGCCGGGCTCGTCGGCCCTCGTCGTCTCCGGCGACGTGACGCTCGCGGAGGCGACCTCGCTCGCCGAGAAGTACTTCGGCTCGTGGTCCGGTGGGGCGGCGCCCCCCGTTCCCGTCCCGCCGCCCTCGGCGGCCCCGGCGGGAAGGATCTACGTCGTGGACCGGCAGGACGCCGCGCAGACGTTCGTGACGCAGTTCATGCCGGCCCCGAAGCGCAAGACGCCCGACTACTACGCGCTGACGCTCGCGGACACGGTGTACGGCGGCGGCGGCTTCGGCACCCGGCTGAACCTGAACCTGCGCGAAGACAAGGGCTACTCGTACGGCGTCTTCTCGACGCTCGCGCTCTTCGACGACGCCGGCGTCTGGTACTCGGCGGGCGGCGTCCAGACGAACAGGACCAAGGAAAGCGTCGTCGAGTTCGACAAGGAGCTCAAGGGCATGACCGCCCGGCCGCTGAGCGACGCCGAGTTCGCCGACACGAAGGAGCGCAAGACCCGCGGCTACGCGCAGCAGTTCGAGACGCTGGGGCGAATCGACGACCAGATCGCGGACCTGTGGGCGAGCGAGCTGCCGATCGCGGAGCTGCAGCGCGAGTACGACGAGACCATGAAGGCGACGGTCTCCGACACGAACGCCGCGGCGCAGAAGTGGGCGCGGCCGGAGAAGGCCTCGTTCGTCCTGGTCGGCGACTGGTCGAAGATCGGCCCGGGCTTGAAGGAGCTGAACCTCGGCGAGATCGTCGTCGTGGACGCCGAGGGCAAGCCGGTCGCGGGAAAGTGACGCGCGGAGACCCCAGGTCCCCGCGCGTCATCCCGAGGAGCGCAGCGACGAGGGATCCCGACCTCGAAGCGAGAGGGATGCCGCGGTGATGCAGCGTTCCGGCTCGTAAGCCTGCCGAGTGCGGGATCCCTCGCTATCGCTCGGGATGACGGCTCGAAAACGTCAGCGCTGGGTGTCTCGCTATCGCTCGGGATGACGGCTCGAGAGGATCACCGCTCCACGACGTCCGTCGCCGCCGTCCCGGGCGTCCGCGCCGACCGCAGCATCGCGAACGCCGTGTACAGCACGACCGCGAACACCAGCCACCTCAGCCACGTGAGGGGCAGCGACTTGATCAGGAACGCGGCGATCAGGACCGCCGGGATCCCGCCGATCGTCAGCGCCATCGCCGCCCGGAAGCTGTAGCTGCCTCGCGCGAGGAAACGCAGCCCGCCGATCGGCATCAGGAAGGCGCAGGAGCCCATCATGATCGGGAACGCCGCGCGCGGATTCATGCCGAGCAGCGCGACGAGGATCATGCACGGCGCGTAGAGGCCGATCCCCAGGGTCATCAGCGCGCCGAGGGCGAAGTTTCCGACGAGGCCCGCCCACAGCAGGGGCGAGCGCAGGCCGAGCGCGACCCCTCCGCCCGGGAACAGGCCGAGGTTCGTCATGGCGAAGAACGTCGCCGCGGCGAGGAGCGCCAGCCCCATCCCGATCTGGACCGTGCGGCGCGGCCAGCTCGCGACGACGCCGGCGCCGAGCCAGGCGCCCGCGACGGACGCCGCGATCATCCCGGCGAGGGTCGCCATCTCGACTTCGACGATGGCGATGAAGATGAACGCCTGCGCGATCGTCGGCAGCGCGTGGCCGACGTTGAGCGTCCCGGGGATCCGTTCGTCCGGAACCAGTCCCTTCAGCTTGAAGATCGACGTCGTGGGCGCGAAGGATCCGATGCCGAGCGTGTCGAAGAAGTTCGTCACGAAGCCGATCGCGAGCCCGAGCGGTCCGGGCGGCCCGGAGCGCCGCTCCTTCCGAGCGGCCCGGATCCACGCCGCGACGAACACGACGGTCACCAGGCCGAGGGCGGCGAAGAGAATCGTCTTGGCGGATGGCAAGCGGGGGGATGGTATTACGGAAGCCGCAAGCCGGAAGCCGTGAGCCGGACCCTGCGGCGGCGGCTTACCGCTTATCGAATCCGCCCGTACGCCTTAGAGTCTGCGCCATGAAGATCCGCCGCATCGCCGCCTACCGGGTCGAGCTCCCGCTCCACGAGGGCAGCTACAAGTGGTCCGGCGGCAAGTCCGTGGACGTCTTCGACTCGACGATCGTGCGCGTCGAGACGGACACCGGGCTCGCGGGGCACGGCGAGGTCTGTCCGCTCGGACCGGCCTACCTTCCCGCCTACGCCGAGGGCGTGCGGGCGGGGATCGCGATGCTCGCGCCCCGGCTGATCGGCGAGGACCCCCGCGAGCTCGAGCGGCTGAACCGCACGATGGACGCCGCGCTCAAGGGCCATCCCTACGTGAAGTCCGGAATCGACATGGCGTGCTGGGACATTCTCGGCCAGGCGACCGGACTGCCCGTCGCCGCGTTGCTCGGCGGCCGCTATGGCGCGGACTTCGTCCTCTACCGCGCGATCTCCCAGGAGGCGCCCGAGGAGATGGCGCGACGGGTCGCGGGCTACCGGGGCGAGGGCTACACGCGCTTCCAGCTGAAGGTCGGCGGGGGAGTCGAGGACGACGTCGCGCGCATCCGGGCCGTGCGCGGCGTGCTCGCGCCGTCCGACGTGCTCGTCGCCGACGCGAACACCGGCTGGCTCCCGCACGAGGCGGCGCGCGTCGTGCGCGCGGTGCGCGACGTCGACGTCTACATCGAGCAGCCGTGCGCCACCTACGAGGAGTGCCTCTCGATCCGGCGGCGGACCGACCACCCGTTCGTGCTCGACGAGACGATCGACGGCATCGGAGTCTTGCTGCGCGCGGCCGGCGACCGGGCGATGGACGTCGTCAACCTGAAGATCTCGAAGCTCGGCGGGATCACCCGGACGCGCCAGGCGCGCGACCTCTGCGTCTCGCTCGGGATCGCCATGACGATCGAGGACTCCTGGGGAGGCGACGTCGTCACGGCGGCGATCGCGCACCTGGCCCACTCGACGCCGCCGGAGCTGCTCTTCACGTCCACGGACTTCAACAGCTACGTCACCCTCTCCACCGCCGAGGGCGCGCCGAAGCGGCAGAACGGGCGCATGGCGGCCTCGCCGGAGCCGGGGCTCGGGATCCGGCCGAGGGAGGATGTGTTGAGGAAGCCGCAGGTCGACGTCCGGTAGGAGTGGGAGAGTTGATTCGAGAGTCGACAATTCTGCGGATCCATTAGCCGTGGCTAATATGACC
>Ga0068864_100004735_pt1 | contig 11145 bp, 10 predicted proteins | sample KBSSwiS72_FD_66586 | JGI IMG/M metagenome (GOLD analysis project Ga0068864, IMG submission 66586) | Switchgrass rhizosphere microbial communities from Kellogg Biological Station, Michigan, USA - KBS Switchgrass S7-2 | ecosystem: Host-associated > Plants > Roots > Rhizosphere > Soil ...
ATGACCTGGCCCGAGGTTGAAACATGACGAACGTTGCGAACTCCCGATTCGCCATCACCGCCTGGGACGAGAAGCCTTATAGCGAGGGCCAGGACCTGCCAAAACTGACGCGCGCCGCCGTCAACAAGACATTCACCGGCGACATCGCCGGCGAGGGGCATGTCGAATACCTGATGATGTACGGCGCCGACGGCTCGGCCACGTTTGTCGGCCTCGAGCGGATCGTCGGGAACGTTGCAGGAAAAGCCGGGAGCTTCGTGCTCCAGCGTACCGGAATATTCGAGAACGGCGTGGCGAAGGAGTCCTATGTCGTCGTCCCTGGCTCCGGCACGGGGGAGCTTCGGGGCCTGCGCGGCGAGGGCACGTCGGCTGTTGGGCACGGCACTGAGCATCCTTTCACGCTGAACTACGAGCTGGGTTAGACATGATCAAGATCGTGTCGGTCACCGGGGCTTGCGCATGCCTCGCGATTCTTCTCGCGCACGCGGGAACGCCCGCGAGAACTCCAGCAGCGCTTGAGCAAGCCGTGGCCTCTCCTCGAGAGGCAAAGCCCGAAGGGCTCAGGGTGACTTTGCTCGGAACCGGCGTCGGCCCGCCCGTGAGGCTGGACCAGTTTGGCGCCAGCACGCTGGTCGAGGCTGGTGGCAAGCGGCTTCTTTTCGACTGCGGGCGAGGCGCAACCATCCGTCTCGTGCAGGCTGGGGTTCCCACCAGCTCGATCAGCCGGGTCTTTCTGACGCACTTGCATTCGGATCACGTCCTTCAGCTTCCCGACCTGCTCCTAACCGGATGGGTCGGGGCGCCGGGCGGCAGCGTGCAGGGCGGCAGCGTGCCGGGACGGGCCGTTCCACTCGAGGTCTGGGGCCCTGATGGCACCCGCGACATGATGAGCGCGCTCGAGACCGCCTTCGCCTTCGACATTCACATGCGCCGCGATGTGGACGAGAAGCTCTCGGCGGAAGGCATTGGTGTGCGAAGCCACGACGTCAAAGAGGGAGTCGTTCTCGACCAAGACGGCGTGAAGGTGACCGCATTTCTCGTTGATCATGGGCCCGTCGTGCCCGCGTTTGGGTATCGCGTGGACTATCGTGGCCACTCGGTTGCCCTCTCGGGCGATACACGACTGTCCGAGAACCTGATCCAGCACGCGGCCGGAGTGGATGTCCTGATCCATGAGGCATATGACGCGGTCGTCGCCAGGGCGCGTTCCACCAACCTTGCCTTGACGGAGGCCGTGATCGCGCACCATGCCACTCCCGAACAGGCAGGTCAGGTCTTCGCCCGAGTCAAGCCGCGCCTGGCGGTCTACTCGCACGCTCCCGCGACGCCGAGCGTGATGGACCAGACGAGAAAGACATACGCGGGCCCACTGGAGGGCGCGGAAGATCTGCTGACGATCGAGATTGGCGATCAGATCAACGTTCGCCATTTTGTCTGGAAATAGGTGCCGGGGCTTGTCCCCCGGCCTTCACGCCGACTACCCTCACAAGATCATGCTGGCAACGAGACACCTCGCGGGGACACGGGCGGAGCTTGCCGCCACGCTGTCGCTTGCCTGGCCGGTCATCGTCGCCGAGCTCGGCTGGATGTTCATGGGCGTCGTCGACACGTTGATGGTCGGCTGGCTCGCGCCAGAGGCCATTGGCGCCGTGGGGCTGGGCAGCATCCTGTTCTTCACGGCCGCCGTCTTCGGCATGGGCCTGCTCCTCGGCCTCGACACGTTCGTGTCGCAGGCGTTCGGCGCCGGTGAGCTGCACGAGTGCCATCGCTGGCTGCGCGACGGCGTCCACCTGGCGCTGCTGGCGACGCCTGTCCTGATGCTGGTGTCCCTCGGCGTGCTCGAGGCGATGCCGGCACTCGGCCTGCACCCGACGGTAATGAACCTCACGCGCCCGTACGTCGCGGTCCTGACGTGGAGCTCGCTGCCGCTGCTGCTCTACGCGGCGTTCCGGCGATACCTGCAGGCGCTCGGGATCGTGCGGCCCGTGATGATCACGCTGCTGCTGGCGAATCTCGTGAACGCCGGCTGCAACTGGATCCTGATCTTCGGGCGCTATGGGTTCCCGGCGATGGGCGTCGCCGGCTCGGCCTGGGCAACGGTCATCGCCCGTGTCTTCATGGCCGTCACGCTGCTCGCCGTCATCGTCGTGCACGAACGGCGTCAGCGGCTCGGCCTGTCGGACATCTCGTTCGTCGAGGTCGAGTGGCCGCGGATCGGCAGGCTGTTCCGCCTGGGTGCGCCCGCTGCGATGCAGATCACGGCGGAGGTGGGGGTCTTCGGAGCGGTGGCCGCGCTGGCCGGCCGGATCGATCCCGTCGCGCTCGCCGCGCATCAGGTGGCGCTCAACATCGCAAGCGTCACGTTCATGGTGCCGTACGGCCTCGGGTCGGCTGGAGCAGTGCGGGTGGGCCACGCGATCGGCCGTCGAGACGCGCGGGCCGCGGCGCGGGCCGGCTGGGCCGCCATCGCGCTCGGCGGCGGCTTCATGACGGCGGCGGCACTCGCGTTTCTTGCCGTGCCCGGGTTCCTCGTCCGTCTTTACACGACGGATGCCGCCGTCGTCGCCACGGGCGTCGCGCTGCTGCGCGTGGCGGCGGCGTTCCAGTTGTTCGACGGCCTGCAGGGCGTGACGACGGGCGCGCTGCGAGGACTGGGCGACACGCGCACCGCCATGCTGGCCAACCTCGTCGGCCACTGGCTCATCGGCCTTCCCGTGGCGGCCTTCGCTGCGTTTGGCCTCGGCTGGGGCGTCATCGGGCTCTGGGCCGGGCTGTCCATCAGCCTCACGATTGTCGGCAGCGTCCTCATCGTCGTATGGCGCAAGCGGCTCACCGAACTGGCGGGGCGGCTGCCGACGTCGCCAGCAGCAGCGGGGATCGCATGAGCACGCCACCCACCGTGCGAGAAGAGGCGATCCTCACGCCGCGCTTCCTCCTGATGTGCGGCTTCACGTTCACGGTCTTCCTCTCGCTGTTCCAGCTGATCCCGACCGCGCCGTTCCATGTGCGCGACCTCGGCGGCGGACCGCTGGCCTCCGGGCTGTTCCTCGGCGCGCTGACGTTTGCGTCCGCATGGTCCGCGCCGTTCACGGGCGCCTTCGCCGACCGCATCGGCCGGCGGAAGACGCTCATCATCGCGAGCCTCGGCCTGGCGGCCTTCACGGCGTCCTACGCCTTCATCGAGAACTACCGCCTGCTGCTGGCGCTCGTGCTCGTCCACGGCGTCGTGTGGTCGTCGCTGCTCGTGGCATCGGCCGCCTACCTGACCGGCGTCCTGCCCGCGGCGCGACGCGGCGAAGGCATTGCCTACTGGGGCCTCGCCAGCGTGCTCGCGGCCACTGTCGCACCGTCGGTGGGCTTCTGGGTCTACGCGCACGGCTGGGCCTGGCTTTGCGCCGGCACCACGGCGCTCAACCTGATCATGGCGGCGATCGCGTGGTCGATGGTGGACGACCGGCAGGCGAATCCGCAGCCGCACGCGCACCGCGGCGGCATCGAGTGGCACGTCGTCGCGCTGTCCGCGCCGCTGTTCTTGTACTCGTACAGCTACGGTGCGGTGAGCAGCTTCAGCGCGGTATACGCCGACGCACTCGGCATCAGGCCGAAGACCATCTTCCTGACGACGCTGGCGCTGGTCACGCTGGGGACGCGCCCGTTCACGGGCCGCTTCGGCGATCGGATCGGCTACCGGCGGATTTTCCTGCCCAGCCTGGCCGTCATCGCGATCGGCGTGGCGGCGCTCGCGCTGTCGTCCACGCGCGCGGGCCTCGTGGCCTCGGCCGCGATCTTCGCGCTCGGGTTCGGCACGGCGTATCCCGCCTTCGCGGCGTGGGTGATGCGGGATGTCGGCGAAGCCAGGCGCGGCGCGGCGTTCGGCGCGATCCTCGCCGCATTCGACACGGGCATCGGCGCAGGATCCACCACGACGGGCTGGTTGATTGGCAAGGCCGGCTTCGCCGCCGCCTTCGGGACGGCCGCCGCGCTGGCGGCGTTAGCGCTTCCGGTGTTCCTGCTGGTCGAACGGCGCTTTGCCCATGTGCCACGCGACGCGCACGGGCCCGAGGCCGTGCCGCCGCCCGGCGATCCGCTCTTCTCACCCGCGTCGTTCGAGGAGTGACGTGCGGCGCGTTCTGGCGGTCGTCCTGATGCTGTGGGAGCCGCTGACGCTGGCGCTCGCCGCGTCGACCCTGCTGCGGCGCATCACGGAGCACGGCGTGCCGGCCTACGCCGTGCTGGTTGTGAAGGTATTCGTCGCAGGCGTCGGCATCGCCGCGGGCATGGCGCTCTGGCAGGGGCGTCCGGGCGCGATGGTCCTGGCGCGCTGGGCCCTGGCGCTTTCGCTGGCCACTACCCTCTTCTCGCGCCTTACTCACTTCTGGCCGGCGACGCTGCCTCCGGGAGTTGCTGGTCCGGCGCTCGCGGCCAGCGTCGTCTGGACGGGCGGGTGGCTCGTGTGGAGCCTGCGCCGATCGGGCTAAGCGTGCTGGCCAAACCAAAGTTCGGCCCTACGATTGCTCCGGCCGAGCCGAAGCTCCGCCCTACGTCCGCCATACGCCCCACGTCCGCCATAATACGTAGGCCCGAGCTTGAGCTCGGGCTATCAGCTCGGCCGGTCCATCGTCAGGATGATCTTCCCGACATGATCCCCGGCCTCGAGCGCGGCATGGGCAAGCGAGGCATCGCGCAGCGGGAATGTCGCGTGGATGACCGGACGTACTTCGCCACGCTCCACCAGCGGCCACACGTGCTCCTCGAGCGCTCGCGCGATGGCCCCCTTCTGCTCCACCGTTCGTGGCCGCAGCGTCGATCCCGTGAACGTGATGCGCTTCCGCATCAGCGGGTTCAGGTTGATCTCGGCCTGCGCGCCGCGCAGGAACGCGATCTGGACGAGCCGGCCGTCCATCGCCAACGCCTCGAGGTTGCGCGCGACGTAGTCGCCGCCCACCATGTCGAGGATGACGTCCACGCCGCGACCCCTGGTCAGTTCCTTCACCGCTTCGACGAAGTCCTGACGCCGGTAGTCGATCGCGCGCTCGGCGCCAAGCCGCTCGCAGGCCGCGCACTTGTCGGGCGATCCCGCCGTGGCAAACACGCGCGCGCCGAACGCCCTCGACATCTGGATGGCGGTGGTGCCGATGCCGCTCGCGCCACCGTGGATGAGGATGCTCTCGCCGCCCTGCAGCCGCGCCCGCTCGAACACATTGGTCCAGACGGTGAAGTACGTCTCGGGCATCCCGGCGGCTTCTTCAACGGAGAGGCCGCGCGGAATGGGCAGGCACTGGGGCGCCGGCGCCGCGCAGTACTCCGCGTACCCACCGCCGGCCACGAGCGCCATTACGCGATCACCTGCGCGCCAGCGATCGACGGCCGACCCGACCGCCGCAACGACGCCGGCCACCTCCATGCCCGGCACGTCAGGAGCGCCGGGCGGCGGCGGATATTTCCCGAGCCGCTGCATCAGGTCCGGCCTGTTGACGCCGGAGGCGTCCACCCGAATCAGCACATCGCCCGCGCCGATCGCCGGCATCGCCCTGGTGACGGGCGTCAGCACCTCCGGCCCGCCGGGCGTGCTGATCTCGATCACGGTCATCGACTGCGGCAGGTCGGCGACGTTCACTGGTAGCTCCTCCTGATGGTCGGGATGAGGTATTCGCTGAACGCGCGCGACAGGTCGTAAGTCGGCGAGAACCCCCAGTCATGGCGCGCGGCAGAATCATCGACGCCGGCCGGCCAGGAGTCGACGATGCCCTGGCGCTTGTCGTCGATGGCGTAGGTGAGCTTCGCCTCGGGGAAAGCGGCCGCCACGATCGTGCGAATCTCTTCAGCCGACGGGTTGAAGGCGGCCACGTTGTACGCCGTGCGCGTGAGCCGCTCGCACGGAGCGGCTGCCAGCCGAATCAGCGCCTCGACGCCGTCGGGCATCGCCATGAACGGGATGCGAGTGTCGGGCCGGACGAAGCACGCGTACGGATCACCTTTCGCCGCGGCGTGGATCATCTCGGGCGCGTAGTCGGACGTGCCGCCGGACGGCATGGTCAACGCGGAGATGAGTCCAGGGAAGCGCACGGAACGGAAGTCGACCTTCCCGCTGAGCGTGTCGGCGGCAAGCTGCTTGTAGTACCGCGCGTAGTAGTGGCCCAGCAGTTCGCAATACAGCTTGTTCGCGCCGTACATCGTCGTCGGGTGATTGAAGTCGTCTTCGCGGACGTGCGTCTCGCTGTTCTTCGTCTCGAGGTCGGGCATGCCGTACGCCGCGATCGAGGATGGGTAGAGAAACTTCACCGGACGTCCGTGCGACTCGCCTTCCTTCTGCGCGAACTCGAGGAGCGTGAGCGTGCCCTCGACGTTGACCTCGTGCGCGCGCGTGGGCGTGAACTCCGAGCGCGTGGAGAGCAGCGCGGCCAGGTGAAACACCAGGTCCACTTCGAACTCGGACAGGATGCGCTCGAGCAGACCGGCATCGAGGATCGACCCCAGGAACTCGCGCTGGACGAGACCGGACAGCGTGGAGTCGAGCGGCGCGAGATCGAGCGTGACGATGGGCCGGCCGGTGCCGGCGAGGCGCGTGATCAGGCCGTGGCCAATCTCACCGCCCGCGCCCGTGATGAAGATGACTGGCTTGCGCATCCGTCCATTCTGCACCAAAGCTGGCGGACCGCGGCCGGGACGGGCTAGACTCTCGTCATGAATCGTGAGGACTGCATTCTGTTCAGCGGCGCCGCCGCCGGCGCCGAGGCCGCCTTCGGCGAGCAGGCCGAGCGCTACGGCATCGACGAGGTCAACTTCACCTTCGAAGGCCACACCATCGTCCGCCACCGCGGGCTTCGCGTCCTGAATCACGAGGAACTGCTGGCGGGCGACGTCAGCCTCGAGTACGTGTCGCGCCTGATGAACCGCCGGTACACCGAAGGGCCGACGCTCAGGAAGATCCTGCAGACGATCTGGTACCAGGTGAACAACGGGCAGGAGATCTACGTCATCGGCCACATCGAAGACGACCACACCGTGCGCGGCGGCACGGGCTGGGGCGCCGAGTTCGCCAAGTTGTGCAACAAGCCGCTGTCGGTGTTCGATCAGGCGCGTGACGGCTGGTTCTCGTGGACCGGCTCGAAGTGGGTGCGCCGCACGTCAGACGACCAGCCTGTCATCACGCACACGCACATCACCGGAACCGGGACGCGCGTGATCGAAGAGAGCGGGCGCCGCGCGATCGCGGAGCTGTTCGAGCGCTCGTTCGGAAAGGCGTGAAAAGCGCCGGTGGCGGCGGGGGCTTCAGCCCCGCGAGCGCTCGGACCGCGAGCGCTCACACCGCAACGATTCGAATCTCCCCGGTCAGCGTCTTCGTCACCGGGCACTTCCCGGCGATCTCGAGCAGCCGCGCGCGCTGAGCGTCGTCGAGGTCGCCGTCGATCTCGACGTGGCGTTCGATGAGGAACACGCCGTCTTCGCGGTGCCCGCGGACCCGGACCTCCACGTGCCTCACCGGCAGGCCCTTGCGTTTCGCGTAGCCCTGCACCGTCATCGCGACGCAGCTGGCCAGCCCCGCGAGGACCCACTCGTGTGGCGCCGGACCAGCGTCATTACCGCCGTTGACAGGCGGCTCGTCGGCGGCAAAACGGTGCGGGCCGATCTCGACCGCCTGTCCGAAGGCGCCCTGGGCCGTGCTGGCCTTCGCTTCGCGATACTGGCTCGTCGGCGTCTCGCTCATTTGCTACTCGTCATCCTTTCCTGCAATGTCGGCAATCCGCTCGACCTGCCCGAGGTGACGTCGCTCGTGCCCGGCCCACCATGCGAGCAGCCAGGCCACGGAGATCTCGCCGTGATCGGGATGACGGAAGCGCTTCGCCAGCTCGGCCGCTCTCAACCGATCGATCAAGGGTAGCGCGAACCTGCGAAGGCAGACATAAGCCTCGAGCGCGGCGTCACCGTCCGTCGCCGGCTCGACGGCCATGAACAGGTCCTGATCGAACGGCTGCACGACGTAGCCATCGGTAGTCAGCGCATGGCGAAAGCGGCCCTGAACAATGATCTCGGTCTGCGCCAGGTGGACCAGGATCTCGGCGAGGGTCCATTTGCCTGGCGCCGTCCGCTTCGAGAGCCCTCCGGAGCCAAGCGATCGAACAATCGTCGCGATCGCCTCCGGAGTTTTGTGCAACGATTCGCGGGCATTGCGATCGCCGAGATCGATCCCGTAGGGATTGCGCACTTCGCTCATGGCGCCTCCTGCCAGAACATCCGGGGCAGCGGGTGCTCCGACGGCCATCGCCGCGTCAGCGTGGCCGCGTCGAACAGCTCGCCGTTCTTGATCACCCACCGGATCTTCACGCTGTTGTGGATGTCGGCCAACGGGTCCGCGTCGAAGACGACGAGGTCCGCGAGCTTTCCGGTCTCGACCGTGCCGATGTCGGGAAGGAACCCGATCTTCTGCGCGGCTTCGCGCGTCGATGCCCTGAGCGCCTCGAACGGCGTCATGGCCGTCTTGCCGGGGGGCTGCCCTTCCCCCGCCAGCGCCCACAACTCCCAGTGCGCGCCGAGCCCCTGGAGCTGCCCGTGCGCGCCCAGCGTGACGATCCCGCCCGCGCGGCGGACGGCGGCCGCCGAGTTGGCAACCGTCGGGAAGTGGAACTCGTCGAGCGCGACCCACGTGTGCCGCCGAGCGAGCTGGTCGAGCATCGGATGCGGCACGAAGCGCCGAAGCTTCTCGTCCTCGTGCGGATTGCGCTGCTGATAGAAGTAGTGCTCGGCCTCGGGGCCGCCGTAGGCGACGATGAGCGTCGGCGTGTATGTCGTGTGCGCTCGCGCGAGCAGCTGGATCACATCGTCGTGCAGCTCGTATGGGAGGGCGTGCTCGAACGACGTGAAGCCGTCCGTCACCGTCGTCAGGTCGGTGTGCAACTCGCCGGCTCCTTCGACAGTGAGCAGCATGTGTTCCTCGCGGCAGGCCTGGGCGAACCAGAGGCGCTGATCGCGGCGCGGCTGCTGATAGACCTTGATCATGCGCGCGCCGTACGCTTTCATCCGGCGCACCTGGCGGCGCGCATCGTCCTGGCTGTCGACTTCGGCGTACATCGGCGCCTGCTGGCCGCCGTAGAGCACGTCGCCCGAGGAATAGACGCGTGGGCCAAGGAGCCGCCCGGTTTCGACCATCTCGGCCTGTTCGAAGACGTCCAGCGACGGCGCCGACGGGTCGTACACCGTCGTGACGCCGTAGGCGAGGTTGGCCGCGTATTCCCACTTGGTCTCGGGCAGCACCTCGAACCCCGAATAGTGCAGATGCGCGTGCGTGTCGACGAGACCTGGCGCAATGGTCGTACCAGTGGCGTCCATGCGCGTCGCGCCGGATGGGATCGTCACGCTGCCAGACGACCCGATCGCGGTGATGCGGTTGCCGGTGATGACGATGTCGGCGCTCGGGAGAATCTCCTCGCCCTTCATCGTGACGATGCGGGCGCCCGTCAGCGCGAGGACACCGCTCGGCACGTAGCGTGGAAGCGAGATCGAGATGTGGAACGCCTCTGATGTCGGGACGCGCGGCTCCTCGGCCTTCGTTTGCTCGCCCTTCTTGCCCTGCTCGCCCTGCCTGGCTTGCTCGGCCTTCTTTGCCCTCTGCGCGTCGGCAAAGGCCATCGCGTCGGCGATCGTGACGCGGTGGAACGTCGCACCGAGCGTCCAGGTGATCGCGCGGCCCTGGTCGGCCCAGGCGGCGTAGCCGCCCGCCTCGTCCGTCAGCCGCCAGACGGGAATGCTCGACTCTTTCATTGAGACTTCGGGAGTCGGCGTCACCTCTGCTGGAGGCAGTGCCGTTACGTACACCTCGTCGCGCGTCGAGAACAGGAGCCACTGACCATCCGGCGATGGCGCCAGATCGTCGACCGGCGGAAGCCGCAGCAGCGGCTTGCGATCGGTGCCGTCGAGGCGAATGGACACGAGATCCGTCTTCGGATCGTCAGCCGGTCCCTTCAGCTCGATCGGACGGCCGTAGTAGAGGCGCGTGCCGTCGCTGCTCCAGTGCACCTGTGGATGGAAGCGCAGCGCGGGTGCCACGTCCACGCTGGTGACGAACTGCGGCTCGCCGCCGCCGGCGCTCACCCACTCAATCTCGAAAGACCGCTCCTCCTCGGGCTGCCGGCCGCGGAACTCCAGTCCCGACCCGCGGATCATCGCGATCCGATCACCCGATGGGGACCACGACGGATTGATGTAGTGGCCCGGCACCGTCGTGACGCGCTCGCCCGCGGCCGCGGCGCCCGAGGGATCCCCCACGCGCACTTTCCACACCGCTCCGCCCTGCGCGTCGCTCCAGCTCACGTAGGCGACGTACTGCCCGTCTGCCGAGAACGCCGGCGCGTACTCGCGGTCGGGACCGCCCTCGGCGGTCAGGCGTCGCGGCGACCCGGCTGGCTTGCCGTCCTGCAGCGGCTGCAGCCAGCAGCGGCCGAACGCCTCGAACACGACGGAGCGTCCATCGGGCGACTGCTGCGCGCTGCGAAGGATCCGCGCTTCGACGGGCCCGTCGGCGACTTTCTCCTGCCACGTGACCGTCGGCGCCAGCGCGATGTCGACCGGGATCTTCACCGGGACAACCGCCGGCGTCGTACCAGCGGTGAGTGACAGCCGCTGGAAGTGGCCGCCGCTGCTGAAGATGAGCGCGCCGCCGTCCGGCGTGAACGCGTAGTTCGGCCACACGTCCATCGCCGCGAAGCCTTCCTGATCGTCGCGCGAGAGACTGCGTGCGAGCAGGCGCTCCGCGCCCGTCGCCAGCGTTCGCGCGACGAGCACCGTGTCCGCGTCGCGTCGGCTGACGTACACCATCGTCGCGCCGTCGGGCGACAGCGCGGGCCGAGCCGCGCCGCCGATGCCGCTGGCAATCGTCGAGCGCTCGCCGGTGGTCCTGTCGAAGCGCTCGATCTGCCAGAGGCCGCCGGCTGTCTTCGGGTCGTAACTGAAGCGCATCGGGCGCGCGGCGAAGTAGATGAATCGCCCGTCGCGCGATGCCACGGGACCCGACGAGTTGTTGAGGTCGTCGCCGGAGGTCAGCTTGATGCCGCTGCCGCCGCGGCGATGGAACAGCCACAGCTCGCAGGGCGGAATGCCCGCGCGTTTGGCCTCTTCACGGCGGGCGACGAGATATTCGCCGCCAGGAAG
>Ga0068864_100004741_pt1 | contig 11136 bp, 8 predicted proteins | sample KBSSwiS72_FD_66586 | JGI IMG/M metagenome (GOLD analysis project Ga0068864, IMG submission 66586) | Switchgrass rhizosphere microbial communities from Kellogg Biological Station, Michigan, USA - KBS Switchgrass S7-2 | ecosystem: Host-associated > Plants > Roots > Rhizosphere > Soil ...
CCGATACGCGTATCCTAACGCAATGCCAGCGCCTGTTATCACAAGCCGGAGGTCCACTCTGTTTGGGCAACTCAAAAGCTCGCTGGAGAACTATTTTGAGTTTTCCCGGCTGAACACAGACTGGAAAACCGAGGTTCTCGCGGGCTTCACAACCTTTATCACGATGGCGTACATCGTCTTCGTGAATCCCGCGATTTTGAAAGACGCCGGGATGCCGCTCGCCGCGGTTTCGGCCGCCACCTGTATCGCCGCTGCGCTGGGCACGCTGCTAATGGGCGCGTTCGCGCGCTATCCGATTGCGCTCGCGCCCGGCATGGGGCTGAACGCCTACTTCACGTACAGCGTGGTGAAGGGCATGGGAGTCCCATGGCAGACGGCGCTCGGAGCGGTGTTTCTCTCCGGCGTCGCATTCTTACTCTTGACCGCCTTGGGGATCCGGCAGTGGATCATCTCCGCGATTCCGGCCGAGCTCTACGCCGCGTTGAGCGCCGGTATCGGGCTGTTCATCGCCTTCATCGGACTGCGCAATGCGGGCCTCATTCAGCCTAGCGCGGCGACGATGGTAACCATCGGCAACCTGCGTAATCCCAATGCAGCGCTGGCGGCGTTCGGCATCCTGCTCATCGCAATATTACAGGCCCGGAAAGTGCGTGCGGCAATTTTGGCGGGCATCCTCGGAACCACGCTGGTGGGCGCACTAGTCGGGCTGGTGCAATGGCATCCGCAAGCGTTTCGCTGGGAGGACATGAGCGCCACCATGTTCCAGTTGGACATAAAATCGGCGCTCGGTATCGGGTTGCTGGAGATTGTATTCGTATTTCTGTTTGTGGATCTGTTTGACAACGTGGGAACGCTGGTGGCGATCAGCAAGAAAGCCAATCTGCAGGAGCCGGATGGCACGATACCACGTGTAAATAGAATTCTGTATTCCGACGCCATCGCCACCGTCGCAGGCTCGCTTTCGGGCACCACTACAGTTGTGAGCTATGTGGAGAGTGCGGCGGGCGTCGCGGCGGGCGGCAGAAGCGGGGTGACTTCGGTAGTGACGGGACTGCTGTTCATCGTCGCGCTGTTCGCGGCGCCGCTGATCGGAGCGGTGCCTGCCGCCGCCACAGCGCCGGCGCTGGTAGTGGTGGGCGGATTAATGCTCTCCTCCATCGGCGAGATCCGATGGGACGATGTGTGCGTTGCGTTCCCCGCGTTTCTTACGCTGATCATGATTCCGCTCACCTTCAGCATCGCCAATGGGCTGGCCTTTGGCCTGACGTCTTATGTGCTGATCCACCTGGCCTGCGGACGCGGCAAAGAGGTGCCGAAAGCCGCGTATCCGCTGGCGTTTTTACTGCTAATTCGCTTTATCTATATGGGCAGCCGGCTATAGTGGGCGGACTGCATATGATAAACTGCTAGTCGTCCGGGTTCCAGTAGGGAAAGTTCCCTTCGTGGGTCCACGTCGCCCACCCGCGGTTTCCTCCGCGCGGCGCACCGTGAGCGTAGGCTCGCAGGGGGTGGGTTTATGACGAACAGCGCGTCCAATAGATCGTTTTCATTCAATCTCAATGGCCGGAGTGTGACGATCGGCAACTGTGGCGTTCATACAACGCTGCTTGACGTGCTTCGGGAGCGCGGGCTCACGGGAGCGAAGGAAGGTTGTGCGGAAGGCGAGTGCGGCGCTTGCACCGTCGTGATGGTGGCGGACCAAGCCAGCGGCGGCAGCGTGTATCGCACGGTCAACAGCTGCCTGATGCTCGCTCCGATGACGGCGGGCTGGGAGATGTACACCGTGGAAGCTTTGGCGGAGCGCGGCGAACTCTGCGAAGCGCAGAAAGCCATGGCGGCGGCTGGAGGCTCGCAATGTGGATACTGCACTCCGGGCTTCGTCATGAGCCTGTTTGCCGAACAATACCGGCCCGGGCGCGTGGGCGCGTGCGAGACCGCCGCGCTGGGCGGAAACCTGTGCCGCTGCACTGGCTACCGGCCCATCGACGATGCTGCGTTATCGCTGGGTCCCGCGCCTGAAGGCGCATTTCGCGATCGCTTGTCTTTGCCCGCGCCGCGCGTCGAGGCAGTGACGTATGCGGCTCACGATGCGACCTTCGAAAGGCCCGCGACGCTGGAAGAATGCTTCGCGATCGCGGCCGAACACCCGGAAGCGTGCTGGATTGCGGGCGCTACGGATATGAGCGTCGAAGCGAATCTAAAGTTTCGACGCTGGCCTTACTTGGTGAGTCTTGAAGGCGTGCAGGAGCTGCGCGAGTTTGAGGACACTAGCGACTTCGTGCGGATTGGCGCGGCTCTTCCGCTGACCGAGATCGCGCTGCGCTGGGGGAGCGCGCCGCCGGTATTTCGCGACTGGCTTTTGTTGTTTGCTTCGCCGCCGCTTCGCAACCGCGCCACATTGGGCGGAAGTCTGGCGACCGCTTCGCCCATCGGCGATTCCGCGCCGCTGCTGATGGCTCTAAATGCGGTCGTGCATATCGCGGGCGCGCGGGGACGCCGCACAGTTCCAGTGGCATCATTCTTCACGGGCTACCGGCGAACGGCGCTCGAGCCCGGTGAATTGCTGACGGCGATTGAAATTCCCAAGCCGTTTGCGTCGTCGATTCGGTTCTATAAAGCCACGAAGAGGCGCGTGGACGATATCAGCACGGTGGCGGCGGGAATCTCCATGGATCTGGATAGCGTGGGCCGAATCACGCGCGCGGTGTTTGCGTTTGGCGGGGTGGCGGCGGTGCCGCTGCGCGTGTATGCGGCGGAAGAGGCCGCCTTGGGACAGCGCTGGAACCAGGCTGCTGTCGAGCGCGTACAGTCAGTGCTGGAACGCACGTTGAAACCGATCAGTGATCACCGGGGTTCAGCTGAATACCGCGTCGAAGTGGCCAAAAGCCTGGTGGAAAAGTTCTGGTGGGAGCGGCAGGAGGCAGCGGCATGAAGATCGCCGGCCAACCGGTGCCGCACGAAAGCGCGGCCGGGCACGTCTCTGGTGATGCGCTTTATACCGATGACTTGTGCGGGCGCTTTCCTGGGATTCTGCATGCCTGGCCGGTGATGGCTCCGCATGCGCACGCTCGGCTCACCAGGCTGGATGCGATGCCGGCGCTCGATGAACCCGGAGTTTGCACAGTGTTGACCGGCCACGATGTGCCTGGCGAAGGCGACTCCGGCTGTACCCGCCACGATGAACCGTTGTTCCCCACTGGAGTGATGTATCACTCGCAGCCGGTGGCTTGGGTGCTGGGCGAGACGCTGGAAGCGGCGCGCAAAGGTGCGGCCCGCGTGATTGCCGAATATGAACCGCTGACCGCGATACTAACTATCGAAGACGCGATTGCGGCCTCGAGTTTTCATTCCGGGCCCGTGCGGGTGACGCGCGGCGATCCGGCAGTGATCGAGAAGAGCGCGCTTCAGTTTTCCGGTGAGCTCGCGATCGGAGGGCAGGAACACTTTTATCTCGAAACGCAGTGCGCGATTTCGTGGCTGGATGAGACCGGCGGCGTGGCGGTGGAATGCTCGACGCAACATCCCGCCGAAACGCAGGATATCGTGGCGCGAGTGTTGGGCATCGCGCGAAACCAGGTAATGGTGGAATGCCTGCGCATGGGCGGAGCATTTGGCGGCAAGGAAGTGCAGGCGAACGCCTGGGCCGCGATCGCCGCGTTGGGGACGTGGAAGACCAAGCGTCCGGTGCGTGTACGGCTGACGCGGGCGCTGGATATGGCGCTCACCGGCAAACGACATCCATTCCTGACTCGTTATGCCGCCGGATTTACCAACGACGGTCGGCTGGAAGGCGTCCGCATTGAGTTTTTCTCGGACGGTGGCTGGAGCCTGGATCTATCCGACCCCGTTCTGGCGCGCGCGATTTTTCATGCCGATAACGCGTATCTGCTCCCCGCGGCCGATTTGACCGGCTACGTTTGCCGGACCCACAAGACCTCGCAAACCGCATTCCGCGGATTCGGAGGACCGCAGGGGATGCTGGTGATCGAAGACATTATGGATCAGGCGGCGCGCCGTCTGGGGCTTCCGCCGGAGGTGGTGCGCGAACGGAATTTTTATCGCGAGGGCGATGTCACGCACTACGGCCAGACTGTGAAGGATGCGGATCGCATCCAAACGATCTGGACTCAGCTTCTGCAATCCAGCGCTTTCGCAGAGCGGCGCGCGGCCATCCAACGCTTCAATGCCGAGCAACCGCATCGCAAACGCGGCCTCGCTATTACGCCTGTGAAATTCGGGATCTCATTCACTGCGACGCTCTTTAATCAGGCCGGCGCGCTAGTGATGATTTACCGCGATGGCAGTGTGCAAGTGAATCACGGCGGCACTGAAATGGGCCAGGGATTGCATACCAAGATCGGGCAGATCGCGGCTCAGTGTCTGGGTGTGAGGTCCGAGTCCATTCGCGTGATGCCCACGCGTACCGACAAAGTTCCTAATACGTCGGCTACGGCGGCGTCAGCAGGTGCGGATTTGAATGGTGCTGCGGTGCTCGACGCGTGCACGCAACTTCAGACGCGGCTGACGGCGGTGGCGGCCGAGATCCTCAAGTGCGATGCAGATGCGGTGCGTTTTTCTGATGGCTTGGTTTATGCCGAAGGCGCCGAAGCCGAGTCAGTGCCCTTCCGCGCGGTCTGTGAAGCGGCCTATCGACAAAGGATCGCGCTGTTCGCCCAAGGCTACTATCGGACGCCCGAGATTCATTACGATCCGGCGACACTGCGCGGGCGTCCTTTCTACTATTACGTCTACGGTGCGGCGGTTTCCGAGGTGGAGTTGGACGGGTTCACGGGAGACTCGCGTTTGTTAAGAGTGGATATTCTCGAAGACGCAGGCACCTCCCTTTCTCCGATCGTGGACCTCGGCCAGATTGAAGGCGGATTTATCCAGGGGGCCGGCTGGATGACGATCGAGGAACTTTTGTGGGATGCGCGAGGCCGCGTAGCAACGGCCGGAGCGTCCACTTATAAATTGCCTTCGTGGTCTGAGATGCCGCCGGAGTTTCACGTCGATTTCTTGGAGCGCGCGGCGGAGCCAGGCGCAGTGTTCGGAAGCAAAGCCGTAGGCGAGCCGCCGCTAATGCTTGCTATCTCAGTGCGCGAGGCGATTCGCGATGCAGTGGCCGCCTTCGGAAACGGTGGACCGGTAGAGTTGACAGTTCCGGCCACGCCCGAGCGAATCTTCTTTGCCATCCGTCGAGCGCGGCGCGAAAGTCAGGCTCCGGCGAATGGAGTTGCGGCAGGAAAGGCCAGAGGGTTCCCGCGTCCATGAGTACTGCCGAACGCGGCGAAATTCTGCGGGCTCCGCTGTTTCACACGCCGCAAAATCCTTTCTTGAATGGGCAGGGGCTGGAATCCCACGAGGATGGCGGACTGCTGATCCGCGCCGGAAAAATCGTGGCGTGCGGGGAGTACGGTGTGGTGCAAGGCGCCCACGCCAACGTTCCGGTCACCGATTTGCGCGGCGGATTTCTGCTGCCGGGGTTCATTGACACCCATTCGCATTTCCCCCAGTTGCGCGTGCTGGGGGGATTGGGGCGCGAGTTGCTCGACTGGCTGGAATATTTCGCGTTGCCGGAAGAAGCGCGCATGTCCGACGACGCTTACGCCTGCCAAACCGCTCAAGGGTTCGTGCGCGCGCTCGCGGAGCACGGCACCACCACCGCCCTGGTATTCGGCGCGCACTTCGCCAGCGCGACCGCGTCTCTGTTTGAAGCTGCCGCGGCGGCCGGACTGCGCATTGTCAGCGGAATGGTGCTGTCCGACCGGCGTTTGCGTCCTGAGTTGCATCAGCTTCCCGAGGCCGCGTATCGCGATTCGACCAACTTGATTCACCGCTTCCACGGCCAAGGGCGCTTGCTCTACGCAGTGACTCCGCGTTTTGCGCTGTCCACGTCGGAAGCGATGCTGGAAATGTGCCAGTCCCTGCTGAACGAAAATCCTGGCGTGCGCTTTCAGACGCACCTCAACGAGAACCGGCAGGAGATCTCGGAAGTGGCGCGGCTGTTCCCATGGGCCTCCGATTATTTGAACGTGTATGAGAAATTTGAGCTGGCGGGCAGCCGTTCGGTGATGGCCCACAATGTCCATCCCTCCGATTCCGAACTGGAGCGGCTCGCAGCCAGCGGCACTTCGATTTCGCACTGTCCGTGCAGCAACGCCGCGCTCGGGAGCGGCATCTTCCCGCTGCGGCGGCACATGGCGGCAGGTGTGAAGTGCGCGCTCGGAACGGACGTAGGTGGCGGAACTGGATTCGGCATGCTCAAGGAAGGCTTGCAGGCATACTTGGTGCAGCGCCTTGCGGTGGACGGCGCGCTGCTGATCCCCGCGCATCTGCTTTACCTCGCAACGCGCGCGGGCGCGGTGGCGTTGGGCATGGAAGGGGAGATCGGCGACTTCAGCCCCGGCAAAAGCGCCGACTTCGTTTACCTGCGGCCGCCGCAAGGCAGTCCGCTTGAAGCCGTGGTAGGACAGGCCGACAGCATGGATCGAATTCTGGCGGCGCTGTTCACGCTGGCGGGCTCGGAAAGCGTGCGCGAAGTTCGCGTGGAAGGGTCGGTGGTATTTCGCGCGCCGGAAGCATGACCATCGCAGATCTGAATTCCCTGGAGCATGCGCAGTTTGTTGCGGCCATCGGCTGGGTATTCGAGCACTCGCCATGGGTGGCGGAGCGGGCCTGGGCGGTGCGCCCCTTCGCGAATGTGGAACAACTTCATAGGGTCATGGTGGAGCGTGTGGAGCGCGCGCTGCCGGAAGAACAACTAGCGTTGCTGCGGGCGCATCCCGACTTGGGCACGCGGGCTCGCGTGAGCGAAGCGTCGAGTGCGGAACAAGCGGGCGCGGGACTCGATCAGCTCACCCAAGCAGAGTTCGAACGCCTGCGGGCGTTAAACGAAACCTATCGCGACAAGTTCGGGTTTCCGTTCTTGTTTGCGGTCAAAGGCAGCACCAAGCATGATATTTTGGACGCCCTGGAGCGGCGCGTGCAGTCGTCGCGCGAAGAAGAGTACAGGGTAGCGCTCCATCAGGTCTACCGGATCGCGAGATTCCGGCTGGAAGACACATTGCATTAAGGGAGAAAAGCGTGGAGCAGTTTGCGAGCGGTTGGAAACGGAATTATTACGGCAAAGGTGATGTCACTGCTTACCGGTTGAATCGGGATGGCGTGACGCCGGGGGACCAGAGTCCAGTGTTCGGCGCGAACGTGAAGCTGCTGGTATATGGTGACGCGTTTTGGCCCACCTACACGACCGGCGACAATACCGGCCTGGTGGCAACCGATTCGATGAAGAATTTTATTCAGCGCGAGACGCTGAATTACGCGGGACCAGATCTGGAAGATTATTGCCGCTTTCTCGGCGCGAAGTTTCTGGATACCTATCCGCAGGTGGAGGGCGCGCAGGTATCGGCTGCCGAAGTTCCTTACGCCGCGATGCAGCCGTGGAGCCTAGCGTTCACGCCAGCGGGTCCTGAGTGCTTCACCAGTCGCGTCGAATTGAACCGCGGAGGAACAGTGGAAATCGCTTCGGGTATTCGCGGATTCCGGCTGCTCCGCCTGGGCGGTAGCGCCTTTCACGGATTCGTGCGCGATGAATATACGACCCTGCCGGACATCAAAAACCGGCCGTTGCGCATGGGGCTGGATCTCGAATGGACTTACATTTCGCATGCCGCCGCCTTCAGTGCGGGCAAGATCCCAGCGGCGGTGCGTGCAATGGTGCGTCAGGTGTTTGAAGGATTCGAGTCGGGCAGTATTCAACAGGTCATCTATCAGATCGGCACCAAGATGCTGGCTGAGATTCCTGAGATCGCTGAAATTCACCTCGAGGGCGAAAATCACACCTGGGACACGGTTGCGGAACGCGGCGAGGAGTTGGGGATCTATACCGAAGCACGCCCTCCGTATGGCTGTCTGGGCCTGCGCTTGCGCCGATAGGTTGCGAAGATAGAAGCGATGGCCCACTTGTCTACGCACGTTCTCGACACGGCCCGCGGCATCCCGGCGAAAGGTATGAAGATCGAGCTTCACCGGATTGAGAATAGTACGCGCCGTCGTGTGGCAACCGGCGTGACCAATGCCGACGGGAGAATTGCCAAGCCGCTGATCTCGGGGGACCTCCTCGACATCGGTGTGTACGAGTTGGTATTTCACGCTGGCGACTATTTGCGGAGCACGGGCCAACACGTGAGCGAACCTGCTTTCCTGGATCAGATCGTGGTGCGATTTGGAGTGGCTGAGCCCAATCGCAATTATCATGTGCCGCTTCTGCTCTCACCTTTCGGGTACAGCACGTATCGGGGATCGTGATGGGGATTGGTCAGGAAGTTGTCGAGCGCTGCCGGCGGCTCGCCACGCACTCGGAGGAGCCGGGAGTCATCACGCGTACGTTTCTTTCAGAGCCAATGCATTGCGTCCACGCCGATATGCGCGCGTGGATGGAGCAGGCCGGGATGAGCGTGCAAGTCGATCCCGCTGGTAATTTGCGTGGATATTATGACGGCGCGCGGCCGGATGCCCCGAAGTTGATCGTCGGGTCGCACCTGGATACGGTGCCGCATGCGGGAGCCTTTGATGGAATCCTGGGCGTGGTCCTGGGAGTGGCGCTCGTGAAAGCACTGGGCGGTCGGCGATTGGGATTCGGCATTGAAATCGTGGGATTTTCCGAAGAAGAGGGCGTGCGCTTTGGCTTCCCTTTCATCGGAAGCCACGCGCTGATGGGTAGCCTCGACGATGTGATGCTTGCAAGGCGCGACGTTCACGGCGTATCCGTAGCCGACGCCATTCGCGCATTCGGCCTGGATCCAGCGGCAATAGGCGATGCACGTGCATGCGGCGCGACGCTTGGTTATCTGGAGTTTCACATCGAGCAGGGCCCGGTGCTTGAAAGCCTCAACATTCCGCTGGGGGTGGTTACGTCGATCGCTGGGCAGAGCCGGCTCGAAGTGAGGTTTGACGGCAAGGCCAACCACGCCGGCACCACGCCGATGAATTTGCGGCGGGACGCGCTGGCAGGAGCTGCGGAATGGATCGGCGCGGTCGAGCGCGTAGCCGCTACGGTTCCGTCACTGGTCGCGACTGTCGGAAAGATTGAGACGCAACCGGGGGCGGGCAATGTCATCGCGGGTTCCGTCCGCATGAGCCTGGACGTCCGTCACACGAAGGACGACGTGCGCGCGGGAGCGGTGAAACACCTTCTCGACTCCGCTCAAGAGATCGCGGCGCGGCGTGCCCTCACGGCGTCGTCTGAGCTTCGCTTGGATCAGGCGGCTGTGGCAATGGATGCACGTCTAATCGAGATGCTTGGCTGCGCGGTGCGGGACGGCGGTTATCCCGAACATCGAATGCACAGCGGAGCGGGCCACGACGCCATGGTTATGGCGGAACGAGTGCCAGCGGTGATGCTGTTTCTGCGGAGTCCCGGAGGCCTCAGTCATCATCCTGACGAAGCAGTGCTCGAATCAGACGTCGCGGCGGCTCTGGCGACGGGCCTGAATTTCATCGAGCAACTGGAGCGCGTGAATGGTTGAGCTGGTCATCCGAGGCGGCATGTTGGTTAGGCCCGAGGGCCTTCGGGGCGCCGATGTTGCCATCGAAGGCGGCAGGATTCAGGCAATCGGTAGCGAACTGCCCGGCGGCGCCGAAGAGATCGACGCTCGGGGGCTGCATATATTTCCAGCGGTGATCGACGTCCATCTGCACTTCAACGAACCCGGGCGCACTGAGTGGGAAGGAGCGGCCACCGGCAGCCGTGCGCTGGCCGCGGGCGGTGGAGCAGTGTTCTTCGATATGCCGCTCAACTCGACGCCCTGCACCGTGAATGCGCGTGAGTTAGACCGCAAGCGCGCGGCGCTCGGAGCTTCCTCGATTACCGATTTCGGCCTGTGGGGCGGGTTGGTGCCGGGAAACGTTGGCGAAATGGAAGAGCTCGCCCATCGTGGAGTCGTGGGATTCAAAGCTTTCATGTGCGACTCCGGACTGCCGGAATTTCCACGCGCCGACGACTTCACTTTGTTCGAAGGACTCGCGGAGGCCGCGCGACTAGGGGTGCCCGTCGCGGTTCATGCGGAGAGCCACGAGCTCACCCAAGGTCTGTCGCGAAAGATGGCGGAGCAGGGGCGAACCAGTGCTCGCGATTTTCTCGCGTCGCGCCCCGTTGTCGCCGAAGTCGAAGCTATCGAGCGAGCAACGCGACTCGCCGGGGAGACCGGCGCGAAGCTGCATATCGTGCATATCAGCTCAGGGCGCGGTGTGCTGGCAGCGGCTGAGGCCAAGGCTCGAGGCGTTGATGTTTCAATCGAAACCTGCCCGCACTATCTGTTCTTTACCGAAGAGGATCTGGAACGGCTGGGCGCCATCGCCAAGTGCGCGCCGCCGCTGCGCGATGCAGCACAACAAGGCGCATTGTGGAAGACGCTGCTCGACGGGACAATAGAGATCGTTGCCTCGGATCATTCCCCCGCGCCGCCGGACATGAAAACCGGTGCGATTATGCAAGCCTGGGGAGGGATAGCGGGCGTGCAATCAACATTGGCCGTCTTGCTGAAAGCGGGGCATTTTCTTCACGAGCTACCGCTCGAGCGCATTGCCGATCTGACTGCCGCGACGCCCGCGCAGCGATTTCGCATCGCGCATAAGGGAGGGCTCGCACCCGGTAACGACGCGGACGTTACGCTCGTGGATTTGCGCGAGTCGTACACTTTGGAGGCGCGCGACTTGCAGCAGCGCCACGCGATCAGTCCCTACGTCGGAGCCGCGTTCCGAGGCGTCGTGCGGCGTACAGTTCGACGCGGCGAAACGATTTTTGCGGAGGGAGCCATTACGGCGCGCACCAAAGGCGCTCTGGTCCGTCCCAGCTAAGGTCATCATGAATCAACTTGGTCACACCCGCAGTGCGTATCATCGCGATCATCTACTGCAGACGCCCGACGCTTTTGTGCGAGCGCCACTGCCTGGCATGGATAAAGTTACAGCCATCGTCCATGTGGCGCCTCCGGCGGGCGCCGCGTTCACGCAATACACCGCTGAATTCGAGGCTGGTGGAGTGCTGGAGCCCGGGCCGCTGCAGCGTTTCGTCTATGTGCTCGAAGGCGAACTCGAAACGTCCGGGAAGACACTAAGCGCGGGCGGCTTTCTCTA
>Ga0068864_100004745_pt1 | contig 11132 bp, 11 predicted proteins | sample KBSSwiS72_FD_66586 | JGI IMG/M metagenome (GOLD analysis project Ga0068864, IMG submission 66586) | Switchgrass rhizosphere microbial communities from Kellogg Biological Station, Michigan, USA - KBS Switchgrass S7-2 | ecosystem: Host-associated > Plants > Roots > Rhizosphere > Soil ...
ACCAATATCGACGACCACACTAGATGAGGTCGTGGCCGATCTCTTGCGATTCGGCATTGGCTTTGTGACCGCAGTGTTATCGTCCCCTAGAGTGATCTTGCCTGGTTCGCTCGTGTTCAAGGCTCTTGACATTAATTCATAGTTCGCCTTTTATGATTTATCTTCGGCAGGAACATCGAAACTGGCACTTTTTACAGGGCGGCATCTTTCTCGGCCTTTAGTTGATGCCCATTTTTGTTGGTCTGTTCCGCGCTTTCGTACTTTTTGCAGGACAAACCGTCCTACATAAAGTAGTCCCCGCTAGCCGCCCTTTCGCCTTCTAACCTGTAAAAGATATCTTGACTGGTTAGTCTGATTTTCAAAGATCGTCACGGCGCACCAAAAAGACGCCCCTAGCGTCGTGCATGCAACAATGTAGCACAGATCGGACACCGAGAAAAGACATTTTTGGAATTCGTTTATTGTAAAAATCCAATACCACGCCGTCTCGTTCCATTCTCGGTCGCCCAAGAGTGGTATTACCACGCCTTTAAGACTGGTTGGAACTCCTGCGCGGACAGGTTTGACATTCGGGATCCGAATGTAATATACCCAAAGTTACTTTCCCGCAGTTAAGAGAAAGCGGCCTTTTTCCACGGGTTGTTTTTCCTATCTTAAAACAAAAACAACCATTAGTTACATGGGATTTTCGCCGTTTCATGTCGAGCGAAGGAAGTCGTTATGAAAACTAAAAAACCATCTGGACACTTCTATTTCAAGGCCGCCTGGCGATCAAGGGTGCTATTGTTTGGCGGCCTTCTCGCGATGGTATCGTTGTTTTTCGCTAGTCGGGCGGTCTTTGTTGCCCTTGCCCAGATCAGGGATGAAACACAAAAACGTTTTGGTAAGGCTGTTTCCATCAACGAGCCATTTGAGATCACTGAAGTATTCGACCGTGGAGAAAGGCACTCCATCGGCGAGACTTTCTCTAGAAATGACAAAGAGTGGCTTCAGGACTTTAAGTTCAGGTTGAAGAATAAGTCGGGCAAACAGATCATCTATATTGGTTGGCAATTGGAATTTCCGGAAACAGCACAATCTGGAAGTGTCATGGCGTATCCGAGTAATTACGGCCCGAATCAGTACCGTAAACCAAAGGATTATGAAAAGGAGGTCCCAATTGCGCCAGGCGACACAGTTGAACTGGGCTACACACCCAAGGACCTTGTACAACTGAAAGCTTTTGTCGAAAAAAGGCATTTGCTGCAAAGCCTGACGCGAGCTGATATTAGAATTATCGCCATTCATTACGGCGACGGCACTGGATGGGACTCCGGTATTACGACGAAGCAAGATCCGCAAAATTCCACGCGATATATTCCTGACACGCCGGAGCCGGAAGCTGGTTCGAAAGTGATAAATAGGGACGTTTACGCACAGACCAACGACAAAATCATAAGTCTAGGCCCTAAATCGTTTCTGAAACCGCAGATTAAGATCAAGCAGGTTCGGGTTGGAGCCGTCGTGCGAAATATCCAGGAAGTTCACGAGGGCGACGCTCTTCGGTCGCTTGATGAGAGTTTTAAGGAGAACTCTGATTGGCTTGGCCGAACGTCATTTCAAATCGAGAATGTTTCTGAAAAGGCGATCGTTAACCTAACCGTCAATATTTGGTTCCCCGAAACAAGAGCCACGGGGAACGTTATGGTCTATCCAATATCCTTTGGGAATCGGCCGGGTTCCAAATTTCAGATAGCAGCCCCGTTCTTGTTAAAGCCGGGCGAAAAATTGGAAGTATCGTTGTCGGAGAAATATGCCGATATCGCCCGTTTTGTAGGTCAACGCGGATCGATCGACTCGATAAATCAGATTCAGCTGCAAGTGTCTTTTATTGCGTTTGACGACGGGACTGCCTGGAATGCGGGCACTCTCATGATTCCTGATCCAAACAACCCCGACCGTTATATTCCTGTTGAAGCGACGCCACTATAGTTCAACTTTTTTGATCTACAATAGTTTCTCAATATGCATGTTCAACCGTTTGTGTTGGAAGGGAAATTTGTGAGGCTGGAGCCCATGACGGAATCGCATGTCGAGGCTCTGGTTGAGGTGGGGCTTGAGGAGTCGCTATGGAAGTGGATACCGACGCAGTGTAAGACCCGTGAAGATATGGAGAACTATGTACGCCTCGCGTTGAGCGATCAGGAGCGCGGGATCGCGTTGCCGTTCGTAACTATAGAGCAGGCAAGCGGTACGGTGATCGGTTCGACGCGGTTTGGGAATATCGATGTGGCGAACAAAAGAGCCGAGATCGGCTGGACGTGGATCAATCCTAAGTGGCAGCGGACGGTTGTGAATACCGAGGCGAAATTCTTGATGCTCAGCCACGCGTTCGAAACTTGGAAGTGTATCCGTGTTGAGCTCAAGACCGATGCCCTAAACGAGAAGTCGCGCAACGCGATCCTTCGGATCGGTGCCAAAGAGGAGGGAATTTTCCGGAAGCACATGATCACATCGACCGGGCGGTATCGGGACACGGTCTATTTCAGCGTTCTCGATAGCGAATGGCCGACGGTGAAGCAGCGGCTACTCGAACGCCTCCGCTGAACGCTGCTGCTTCATGTGAGTTATTTTGGTCTTGGCGTTGACTACAGGTTACGACAACTACTTTATCCTGCCGCACTACTCGCAGAAACTACCTTTACAAGTTCTGCTGTTTCATGTTCGCCGGCCTTGCAGGCAACATCGGCCTGAGCCACTATTCCGACGCATTCGCCGTTCTTATTTACCACAAGCATGCGGCGGAGTTGATTTATTTCCATCGTGTGGAAGCACTCATCAATACTTGAGCCTTCGGCAATGGTTACCGGTTGTTCGGTCATGATCTCACCGACCACCATATTTAACGGGTTCTTGTTATGAGCAACGGTCCGGATCACAATGTCGCGGTCCGTTATCGTGCCGATCGGCCTCTTGTTTTCGTAATCGTCAACAACAGGGATGCAGCCGCAATCATGATCGGCCATCATCTGCGCCGCGTCGTGAAGACTTGTGATGTCCATACAACATGCCGGTTCCTTAGTCATAATTTCGCTGACGTTCATACTTCAACCTCCATTTGTCTGAATTCCTAAAAATCACATTTGCCTTGACCTCAGGCGATCTTGATCGCCTTCCACTGCTTCAGGCACCCTGCGATGAGCCTTGCACGTTTGCGATCGTCAGGTCCATCCAGGATGCTCATGTCCTTCGGATCGCCGCGCAAGTATACGCCGGACGTTCGCTCGTTCACATCCGGATCCTTGTCCGAGCGAGTTGTGAAGTACCCTGATGCCCGCGTGGCCGATTCCATCCGGATCTCACCGGTTCCATCCAACTGCGGCGCGTTCGGATCGAGCGGCCGTTCTCCCTTCCAGTAGTAAAAGAGTCCCGACGAGTCGCTCTTCTCTTTCACCGCTTCGCTCCAGTATCTGGCTGACAAACGACCATCTTCCTGCCATGACCGACCAGACACGGTAAGCCCGCCATCGCGGTCCCGTGAAATCTTTAGAAGGCTCACCGCCGAAGGCTCTTTCGCGGTGCGCTCCGTCAGGGAAAACTGCCACCACAGGCCTTCAATACGCGGTGTGTTCCACTCATCATCGATCGCCTTCCTGAGTTTCTGGTTGAGGACTCTCATCTCGGCCGGAGTGATCGCTTCGCCGTACCGAATGGACGTAAGGCCCAGGAGATCCGTAGGAAGCTTTGCTCCGCCGGCGTGAAGGATGAATGTTCGCCGCATTCCTAGAACGCCTCCGAACAGGCCCGCTTCGAAGACGACATTGTCTCGCGGCGAAGCCTGACCGGCCCCGGGCTGAGCGGTCGACGGGGAGTTGTTGGTCGTCCAGTCGTCCTGAGCAAAAACAAAGGCGGCAAAGTCGACTTCGTGAGTAAGCTCGAGCAGGCGTTCAAGCGTCGTCTTCCCCGGATTGAAGGACGTAGTCCAGGGTTCTACGTTCGCGACGTCTACGAGACCGCGTTCCAGTGCCTGCAGCAGCTTCTCCTGCTTTCCTGATGAGCCCAGAAAGATGCGAGGTTTGTTCATTTGTTTCTCCACCTATCTAGAATTATTGACGCAGCGACAGTCGTTCGCATTGAACCGATCTGCCGCTGCCTTAAGGTTACGCCGCCGCCGCGGTTTCTGCCGGGACGCGTTCGTTTACCCACGCGAGAATGTCTGCCATCACGATCTCCTTATCAGTATCGTTCAGCAGATCGTGATAGCCGCCTTCGTACAGCTTCAGGGTCTTGTCCTTGGAGCCAACGTTGTCGTAAAAGTACTGGCTGCCCTCAGGTCGTGTCGCCTTGTCGTCGGTGCCGTGGATAATAAACACGGGGACGTTGAGGTTCGGCATGTTTTCCTTAATGCGGGCGGCCGCTTTCAGGACCTCTGAGGCGGTCTCGGCGGGCTCCTTTTCGGTGTTGATCAGCGGATCGTTGTTCATTTGCTCAACAACAGCCGGATCGCGCGAAAAGATCTCATTCTTCAACGAGTACAAAGGTAGATGCGGTGCAAGATAACCGACGCCCTTGAACGCGAGTTGGATGAGGTTGGGCAATCCGACATCGTAAGCCCAGCTCTCGCATATTAATCCGGCGACGTCCTGCTGATGCTCGAACGTGTAAGTCGATGCGATCAGACCGCCGACGCTGTGGCCGAGCACGAACACGGGCAAGCCGGGATTCTCCGACCTGGCAAGACCGGCGAGCGTGTTCACGTCTTCCACCCAGTTCGAAAATTTCTCGACAAAAAATCGCTCGCCCTCAGATTTGCCTCTGCCCTGGTGGTCAAGAGCGTATGCGGCAAAACCGTTGGCCGCAAATTGCTCGGCAGGCCATTTGAAATATCCACTATGTGAATTGAACCCGTGAACAAATATGACGACCCCACGGGCCGCACCTTCGGGGCTCCACGACCTCGTTGCAATGTTCACGCCGGAAGCACCTTTGAATGTATCTTCGCTTTTCATTCTTAATCTCCTTGTTTATGCTGTGGTTGTCGCCGCAATTTCTTTACCCTCGACGAAGGCAAGCAGATCGGCGTTGATCACGTCCTTATGAGTTTGCGGCATACCGTGCGGATAGCCGGGATATACCTTCAGAATTGCGTCCTTTACGATCTTCGCCGACAGTAAGGCTGAATCAGCTATGGGAACGACCTGATCGTCGTCCCCGTGCATGATCAGCGTCGGAACGTCGAACTTCCTCAGGTCTTCGGTCAGATCGGTCTCTGAGAAAGCCTTGATACCCAGGTAACTGGCAGGAAAGCCCGCCATGCTGCATTGACGGAAGAAGGCCTCGGCGAGCCCATCGGAGATCTTTGTTCCTGGTCGGTTCAGGCTAAAGAAAGAGGTGGCAAACTCTTTCCAGAATTGATAGCGGTCTTCTAGAACGCCTTTCCGTAAACCGTCAAAAACCTCGATCGGCAGACCTCCAGGATTTGTCTCTGTTTTCAACATCAAGGGTGGCACCGCGCTAATAAGCACCGCCTTAGCAACTCGAGCGGTTCCATAACGCCCGATGTAGCGGGCAACCACGCCGCCGCCGGTCGAGTGGCCGACGAGGACCATGTCCTTGAGATCGAGTTTCTCGACAAGCTCGTTCAGATCAGCGGCGTAAGTGTCCATGTCATTCCCGTCCCACGTCTGGTCCGAACGCCCATGGCCTCTTCTATCGACAGCAACACAGCGGTAACCATTTGAAGCAAGGAAAAACATCTGGTCTTCAAAAGCATCCGCCGACAGCGGCCATCCGTGATTGAAGAGAACGGGCTGTCCAGTGCCCCAGTCCTTGTAGTACATGTTCATTCCGTCTTTTGTAGCGATAGTGCTCATTTGTTTACCTCCTTTTGTGTTTAAGAAAATACTCAACATCGCCGGGAAATTCCCGAAGCGTTGAGCGGATCTCGCGGCTCGTCCTTCACGCTATTAGGTGGTTTCGGAGCGTTGATGTTCTAAAAGAACCGACTTTCTGTGTTGGCCTCCAATTATAATACAAGCGAAAATGCAGCGGAAGACCTACTTAACACCGATGTCATATTGACTTCACACGACAGATCTAGCATTCGAGACAGGGTAAATAGATCCGGGATTTCTTTTTGTTGAATTCCGCGTTGAGCCGATAGTTAAGGTATAATTTTTTTTGGTATGGAGCGTTTCACCCTTATTTGTCCTTGCTGCGAAGCTACTTTGACTGTCGATGCACAGACGGGTGCAATTCTTTCTCACGAAGAGAAGAAAAAGGTGCTCGGGTCGTTTGAGGACCTGAAAGGCCAGCTGAGCAAACAAAAGGAACAGCGCGACCAGTTATTCGCCCAGGAAATGTCGTCGGTGAAAGACCGTGAACGTCTGCTCGAAGAAAAATTCAAGGAGGCTCTAAAGCGAGCAGATACTGATTCAGGCACACCATTCAAGAATCCTCTCGATCTCGATTAATAAATGACCGAGCCGTCTAAAGCCCATAAGCCTTCGATAAAAACCAAAGATCGGATAATCGTAGCTCTCGATGTCGAAACGGCGGGCGAGGCTCGAGCAATGGTGCGTGAGATCGGCGATAGGGTCGGAGCCTATAAGGTCGGATCGCAGCTTTTTACTTCGGCGGGACCGGGATTTGTGAGGGAACTGACGGGAGAGGGAACCAGAGTGTTCCTCGATCTCAAGTTTCACGACATTCCTAACACCGTTGCCAAGGCTGCGGTCGAGGCAGCCAGGCTCGGCGTGTGGATGTTCAACGTGCACTCGAGCGGCGGCCGCGAGATGATGACAGCGGCGGCGAATGCAGTTAAAGAATTTTGCGACGAAGCGGGAAAGGAAGTGCCGATAATTCTGGGCGTGACCGTGCTTACTAGCGCGAATGCAACTACGCTAAAAGAGTCGGGCATCGAATCGACCGTTGAGGAGCACGTCGTCAAGCTTGCCCGTGCGACCGCAGACTCCGGCCTTTCAGGAGTTGTAGCATCATCGCACGAGATTTGCTTGATCAGAAACTCGATCAAGACGGACAAATTTGTTATCGTTACGCCCGGAATTAGACCGATCGATGCAACAAACGACGATCAGAAGCGTGTAATGACACCAGCGGAAGCTGTTTCCGCTGGTTCCGACTATCTTGTTATTGGCAGGCCTATCACTTCTGCTGAAGACCGCAAAGGGGCGATCAGCAAGATCATTGACGAGATCGACCGACCGAAATAAATGATCACACCGATAGTTAATAGACTTTCTGCCAAGGCGTTTGCCGCACTGGCCTGGACAGCGATACTGGTTGTCTGTGCTGCATGGATCGGAGCAGACCTGGCTTTGTCCAAGGCGGCAGTTCAAACTCCGACAATAGGTGAGCGGCTGACTTACAGTGTTTCGTACGAAGGATTTGATAACGTCGGCTATTTGCAGCTATATACGGTTTCCCGTGGGAAACTGAGCGGAAAGGATGCAGTCGAATATCGGGTCCGGGCGAAAACCTACAATATGCTTGGGGCGGCTTTTTTGACCGTCGATGAATCGAGGCAGACATTTGCATCAACTGATACAGGTTATCCGCTCTATACGTTAAGGACCCAAAACACCTCGCTCGAACCGAGAGAAACGAGCACGAATTATACGGCAACACCCGCGACCTCGTACGATCTTCTGACGCTTCTTGAGAAGGCGCGCGAGGCCGGCGGAAGCGGATCATTCGAATTCACGGAGAATGAAAAGTCATACACCGCGGTTTTCACGCCCGGCGAGAACCAACGGATAAAAACGCCCGCGGGCGAGTTTGACACGACCTACGTAAACGTCGAAAGCAGTTTTCTTGCGGATAACAACATTACGGAGTTAGGCATTAATTTCAGCACCGACGATCATCGTATTCCGGTCCTGATCAGGTTCAAGGTTCGAAAAGGTGTTTTCAAGGTAACGTTATCGGGAAGAGATATTGTAGAAGTTCCCGTTGATGTGACGCCGACCCCGGCAGCGACGGCGACGCCTTTCGCCGTGCGAACACCGCGGCCTCAACCAACCGCCACACCATACTTCGACAATCAACCCCTTTCGCCCGATCTGCCTTTTTCTCTGGGAGAAAGCCTTGAGTACAACCTTTCGAGCGGCGGACGCAGCATCGGCAGACTAAACCTGGCGGCAAAAGAAAGAAAGATGTTTGACGGCCAGGACAGCCTACTCCTGACGGCGAAGGTGATGAACCTTGTTCCTGGTACGAACGTGATCGGCCTAAGGGATTCCGTGTCCGCTCAGGTAGATCCCGATTCGCTCACGCCGCTTCAGTTCGACAGCCACTTGTCGGGCGGACTGGCTCCCTTCACTCAATCGGTAAAATTCGATCAGGATTCGGGAAAAGCCACATTCGGCGGAAAAACCGCTGATGTTCCGATCGGCACCCACAGCCTACTGTCTTTCTTCTACGCGATCCGCACCATGAATCTCAAGCCGAGCAAGGACCTGAACAATCCGGTCAATGACACGCGCGTGGCGGTATTCTGGTCTGACAAGGCATATATTTTTACGTTACGACCCTCGAAGGCTGAAATCGAAGATCTGAACGGTAAGAAGATCTCATGTTTGCTTGTCGCCATAAGCACGGGGAATCAGCAGTTGGACCAGCTCTCGATTAAGGTCTGGCTGAGCGATGACGGGCGACGTCTGCCGCTGCGGATATCTTTCGGCAGTTATCAAGCGGACCTCGTTCAACCGTAAACTCTCAGTAATATGAGGTTAAGGGGACGGCTGCCACCCTCGCAGCCGGGAGGTTATATTCAAAAAAAAACCGGCTGTCAGAATTAATAAATGAAATTGAAATCGGTTTTCAATTAGAGTAGAATGTTTTTGGATGAGAAATATGTCGCCAAAAAACAACAGCAGCGAAGTCGCCACCTTAAGGACAGTGCCAGTAGGAAGGTTGGCCAGGGTTATTTCAGTTAATGGAAATACGCGAATAACCAAACGTTTGATGGAAATGGGTGTGATTCCCGGAGTTTCGTTGCGGGTCGTAAAGACCGCACCGTTTGGTGACCCCATAGAGGTAAAAGTCCGCGGCTACAGCCTGGCAATGAGAAAGAACGAGGCGGAATCGATTGAAGTTTCATTTTGAAGTCTTCGCGAGTTACGGACGATGAATGAAACAAAACGGACATAGATCGCAGCTAACCATCGCCCTCGCTGGCAACCCCAACGCAGGTAAAACCACACTTTTTAATTCACTCACGGGCCTTAAACAAAAGGTCGCAAACTATCCCGGCGTAACTGTCGAGCGCAAGCATGGTACGTGGAAGCTCGAAAGCGGCCATGCAAACCTGATCGACCTGCCTGGCCTTTACAGCCTCGACGCTACATCGCTCGATGAACAGATCGCCCGCGATGTGATCACCGGGAAGCAGGACGGTGTTCCCAAGCCTGACGCTGTGATCGCAGTCGTCGATGCGACGAATCTCGAGCGCAACCTGTATCTCGTAACGCAGCTTTTTGAGTTTGATGTGCCGGTCGTCATAGCTCTGACGATGATCGATGCGTTTGAAAAGCAGAAACACGAGATCGACATTGGGAAACTCTCAAAGCTTCTTAAGGTTCCGGTTGTCGCCGTTAATGCGAAAAGCGGACGTGGAAAGGGGGAGCTGATCGAAAAACTCGGCGAAGTAATAGAACGCGGTCCGATCACTCCGTTCGAGACCAACGGCCACGGCGAAGACGGCGAAAATGCAAAAATATTTGCGCGATATAACTTTATCTCGGACGTCGTTCAGGAATCAGTCAAACACAATGACCGCGAAAGGCATCAGTTTTCCGAAAGAATCGATCGCGTTTTAACACATAAGTTTTTTGGCCTTGTAATTCTTGTCGGTGTCCTGCTTTTGGTCTTTCAAGCGATCTTTTCATGGGCCAGCTTGCCGATGGACCTTCTGGATAAAGGGTTTGGTTCTCTTGGTGACCTTGTTAAAGCTGAACTCCCGCCCGGGATTCTTACTGATCTCATTGCGGACGGCATCATTGCCGGCGTCGGCGGCGTAATGGTGTTCCTGCCCCAGATACTGCTGTTGTTTCTGTTCATTTCGATACTCGAAGACACAGGTTATCTTGCGCGAGCGGCCTTTCTGCTTGATAAGCTGATGAGCCGCGTTGGATTGCACGGAAAAGCATTCCTTCCGCTGATGAGCAGTTTTGCGTGCGCGATCCCGGGCATCATGGCGACCCGCACGATCGAGAGCCGACGCGATCGGTTTGCGACTATCCTGATCGCTCCGCTGATGAGCTGCTCGGCTCGGCTGCCGGTTTATACGCTGATGATCGCGGCATTTTTTGCGGGCCGGACTGTTCTCGGCTTTGTTTCGCTGGGAGCAGTCTTGATGCTGGCGATGTATTCGCTTGGAATTGCCGTCGCTGTCGTAGTTGCGTTTGTTCTGAAGCGAACAGTGCTAAAAGCTCCGCCGCCGCCATTCGTCATGGAACTACCGCCATATCGTTTGCCCAATATTCGTACGGTGTTTCAAAATATGCTCACGCGAGCGTGGCTATTTGTGAAGCGGGCAGGAACGGTTATTCTTGCGATCTCGATCATTCTTTGGGCACTAACGTATTTTCCAAGGCAAGGCTCAGGTCCTGTGTCCGAGGTCCCGAATCTAAGTGCTGAGCAAACTGCCGGAAGTCCCCAGGGAAATGGCGCGTCTGATCAGATCCAGCATAGTTTCGCCGGGATGCTTGGCCATGCGATCGAACCCGTCATCCGTCCGCTCGGATTCGACTGGAAGATCGGTGTGGCTCTGATCGCAAGTTTTGCGGCGAGGGAAGTTTTAGTTTCGACATTGAGTATTATCTATAACGTTGGTGACGACGAATCGGCCAAGGGAAAGGGCGGCGATGCTGAGTCGCCGACGCTGATCTCTGCCATCCGAGATGCAAAACATGATGATGGTACTCCTGCATGGACCCCGCTCACAGCGGTGACGCTAATGGTGTTTTTTGTTCTCGCCATGCAGTGTATGTCTACCGTCGCCGTAGTCCGCAGAGAAACGAACTCATGGCGATGGACTCTCTTTATGATAGGTTATATGACGGGCTTGGCCTGGATCGCCGCCTTTATTACTTATCAGGGCGGCAAGGCCCTCGGATTTGGATAGAAAGATG
>Ga0068864_100004746_pt1 | contig 11132 bp, 10 predicted proteins | sample KBSSwiS72_FD_66586 | JGI IMG/M metagenome (GOLD analysis project Ga0068864, IMG submission 66586) | Switchgrass rhizosphere microbial communities from Kellogg Biological Station, Michigan, USA - KBS Switchgrass S7-2 | ecosystem: Host-associated > Plants > Roots > Rhizosphere > Soil ...
CCGGCCGCACTGACGCGGGTGAAGACGCAAAGCGCCATCAGGCCAAGCGCAACGCTGACATCGAACCGGTTCATCGCAAGGGATGCCTGAGATCGATGGCTGCATCATACCGCTGCGCCGCCCTTCTCGTCCGCGACGCCTTGACGGGCGACCGCCATCGCCTGCGCGAGCACATCCGGGTCGCCGATGTGATTGGCGAGCAGCAGCACGAGCTTCGCGTTCAGGACCGCGCTCTCCTCGTCGGAGAGGCCGCGGTGCGTCGCGATCAGCTGCTCGTAGAAATCGTCGGGCGCTGCCAGATTGGGTTCGGTGTTGAGCGTCGCCATCTCGGCTCCTCAAGCGTTGCACGTCGCTCGGGCGATCGCTGCCCGCACAGCCTTTGGATCGAATGCGCGCCAGCGCGCGCAGATGTGCTGATCCGGGCGCACGAGATAGACGGTGCCGGGACGGGCGTCGTAGCGCGCGGCTGCGAGCCCGCGGACGTCTTCCAGGGTTATGCCGCCCTGGCTCGCCGGTCCAACGTGCACCACGCGGCAACGGTTCGCGCCGGCGGCGAGTGCCGCGACCTCGCGCATCGGAACCGTCGTGCCGAAGTCGAGCAATACGAAATCGCCGCCGAGGGAATCGAGCAGCCAGTCGCCGTCGGGGCCTTCGATCGGCGCATCCGCGGCGGGAGCGCCGGGAACCATGGCGCCGGGCCCCGAGGCGAAATCCGGGTCGCGATCAGGCGTGTTGAGCGGCGAATCGAAGAGGACCGCCGGCACCGACAAGCGCCCGCTGTTGACGAGCTTTCGCGCGAAGGGATGATGTTTCGCGAGCGCGAGGACCGCATCGCGGAACGTTCGCGAGGCATTGCTCTTGGGCGTGATGAAGTCGGTTGCGCGCGTCGAGTTGAGGATGTTCTCGTCGGCGGCGTGGGTGCGCTCGAAGTCGTAGCTGTCGAGCAATGCATCGGGTGCGAGACCCTTCAGCACGAGGTCGAGCTTCCACACGAGGTTGTCGACGTCCTGAATACCGCTGTTGGCGCCGCGCGCGCCGAACGGCGACACGACGTGCGCCGCATCGCCGGCGAAGATCACCCGGCCGTGCCGAAAGCGCTGCATTCGCCGGCACGCGAACGTGTAGACGCTCGCCCATTCGATGTCGAATTTCGCCGACTCGCCCAGCATGGCTCGCAAGCGCGGCATGATGCGTTCAGGCTTCTTCTCCTCTTCCGGATCCGCGTTCCAGCCAAGCTGAAAATCGATGCGCCAGACGTCGTCCGCCTGTCGATGGAGCAGCGTCGACTGGTTGGGATGGAACGGCGGGTCGAACCAGAACCAGCGCTCGGTGGGAAAATCGGACGTCATGTGAATGTCGGCGATGAGGAAGCGGTCGCGGAACACCTGCCCTTCCCATTCGACGCCGAGCATCTTTCGCACGGCGCTGCGGGAGCCGTCGGCGGCAATGAGCCAATCGCAGCAGATCGTGTAGTCACCGTCCACAGTCGCGACCGTGACGTCGACGTTGTCTTCCCGCGGCGCCACGCCGACCACGCGACTGTCCCACCGCAGCTCGACCCCGGGAATCTGTTGCGCGCGCTCGACGAGATACTGCTCGAACCAGTATTGCTGCAGATTGACGAACGCCGGCCGCCGATGGCCCGGCTCGGGCAGGAGATCGAAGCGATAGACGAGCTCGTCCCTGAAAAAGACCTTGCCGACGTTCCATCCGATGCCCTTGTCGACGACCTGCTGGCCGCAACCGAGTCGGTCGAGGATCTCGAGCGCACGCTTCGCGTAGCAGATCGCGCGCGAGCCGACCGACACGGTGTGATCGTCGTCGACGACGAGCACGGGCACGCCGCGCTGTCCGAGATCGATGGCGGCGGCGAGCCCCACGGGGCCGGCGCCGACGATGAGCACCGGCCGACGCGCGCCGGAGCGATCGAGCTCCGCCGGCCGGGTGTAGGAGTAGACCGGATTGACGTACGTCTTCACGCGGGGAACTTCCTAACCGACTCGCGCACGGCCCGGAGAGGTTCCGGAGGGCTCAGCCCTCCAGCGCTTGCCACATCTCCTTGTCGCGCTGCGCCGTCCAGATCCGCGGATCAGGATAATTCGTCGCTTCGTCGTACGCGCGCGTCACGTCGAACGGCAGGCAGTGATCGAAGATCACCCAATGGCCGAATCTGGGCTTGAGCGCGTTGTAGGTGTTCCGGTAGACCGTCCGCAGGTCGTGCCCCGCATCCACGCCGCGCTTGACTGCCTCGTACATCTCGGTGACGAAGCGGTCCGTGCCGTCGAGACCCGCCTTCACCGCCTCCGGCGTCATGAGCGCGGCGCCCCGGCCCGGGACGAGCTTCTGCGGCTGCAGCGCGGCGATGTTGTCGAGCGTGTCGGGCCAGTCGCCGAGGTACGCATCGCCGGTGTAGGGGGTGGCCTCGTACTCGACCAGATCGCCGGAGAACAGGATCTTTTCCTTGGGCAGCCACACGACGGTATCGCCGCGCGTGTGCCCGCGTCCGAGCTGCATGATCTCGACCCGCAGCTTGCCGAGCCAGAGCGTGAGGCGCTTCTTGAACACGAGGTTCGGCATGGTGAGGCCGGGCACCGATTCGACCGCGCGGAAGAGGCGCGGAAAGCGCTCGATCTCGCTCTTCATGTCCTGCTCGCCGCGCTCGAGGATGAGCTCGTAGGTCGCCCGGCTCGCAATCACGTGCTCGGCGCCGTAGGCGGAAGCCCCAAGCACGCGCACCGCGTGGTAGTGCGACAGCACGACGTACTTGATCGGCTTGTCGGTGACGTCGCGGATGCGCCGGATGACGTCCTGCGCCATCACCGGCGTTGCCTGCGTGTCGATCACCATCACCGCGTTGTCGCCGATCACGACGCCGGTGTTCGGATCGCCCTCCGCAGTGTAGGCGTACGCGTGATCGGAAAGCTTGTCGAAGCTGATCTTCTTCTCCACCACGTCGGCGTGCGACGCGAACTGCTTGTGGCTCATGGCGATCCTCCGTGCGATCTCAACGCGAGATCATACCTTTGGCGAGCTTGTGATGCGACGGACCCCTCGCTACCATCGCCCCATGGTCGACCGCCGTCGGTTCCTCGAGCTCGCAACCGCATGCGCGACCACGCTGTGGCTGCCGCGCAGCGCCTGGAGCCAGCCGCGGTTGCGCAGCGACCCGTTCGCCCTCGGCGTCGCCAGCGGCTCGCCGACGCATGAGTCGATCGTGCTGTGGACGCGCATCGCTCGCTCCGCGCTGCCGTGGACGGGCTCCGGCGAGATCACCGTGCGCTGGGAGCTCGCCGACGACGACAAGTTCAAGCGCATCGTGCGCAAAGGCCAGGCGATCGCAAGCCCCGCGCTCGCGCATTCGGTGCACGTCGAGGTGAGCGGTCTCGATCCCGACCGCTGGTATTTTTACCGCTTCCAGGCAGGCGACTCGCAAAGCCCCGTCGGTCGCACCAGAACGTTTCCCGCGCCGGATGCCGTCGCCACGCGGCTGCGCATCGCGTACGCGTCCTGCCAGCGCTGGGAGCACGGCTACTTCAGCGCGTATCGCCACATGAAGAACGACGACCCCGACGTCGTGCTGTTCCTCGGCGACTACATCTACGAGTACCCGAATGCGAAGAACGCCGTGCGCGTGCCCACGGGGGGCTGGGTGCGCACGCTCGACGAGTTCCGCGCGCGCTACGCGCTCCACAAATCCGACCAGGACCTGCGTGCGATGCACGCGGCCTGCCCGTGGCTCGTGGTGTGGGACGATCACGAGGTGCAGAACGACTACGGCGGCACGAGCGCGGGCAGCAGCGGCATCTCCGCACCCGACTTCGCGGCGCTGCGGATGGCCGCCTACCAGGCGTACTACGAGCACATGCCGCTTCCCTCGTCGGTGCTCACGCGCGCGGTGGCCGGACTTGCAGACGGCGCCGAAATGCGCATCTTTTCGACGGTACGCTTCGGCACGCTGGCATCGCTCTACCTGATCGACGACCGGCAGTACCGCACTCCGCAAGTCTGCAACCGCGATGGCAAAACCGGATCCAGCAACGTCGACCCCGCGCAGTGCGCCGAATGGCTCGATCCCGTCCGCACGCTGCTCGGCGCCCACCAGGAGCGATGGCTCGACGACGCGTTCGCGCACGGCAGCGCGGGCTGGAACGTGCTGGGACAGCAGACGGTCTTCGGCGCGCGCGACTTCCGACAGGGCCGGCGCCAATCGTTCTGGAACGACGGCTGGGACGGCTACCCCGCCGCTCGGGCGCGCATGATCGCTTCGATGCGCAAGAACGCGCTCGCCAACCCCGTCGTGCTGGGTGGCGACATTCACCAGAACTGGGTCGGCCACGTCAAAGCCGACTACGCCGATCCCCGGTCCGCGGCCATCGGCGTCGAATTCTGCGGCACGAGCATCAGCTCGCGCTCAGACGGCGGCCCCGCCGACGCCCAGCTCGCGCGGAATCCGCACTTCGTCTTTGCCGATGCCGAGCGGCGCGGCTACGGCATTGTCGACCTGACGCCGAAGAGCCTCTCGACGTCGCTGCGCGTCGTCGACGACGTCACCGTTCGCGACACGTCCATCGCAACCCTCGCCAGGTTCTCGGTCGAGGCGGGGCGATCGGCTATAGTCGCGGAATGACGCACGGGCCCCTCCTCCCCCTCTGGACCATCGCGGCACCCATCGTCGCCTGGCTTTTGTTCGGCGGCACGCTGTTCGGGCTGCCCGGCTGGTTTCTGATCGTCGTTGCGGCCGGCCTGATAGGCAGCGTGCTGTCCGCGGTTCACCACGCGGAGGTGGTGGCGCACCGCGTGGGCGAGCCGTTCGGCACGATGGTTCTCGCGATCGCCGTCACCGTGATCGAGGTGGCGCTCATCGTGTCGCTGATGCTCTCCGGCGGGCCCGAGACCACCGCGCTGGCGCGCGACACGGTGTTCGCGGCGGTGATGATCATCCTCACGGGAATGGTCGGCGTCTGCCTGCTGGTCGGCGGCGCTCACCATCGCGAGCAGAGCTTCGTGCTTCACGGCGTCAGCGCATCGCTCGCAACGCTCGCGGCGATCGTCGTGCTCACGCTCGTGCTGCCCAACTACACGACAAGCTCCCCGGGCCCGGCGTTCACGCGCGCCCAGCTCTCGTTCATCGCCGTCGTCTCGCTGATCCTCTACGGCACGTTCGTCTTCGCCCAGGCGATTCGCCATCGCGAGTACTTTCTCGCCGAGGACGCGCCGGACGACGAAGCCGTGCATGCCGTCGTGCCTCCGAACAAGATCGCGATCGCGAGCGGGCTTCTGCTTTTCGCGTGCCTCGGCGTGGTCGTGCTGCTCGCGAAGGCGTTGGGTCCCACGATCGAAAGGGGCGTGGCCGCGATCGGGGCGCCCCCGGCGCTCGTCGGCGTGATCATCGCCGCGGTCGTGCTGTTCCCGGAGGGCCTTGCCGCGCTGCGAGCCGCGCGCGCGAACCGCTTGCAGACGAGCCTCAACCTGGCGCTCGGCTCGGCGCTCGCGAGCATCGGGCTCACGATTCCCACGGTTGCGATCGTGTCGCTCGTGACCGGCTGGAAATTGACGCTCGGCATCGACATCATGTCCACGGTCCTGCTCGTCCTCTCGCTGTTCGTGACGGCGATCTCGCTGGGAACGGGCCGCACCACGATCCTGCAGGGAACCGTGCTGCTGGTGATTTTTGCGACATATCTTTTCACCACGATCGTCCCGTGACAGGCGCCGCCCGCCCCGGTCGCAACGGTGATGGAAGCCGCATCAGCGGCCGCCGCGAAGGGGCTCGCATGGATTCACGCGGCATGCCGGTCGCGCTTTGCGTGCCGTGCGTGCTGTTCTTTTACGGCGGGATGTTCGATGCGTCGGCGCAGGCGCCCGCTTATCCCGTCGACCGGGTGACGCTGGTCACGCATTCGAGCCCCGGCGGCGGCAGCGACGTGTTCCTGCGCGATCTCGCGAAGCACCTCGGGCCGATCATGAACGTCCGGTTCATCGTGGAGAACGTCACGGGCGGAAGCGGGGCGAAGGCGATGGCGACGGTGGCGAAGGCGAAGCCCGACGGCAGCGTCTATTACGCCACCACGCCGACCTATATCCAGACGTCGCTCCTGTCGAAGCCCGAATTCGGCTACACGTCGCTCGAGCCCGTCGTCATCGTCTTCCAGGATCCCGAAGTGATCTTCACGCGCGCCGACGCGCCGTGGAAGTCGCTCGCCGAAGTGCTCGACCATGCACGGCGCGAGCCCGGAAAGTCGCGCTGGGGCGCTGCAAATCCCGCGTCGCTCGAGCGAATCGCGATGGAGCGGCTCGCGAAGAAGGCCGGCGTCAAGGCGCCGATCGTGCCGCACGAAGGCGGCGGCGACATGATGATCAACGTACTCAACGGCACGCTCGACATCGGCGTCGGCGAAGTGCAGGAGATGCAGGGACAGTTGCAGGCGGGCAAGATCCGGATCCTCGCCACGCTGTCGGACCAGCGCCTCGCCCTTCTGCCCGACGTTCCCACCGTCAAGGAGCAAGGCGTCGACCTCGTCGTGCGCAAGTTTCGCGGGCTCGCCGGACCGAAAGGGATTCCGCCTGACGTCACGAAGGCGCTGGAAGCGGGCATCGCGAAGGCGCTCGCCGATCCGGCCTACAAGGCGAGCTACACGAAGAACGATCTCCTGCCGGCGTTCATGAATCGCCAGGAGGCCAACGCGTTCACGAAGGAATTCGCCAACGAGCTCACGCAATCGATGCAGGAGCTCGGCGTCGTCAAATGACCCGCCGCAGTGGGAACGGCAGCAAGATCGACGGCGCGGATCTCACGCTCGGCATCCTCGCCCTCGTTGCCGCAGCCGGCTATCTGTACGAAACGGCGCAGATTCCCGAAAGCCTGCTCGAAGACTCCGTCGGCGCGCGCGGCGTGCCGCTGGCGATCGGTTGGGTGATGGCCGCGCTCGGCGCGCTTCTGTGCGTGCGCGGCCTGATCGCCTCGCGAAACGGCGAACCTTCGAAACCCTCGAGCGACGGCCAACCGGTATCAGCGACAGAGCGCTTGTCCGCTGCACTGCGGCCCCATCTGCAGGCGATCGGATTGCTCGCGATTCTCGCCGCCTACGTGGCACTCCTCCCCGATGCAGGCTACGTAGCATCGACGGCGCTGTTGATCGGCGGCGTGGCGTGGTTCTCCGGCGGCGCGCGAAGCTGGCGACTGGCGGCGATCGCAATCGCCGGCAGCGTGTTCCTGTGGGCGATGTTCGATCCGATGTTGAGCATCCCGCTCCCGGCGGGAACGTGGTGGGAAAGCCGCTAGTACCGCGGCAGCCAGGCAATGGAGCCTCTTGGCCACGCGGCGCATGCGCTCTTCAACAGCTGGGCGATCCCGGGCGCGCTCGCCGGCGTGCTGTGGGGCATCCTCGGCGGCGCGCTGCCGGGCATCTCGCCGTCGATCGCGATGGCGCTGCTCCTGCCGCTCACCTACGGAATGGAGCCGGTTACCGCCATCGTGCTCCTCGCCAGCGTGTACGTCGGCGCCGAGTACGGCGGCTCCATTCCCGCGATCCTCATCCGCACGCCGGGAACGAACTCGGCGTCGGCAACGGTCATCGACGGCTACGAGATGGCGCGGCAGGGACGCGCCGGCGAAGCGCTGGGCATCTCGCTGATCGCGGGGCTCGTGGGCGGTCTGTTCGGCCTCGTGGTGCTCGTCGCCGCGACGAAGCCGCTCGCGATGGTCGCGCTCGCCTTCACACCGCCGGCGTACTTCGCGCTCGGCATCCTCGGCCTCTCGGTCGTTGCGGGACTGTCCGGCGGGTCGCTCATCAAAGGCCTGCTGGCGGCGGCGATCGGCCTGGTGCTCGCCACCGCGGGTCCCGATCCGATGACAGGCGTGCCGCGCTTCACCTTCGGCGAGCCGGATCTCTTGGCCGGCATCAAGCCGCTCCTCGTCATGATGGGCCTCTTCGCCGTCACCGAGATGCTGGTGCAGATCGGCGAGCCGCCCTGGGCAAAAGCGAATGCGGCCGACGCGCGGCTCAAGCTGCCGGACCTCAAGATGATGAAGCGCCTCGCGAAGCCGACCGCGATCGGCTCGGTGATCGGGACGTTCGAAGGCGTTACGCCCGGCGCAGGAGGCACGATCGCCGCGTTCATGGCCTATTCGGAGGCCAAGCGCTGGTCGAGTGCGCCGGAGGAATTCGGCAAGGGCTCGCCCGAGGGTGTCGCCGCGCCGGAGTGCGCGAACAATGTCGTCACCGCGACCGCGCTCGTCCCGCTTTTGAGCCTCGGCATTCCCGGCTCCAACTCCGCAGCGGTGCTGCTGGGGGGCTTCCTGGTGCACGGGTTGCAACCCGGACCCATGCTGTTCGAAAAGGCGCCAGAAGTCGTCTACGGCCTGTACGGCGGCCTGCTGATCGCGAACATCGCGATGGTCGTGATCGGCCTCGTGATCCTCACGCCGTGCATCTGGCTCGTCAATCGTCCGAAGCCGTGGCTGATCGCGTTCGTGCTGGCGCTCGTCGTCACCGGCGTTTTCTCGGTCCATCAAAGTGTGTTCGAAGTCGGGCTCGTGCTCGGCGTGGGCGTGCTCGGCTACATCCTTCGCGCGTGCAAGGTGCCGCCGCTGCCGATGGTGCTGGGTGTCGTGCTGGGCTTCATGATCGAGTCGAACTATCGCCGGAGCCTGTTGCTGTCCGGCGGCGACCACAGCATCTTCTACCTCGACAAGGTGTCGCTCGGCCTGCTGCTCGCAGCGGCAGCGCTGGCCACGTATTCGCTGTGGCGCGAATTCGGCGAACGCGTGCAGCGGAAGCGTGTGGAGGCAGCCGCGACATGAGTGCCACCGGCCAAACGACCGCGTCGCCGACGGTTGCCGAACGCGTCGCGGAAGTGATTGCATCGTTGCCGAGAACCACCCCGCACGCGATGGAAGCGACGTGCGGATCGCTGCTGGTCGACATCGCCGGGCTGTGCCTCGCCGCGCGCGAGACGGACTTCATGCGCGCCATGCTGGCGGCCACCGACGAGCCCGGCCCGTGCACGGTGATCGGCCAGCGGGAAGGCCGCAGCGTCGCCATGGCGGCGCTCTGCAACGGCACCGCCGCGCACGGTGAAGACTTCGACGACACCTACGAAGGCGGGCCCATCCACGCCGGTGCCGTGATCGTTCCGGCCGTTCTCGCGACGGCCGAAGCGCACGGCCTCACCGGTGCCGATGCGGGCCTCGGCATTGCCGCAGGATGCGAAGTCATGTGCCGCCTGTGCGCCGTCGCGCCGAAGCGCGTGCATCAGGCGGGCTTCCATCCGACCGCGGTGTTCGGCGCGATCGGCGCCGCCGCCGGCGTCGGCGCAGCGCTCGCGCTCGACGCGAAGCAGCTCGTCGACGCGATGGGAATTGCCGCCAGCATGGCGTCCGGCATCATCGAGTATCTCGCCGAAGGCGCGTGGACGAAGCGCATGCACCCGGGCTGGGCTGCGCAGTCAGGTTATCGCGCCGCGCGAATGGCGCAAGCCGGGTTCGTCGGACCGCGGACGGTGTTCGAAGGCGACCACGGTTTCTTCCAGGCCTTCGCCCACACGCGGGACGGCAGTTACCGCGAGATGCTCGAAGGGTTCGGCGCCGAATGGCTCGCCGCCCGCATCGCGTTCAAGCCGTACGCGTGCGGCACGATGGCGCATCCGTACATCGATTGCGCCCGCGAGCTCGTCGCAGCCGGGCTCGATCCACAGGAGGTGCAGGCTATCGAATGCGAGACTGCCGAAGGCATCGTCCACCGATTGTGGGAACCGCTCGCCGACAAGCAGCGGCCGCCGAACGGCTATGCGGCAAAATTCAGCATTCCGTACGCGGTCGCCGTGGCGATGCTGCGCAACGACGCGGGCTTGCCCGAGTATGACGAGGCCGTCGTGCGGGATCCGAAGGTCCGGGCGCTGGCGGCGAAAGTCCGCTATCGGATCGACCCCGGCAACCCCTATCCCCGCCGGTTCACCGGCCACCTGTGCGTCACGCTGCGAAATGGAGAGGTGCGCGAGGCGCGCCGTGACCACTTCGGCGGCGGCGTCGACGAGCCTCTGACGTTCGACGACATCGTCGCAAAATTTCGCGCCAATGCGTCCCATGGCGGTGCCAGGGTGTCTCAACTTGACGACATGCTGACCCACCTGTCTCGCGTTCTTCGTGCCTCCACCGTCGATTTGCGACCGTTCCGGAGGTACGATTAGCGGCGCCTGCCTGAAGCGCGTCAACGCCGCCTGCCCCACGTCCGTTTGGTCGGTGCGCTGGCGCACTGCAGGTGCCAGCGAGTTGTGAATAGTCTGGAAACCGGTGGCGTCGGGTGTAGCACACGACGCTCCGTGATATCCAGCCCGTAATGACCGTTCAGGAGAAAACCATGATGAACTACAAGAAGTCGATGCTCGCGGCGGCGTTGTTCGCCGTCGCTGGTCTCGCGCTCGCCACCGATGTCAAAGTCAGCCTGTCGGGCGCGAACGAAGTTCCGCCCGTCACAACGTCCGCCACCGGCGATGGCACGATCAGCGTCGCGGATGACGGCGCCGTCAGCGGCAGCGTGACGACCAAGGGTATTCAAGGCACCGCCGCGCACATCCACATGGGCGCCGCGGGCAAGAATGGCCCCGTCGTCGTGCCCTTCACCAAGGACGGCGACACGTACAAGGCCGCGTCCGGGGCCAAGCTCAATCCCGACCAGATGAAGGCGTTCAAGGCGGGCGAGCTGTACTTCAACGTGCACAGCGCCGCGAATCCGAACGGCGAGATCCGCGGGCAGCTGAAGTAATCCCGCGCCGCGATTCTGCGGTGACGTCGAGCCGTCGAGCCTCGGCAACGAGGCCGGCGGCTCTTGCGTTTTGGATCAGGACGCCGTCACGGGGCGGTTACAATTCCGGTCGAAGACTACAGGCGCGCTTTGGGCGGCGCTGTTGTCGAGACACGAAGATACGCGCATGGCAGCCCTCGATGAAATTGCGCGCTGGGTCGACGATGCGTCGCGCATCGTCGTGCTGACCGGAGCCGGCATCTCGACCGAATCCGGCATTCCCGATTTCCGCGGGCCTCAGGGCGTCTGGACGAAGAATCCGCTCGCGGAAAAGCTCTCGAACATCCACTACTACATGGCCGACGCCGAGGTGCGGAAGGCCTCGTGGAA
>Ga0068864_100004747_pt1 | contig 11131 bp, 7 predicted proteins | sample KBSSwiS72_FD_66586 | JGI IMG/M metagenome (GOLD analysis project Ga0068864, IMG submission 66586) | Switchgrass rhizosphere microbial communities from Kellogg Biological Station, Michigan, USA - KBS Switchgrass S7-2 | ecosystem: Host-associated > Plants > Roots > Rhizosphere > Soil ...
CGTCTAGTTGCCCACGAGGTGAGCGGCATCCCGCTCGTTCTCGCAGATGTGCTCGATCAGCTCCGTGTCCGGAAGCAGGTCGAATGTCATCGTGACGTTCCACGGCTGTCGATAGGCTTTCGGATCGTCGATGGTGAACTGAACCTCGAGATGTCCGACGTCGCGGCGCCGATATCGCTCGACAAGGTGCAGGGCATCAGTGGCCGGGTGACCGCGGAAGTCGAGCCATGCGTTGTCGATGAATCCCGTCGTGTCGACGACGAACGTGTCGCCGTCCCATGTGCCGCGTGAGTACCCGAAGGCCGTCGGCGCGCGGCGTTCGCGGATGCGGCGACCGTCGGTGAAGATCTGACGATAGTGATTGAACTCCTCGTGGAGGATCAGGGTGAGTCCGGGTGTCTGGATGATCTTGAAAGGCTCTGGAACCGAGAAGGCCTTCGTGATGCCATGCGGCAGGCATCGTTCGCTCGGCATCCCCTTGCCGTTGCTGTCGCCACGAACCTTGTACACGGCTTCGCCCGATGGCTGGAAGAGCACCTCGATGCCCGCGCCAATGCCGTCCGTCCCGCCCGTGCCCGGCTGGGAACCACGCGGTCGCTGCCAAATCCCGGACAGGTCCGGCTTTCCGTCAGGCGCTCTTGGTGCAGGCGCCGTCAGATCAGGTTTGCCATCCGGCGTACGAGGCGTTCCAGCCTGTGGCACATTGATCCACTGCGCCAGAGCTGGAGAAGCCAACAGGCACGCGACCGCCACGCCGATCGCGATGACCAGTCCCTTCTTTGGCGTGCCCTCCTTTGGCGTCTTCATGCAGCACATCGCAGTGTGTGCACCATTAGAACTCTATCTGAACGTTGATCCGTGCCAGGCGCCCGCCCTGGATCTCATACGGGACGAGCCACTGTGACCCGAACCCCGTGTTGGCCGCGTAGATGCTGCCGGCGTTGAGAAGGTTCGACAGATCCAGGCTTGGCCGCAGACTCGCCCGTCCCGCCCTGAAGCGTCGCGCGAATCGCAGATCCACTTGCTGCTGGCGATTCTCGTAGGCGGCACCTGGAGACATCAACTCAATGTTACCGAAGCTGCTCGTGGGAGCGCAGTTTGCGCCGCACGCGGCGATATTGCGGCCGAGCGACGGTGCAACGATGGCGTTGTTGATCGCATAGGTGGCCGTCATCGGCACGCCAGGAAAATTCTGATAGATCGCGCTGAGCTGAAGGTCCCACGGCAACGGGTACACGAACAGGAATTTCACCTGGGTTCCTGCCGACCACGGTGGAGTCACCTTGCAGGCCAGCATGGAGGTCCACGAGCCGGCCACGCCCGACGTCAGCGCGGCAAGACCGTTGTTGGCTCCGTTCACCGTACCGTCGACACCGAACAGCGCTTCGGGCACTTTCTTCGCGAGCTCGCAGGCGTCAGTAACTGTGCGGCCCGTGCTGAGCCCGCCCGAGAACTGCGCACCTTGAGGCAGCCGCGCCGTCAGCGTCACGTCCACGCCGTTAAAGACCTCGGTGCGGCGGCCGTAGTTGGATCCGAGCGTTCGGAGATTGTCGACGACGCCGAATAAGCTCGGCTTGATATCGAAAAAGCCGCAGCGCTGCTGGCCGGCGTCAGGCAGGCGAGGGTCGGTCGTTGGCAGCGCCACGCAGAACGAATCGTAGTCCGCCGCCGTCGTTGCCGCGTTGTCGGTAATGAGGAAGTTGCCGAACCACGTACGGAAGTATCCGACATTGAGCGCCATCCCCGGCCGAAGCTCGTGCTGCAGCGACACCGACGTCTGCCAGTTGTACTGCTGCTTGTTGAACCCTTCGGTGGCATCCTTCGCAAAGCGCGTCCCGGCCCTGACCTGTCCGAACCCGCGGTCGTTCCATGGTCCGCACTCGCCGCCGCCATTCACGTTCTTCAAATCGCAGTCGGGGACGAAGTTTCCCGTGCGCGGATCGCCCGGACCGAAGAACGAGTCGTTCCAGTTCACGGTGGCAAACGCAGGCTGCCCGCTCTGCGGGTTGCCGACCGTGCCGACCAACCACGGCACGTACCGGCCGAGCGATGCTTTGACTGCGGTCTTGCCGTTGCCAAACACGTCGTATGTCGCGCTCACCCGTGGATTGAGGTTCTTGTAGTTCGGGATGTTGTTGGCGGCCGGGAAGTCGCGCGCCGGCACGAAGTAGCCCGCCGGCAGGTGGTGAGCCGGGGCCGTTCCCAGCAGGCTGTCGTACCGCAGCCCCAGGTTCAGCGTGAGCTTTCTGACAACCCACTGATCTTGAGCGTAGATCCCGGTGGTCGTCGTGTGCTCCACGAACTCGAACGGCAGCGCCCACAGCCGGACCTGAATCGGCACCTGGTTGCGGAAGACGTACGCGCGACCGCCCTCGATCGCGTCGGAGTCGTTGTAGATGCCTTCGCTGCCGAGATTGTACCGAAGCATTGTGAAACCGGTTTTCAACGTGTGCGATCCGGTCACATACGACGCGGAGACGCGACCGGTGTACCTCTTGACGTACCGGCGCTGTCTGGTTCCGTAGAACGTATTGCCCGTCGGCAGCCCGCCGCCTGCCAGTCCGCCGTACTCGAGACCCAGTCCCACGTCGGTGATCCCGATGGTCGACGATGCGCCTTCGAGCGGCTCGGCCTGCACCTTCAGCCCCTGGAACGATGCCGCTCCCTCGAGCAGAAGTTTGTTGTTCGCAGGAGCGGTCCAGCTGACCACCGCATTCTGCAGCGGATTGAACAAGTGTTTGGGACGAGACTCCGGCGTTCCCTTGATCGCGTTCGCGCCACCGATCCCGCTCAAACCGACCGGACAGTTGCATGAATCTTGATGGGAGTAGAAGGCCGAGATCTTGTTCTTCGCGGTCGCCTGCCACGTCAGTCGCAGGTCGTTGTCGTGGTAATACCAGTTCGTAAAAGCGACGCGATCGAGATCCGGGACGTAAAACAGCTTGTTCGGACTCTTGTTGTAGTAGGTGCCCTGGATGTACTTCTGCGAGCCCCAGTACCGGTGTGCAGTGTAGAACCAGAGCCGGTCGCGCGCGATGGGGCCACCAAACGCACCGCCGTTGTCCTTGAATTGCTTGATCGACGCGCCTGTCTGAAGGCCGCGCGCGCGCAAGTCGTCATTGAGGTTGTCGCTCTGCAGCGACGGCCCGGTAACGGAGCTGTTGAAGCTTGCCGACCAGTTGTTGCCGCCGTCCTTCGGAATGATATTGAGCTGGACCCCTCCGGTCATCGCTTCCGCGGAGGTCCCACCGGTTTCGACGACCACTTCCTGAATCGTCTGCGAGTTGTAGCTGTAGACGTCGAGGCCAAACATGTTCTGGTTCAACCCGTCCATGTTGACGACTTCGTCGGCCGCCCGCTGACCATGGACCCCGAACTGGCCGCCTTCTCCCGCCGTGCCGCCCGAATCCTGGAAGGTCGGGTTGGAGTAGGTGGCGCCTGGGATGAATGATGCGTACTGACCGAGACGCTTGGTCGTAGGGATCGCGTCGAGCACTTCGCGTGAGACGGTCGTCTGCTGACGGGCGCTGGAGAGGTCGACCACGGGGCTCTCCCCGGTGACGGTAATCGTCTCCGCGACGTTGCCGACCGTCAACACGGCGTTCACCGCCGCGGTGAACGAAGTCGTCAGCTCGACGCCCTCGCGCCTCACGCTACTGAAACCAGCAAGGCTGAACGTCACGGTGTAGGTGCCGGGCCTCAGGTCGACGATCCGGTACGCCCCGGCGCCGTCCGTGACGACCGTACGCACCTTCTCGATGAGGGCCGGGCTGGCAGCCTCGACGGTGACACCCGGCAGGAACGCACCGGACGTGTCCCTGACGGTGCCGCCGATGTTACCGGTAGCCGCTTGCGCCCAGAGCGCGGTTGGCAGGAAGAGGAGCCCGGAGACCACGAAGAATATCGATCTGAGAAGAGTCATTGGTACGCTCCGCCAAAAAATGTGGACGCGTTATGACCAGTGAATCCGCGGGGCCGCCATAGTGCGCGCCCACTGCTGGGTTGTCAAGGAGAGTGAAAGTGGTTAGAAGCGAAGCAGTCGCGTCAGCTTGATGGCGACCGAACGGTTCACAAGTCCGGGCACCGGAGCGTCCGGCGTGTTCCGTCCGTCGCTGTACACGGCGAAGAGTTCGCTGCCAGCAATGTACTCCCAGCGCAGACGCACGCTGGAACTCACCGTTCGCTCGCTCGCGTTGTACTGCACCAGGCTGCTGATCAGCATTCGAGGCGACGGCGTGAATATTCCTCTCGCGGTCAGCAGCCGGTTTGTGAAGGTGCCCTGCGGCAGATCGATCCAGTTCATCGTCACTCCCGGCTCGATGTTCAGACGCGCGGAAACCGCGATGCGGCCGCTGGTGAAATTCGCCTCTTTCTTGTGTCCGTCGTAAAAGGTGCCGGTGGCGACCGACAGGCGGCCGGCGAGGAGGCGCTGCTGCCCGAGTTCGTACGTCATCCGGACCGTGTCGTAGTCATACCCGCCGATAGGAACGATGACGGCCGGTGCGATCTGGAAGCTGCGTGGCAGATATTCGAAATCGTGCGTGTAATCCAGTGTCCATTGGTCGCTGTTCTCGAAGTCGACCTGGAACGTACCCGAGGCCTGCCGATTTTCGATCCGCGTACGTCGGCTGTCGGTGATGTAGTCGTAGCCGGCTTCCCAATCCAATCTGCGAATCAGCCGGTTGGATTTCGGCCGCGGGCTGAACCGTGCACCGATGCTGCTGCGGCGGAAATCGGTGCGGCGCATGAACCCGATCTCCGGATTGAACTTGTCGCCGACCAGCAGGTGTTCGACCTGAAATCCGTACCGATCGCCGGCGTAATCGAACCGTCCGCGGTAACTCGATTGGTCCCCGCCGGCACTCGACGTCTCGGAGCGGGCGTAGTAGCCGTTGATCGACAGATTCCTGAAAAACGCGAGGTTCGCATCCGCGCCAACGACCGCGTTCGCGGATGACTGACTGACCGCCGGCGTCCGCCGTGTGGCGATGAGGCCGATATTGCTGCGCCGCAGAATGTCGCGCTTCAGTCGAACAACGGAAAAATTCGTGGCGACCGCACCGGCCGACAGCTTGTCGTTCGTCTGAATGTTCAGCGCCCCGACACCGAACTTACCGACGGTACCGGTGACTCGGCCGCCAGCAACGACGGGGACCGATTGCCCCTGACTCAAACCGATCCGCCGGCTGAAAAACAGGATCGGGATGTCGTTGCCGTTGTTGCCGCGGTTGCCGCCGAAGTTGAATACGCCTTGCCCTTCCAGGAAGAAATCCCGCTTCTCCGGAAACTGGAGGGAGAACCTCGTGAGGTTGACCTGCTGGACGTCTTCCTCAACCTGCGCAAAGTCGGTGTTGATCGTAGCGTCGGCAATGAGACCGCGGGTCAATCCGTACTTGAAGTCGAAACCGGCGTTCGGCGAGAAGCGGTTGTCAAAAGGCGCCGTGGCGGCGTGGTCCGTCGTCACGGAGGACACGACGTACGGTTTCAGTTCGAGGTTGATCGATTGCGCGGGCGTTTCCAATCCGACGAGCGTACCTGCCGATGACACCCTGAAGAGGCCGTTTCGCCCGTACGCCCGCGGCACCCGTGTCAGGAACGACGTCTCATTTTTCCATCGTACGATTCGTCGGAAGTTGATGCCCCACACCTGCGGACCCGAGCCTCGATAGCGAAGCGACTTGAACGGAATGGCCATTTCGACCGTCCAGCCCCCTTCGAATCGCCCGCTCTTCACCTGCCAGACCGTATTCCAGTTCGAGTTGATGTTGACTTCGTCGGTGAATGCCTGCTCGCGCAGCGCGCTGAGCGGGTTGGTCTGAAACATGAACCCATTGCGACGGTCGTGGAACGTGTCGAGCGAGACCGAAAGGTTTTCGTTGTCGATGATGTTGTTGTTGTCGTGGCGCAATTCGGTGAGCACCCAACGCTCCGGATGGTCGTCCCAGCACCGCGCGGCGATGTAGAGGTTGTCGTTGTCGAAAAAGATCCAGGTATCGGTCTGCTCTGTGGCCTTATCGCCTTCGCGCGGCTCCTGCATGATGAAGTCGCCGGCGGCAGGCACGGTGCGGTACACCTCTTCGTCCAGTTGCCCGTCGACCTTCAACGGCGTGTCGATGCGGACGGCGCGGATGGTCGCGCCGCCTTTGTCATCGCGAGTGATGACGGCGGGCGCGATGGGCGATGGCGGCGCATCGCCGGCCGCGGCGTTCCCTGGTCCTTGAGGGTCCGCGACCGCCGGCGCCGCCCAGAGCAATACGAGGCAAAGGTTTCCGAACAGGAAGACGCGCCACACAGCGGGAGCATATTAATGCTCCCGCCGATATGTCACACACGGATGGCCATTTTGGCCGGCGTTCTACCGCAGCGCCGTCGTGCCGATCGATTCGCCGGACACCACGATCTCCACACGTCGGTTCTGCTGACGTCCTTCGGCCGTGCCATTGGTCGCGACCGGCTTACTCTCGCCGAAGCCCGCCGTGCCCACGACATCGCGGTTGACTCCCTGTTGCAACATGCCGGCGCGCACCGACTCGGCGCGGCGCTCCGACAACCGCACGTTATAGCCGTCTGATCCGACGCTGTCGGTGTGGCCCTCGACCTGGATCTTCAGATCCGAGTGGGACTTGAGAATACTGGCGACGTGGGCGATCTTCTCGCGCGCGCCGGGCTTGAGATTGGCACTGTCGAAATCGAACAACACGTCGGAGACGTTGACGACGAGGCCGCGCGCCGTTTCGCGCGTGTCGAGAATCGTGTTCAGCTGCACGCGCAGTTGCTCGCGGAGCTGCGCCTTCTCACGCTCGGATTGCTCCGCGAGGGTCCGTGCCTGCTGCGCCTGCGCTTCGGCAGCGGCACGCGCCGCCTCGGCATCCAGACGCGCCCGCTCCGCCTCCGCGCGCACGCGATCCGCCTCGGCACGCTGACGTTCCACATCAGCACGCTGGCGTTCGGCCTCGAGCCGATCCTGCTCCGCCGCGGCACGAGCCGCATCTGCGGCGGCTTTCTCCTGCTCGGCGCGCTGATCGGCAAGCAGGCGCTGCTGCTCGGCCAACTGACGCTGCTGCTCGGCGCGCTGACGTTGCTCCTCCGCCTCTCGGCGCTGCCGATCGGCGTCGAGGCGCTGCTGCTCGGCGATGAGACGCTGCTGCTCGGCCTGCAAGCGTGCCTCTTGCTCCGTTCGTGCCCGGTCGCGTGCTTCGTTTTCGCGCTGGAGCGCTGCCGCCCGCTGTTGCTCCTGATCGATCTGTTCCTGCCGTTGCAGCGCAATGATCCGCGCGTCCTCGGCGGTCTGTGCCGCCTGCCGCGCAGGCATCATGATCTTATTTCTGTCCTTGTGGCGGGACTGGGCTTCTTCCGCTTCGGCGAGCAGCATCGCCGCCTTGCGATATGTGTCCGCGGCGTACTGGTCGGCTCGGGCCGCACGAGAGATCTCCACGGCGTTGCGTGCCTGCGCCAGATCGAGGGGCACGCCGGGGGCCGCCGCCGGCCATTTGACGGAACCAACATCGCTGTTGATCAGATACGAGCCGCGCTTCAGAAGCTCGTACTTCGCCTGCAGCGGCTCGACACGACCGTTGGTGTTGTCCCACAGGCCCTTGCGAACAACGTTCTCCATGACCACCACGTCGCTCGGCTGCGTGACAGCAAAATACGGTTCGGCAGTGACGATGAGCGCAAACGCCTGCAGCTCGGTCGTGACCTTCAAGCGGCCGTCGTCGCCCTTCACCTGCAGCTCGCCAAGATTGGTCGCACGGCCTTCTGGCGTAATCGCCCACATCACGTACGTCAGGTACTCGGGGCCGAACCGTGTCGCCGGTTCAAGGTCGTCGAACTTGGCGTCGATCCGGATGTACCCTTTTTCGCCACTGATGTCGGCGTGTCCCTCGGCTCTCGGCAGGAGCGAGGTACCGGCGAAGTCGAGCGGCGTGTCGTCGTGCCTGGGACGGTAATTGATCGCCGGCGTTGTACGACTCACCACTGTCACGCGGTACAGCGTGACCGGCTCCTGCGGCGAAGCCAGGGAATGCTGCGTTGGGTTGGGCGCCACCTGAGCAAATGCTGAAGCTGAGGTCAAGACAAAGGCGAGGGCTATGGATCGGTGACGCATCGGCTGAACCTCCGCGCTCTGACTGGCAATTCTTCCGCCACATACGTCGTCACGCAGGGCACATCGATTGACCAATACTTAAGCCCGTTCGAGCGGTTCGTCCAATGGTTTACTCGGATTGGGAATGCTACTGGACTGGGTTTTGGGTATGCCTTGCGGGGTTCAGAAGGAAGCGCGCGACACCGTAGATCCTTTCTCGAGAGCTGAGCAGTAGCGACCGCGGTTGGTCCGCGGAGGCGACGGGACGACGAAGATCGTTCGCCTACGCGCCACGGTTCTTCCTGATTATCGGCAAAAGGAATCCCGCGAGGCCGAGCAGAATCAGCACGGTCGCAACGCCTTCGGCCAGCGCATCCATGCTGGCCGCGAGACGGCCGCCCACACCGCCACGCAAAATCCCGCGAAGACGATCAGGCCAGTCCAATTGATCTTCATCATCATCGCTGCAGCGGTGCGCCGTCCCGTCCAGAGGCGGACGCAAGGAATCTGTCGAGGTCCTTCCGGACACGCGCATCGGCCTTTCGCTCAGCGCGTCGATGATTCGCATCGGAAATTGCGCGAGCAGCGCTCGAGACGAGTTCACCTATAGGAATGGATACGCGGACCACTTCGCCATTCGCTTCCGGTGGGACCAATGTGAACATTCCCAGGCGTGGGGGACGCTGCGGCGGAAAGAGATCTTCAGCTCGGATGATCAACTTCGGTGGCGGCGTCGGCACCGCCGCATTGATGTGTTTCGGGTCCGCTTGTTCGGCACGCGCCGAACTGACGCCGAGTCCAACCAGAACGAGAAGAATGGTTGCGGAGATCTGACTGACGGTGACAGGGGCAAACGACATTCGACGAGCCTCCTTGCGGTATTGGACGCCATTCCGATTGATCGTATGCTGCGTCTTCGGCGAACTGCATGTTTGCGGTTCAGTATTGAAAACGGAAACCGAGGCTTTCATGTCAGGCGAACTCTTGACACGACCCATCTGTCCGTTCTGTGGATCTTCGCGCGTAGGCACGCTCGCGAAACAGATAACGAAGGAGACAGCGTGGCGGTGCGCCGATTGCGGAGAGACATTCAAGGTCAAACCGTGAGCAGCACCCAAAGTTTCATCGGAGGCAACCAACGATGACCGGCGGAGCATTGGGGCTCGTCGGGCTTGTTCTGGTCATCGTGCTCTTTCAAGTGGTCGGCCTCGAATTTCGGCACATGGCCGCGACTAGACTTGTGTGCCGCTCGCTCACACGAGGTGCAAATGGCAAAGATGCCGAACTTGACCGCTGATCGCCTACGTGAACTCGCGCGCACCGGCGCCGAAGTGACTCTCAACCAATTGCGCGCGGAAATCATCGCGATTGAACGCGCGTTTCCTGAACTGCGATTACCTGCGGGCCGGCGTGCGCTGCGAAAAGCATACAAAGAGGCTCGAACACGTACTCGTGCGATGTCGGCGGAGGCGCGGAAGGCAGTGTCAGCGCGCATGAAGCGCTACTGGGCAGAACGTCGGAAGGCGCAGGCGAAGGTGAAGTAGAGGGATTCTGAAACTGGACGTTGACTAAGGAAGCGGCGGCCGCGGAGGCGTTTAGTCTTCCCAACCACGGACTCTGTGACGTTCGGCGCGTCGCCTTAAGTGGCCCGTGACGGTCTGGAGGATGGTACCAGCCTTGCCCCACGTGGCAAACGCCATGTCTGAGATGATCCTGCCGTCTACCTACAATGAGCCGACAGTCATGTGGCGAATGCAACGCGCGAACGGTTCCAGCGCACACGCGCTGATCGACACCGTAGAAGGCAGGCCCCGAGTCGTGTGGTTCGTGAACGGCCGGCCAATCGGCGCGCGTTATTGCGACGACTGGACAGGCGCGATTCAGTGGAGTGACAGGCTGCAGGCACAATACTGGACGGTTGGTTGGCGTCTAGCAATCAGCCAACTCTAGTTTGTGGTATCTGCGGACCAGACTACTCTCCGGGAATCTCCATGAACGTTGCGGATACCGCACACAACGCTTCACCGAAGTGCTCGATTGTTGTCCTCAGCCCATACTTGCGGTCCCAAGCACCGATGTCTTCTCGACCGATATACCGCTTGTAAATTTGAAACTCTGTGCCGTCGTTCAAGCGGCGGGTCTGCTGCTCCACTTTCTGGTTGAACCTCGCGCGAACGTCGGTCCAAGCCGATTCCAGTATCAAGAAACCAGCGCCGGGGCGAAGTGAATTGCGGAGCACCTGCATGACGAGATGTTCCTGAGCCTCCGAGGTGTGACTCAAGAGAAACCCAATCAACGCGCAGTCGTATGCCCGCCGCGCGAAGTCATAATCGAAGACGTCGCCGCGAACGAGCGAGCATCGATCAGCAACAGCCTGACGACGCACCTTTCGTTCGCATTCCGATAACATCCGCTCTGATTGGTCGAACAGCGTGACGCGGGAGCAATTCCCGATGTAGAGCGGGAGCCAATACCCGGTGCCGCATGCCAGGTCGAGTAGATGTCCACGACCGAAACCGCGAACGAGGCGTTCGAGCACGCCGATTTCCGTCGTGAATACCGTGGGGTCCGTGATGGAGGCTGTCCCGGTACCATCCGTGTAAGCCTCTTCGTACTCGGAGGCTCGCTCGTTGTAGTAGACGAGCATGCGATCCCGAAGACACTGGTCCATCGGTTGGAACCGTGATGGTAACTGTCTTTTGTGGAGAAGTTACGTGCACCTCACGGTTACACTGGCCAGCCTGGCGATGCTGAACCCGGTCCGCGCCATGAAGCTGATAATGCATTTCCACACGCGGGAGAGAGTCGCATGTCTGTGTACGCATTCGACGGCACCTGGAACGAGGCGAAGGATGGCGATGATCCGGCCTACACCAACACCAACGTGTTCCGCTTCTATGACGCGTACAAGCGGCACTCGAAGCGGCCGGATCTCGATTTCTACGTCCCGGGAGTTGGCACGCGCTTCAAAGCGATCGGCCGCATACTTGGCGGCGTCTTCGGCCTCGGCGAGCTGCCGCGCATCAACGAAGCCTACGAGGCGCT
>Ga0068864_100004748_pt1 | contig 11129 bp, 10 predicted proteins | sample KBSSwiS72_FD_66586 | JGI IMG/M metagenome (GOLD analysis project Ga0068864, IMG submission 66586) | Switchgrass rhizosphere microbial communities from Kellogg Biological Station, Michigan, USA - KBS Switchgrass S7-2 | ecosystem: Host-associated > Plants > Roots > Rhizosphere > Soil ...
CCGCCTGCCTGCTGACGCTGCGCGACGAATTTCTCTCGCTGGGGCTCGGCGACGCGGCGCCGAAGCTCGCCGCCCGCGCGTTCCTCGTCGAGGAGTTCCTGGATCGCGCGAACGCCGCAGGCGAGTTGCGGCTGCCCCTGCGGCCGCTGCCCCAGACGCGCGCGCTGCTGCACGGCCATTGCCACCAGAAGGCGTTCGACGCCGTCGACGCGGCGCGGCGCGTGCTCGCGCTGGTGCCGGGCCTCGCCGTCGACGTCGTCGAGTCGAGCTGCTGCGGAATGGCGGGGACGTTCGGCTACGACGCCGCGCACTACGACGTCTCGATGCGGATGGCCGAGCTCGCGCTGCTGCCGGCGGTCCGCGCGGCCGCGGCGGACACGCTGATCGTGGCCGACGGCACGAGCTGCCGCCACCAGATCGCGGACGGCACGCGCGCCGGCGGCGCCCGCGAGGCGGTGCACGTCGTGCGGGTGCTGGAGCGCGCGCTCGGAGAATCGCCCGCGCCGGCGTCACGACGATGACGACGATGACAACCACAACCAAGGAGGACACGATGCAAACCCGCACCCGCGCCGTTATCGCGGCGCTGCTGCTCGCCGCGGCTGCCACTGCAGCGAGCGCCCAGAGCTATCCGTCGAAGGCGATACGCATCATCGTGCCGTATCCGGCGGGCGGCACGTCCGACATCCTCGCCCGCTCGGTCGGCCAGAAGCTCTCCGAAGCCTGGGGGCAGCCGGTCCTCGTCGACAACAAGCCCGGCGCCAATGGCAACGTCGGCGCGGAAATGGTCGCCAAGGCGGCGCCCGACGGCTACACGCTGCTGCTCGCCGACATCGGCTCGCTCGCGATCAGCCCCAGCGTCTATCCGACGCTGCCGTTCGACCCGGTCAAGGACTTCGCACCGGTGACGATGGTGGCGTACTCGCCGCACATCCTGGTCGTGCATCCGTCGGTGCCTGCCGGCTCGGTCAAGGAGCTGGTCGCGCTGGCGAAGGCGAAGCCGGGCAAGCTCAACTTCGCGATGTCGGGCGTCGGCGGCGCGCCGCATCTCGCCGGCGTCGACTTCGCGCTCCGCACCGGCATCGACTGGGCCTACATCCCGTACAAGGGTGGCGCGCAGGCGATCGCCGACGTCGCCGGTGGGCAGGCCGACGTCACACTCAACGGCATGCTGGCGACGTATCCGCTCGTGAAAGGCGACAAGCTGAAGCTGCTCGCCGTCTCCAGCGCCAGGCGAATGGCGGCGATTCCCGACGTGCCCACGATCGCCGAGTCCGGCGTGCCCGGCTTCGAGTCCGGGTCGTGGCAAGGCGTGATCGCACCCGCGGGCACGCCGCCGGAGATCGTCGCCAGGCTCAACGGCGAGATCGCGCGCATCGTGGGCACGGCCGAGATGCGCGAGAACCTCGCCAAGCAGGGCGCGGAAGTGCGGACGTCCGCGCCGGGCGAGTTCGCGACGTTCATCCGCGACGAAAAGGCGAAGTGGGCGAAGGTCGTGAAGGACGCCAACGTCAAGATCGAATGACCCCCCAACCTGCAGATCAGGAGGAAACGATGTCCGTTCGAAACCAGGTCCGCCTTTCGCTCGCCGCGCTCGTGGTGGCGGCCGCGGCCCCCGTCGCGTTCGCCCAGGCGCCCGCGCGACCGTCGTATGGCCAGGCGATCAGTCTCGACGCCGCGAAGAAGGTCGCGGTCGCCGCGGCGGCGGAAGCGAAGAAGAACAACTGGAACGTCGCGATCGCCGTCGTCGACAACCACGGCATGCTGATCTATTACGAAATGGCCGACGACACGCAGACGGCCGCCGCCAACGTCGCGCAGGAGAAGGCGCGCACCGCGGCGTTGTTCCGCCGGCCGAGCAAGGAATTCGAGGAGAACGTCGGCAGCGGCCGCGTTTCGGTGCTGGGGCTGCCCGGCGTCACGCCGATCGAGGGCGGGCTGCCGATCGTCGTAGGCGGCAAGATGATCGGCGCGGTCGGCGTCAGCGGTGGCACGGCGCCGCAGGACGGCCAGGTGGCGAAGGCCGGAGTCGACGCGCTGAAGTGACGCGGGGCTATCGGCGCGGCGGCGAGCGCGCGTCGGCCGGGCGCTCGCCGTGCGGCCAGTCGCGGACCGCCGCGGCGAAGGCGGGCCGCGGCTGGGCGGTGAAATAGGCCGCGATGTCGAACGCGTCCTGGTCGGTCAGCGAGCCGGCGTTGCCGAGCGGCATCTTCGCCTGGACGAACGCGGCGGCGATCGACACGCGGGCCATGCCGGCGCCGGTGTTGAACGACTTCGGACCCCACAGCGGCGGAAACACGAACGTGCCGCCTGCGCCAGCGGTGCCCTGGCCCGTGGCGCCGTGGCAGGCGGCGCAGCGCTCGCCGTAGAGGGCCTTGCCACGCCCGGGGTCGGGGGGTGCCGGCGCCTGAATGTCGCGAAAGCCGCGGCCCGCCACTTCGCTTCCCACCGGGACGCCCTGCGAGAGCCAGGCGGTATACGCCAGGAGCCCGAGCATCTCGGGGCTCGCCAAGGGCAGGCTCCGGCCGTTCATCGAACGGACGAAGCAGTCGTTGATGCGCTCCTCGAGCGACTCGACCCGCCCCGTGCGCGACCTGAACTCGGGGAAGAGGCCGGTCAGGCCCACCAGCGGGGCGGCGTTGGCCGCGCGCCCGGCCTCGAGGTGGCAGTCGACGCAGGTGAGGCCGTTGCCCACATAGGGCTTTGCCGCGGCCTGGGTGTCCGTCATGAGGCGCAGGCCGAGCCGGACGGCGTCGCCGAGCGGCCCGGACGGCATGGCCGAGGCCGCCGGCGGGGCGAGCGGCACCGGCGCGCCGGCGGCACCGGCCAAAGGGGCGAACAGCGCGACGGCGAGGAGCGCGGAGGCGGGGAGGGTCCGCTTCATGCGGGACAGGTTAGCCCATTGATCCGGAACGCGAAACCCCCTATAATCGACGGTTCCCTTGCCTCACCCGACATTTGCGTCGAAGGAATTCGCCTTCGACCCACCTGGGGAGGCCGACCGGCAGGCGCGCACCGAAGCCGTTGCGATCGCGCCGCAGCCGACAGACCCGAAGGAGAGTCGTACCCATGCGTCATTACGAAATCGTATTCATCGTGCATCCCGATCAGAGCGAGCAAGTGCCCGGCATGATCGAACGGTATCGCACGATGGTGACCGGCCAGGGCGGCCGGATTCACCGCCTCGAGGATTGGGGCCGGCGCCAGCTGACCTATCCGATCCAGAAGGTGCACAAGGCTCACTACGTGCTGATGAACATCGAAGTCGGGCAGGAAACCCTGAACGAACTCGAGCACGCGTTCAAGTTCAACGACGCGGTCCTGCGTCATCTGGTCGTGGCCAAGACGGAAGCGGTCGTGGCGCCGTCGCCGATGATGAAGGAAGAGAAGTCGCGATCGCTGACCGGCAAGGATGGCGAGCGCGGCGAGCGTCCCGTTGCTGCAGCGGTGCCCGCGACCGACGGCGCTGCCAGCGCCCCGGCGCCGGCACCCGCCGCGGCCCCGACGGCCGCCTGAGGATCCGAGCGACGAACGAGACCGGGAGCACCGCGGCCGCCGCCGGCGACAACCGGCTGACGCTCGTGGCCACGCTCGCGGAACGCGGCGACCTTCGCCACACCCCGGCCGGCCTGCCCGCCATCGACTGCACGCTGCATCACCAGTCGACGCAGGCGGAAGCCGACGGACAGCGGAAGGTGGAGTGCGAAATGCACGCCGTCGCGTTCGGCGAGGTGGCGCAGGCGTTGAGCCGGATTCCCGCGGGGCGCGTGATCGGATGCGAGGGATTCCTCGCCCGCCGCTACCGCACCGGCCCCGCCGTCGCGCTCCACATCACCCGATTCGAAACACGTAGACAGCAAACTGAATAGCCAACGGAAGGAATACTGACATGCCACGTCCCATGGGAAGAGGCAAAGGCAAGGGCAAGGACGGCAAGAAGCGCGAGCGCGGCAATAATCTGTTCAAGCGCCGCAAGTTCTGCCGCTTCACCGCCGAGAAGGTCAAGGAAATCGACTACAAGGACATCGACGTCCTGAAGGATTTCGTGCAGGAGAACGGCAAGATCATGCCGGCGCGCATCACCGGCACCAAGGCCCGCTACCAGCGGCAGCTCTCCACGGCGATCAAGCGCGCGCGATTCCTGGCGCTGCTGCCGTACACCGATCTGCACTGACCGGAGCCCATCATGCAAGTGATCCTGCTGGAAAAGATCGGCAACGTCGGCAACCTGGGCGACGTCGTCAAGGTGAAGGAGGGCTACGCCCGCAATTTCCTGATCCCCCAGGGCAAGGCCAAGCGCGCCACGCCGGAGAACCTGAAGGCGATCGAAGCGAAGCGTGCCGATCTCGAGAAGGCCGCGAACGAAAAGCTCGAAGCGCAGCAGGCGCTCGCGACCAAGCTCGAGGGCATGACGATCACGGTCTCGCAAAAGGCCGGCGTCGACGGGCGGCTGTTCGGGTCCGTCACCAACGTCGACATCGTCGATGCGCTGAAGAAGCAAGGCGTGGAGATCGAGAAGTCGATGATCCGCATGCCCTCGGGACCGCTGAAGCAGGTCGGCGAATATCCGCTGACCGTCGCGCTGCACACGGACGTCACGGCGCACATCACCGTGGGCGTCAAGGGCGAAACCGCAGGTCAGTGAGCTGTCGACCGGCGGAACGCTTTAGCGGCATCGCAAGCATCATCAACCCCGCCGCGAGGCGGGGTTGTCATTTGGGAGACACGACATGACCCTGCAACAGCGCATTCGCGCCGGCGCCGCAGCACTGGCGCTCAGTCTCACGCTGGGCCTCGCCGCCGGCACGGTGGCGGAAGCCGCGGCGCCGTTCGTCAAGGGGCAGGCGCCGGGCTACTACCGGATGATGGTCGGCGATTTCGAGGTGACGGCGCTCTCCGACGGCACCGTCATGCTGCCGATGACGACGTTCCTGACCGGGACGGCGGCAGGCGAGACCAAGCGCGCGTACGAGCGCGCCTTTCTCACCGATCCCGTCGAGACGTCGGTGAACACGTATCTCGTGAACACGGGCACGAAGCTCGTGCTGATCGACACGGGCGCCGGCAAGCTCTTCGGCCCCACGCTCGGCGTGCTGCTCGCCAACCTCAAGGCCGCCGGCTATCAGCCGGAGCAGATCGACGAGGTCTACATCACGCACATGCACGCCGACCACGTCGGCGGCCTGACGGTGGACGGCAAGCCGGCGTTTCCCAACGCCGTCGTGCGCGCCGACAAGCACGACGCCGATTTCTGGCTGGATCCGAAGACGCTCGCCGGCGCGCCAAAGGACGATAGAGCCTCGGTGGAAGGCGTGCAGGCGGCGTTCGCGCCGTACATCGCGGCCGGACGGTTCAAGCCGTTCGAGGGCGACGCCGAGCTCGTGCCCGGCGTGAGCGCACATGCCAGCCATGGCCATACGCCCGGTCACACGACGTACGTCGTCGAAAGCAAGGGCCAGAAGCTCGTGCTGTGGGGCGACCTGATGCACGTCGCCGCGGTCCAGTTCCCGAATCCTGCGGTGACGATCAAGTTCGACTCGGATAGCAAGACGGCAGCGGTCGAGCGCAGGAAGGCGTACATCGACGCGGCGAAGCAGGGCTACTGGGTCGCCGCGGCGCATTTGCCGTTCCCGGGCGTCGGGCACTTGCGCAAGGACGGCAGCGGTTACGTGTTCGTGCCGGCGAACTACTCGATCCCGCGTTAAGCCAGGAACGCAATCGGCCGCGCGATCGATTGGCGCGCGGCCTTCCGTGACGTTATGATCGTGCCCTCGCGCGCGGGCGCGACGCTGTCGCCTACGCGCGATTCCCATGCCTGACGATCCCCAAATCGAAGCACTGAAGCTGCCGCCGCATTCGCTCGAGGCGGAGCAATCGGTGCTGGGCGGCCTGCTGCTCGACAACGAGGCGGTGGATCGCGTCGGCGACGTGCTGTCGGCCGACGATTTCTACAACGACGCGCACCGCATCATCTACCGTCACGTCGTGCAGCTCGTGGCCGACGGCCGGCCGGCGGACGTCGTCACGCTCGCCGAGGCGCTCGTCTCCGTCCAGAAGCTCGACTACGTCGGCGGCCTCGCGTACCTCGGCGCGCTGGTGCAGAACGTTCCCACGGCCGCCAACATCCGCCACTACGCGCAGATCGTCCGCGACCGCTCGATCCTGCGCCAGCTCGCTGCCACCGCCGGCGAGATCGCCGATTCCGCCTACAACCCGCAGGGCCGCAATGCCAAGATGGTGCTGGACGAGGCCGAGGCGAAGGTGCTGCACATCGCCGAGCAGGGCTCGCGCGGCGCGCAGAATTTCCACGAGATCGGCAAGCTCCTTGCCACCGTCGTCGACCGCATCGAGCTGCTGTACAGCCGCGACAACCCGTCGGACGTCACCGGCGTGCCCACCGGCTTCGCCGACCTCGACCGGATGACGTCTGGCTTTCAGCCCGGCGACCTCATCGTCGTGGCCGGACGACCGTCGATGGGGAAGGCGCAGCCGCTCGATGCGCGCGTGCGCACGCGCAACGGCTGGACGACCATGGGCGCGCTCGCCGTCGGCGATGCGCTTGCGTCGGTCGATGGCGCACCTTCCGTGGTCGCCGGCATCTTCCCGCAAGGCGAACGCCAGATCTTCCGCGTGACGTTCTCGGATGGCCGCGCCGCCGAATGCTGCGCCGAGCATCTGTGGCGGGTGCACTATCGTCAATGGGCTGCTCCGCGTGTGCTGCGGACCGATCGCATCGCGGAGATGCTCACGCGCGTCCGGTATCGCGGCCGCCTCTGGATCGACATGCCGAGCGGCCACTTCGGCGCTGATGTTGCACTCCCGGTCGATCCCTGGGTCCTCGGTGCGCTGCTCGGCGACGGCAACCCCACGCAGGCCACGATCCGACTGTCGACGGCATCGGATGCGCTTCGCGCTCGACTCGCGCGAACGCTCGAGCCGGCCCTCGAGCTGCACCACGCCGGCGGCGTCGACTGGCGCATCGTTCAGCGGGGCGGCGCACACCGCGGGGGTGTCAAAGGGGTCGTTGCCAATCCGCTGACGGCCGCGCTGAAGGCCATGGGACTGTGGGGTCTGCGCAGCCATGAAAAGTTCATCCCGCGTGCCTATCTCGACGCTTCGCGTCCTGCCCGGCTCGATCTGCTGTGCGGCCTGCTCGATACCGACGGCTGGGTGGAGCAATGGGGCTCGCTGCGCTTCTGCACGACGAGCTCGCTGCTGGCCGCAGGCGTCGTCGAGCTCGTGCGTTCGCTCGGCGGCTGGTGCACGCGATCTTCCAAGCGCGCGTTCTTCAGCTACCAGGGCCAGCGCAGAGAGGGTCGCGAGACGTTCGTGTGCAACATCAGCCATCCGGACCCGCGCTCGCTGATGCTCATCTCCGACAAGCAGGCACGTCTCAGGACTCCGGCGCGCCGGCGCTTTCCGACGTTCACGTCGATCGAGCCCACGCGGGTGGCACCGGCGCAGTGCATCGCCGTGACGCACCCGTCGTCGCTCTATCTCACCGACGACTACGTCGTGACACACAACACGGCGCTCGCGCTCAACATCGGCGAGTACGTCGCGCTGCACTACAAAAAGCCGGTGGCAGTGTTCTCGATGGAAATGGGCGCGGCGCAGCTGGCGCTGCGCCTGATCGGCTCCGTCGGCCGGCTCGACCAGCACAAGCTTCGCACGGGGCGTCTCGGCCCCGACGACTGGGACAAGCTCTCCAGCGCGCTCGGCCAGCTCAACGAAGCCGACATCCTCATCGACGAGACGCCCGCGCTCAACGCAATCGAGGTGCGCTCGCGCGCCCGCCGCGTGATGAAGCAGCGCGGCGAGCTCGGCCTCGTCATCGTCGACTACCTGCAGCTCATGCAGTCGACGTCGCAGGGCGAGAACCGCGCGACGGAAATCTCCGAGATCTCGCGCTCGATGAAGGCGCTAGCGAAGGAGCTGCAGGTGCCGGTGGTCGCGCTGTCACAGCTCAACCGGTCGCTGGAGCAGCGGCCGAACAAGCGGCCGGTGATGTCTGATCTGCGGGAGTGCGTGACCGGCGACACGCTCGTCGTCACAACCGACGGCGCGCGGACACCCATTCGCGAGCTCGTCGGCACGACGCCCGAGGTCTGGGCGATCGACGACGCCCGGAAGCTCGTGCGCGCGCAAAGCGACCTCGTGTGGTCGAAGGGCGTGAAGCCGGTTTACCGCGTGTCGCTGGCGAGCGGGCGCAGCCTCCGTGCAACGGCATCGCATCGCGTCCTCACGGGCGAGGGTTGGGCGACGGTCGAGACGCTTGCGCCCGGTCAGCGTGTGGCGCTCGCGCGTCATGTGCCTTCACCGGCCGACGCCTTGGATTGGCCCGAGCACGAGCTCCTGCTCCTGGCGCATCTCGTGGGCGACGGCAGCTACCTCGTCCACCAGCCGCTTCGTTACACCACGGCCTCGGAGGAGAACAGCGCGGCAGTAGCGGCAGCAGCGAAGGAATTCGGCAGCACCGTCACGCGCCATGCGGGCCGCGGCCACTGGCATCAACTCTTGATCGCCGGCAACGGCAACCGCTGGCATTCTGCGGGGGTCGGGAAATGGCTGAAGGATTTGGGCATTTTCGGCCAGCGGTCGCACCAGAAGCACCTTCCGCCGGCCGTCTTCACGCTCGGGCGGGAGAGCATCGCGACGCTCCTTCGGCATCTCTGGGCCACCGACGGTTGCATTTCACTGCGAAAGAGCGGCGCTCGTGGCGCCGCACGCGTCTACTTCAGCACCTGCTCGGAGCGCCTTGCACAAGACGTCGCGGCGCTGCTGTTACGGCTTGACATCGTGGCGCGGACGCGTGCGACCGTGAAATCAGGCTATCGCCCCGTGTACGCCGTGGACGTCACGGGTGCCGACGAACAGCGTCGATTTCTGGATACGGTCGGCGCCTTCGGGCCGCGGGTGGCGCCCGCCGCGGCGTTGCGAGCATCACTCGAAGGCATCGCCGCCAACACCAACGTCGATACGCTGCCCGCGGAGGCGTTCGTCGATGTCCGTGCGGCCATGCAGTCGCAGGGCGTCTCGCAACGTCGTATGGCTGCGTTGCGGGGCACGTCCTACGGCGGTTCGAGCCACTTCAAGTTTGCGCCGAGCCGCGCAACGATGGCGTCGTACGCCGAGCTCCTGGACGATGCGCGGCTGGCACGATGGTCAGCGTCGGACCTTTACTGGGATCGCGTTGTCGCCGTCGCGGCCGCCGGGGCAGAGGAAGTGTTCGACATCACGGTGCCGGGCCCGGCGTCGTGGCTGGCAGATGGCATCGTCAGCCACAATTCGGGGGCGATCGAGCAGGACGCCGACGTGATCCTCTTCATCTACCGCGACGAAGTCTACAACCCGGAATCGCAGGACAAGGGCACGGCGGAGATCATCATCGGCAAGCAGCGCAACGGTCCGATCGGCACGGTGCGCCTGACGTTTCTCGGCGAGTACACGCGCTTCGAGAGCTTCTCGCCGGGCGGACACTGACGCCGAAGGCGCGCGCCCTAGTCCTTCAGGCGATTACCATGTTGTAGTAGATGAAGGACAGCGGCTCAGGCGCCCAGTACACGCCGCCGTCGTAGAACATCCCGTGCCGGGTCTTGCCGGGGGCCACTTCGGGATTCCCCGCGTTGAGCGCAGCGGCGAACTTCTGCTCCTTGGCGCGCGGCACTTCTTGAAGCCGTCGGATTCGGCGATGCCCTCGGGGCTCCGCGAGCGCCGGCGGCGCAGGCGCGATCGTTGCCATGGCCATCGCGATCGCCGGCATGGATCTGCGGAAGTCCATGCCGGCATTCTACTGGCCGCGCTAGAGCACCTCGGCGGCGTGGTCCGCGAGCCGGGAGCGCTCGCCGCGCTGCAGCGTGATGTGACCGGAGTGCGTCCAGCCCTTGAAGCGGTCCACGACGTAGGTGAGGCCCGAGCTGCCTTCCGTGAGGTAGGGCGTGTCGATCTGCGCGATGTTGCCGAGGCATACCACCTTCGTCCCGGGCCCCGCGCGCGTGATCAGCGTCTTCATCTGCTTCGGCGTGAGGTTCTGCGCCTCGTCGATGATGAGGAACTTGTTGATGAACGTGCGCCCGCGCATGAAGTTGAGGCTCTTCACCTTGATGCGCGACCGGATCAGGTCGCGCGTCGCCGCGCGGCCCCATTCGCCGGCTTCGTCGTCGGTCTTGTTCAGCACGTCGAGGTTGTCCTCGAGCGCGCCCATCCACGGATTCATCTTCTCCTCTTCCGTGCCGGGCAGGAAGCCGATGTCCTCGCCCACCGGCACGGTGACGCGCGTCATGATGATCTCGGTGTAGACCTTGAACTCGAGCGTCAGCATGAGGCCCGCGGCCAGCGTGAGCAGGGTCTTGCCCGTGCCCGCCTGGCCCAGCAGCGTGACGAAGTCGATCTCCGGATTCATCAGCAGGTTGAGCGCGAAGTTCTGCTCGCGGTTGCGCGCGGTGATGCCCCAGACGTTGTTCTTCTGGTGCGTGTAGTCCTTGAGCGTCGACAGCAGCGCCGTCTTGCCCGTGATCTCCTTGACGATCGCGTAGAACGGCGCCTCGCCGGGCTTTTCCTGGTAGAGGAACTCGTTGACGTGGAGCGACGCGACGAGCGGCCCCGTCACCCGGTAGTAAGTGTGGCCGCCTTGCTGCCACGACTCCATCCCCTTGCCGTGGCGTTCCCAGAAATCCGCCGGCAGCTCGCGAACGCCGGTGTACAGGAGCTCGGTGTCCTCGAGCACCTTGTCGTTGAAGTAGTCCTCCGCGGCGAGGCCGAGCGCCCGCGCCTTGATCCGCATGTTGATGTCCTTCGACACCAGGATCACGTTGCGGCGCGGATGATGCCGCGCGAGGTGCATCACGACGGCGATGATCTGGTTGTCGGCCTTGCCGCCGGCGAGCGAGACCGGCACGGGCGTGGTGATCGCCTCCGTCTGGAGGAAGAGCCGCCCGGTGGCGGCGCCGCCCGATTTTTCAGCGAGCGTGATGCCCTGCGTGATGGACTCGTTGCCCCGGCCGGCCTGCGAGGTGACGAGCTCGTCGAGGAAGCGCGTCGCCTGGCGGGCGTTGCGCGCGACTTCGGTCATGCCCTTCTTGTTGTTGTCGAGCTCCTCGAGCGTGAGGATCGGCAGGTAGATGTCGTGC
>Ga0068864_100004753_pt1 | contig 11125 bp, 6 predicted proteins | sample KBSSwiS72_FD_66586 | JGI IMG/M metagenome (GOLD analysis project Ga0068864, IMG submission 66586) | Switchgrass rhizosphere microbial communities from Kellogg Biological Station, Michigan, USA - KBS Switchgrass S7-2 | ecosystem: Host-associated > Plants > Roots > Rhizosphere > Soil ...
CTCTCGCCCGTGAAGATCTCAATCATCTCTTCGATAGCCGCACGCGTGCCGCGCTTCTTGTAAATCTCGTGAGCGCGGCTCACCAACACACGCAGTTTCGCCTCGTCCCAGTTGTTATCGACCGAAATCGCCATCCACGTCGAAAGCCATCGCAAAAAGTCGCCTGAGGCGAGACTTGAATCAGCATCGAAATAGCGCGCGATGTGATCGACGCGAGCCTCGAGGCCACCGAAAAATGTTTCAAAGAGCGACAAGAACCGCTCCAGAAAATCACGACTGCGATCATCTTCCTGATATACCGCCGGCAGGTAACGAAGATAAGAAATGCGCGGATAATCAAAACGCAACGAATGAACTTCAGGAGATGCGTGCTCGCTGCCAATCACAATGATCCGGACCCACAGATATTGCCCTTTGGCAGTTACGAGCGCGTCATCAGAGTTCACCACCGGCGGCGAAGACCAGTTCAAGTTGTTGAGATTGATGAGTGCGTCATGGAGTGGGTCGCCGGCCAAACCCGATGCGTGATCGAGAAAGCTATCGAGATTCTGATCCGCCCCGCCGATCTTCATTTTCTTTTCGTCGGCAGCGAGCACGGATATTTGAATCTGCCCACCGGACGCCGGGGCGGTGATAGAACTCAGCTTGTGCCAGGTAGTTCCCGCCTCACGGCTGTCGAGCGCCTGGGCAAAATACACGCCCTCGACGAGCGATGCGCCTTCGAGCAAGGCGAATCGCTTTTGTCGTCGGAGCGCAGTGATCTTGTTTTTGTCTTCCTTTCGAAATACGAAAATCGAACTTTCGAGATTGATAGCAAGCTGGTCGGCCGCGCCGCGATAATCTTCCACCACGCCTTGGTACTTGCCGTCGGGCGTAAACCGCCGGATGAATCGATCGTCCTCCTGGCTGGGATCGCGCGGTCGCGAATCGCCTACGAAGAGGTTGCCCTCGTCATCAACATCAAGATCACTGGGACGGAATGCTTTTGGCAGCAGACCGTCGTCTTTCAACGCTTTGAAGTCGATCGGGTCCATCGGGATCGTGGGTTCAAGCGTCCGCAGCCTAAGTACAACCTGATCGGTCCGCTCGAATACGTAAAGCATTCCATCTCGCGACAGGGCAATGGTGGTTGGGTTCTTGCCGGTCAGTTCCGCCTGATCAAAACTCTTGACCAATCGAAACGCCTCATCAAACTCGAGGACAACCAGATTGTTACGATCGAGCGCGAAGAGATTGCCTGACTGGTCTACCGCCAGATCGATCGGTTCGAACGGTTTTGAAAGTGAACTATTAGTGCCCTGAGGAGCGGTCCCGATCGTGGCTGTGATCTGCCAGTTCTTCGTCGAAAACGCGAAGACTCTGTCTTCGGCTTCCAGATCAGCCACATATAAAATGCCGGCGGCGTACGCGATGGCCGTTGGCTTCTTAAGGATTGGACTGATGCATTGGATCCGCTCGATGCGTTTCTGATTTGTATCGTAGATCCAAATTGCCGGCGTTACTGCGTCCAGGATGTACAACTGATGACACTCAGCAACGGCAAAGTCGGTGACTTCGAAAGTGTCGGACAGTACCTCGATTTCATTTTCCAGCTCAAAGACATATTCAAAGACTTCACGGATCTTCAGGCCGGCGTCAGAGACATCAAGGTTGATCGACAGACCACGATCCCATGCTGATTTTTGGTTCAGCACGAGGAATTTCGATTCCTGGGCCAGACATTTACTCAATTGCCACTCCGACACTGCAATTCCGGCGTCACCACATCCACCTGGTGACTGCCCGAATAAACGACGCTGGTTCGCGTAATGGTGATGTTTCCATTCGCATCACGGCCGGCGCCCGATCCTTCAGCGGTAAGGGACACTCTCTCGACGCAATCGACGCCTTCGACCTTTTCGATGAGTTCATAAATTTCTGACTTGAAAACTGTGCGACCAAAAGGCCAGCCCTGATTTTCCTTGTCACCCGGTTCGTGAATCGGCCGCAGAAATCTGTTGAGCGCCGTGACGATCGCTACTCTTGCCGTTGAGACTGTGAAACCCGCGACCAACAGAACAGCCAGTCGTACGGTAACCTGCACGTAGTTCGGCGGCACGACTTCCACGCGGGTCGTAATCAAACGATGGCGGTCGAGATGCCGGCAAACGTTAAGCAAAAAGTTCTGGCTGGGCACCGGCTTCGCCGATGTGCCGTAGGGCAGGACAACAACCGTGACGCTCGTGTTCTGATCTTTGCCGCTGGCCGAGAAACATGGGATTGCTTTGGCTCGAGAGACACGCAAACCCGGAGTATTGATTGCGAGAAACTCAAAATCGTCGGATGTCACCGCCTGATACTGCGTCCGCAAATCCTTGCGTGCCCGCGCCTGCGCATCGGCAATTGTTTCCGGAGCCGTTCCACCCGTCGCCGCGATCACTTGTGACCTTCGCAAATTCAACAGGCTGGACGGCAGTTTTGCATCCGCAAATTCCTTAATCGTGTTGGGCGCTACATTGCCGTTTTCGGCCTCACACGTTTGCAGTGAAGTAATCCGGAGGTTTCGCTCAGGCTCTCCATCTTTTTCGAGGTCGGCCTGCGGAATATCCCCGTTGATTCCGTCGCCAAACTTCACGGCGCCGGCAACCGGGTCGAAGGTGAAATGCGGATCGCCGGGTCGCGAGACATCGAAACTGTCGACTTGTATCCAGTCGCGCCAGCGCAGGGCTTTACCGGAGGCCGTGAAGTCGATCGTCGACACCGGAGATTCTTCTGTCGTCTCCTCACAACCCGACGCGAGAGTAAAAACGATGCTGCCACGAATACTGCCGCTGTCGCCGAGAGAAGCGATGGTGTACGTCCCCTCCTCCGTCTTTCCAGTACGCATGTGACCAAGTTTAAAAGAACGCGTCTCGACGCGACGGTTCTCGTCCAATGAACGTTCTCTCTCGGCGTTGACCTTGCGACTTGCTGCTTCTTCGACAACGACGTTACACAGCTCCGTCAATGCGGTGAGAGAAATCTTCACTTCGATCTCTTTGAACTTTTTTAGAGTAATCGTGCGGCTAAAACGGAAGAGGCACGGGAAGGTCTTCGTCTCGGTCGTGGTAAGCGGAAGCGTCACCAACTCACGAACCTGGATCGTCAAAGTATGTGGAAGGACATGAGTACGCTCGAGTGAAAAAGTCTGATTGGGAAGGCCGTTGCTGCTGCCGAGCTTTTGCTCCTCTGCAAAGTCAGACAAATAAGAAATCAGCCGGATCTGATTCTCACCTTCGACGGGTATGCGGCCTTGCTCACCATTGCCAAACGTAAGCGTCACAGTGCCGGCCGCCGGGTGCCTGCTGATTACGACATGCCGATCGTTTGGGCCACTCTTCTTGAAGCTTGCTTGCACGGCCCAATCGGTCCAACGGCCATCGTGCTCGCGAACTTGTACGATGTGCTCACCGTGCACTGCCAGGCAGGTGTCGGCGACGAGGCTTTCGTCGGGCATTCCAGTGCCTGATAACAACTTCGTCTCAGACAGCGTGTCACGCTGAATCGCATCTATGGTATTGATGCTGATTGAGTCGACTTTCGGCGCCAGTTCAAAGCCTGCCTGGCGCACCGTTCCGCGTAACCAGAAGAGATTCGGCTCGCCGGGCGAGAGTCTGTCGTTCGGACCCATGTCAGCCGGCGCGTGGAAGAAGAGACGCCCGCTTCGCGACAGCATCAGCGTGTTGTCAGCCTTCGAAAGCAAGAACTGCGGATCAAACAGGAAGCGGCGCAGATCGAACAGCCCACGCGCTTCCTTGACCGCTCGAGTGATGCGTTGCCTCGTGTCCGGGCTGAGCGTTGTAAAGCTCGGCTCGTTTTCAATTTCTTTGAAGACCGAATCAAGTGACCCGAAACAGCAAGCTGCCGCAGATCCCTGGTCCTGTTCTAACTTGCTTACGATTCGGTCAATCGCCGCGACAATTTCCAGCGGGACCCATTCTTTCGTGGCGTTGTAGTACTCCCACACAACGAAGGCCGAAGGCAGCGGCAGAGTCTCTTCCGCACCGTGCTTGCCTCTCGATACTTCGTAGTCTTCGATCAAATCGAAAGTCAGCCCGATCTGCTTGCCTGCCGGGAATGCGCCATCAAATCCCAGGTACAGCCGGCTGTCAGTTTCTGCTTCCTCGCCAAACGCGTAGTACGAAAGCCCGTCCCATTCGTTGGTGCCGGTATTGTCCTTCAGGCCGCGAGACGTTGAGGTCAGGACCTTCTTCAGCTTGAGATCCAAAACCAGCAAGGATGAGCTCGTTTCAAAAACTAACGGATTGTCGGCTGCAAGACCGCCGTTCGTGAGCTTCGTGCCGCAGGGAACGTGAACGTGGCCGCCGGCCGATTGGAAGTTGATCTCGGTACGGGCTGGCACCGCAGCCTGGGGTTTAGTGCCGAGCAGTTTGAGAAACTTGAGATAGCTTTCCGGTCCTATGCTGTCGAGATAAAACTGCTGCATCTCTGTCAGCCACGCAAACAATTCCACGAGCGTAAGTCCGGGGTCGTGTCGATTGTGATCGGTCCACTCCGGCGCGTGGTGCGGAATTAGCTTCGTTGACTCTTCGACCAGCACGTCGAAGGTTTTGTCATCTAGTTTTCGTTGCGGTAGTGGCATTAGCCGAAACCTATATTGGAATTGGACTCTTAACGGTTATCTTGTGCTCGCCGCTGTAGACCAAAGCGAAAGGCGGCGCAATCACATCCACTGGACGATCTTCGCTAACGGTCAACGGAGTTCCGGTAAACTCGCCGAGTAGAGTTGTAGCCTGTAAAGTCAGCGACAGGTTCTCGACGTGATCGACACCGTCGATCTCTTCCAGCAGACGATAGAAATCCGAAAGACAGGGAAACCTTCCAAACTCCCAACCAACGCTTCCATAACCGCCGGTGAGCGGATGCAGAAACCTTTGCAGCGACGAGATCGCATCTGATTCGACCTGTGGAGCGAGGTCGATCGTTAACGGATAAATGTCGGCCAGCACGCGAATCGCTACGTAGGCCGGTGGAATCACTTTGATCTGTTTTGGAAACGAAGCGACGTTCGATGCCCGCTCGAGCAGGTATTTCTCGACGCGCTGGCGAAGCTGCGGTGATGGCAAGGGCCGCGCGTCCTTACTGTCGGGCACGATGATCACTGTGACCCAACCGGTCTTGTATTTGCCCCGGTTGAAAGTTGGCAGGCACTTCGTGCGTGCTATCGCCTGCGATGCCTCCCTGGCCAACCATTCGAAATCTTCAGCGGCAATGGCGCGCCCGCGGTGCTTTAGACCCTGCGGTCCGCGCGCGAGGGCCTTTTCAATTAGTTCCGTATCCGAACCACCTCCCGCAGCTTCTGGATTCGAAGCCTTTTCGACCAACGGAATCGTCGATCGCAGAGACTTGATCAAACTCTGCGCGACGTTTCCTCGCGCCCCGCCTCCTGTCCGGTAGGTGGCCTTGATATTGTCCTTGCCGATGGGTGGGACCTGACCACCTTTCGCACCGTCGCCAAAGGTCACCAATCCAAACGCCCGATCGATTGCATAGACGCGATCCGCGGGACCGGCCAGCGCCAAGTCGTCAATTGACCGCCAGCGAATCGAAAACTCGGTGACGTTGCCTTCTGCGTCGTTTTTGATCCTGGTTTTGAATTCCTGCTGCTCGCTCAAGTTCTTACGTTCAGTCTCAGTGAGCGTAGACAGTTCATTAACCCAAATCGATTCCTCGATTACAGGCGACTTAGTCAAGCTATATTCCTGATTGGCCCGTCCGTCACTCGACCCCAGAATTTCGTCTTGAATAGTTTCAGCCTGGATGCTCCACGACGTATTCAGGTAAACGCCTTGAATGATCGGGGCTGGCGGTGTTGTAGAAGGAGGTATGGGAAAGGCAATGAAGGATGTCAGCGAGTCGACTTCCTGATCGCAGGGAGTCGTTTTCTTTGCTGCCGCGGTATTGGCGAGTGGTTGTTGGTGCTCCCCAACAATTCGAAACTCCTCCTTAAGTGTTTGAGGTCCGAGAATGGTCGATGGCCGTAAAAGAATACGTGGCTTCATCGGCCTCGCTTCTACGACAGTCTTTGGTTTGAATTTGTTTTGGCTATCAGTCGCGCGAATCCAAAAAAGCAATCTCCCAAAACGTTGAACCGCCGCAAAGTCCGGAGGGCCGATGAATTCAATGGTGCCGCTTTGAGTGAGGTCACGCGTTCCATCCGTAATAGCCAGCCGCGCCCATTCGGAGGCACGTCCCTTCACTCGACGAAAATACTCCCACTCCACGCGCGGGCGATCTTCTTCGACGTATTCCTGCTCTTGCAATGAAAAGAAGATGCTGATTGGCCCTTTGAATGGAGCTTGATCGAACCCGAGATAGAAAGAATCGCGGGTGTCGTCCGGAGCCACGAAGGGAGAGAACGTGATATCAGCCTGGGCGAACGGAAGAGACAATGCCGACCAATCAAGATTGTTGAAGGTCAAACAATACTGCGGAGCAACGCCCGACGACTCGTACTCGATCTTCAGAGACTTAATCGCGGGGGGATGAATGTTGCGTGGATCGATCGTGACCGTGGTCACCGGAGGATTTTTGGTGGCGTCAGTCGTCAGCGTGACTTTTTCCTGTCCGTAGTCGCCAAACGCAATACGGGCACGAATCCAAAAATTTTCCTGGCCGATTACTTTCGTGATCTCGATGTCCTCTGGGCACTCGAAGGTGACTAAACCCGGAGATCTCAGCGCGTTCGTCGTATCGCTCAAACCGTCGAGCCCGAGCCAACCTTTTCCATTCCAGTATTCCCAGGATAGTTGTGGCAGGGCCTGGGACGCCGCGCCATCTTTGTCACCAACAACGATTCTGGCGCGAAACTCCTTTGCTGCGGCTTTTCTCAGTTCTTTGAATCTGGCCTTCCCTGCCTTCTCGAGAAATATTTCAAGCGTCTTTTTTTCAGTGAGGCTCAGCAATTGAGGGATCGTGTTGATTCCAGCATTGCGAAGCGCTTTGATTTCTTCGGGTTTGATGGTTGGAATGTTGCTGATGTCGGCACTCATCACTTCGGACGGTACCGTCCCGATCCGAATTTGAATCTGTGAACCTCGTTTTGAAAAAGCATCCTGGCTGGCCAGATAGAACGTGTCCCCTTCACGCGGACGAGTGCCCGCGATACTTCCGTCAGAATTTATTCCTGGCGCCGAACCGAAGGGCATCAACGGCTCGTTTTGGGAAGGAGGGAGGCCCAGCGGAAAATCGTTGTGCACGGCAGCGTCGGGATCAACGCCCTTCTCTGCCGCGCCGGCAGAGGCAACAATCGTAAGACTTTGTGTCTTTAACCTGCCAAGCTCGTCTGACGCGTGCAATGCCCCTTTGTAGCGACAACGAATCCAGCGGCCGTTGACGCTGTTGACCTTTACTTGCTTGATTTCATTTTCGTCATCCTTGGTCAGCATTATTGTTTTCCCCTCGAGTATCGCGTCCTGGAACGGCCGCCAGTCGAGGTCTTTCTGTTTCACTCCGTCGACCTCGGTTTCTTTCTCACCCGCGCAATATTCCCAGACCGTTGCTGGGCCGGGGCGTATCATGCCGGGTTTATCGTGAGGATGGGGTTTAGGTCCCGCGAGTTTGGCAGCCGGATTAAATGTCAACTCAAAACGCGCCGGTCCCTTCACGTTGAAGAGGTCGTCATGTGCCAGATAAAGAACGTGTTCTTGAAGGTTTTTTTCAACGTCAGAAAACATTTCCGTGGCGAAGTCCGCCACCAGCCGCGTGTCGTGGTTGACGATCCGGTCAACCGCCGGCACTACGCTGGTGATTGACAACAATTTTGCCGGCGTCGCCAGAATTGTTTTTTCAGTCTCGAATATGATCGGATCGCCGCCGTCGGGAGGTTTCGCTGCGACCTGGGATCTGGCGGGAACAACCACGGCCTCCTTTGCTCCCTTGCTCAAGAAGAATGTGATAGGCGCTCGCGCCGGAAGCGCCGGCAACAGTTTTATTCCGATCGATTCGAGAAACGCGATGAAGTTCTTCAAGGGAACATCATTGAGCCGCCGAATGATTCCCTCCAGCAATCGTGCCGCAACCTTCAGTAGCGCCGCGCCGGCGCCGTTTTCCTCAGCCGCGTCCCATTCAGGCACGTACTGCGGCGCCAGCGCGCGCGCTTCTTCGACGATCGCATCGCTATCGCGCGGGTCGAGAATCGGTGATGTTACGACGGGCGTTGCCAACTAGAATTGCTCCTTAAGATAGAAGGGGAAAACCAAATTGAACCGGTTATTCGTCGCCCTCACCCGGTACTCGATATCGATCAAGAGTTTTCCAATTTCGCCATGCTCAGGCTCAACATCGACGCTGATTACCTGGATTCGGGGTTCCCACTTGATCAAGGCATCCCTAATCGCCGCCTGCATCCGGCCTATTGTCGTGGCGCTCATTGATTCAAAAACAAAGTCGTGCAACCCGGCGCCAAACTCCGGTCGCATCACGCGCTCGCCTTTAGAAGTCAATAGAATGATCCGCAGCGCTTCACGAATGTCGTCTTCATACTGAGACAGAGCGATACGTCCGGTCGCGTCGACTTCGATCGGAAACTTCCAGCCTCTGCCGAGAAAATCCTTCATCAGTTTTCAGTCCGGTGACTATCAACCAATCATCACGGTCGGCTCGCCCATCGCGATTGTATTTGGCGGGCCGCTTTCGACGACCATGTCGCCCTGCCGTGCGGCCGGGATGTTTCCGATCAGCACCGTAGTACTTCCCATCGCCACGACGCCGCCGACATGGGGCACCGGTCCCGTGAACAGCGGACAGACGTGCGTGTCGGCCGTCGCGCGCCATGCCGGCTTATTACCGATCAACACTGTCGGGCAGCCCAGTCCCGGCGACAGCGGTGTTCCATGACTGGTGGTGTCTCCCATTCTGGCGGCTGGTGGCATTGTCTTGCTCCTTATTAATTGATCTTCACCAACGATCCCTTGATCGTCAGCGTGGCACTCGATTTGAGCGTCGCGGCAGCGTCCGCCGAGATCTCCAATTGCGTCGACTTTACGGTCATCGATGTGTCGGCGGTGATTTCCACCGTTTGCGCTTTCAAAGTGATCTTCGTCTGCGCAGAGATCGCGATCGAATTTTGCGCTGAGTCGATTTCAATCTTGTTGTTGCCGGATTTGTCTACGATCGCAATCTTCTCGGACCCGGAACTATCGTCAAGCAGGAACTGGTGACCGGCTTTGGTTTTGATTTCTACCTGTTCCTTGCCGTCTTCATCGTTGAGTATGAACTCGTGTCCCGCGCGCGAGCGGATAACCCGTACGTTGTTCTTGCCGTCGGCGTTGTCACGAACCGGAGCATCGACTCCGCTCCAAAGCCCGCCAATCACATAGGGAGTTTCCACGTTGCCATGCTCGAAAGCCACCAGCACTTCATCATCCACCTCCGGCAGAAAAAACGTTCCGCGATTGTTCCCAGCCATCATCGTGGCAACACGGGCCCAGTTGCTTTCGTCATCTTCGTCGAGCCAGGGAAATTTCACTTTCACCCGGCCAAGCTTGTCTGGATCCTGATTGTTGGTCACGACGCCGATTACAACGCCGAAGATCTTTCCGGCACGCGCATACGATGGGACATCCATCGACAACAGCTCGAACATGTTCGTCATGTGGCGTTCCTCGCGACGGTAAACCTTGTTTGATAACCCTTGCGATCGATGATGTGGGTTGACGAAGTCACGTAATACGGACCGCTGAAGCGCTCTCCCAATTTCAGGAGCTCCACCACCTGGCCCGCCCTGATGTCCGTATTCCCAATCGCTGAGCCCTCGCCGGTGATGAAATCAAGGGACATTTCGTTGAACAGGCCTTTTGCGATTTGATTCGCCTCTCCCTGTGAAAAGACAGGCTTGTTCACGATGATGTTCGTCGTTGCGGCAAACGCGCCTTCGCTAATCGCAACTCCCAACTTCGCGCCATTCATTTTGCTCAGTTCGTCGCCCTGCTGCGCTTTGCCGACGATTGCTTCCTTTGTTTTATAGTCCCAACCCTGGACCACTACTTCGCTGACTTGCTTCATCGTGCTCAAGCGCGGATAAAACGATTTCAGGGTCAAGCCGAATTCGATCGAAACCACCTTGCTCTTGTTGTTCGCCGCTTTTCGAAAGAAGAGCGTCTTATCCTGGACCACGACTTCGTAGTTGATGCGTCGGGCTCGTTCGAGCAGAAAATCGATGTCGGTCTGATTACTCTGGAGTACATACTCATGAGTAATCTGCGTGTCCTCGGCGTCAGCTCGCAATTGCAAATCGCTGGCGACTTTCTGGGCAATGTCGCTGTCTTTCATATCCAGAAACGAACGTGTTTTGCGGCCACGGCGAAATCGATGCAGGCGGTCATAGCCATGGACTTTCATCATGGGCGCTTCGTTCTCGGGAAACTCAGGCTCGAGCGACGTAACTTCGCCGATGATCAAACTTTTGAGCGTGTCGACAAACCCGAGTTTCACTTCGACCTCAGTTCCTTCCGTCAGCTTGTCTTTGCCAATCGACTTGAACTCCTGAATGGCGGAGTTCCAGTTATTGAAAGTGATCGTGAAGGCGCTCGCGCCTTGAACGTAGTCGCTCACTTTCACGTCCAGAACATCAACGGCAGTTTCCGGAGGCAACTCGCTTCCGCCGGCGAAGATCTTGATGCTCGGCGCGTCGCGTTCAGCTTGTAATGCCGGTTCACTCATAGTTTGCCGCAATCATTCAATGGCCGGCACCAGGAGATTCTCGCCGGCCGTCAGGATTCGGGGATTGCGAATGCCGTTGGCGGCGGCGAGCTTTCGCCATTTCGCTGGATCCTTCCAAAGCGCGCTGGCGATGCCGGTCAACGTATCGCCCTCGCGAACTGTATAGGTCTGATCGGGATACGATCCGCGCGGATTGTCGCGTTGTTGTTCATCCTTCGGCAGTTCGTATTCCTTGAAGGCCACGCTGCACTTCGCGCGCACCGGCGTACCGTCCGAAGCGAAGAGCGTGAATTGCTGCTTCAAACTCTCCAGCACACACTTGAAAGGAAAGCCGAGATCCTTGTTGGCCTTGCCCCAACTCAACTCGAGCGTTGGCGGTCGCTTGCCGTTGTTCTTGTCGTCGGTCGTGACGGCAAGCAATCTC
>Ga0068864_100004756_pt1 | contig 11123 bp, 11 predicted proteins | sample KBSSwiS72_FD_66586 | JGI IMG/M metagenome (GOLD analysis project Ga0068864, IMG submission 66586) | Switchgrass rhizosphere microbial communities from Kellogg Biological Station, Michigan, USA - KBS Switchgrass S7-2 | ecosystem: Host-associated > Plants > Roots > Rhizosphere > Soil ...
CGGCGGATCCACTCGCGATTGTTCCCTCGTTGCGGCGCAGTGTTGCGACACTCGACCCATTGCTGCCGATGGCCAACATCAAACCGCTGGCTTCGCTTGTCGACGCGTCGATCGTCGGACGTCGATTCACCATGGTCCTGTTCCTGGCGTTTGCCGTCGTCGCCGCCACGCTCTCCGCCATTGGCGTTTACAGTGTGCTCGCGTACCTGGTGAGCCAGCGGACGAAGGAAATCGGCGTGCGGCTTGCGATCGGCTCATCGCCGTCAGCTGTTGTCTGGCTCTTCGTCCGCGAAGGCATGGTCCTGACGGTGGTCGGCCTGACTGCAGGCCTGGCCGGCGCGCTGGCCGCCGGCCAATGGATTCAGGCGCTTCTGTTCGGTGTCACGCCGGCCGACCCGACGACCTTCGTGGCCGTGGGAGGCGCATTGACCGTCGCCGCGCTGCTCGGGACATACGTGCCCGCGCGACGCGCCGCAGGCGTCAACCCGACCGATGCCTTGAGGACCGATTAGCGGTTCACGGTAGAATTCGCGAATGCCTCCCGATTACGGCAACGGCAAGATCTGCTACATCGAAATGCCCGCCACCGACATCGCGCGCTCGAGCGAGTTCTATCAGAAGGTCTTCGGGTGGAACGTCAGGAAGCGCGGCGACGGCGCGCTGGCATTCGACGATGGAGTGGGCCAGGTAAGCGGCACGTGGAAGACCGGCCGCGCGCCGGCAGGAGCGCCGGGGCTGCTCGTCTACATCATGGTCGACGATGCCGCCGCGACCGTCGACGCCATCGTCGCCGCCGGTGGGACGATCGTTCAGCCGATCGGCATGGACGCGCCGGAAATCACCGCGAGGTTTACCGACCCCGGCGGAAACGTCATCGGCATCTACCAGGAGCCCGCGCCGAAGGGATAAGGCGAAGCGGCCGTGAGCCCCAAGGCCCAGCCCCTAGCCCCCCTCGTTGTATAGTTCCCGGGTGCCGCTCCATCTCGTCGATCACCCGCTCGCGCACGATGCGCTGGCGACACTCCGCGACAAAACCACGACGCCTGAGCATTTCCGGCGCGCCGCGACGCGGATCAGCGTGCTGCTGGTTGCCGAGGCACTGAAGGATCTGTCGTCGCAGAGCGTGACCGTGGAGACGCCGCTCGGCCCCGCACCGGGGCGGACGGCCGGATCGGACGTCGTCGTCGTGCCCGTGCTGCGCGCCGGGCTGGGGATGCTCGACGCCGTGCTCGAGCTCGTGCCGAGCGCGCGCGTCGGCCACATCGGCCTGCAGCGCGACGAAATGACTGCGATCGCGTCGCAATACTATTCCAAGCTGCCGGCGAAGCTCGCCGAGAGCTACGTGCTGATGATCGATCCAATGCTCGCCACCGGCGGCAGCGCAGTCGCCGCGCTCGACCTGCTGCAGAAGGCGGGCGCCACAGTCATCCGCATGATCTGCATCGTCGCCGCGCCCGAAGGGGTCGCGCTGGTCGAGAAGCATCACCCCAAGGTCGCGATCTACACGCCGGTCGTCGACGAAAAGCTAAACGACCACAAGTACATCGTGCCTGGCCTCGGCGACTTCGGCGACCGCTTGTACGGCACGATCTGACAGGGGCTCGGGACTTGGGGCTAGGGGCTGGACGAAGTTGCCTCGCATCACAAGTGGCGCACGGCTTCAGCCCTGCGAGCGTCTGAGAACTGAAAGCCGATAGCTGACAGCTGAGAGCTTCAATATGGCCAAAACCACCGCCGAAGAGCGCCGCCTCCAGCCCCGCAGGGCCGACGGCCGCTGGCACTCGTCGCTGACCGACATCGCGCCGAACAAGATCTCGGTGCGCGGCTATCCGCTCGACGAGATGATGGGGCGGCTGGGGTTTGCCGAGGCGGTCTATCTCCTGTTGATGGGCGAGCTGCCGACGCCGGCGATCGGGCGGATGCTGAACGCGGTGCTGGTGTCGTCGATCGACCACGGCGTGACGCCGCCGTCGACTTTGGCCGCGCGCAATGTGGCGACGACGGGGGCGCCGTTGAAGGACTGCGTGGCGGCGGGGATCCTCGCGTTCGGGCCGCATCATGGCGGCGACATCGAGTCGTGCATGCGATTTCTCGACGGCGGGCTGACGCTGATGCGCGGCGGCAAGACCGAGAAGCAGGCAGCGGACGCGATCGTCGAGGAGTGCGTGGCGCAGAACATCGAGCCGCCCGGGTTTGGGCACCGGTATCACACCAAGGATCCGCGGGCGGCGCGGCTGTTCCAGATGGCGCTGGAGCTGGAGGTCGAGGGGGAGCACGTGCGGCTGATCCGGGCGACCGAGCGGGCGATCGAGTCGCACGCGTCGCATTTCGGGCGGCCGCTGCCGGTGAACGTGGACGGCGCGATCGCGGCGATCAGCGCCGACCTCGGCTTCGCCTACGAGCTGGGCAACGCGATCTTCCTGATCTCGCGGCTCCCCGGCCTGATCGCGCACGCGCACGAGGAGCGGACGCGACAGACGGGGATGCGGCAGATCGATCCGAAGGATTATGACTACGACGGCGCCGGTCAGCGGCGATTGCCAGAGGGGCGCAAATAGGCCAGAATTAACCGGGTTCAGCGTTCAGGGTTCATCGTTCCCTGCTCGCCATCGTCGGTCTCGCCAGAATCGGGGCGCTTAGCTCAGTTGGTTAGAGCGCGTGCTTCACACGCACGAGGTCATAGGTTCGAGTCCTATAGCGCCCACCACATCACACACAACAAACGAAGAGACTTGCGACGTGGGTGTCTCGCCACAACACGGAGGCGCTCGCCCACTTCGCACTCGTGCCGCCTGTTGCTATACTGCCGCCGCGAACGCAGGTTCCCGTTCGCGATTCAGCGAAGGAGACACGCCGTGCTCAAAGCGATAGGGATTGTAGTCGCTCTGGTCGCGCTGGCGACGGGCGCCGAGGCTCAACGAGGTACACCTCGAACGAAGACGACCGCCGAAACAATGGTCGAGGACAGAGCCAAGGGGCTCTTTGAAGACCCCAGGGTGAAGGCATTTGTTGATCTCGCGCAGGGCAGCCTCGGCGGCCAGTGCACTCTGCCGAGCTATAAAGCCACCAGGGCGAAAGTGACTTCACCCGCAGTCATACCACCAGGAGTGCCGCCGGACGCAATTTCGATCTTCTATGAGGTGCGCATTCCATGCGCTGGGAAGGCCTCGGGGATGACCGTGCGTGGGGAATTCGCGGGACCTGCGGGTCCGCTCAACCTTAGGTTGTCGATCGATCTGAAGAGGTGATGAACACCAATCGAGTTGCCTGCGGCACCGACGACCGCCCCCGCCACTCGCCACCGCCGCGCCAGTAAGAGCAGGTCACCGTCGTGCTGAACTGGACGAGCGCGCTTCAGAAGTGATCAGGTCTCTTGCTCGGGCCAGAGCCACCCCACCGATGGCGGTGGCGATTAGCCCCAGCACCAGGGCCGCGGCGCCACCGACTACTCCGTTACCGGTGCCGGGACCACCATTGGCGAATGCCAAAACCAAGACGCCGTTGACGACGGCGACCAGCGCCGTCGCCAGCGCGACGATGGCTCCGAGCCGCCCGGTGGCGGTACCGAATCGGCTGGCGGGGCGGGCCAGAGCCAGCCCACCGATGAGGACGCCGGCCAGCGCCAGCACAACGACCGTGGTCGCCCAGAGCCGCCGAACGGTCAAGCCATACACCGTGGTGGCGGCTGGCTCGGAAACGTGCGCGGCAACCAGCACGGCGTGCACAAGTCCGCCAAAGACGGCGGCTGCAACCAGCGCGGCGAGAATGAGAGCGAAGACTCGTTTCATAGCTGGAGCACCGCGATGTCGAGCTCACGGAGGCGGGCGGGGTCTCCAATGGCCTCGAGCCGGCTGACCCGGTCATTCGTGAACGTGAAGATCAGTGCGCGAGACAACTTGCCACCCGTGGCCAGGACCAATCCAATCGATCCATTGATCAGGGCAGGCTGTGCGACGAATCGCACTCCTCGCGAGAGCGCGATCATCTGTGGTGCCCAGAGCGAAGCGCCCCTGATCTCCCGCGCCATGCCGGCTTCCGCAGCCGGCGCGTCGATGCGAACGACGCCGTCGACGCGTGCCGCGGCATCGATGCGAATGACCGCGTCCGGATCGAGCACCGCGAGAAGGCCATCGAGATCGCCGGCGCGCGCGGCCCTCAGAAACGCCTCCACCACTTCACGCTGCCGGGCCCGGCCCGCGCCGGAAGGCGCTGGCGATCCGCGGACGCGCCGGCGCGCGCGGCTCGCCAACTGCTTTGCCGCGGCAGGCGACCGTCCGACGATGGCACCGATCTCGCCGAACGGCATGGCGAACAGATCGTGCAGCACGAAGACAAGGCGCTCGGCGGGCGTCAGCGTATCGAGCACGACCAGCAACGCGATGCCGACCGAGTCGGCGAGCAAGGCTTCGCCTTCGGGATCGGCGCCTGCTCCGCGCTCGGCCCTCGGCTCAATGACTTGCCCGTCCATCGGCTCTTCGCGCCGCAGCTTCCGGCCGCGCAGCATGTCCAGGCACACCCGCGAGACGACCGTCGTGAGCCAACCGCCGAGGTTTTCAATGGTGGCCGTGTCGCTGCCGTTGAGACGCAGCCACGCTTCCTGCACCGCGTCCTCCGCCTCGCTCAGCGAGCCCAGCATGCGATAGGCCACTCCGCGCAGCCGCGGCCGGTTCTCTTCGAATCGCTCGGTCAGCCAGCTGTGCTGGTCCATGTCACGTTTCCGCCTCCTGCTTCGTTGTACCCATGACGAACGACGGCAGCCAAAGGTAACAAGGATTGCCGTACTATTGACCTGCGATTCACGGCGCGTTGGAGGTGCGGGGAATTGCATCGTCCCAGTTACCAGCGATTTAACGTGCCTCGGCGATCTCAGCGCTCTCCGCGGTCTTTTCTTCTTCGCGGAATTCGCTCGGTCTCCGACGACTTCCCTTCCGACCAGATCCGCAGCGTCAGCTCCACTGATCCGATCTGAATCACCGCACCGTCGGTCAGCCGCACCTCGCCGGTGATGGGCGCGCCGCGCACGAGCGTGCCGTTCTTGCTCCCCAGGTCCTGAATGAAGACCGAGTCGTCCCCGCGGACGGTGCTGATGCGCGCGTGACGGCGCGACACGCCGGACGCATCCAGCCAGATGCTGCACTCCGGATCGCGGCCGACCACGTTGTCTCCCTCCTCCAAAACGATCACGCGGTCCTTCCAGACCAGCCAGAATCGAACGGGAGGCGTTTTGCGCGGGGATGGGCGATCCGTCAGCTCCACGGCGTCGCCGCAGAAGGCATACCCGACCGCATGAACCGTGCGGATGAACTTCGCATGGCGCGGCGAGTCCTCGAGCGCCCGCCGGATCTCGGCGATCAGCACATTCAGGTTGGCATCGACGACGTAGGTGTCGGGCCAGATCCGTCCGTGCAGGTCGGCCTTGTCCAGCACCTTCGGCCGCTGCTCGATCAAGGCGGCCAGCAGATCGAACGCCTTTGGCGACAGGCGGATCTCACCCCTGTCGCGGTGCAGCAACTGCCGCGCGCCCAGATCGAGCGTGAACTCCGCGAATTGAACCGTCACGTCGATCGAGATCTACAAAAACCTTGGAGATTCACAAGAATTGCGGACCGCCGCCTGGCTCATAGTAATCGAGGACGTGCCATGGCCCCTGCTCACCTGAATCCTGCCACTCGCGCGTCGCGCCGGCCCGCCCGGGATCTCATCGACGCCGTCGTCGACAACATGCGCAAGAACCTCGAGCCGTTGAAATACTCGACGCTGACGCCGACCCGGTTCACGGTCTACCTGCACCCGACGGAGTACACGCGCCTCGAAGGGATCATCCCGATCCTCGAGAGTCAGACGAAACAGGCCCTGACGGATGAACTGCAGGCGCTCAACCGCCGCTCTCCGATCACGAACTGGTTCAAGCGGATCGCGAGAGATCGTCAGCCCGAGATCGACAACGGCGGCGCGGCATGGCAGGTCGACTTCCGGGCCGATCCCGACGGCGACCTGCACGAGGGCGATCTCCTGATCGATTCGGAGCTCGGCCTGCCGGCGCGGCCGGAGCTCGGCGTCGGCGAACGCACCCGCCGCATCACCACGGTTCATACGGCCCGCCACCAGACAACGACCAGAGAGCAGACGGTGAATCGTGCGCCGCAGGCGGCTGCGTCGCCAGTATTCGCGCGCATCACCTATGAAGACACGTCAGGACCGCATGCGCATGACGTCTGCAAGGATTCGGTGACGATCGGACGCGGCGGCATCGCCTACCCGGTGGACATCCGCATCGCGGCCGCCGTCGACGTGTCGCGGGAACACGCGCGCATCCGCAGGGATCCGACCGGCCGGTTCTACCTCATCGATCTCAGCTCGCTCGGCACGACGCTCAACGGCCGTCACGTCCCGCGCGGGTACGAAGAGCACGAGGGGGCCAAACGGGAGAACGGCGTCGAAACGCTGCTGCCCGACACGGCCCGAATCGGTCTGGCCGACATGGTGTTTCTCGATTTCAAGAAGGCCGACTGATGGCGATTCTCCTCTGGGCCCGTTTCGCGCTGCTGGCCGCGCTCGCGGCGCTCATCACAGGCTGCGTCTGGGCCGGGCTTCGGGAGCGCGCTGAATAGCGCCATGCAGACGATCAGCACGCTCACGGCGGCGGGCAACACCGACCCCGGACTCCAGCGCGAGGTCAACGAGGATCGGTTCCACGTCGACCTGGCTCGCGGCATCTTCATCCTCGTCGACGGCATCGGCGGCCAGGCGGCCGGCGGCAAGGCGGCCGACGTCGCGCTGACGATGCTGAGAACGCGTCTCGAGCGGGAGACGGGTCCGACGGCGGATCGCGTGCGGGAAGCGATCACGATTGCCAACAACGAGATTCTTCACCTCGCATCCTCGCGGCCTGAATGGATCGGGATGGCCTGCGTCCTCACCGTGGCCGTCGTCGACGAGCAGCGCGCGACCATCGGGCACGTGGGCGACACGCGGCTGTACAAGCTCCGCGGCGATGGAATCGAGAAAATCACGCGCGATCATTCACCGGTCGGCGAGCGCGAGGATGCGCACCAGATCTCCGAAGTCGAAGCGATGCGACACCGGCGACGGAACGAGGTCTATCGCGACGTCGGATCGGAGCCGCACACGCAGACGGATCCCGAATTCATCGACCTCCTCGAGATTCCGTTCGAGCCGGACGCCGCGCTGCTGCTCTGCAGCGACGGCCTGACCGACCTGGTCGAGTCGACGACCATCAACCGGATCGTCACGCTGCTGGCAGGCCGCCCTGATGACGTTGTGAACGCGCTGATCGAAGCGGCCAACGATGCCGGCGGCAAAGACAACGTGACGGTCGTGTACGTCGAAGGCGAGCTGTTCGCCGCGAATCGCGCTCGCTCATGTGGGATGCCGGCAGTTGTGCCGGAGACGTCGAGCGAGTTGGGACCAGTTCGCCCCTCTGCGCCCGACGCGAAGGTATCCGCCGCGCCGCCGCGCGAGTGGCGCACGACCTCTCAGCGGGTGGTGCGCATCGCGCTCGTCGCACTGCTGACGATCGTGACCGTGGCCGCGGTGCTGCGATGGGATCCGTCCTGGCGGTTGCCGGTGCCGACTGCACTCCAGACACCGGAGGCAGCGCCGGGCGTCGCCGTCGTTCAGCCCACGGAATCCATTGCCGACGCCTTGAATCTGGCAAAGCCTGGATCCCAGGTCATCGTCGAGCCGGGAGAGTACCGCGAACGCCTCGTCCTGAAAGACGGCGTCCGCCTGATCAGCCGCGTTCCGCGAGGCGCCACCATCCGCCTGCCGGGCGGAGCGTCGGAAGGCGACCCCGCGGTCGTCGCCGACGGGATCTCGAACGCTGAATTCAACGGTTTCCGCATCGTCGGAGACGCTGCGACGCCGCTGGGGACGGGCGTGCGGGTCACAGGCGCCAGCGTCTCGATTCTCGACGTGGAAGTCACCGGCGCCCTCACCGTGGCGATCGATCTCAGCCAGACGACAGGCGGAGGCCTGACCGGCAGCGACATTCACGACAACCCCGGCGCGGCGCTGGCCATCCGATCGGGCGCATCGCCCCGAATTTCGCACAATGTTTTCGCTCGAAACGGCCTGTCGGAGCGGGCTCAGGCGTCGCTGGTGATCGAGAGCGGTGCGGAACCGTCGATCGTGGCCAACGTATTTCAGGGAGTGGCCCCGAAAGTGTTCCAGTCCCTCACCGACGCCGCTCGGCTGAGCGTCATGCGCGAGAACTGGTTTCCTGACGGTCCCTCGTCAGGCGCCCCGCGGGGCCGTCAACGTTGATGATGACGACGGTCTTCCAGCGTGTCGGACCCTTCGAGATTCTGGGGGAGATCGGCCGCGGCGGGATGGCGGCGGTGTACCTCGCGACGGACACGCGGACGGACCGCCGGGTTGCGCTCAAGTTGGTGCCCACGGGGCACGATCGGGAAGCGCTCGAAATCCTCGAGGCGGAACGCTGGGGCGCGAAGCTTCAAGAGCAATTCTGCCGGGCCAGCGGTCATGTGCCGGCGGTGTACGAGCACGGCACCGACTGGGGCTACTTCTACATCGCGATGGAATACCTCGAGGGGCTCAACCTCTCCGAGATCATCGCGACCGGTCCGTTGAGTTCCCAGCGCGCGGCGGGCATCGCGGCCCAACTGTGCGAGTTTCTCGAGGCGGCGCACCGCTTCGAGGTCACGATCGACGGCCGCCCGCTCCGCTCGCTGCTGCACGGCGATCTCAAGCCTCGCAACATCAAGGTGACGGCTGACGATGGCGTCAAGGTCCTAGACTTCGGGATCGCCAAGGCGTTGTCGCTGAGCCGTAAAGTCACGCGCAACGACTTCGGCAGCATCGCCTATCTGTCGCCAGAACGGCTCGATACCGGCGAGATCGACGCGCAGTCTGATTTCTGGGCGATCGGGATCCTTCTCTACGAGATGGTGAGCGGCGGCCTGCCGTTCCAGGCGCCGGACACGCGCTTGCTGGAGCAGCGCATCCTGTCCAGGCGCCCGCCGACCGCGCTCGGAGAGCGTTGCACTCCAGGCCTGGCGGCCGTGATTGGAAAACTGCTGGCCAGCCGGCCCGAGGACCGCTACGCGACGGCGACGGCCATTCGCGAGGATCTCGCACGCGTCATCGCCGGAGAGCAAACCCAGGCGGAACAACAGGGCTGGCCAACCCGCGCGACGGACGAACTTCCCACTCAGCGCACGCGGCCTCCCGTGCGTGTGGAAGAGGAGGCGACGCGCCTCACGCGAGAACCGAAGGCGGCTCACGCTACGACAGTTGTCCAGGCTGGTCATCCCGCCGTTCAATCACAGCCTTCACCTCCTGCTGCCGGCAAGGCTCGTTCACGACGGCCCGTTCTCCTGACGGGCCTTTTGCTGATGGCGCTCGCCTCCGCGTGCAATGAAATCGGCGTCGCGGCGCGCGCCAGGCGCCTCGCGGCAACGGTCCCCACCCGGGACCTGGACGGGATCGGTGAAGTCTGGGATCAACGCGATGCGCTCCGGCGGCGAAGTCTGGGCATCGGGGTCATCGGTCTCGAGCAGGCGCTCGCGCAGCAGACCGGCATACTCGGCGACCGCGTCATCGCCAACTATCGGACACCGCTGCCGACAGTCAGAGAGGCGCAGTGGAGATCGGCACGCGAAGCGCTCGCGCGGGCGATCAGCGTCGTCCCGCGGAGAGCGCTCCAGGCGTCGCTGCGGTATTGCGACGGGCACCTGTACCGGATCGACGGCGAAGCGCGCAAGGCGCGAGGGAAGACCGTCGAGGCACAGCGGAAGTTCAGTGACGCGGTCACCGCGTTTCGAGAAGCCGCTGAGCTCAGGCCGAACTGGCCGGACCCGTTCCTCGGGCTCGCTCGAACGTTCATCTACGGGCTGGAGGATGTCGATCGCGGCGCGGACGCGCTCGCGCAAGCGCAGCGCCTCGGCTATACGCCTGGCGATCGAGAAACGACGCAGCTCGCGGACGGTTACCGCGTGCGAGCCGAGGCGCTGACGAAAACGGCGCGGACGCTGGCGGGTCTCCCCCAGGAACAGGACTACCTCACGCGGGCGGCGGAGGCGTATCGGCAGTCGCTCGATCTCTACGCCAAAGTCGTCAGCTTCGCCGATGTCGCCCGCACGATGCGGTTCACGCAGCGGGCACTCGGTCACGTCGAACAGCGGCTCGACGTTCTCTCTCGACCGGCTGTCCAACCTCCGCCGCAGAACCCCACGCCCGAGGATGGCGGCTCACAGGCGGAGCCGGCGGGTCCAAAAGGACCCGCCCTACATGCGTTGGGCGCGGCGAAGTCATGACACTGACTTATACGGCCGCCATCGAACGCGATACGCGGCGAACGCGGCAGCGCGCCCGGGTGTTCGGCACCTCCGATCTCCTGATCGTGGCGACCTCCTTCGTCGCGCTGTTGGCCATCGGCCTGGCCTACGCGGGGCGTCTTCGGGTGTTCGATGCTTCAGCAATGCAACACGGCGACGTCCGCACCGTCAACCTGAACACGGTCTCGAACGCTGCAGAGATCGAGCCGGCGGTGGCGGCGATTCTTACCAACGCCGCCGACCGCCGTTTCGCTGCGCTCGAATTGCTCCGGTTCCTCGAAGCCGAGCGGCAGGCCGGCCGCACCGTATCGAACGTGGGCGCCATCAGCCGCGCGACCGTCCGGCTCGATGCCATCGCGCGCGCGCAGCGGCTCGAGCTCTTCACACAGCGGGTGCAGACGGCGCGTGAGACCGCTCGGACGGGCGGAGCGAACCCGCCCGCGACGATGCCGCTGTTCACGGCATCGGATCTCGCCGCGATCAAACCGTTCTTCGTCGTGCGGACGCGCGACGCGTTTCGTCAGCAGCTGCAGTGGTTCGCCGCACTCTACGTGCTCGGGTTTCAATTGATCGCGCTGCTCTGGCGGCTTCGAGGAACTCGCGGCGATCGCATCCTGCTGGCGTCCGTTCACCTTCTCACGGCCGTCGGCTTCGCGGTCCTGTTGAGTCGCGTCGATCCGCTGCGCGACAACTTGCTGTTCGTCCGGTACGCGCAAGGGGTTTTCGCCGGACAGCTCTTGATCGCGGCGCTCTCGCTCGTCGACTTCGGCGTCGCCACCTTCCTGGCGCTCAGCTATCTGCCGT
>Ga0068864_100004762_pt1 | contig 11118 bp, 11 predicted proteins | sample KBSSwiS72_FD_66586 | JGI IMG/M metagenome (GOLD analysis project Ga0068864, IMG submission 66586) | Switchgrass rhizosphere microbial communities from Kellogg Biological Station, Michigan, USA - KBS Switchgrass S7-2 | ecosystem: Host-associated > Plants > Roots > Rhizosphere > Soil ...
GGCGGCGGCCTGCAGCCGGTCATCGGCGAACAGCCGCAAAGCCAGACCATCATCATCGGTCCGACGACGCCGTGGGTGCAGCAGCTCGAGATCTGGATGATGCCGCACGCCTTTGTCAAAGCGGCGGCGGCGAAAAATGCGACCGTCAAGTCGCAGACCGTCGCCGGCAAGCGCTACAGCGTGGTGACGTTCACCGGCGACAACAAGGCGCTCGTCAATGGCTATATCAACGATCAACATCTGATCGACAAGGTCGAGACCTGGATCGACAGCCCCTATCTCGGCGACATGCTGTTCGAGTCGAGCTATTCGAACTATCGAGACTTCAACGGGGTGAAATTCCCGATGAAGATCGTGCAGAAACAGGGCGACTATCCGATCTTCGACCTGACGGTGAGCGACGTGAAGGTCAATGCGCCGGTCGCTATTACCGCGCCGCAGGGGCGAGGCGGTCCGCCAGCCGGGGCGGCGCCTGCTGCAGCCGCCGGTGTGCCAACCGAGAAGCTCGCCGATGGTGTGTTTTTGATTCTTGGCGGTTATGCCGCGGTCGCCGTCGACTTCAAGGACTACATCGTCGTCATCGAAGGGCCGCAAAGCGAAGCGCGCGCGACGCAGATCATCACCGAAGCGAAAAAACTGATTCCCGGAAAGCCGATTCGCTACGTGGTGAACACGCATCATCACATCGACCACTCGAGCGGTTTGAGGACATTTGTCGCCGAAGGCGCGACCGTGGTTACCCACGAGGTCAACAAGCCGTACTACGAGAAGCTGTTCGCGCTTCCGCACACACTGGAGCCGGATCGCCTGATGCGCGAGAAACGGACGCCGACGTTCGAAACCGTCAGCGAGAAGAAGGTGATGACGGATGGCAACCACGTCGTCGAATTGCATCACCTGAAAGGCAGCGGTCACAACGAAGGGCTGATCGTGGCCTACTTCCCCAAGGAAAAGATTTTGGTGGAAGCCGATGCGTTCAATCCGCCGGCGCAGCCGAACGCTCCGCCGCCGCCGAGCGTCAGCCCGTACACGGCGAATCTCATCGAATCGATCGATCGGCTGAAGCTCGATGTTCAGCGCATCATTCCGATTCACTATCCGGCTGATAACCGGAACGTGAGCATCGGCGAGTTGATGCGGTGGGTGGGTCGTGCCAATTGAGGTTGTAGGGGACGCCCTTTAGGGCGTCCCTTTTCCTGGGACGCTTCTAAAAGCGTCCCGACTTTGCATCATGTTCGGGAATAAAACCGTCAAGACCGGTCTCGGGTCGCGAAAGCTGATCGCGTTTGTCGCGACCCTTGATCCAGCACGCGCGAAAGATTTTTACGGGCGCGTCCTCGGTCTGCGGCTGACGAGCGAAGATACCTTCGCGCTGGTCTTCGACGCCAACGGCACGACGCTTCGCGTCTCGGTTGTCCGCGAGCTGGCGCCGGCCGGTTACACCGTGCTTGGTTGGCTCGTGCCCGATGTCCGGCAGGCGGTGCGGGAACTCACTGAACGCTCCGTCGTGTTTCAACGATTCGATGGTCTCGAGCAGGACGAGCTCGGCATCTGGTCCGCACCCGGCGGCGCCAAGGTCGCGTGGTTTCGCGATCCCGACGGCAACACGTTGTCAGTGACGCAGTCTCACTAAGGCCTTTAAGGCGGCGAGGTGATCTGTGATTCGGTCTGTGCTGGCCGCGCTTGCTCTCGCCACAGCGCTGCAGCAGACGACGCCAACCGGGCAGGCAGGACTCGATCGCGCCATCGACGAGTACCTTCGCTTGCGGCTGCCGCCGGGCCCCTGCGCCATCGCCGGGATGGCTGGCCGGATTGCACAGGCGGTCGGAATGCCGGTGGGCGTGGAATACCCGCCGGTCGCTTGCGCCGGCGAGAGGACTCCCGCAAGCAACGACTCCGAACAGCTGGAACTATACGGTTTGACCGCGCGCGAAGCGTTGGATCGGCTCGTCGCGCTCGATCCCCGTTTCCGGTGGATTGAAAGCGATGGGGTGGTGGTCATGCGTCCAAATCAGGCGTGGGACGATCCTCGACATTTCCTGCATCGCTCCATTCCGGAATTCAATCTCGCGGCCAAGGGAATCGGCAATGCGTCGCGGGCGGTGCAGACGGTGTTGAGCGGGACTGATCGCCCTTCCGCCGTTGAGATATTCCGGACGCCACAGGGGAATCACGAGTTCTCGATACATCTCGGCGCCACCTCGCTGCTCGAGGCGTTGAATGCCATCGCCCGCGACCATGGCTCGCTGCGCTGGGACATTCTCTACTGTTCGACTGAGCCGCGTCCTGAATATGCCACGGTGAGCTTTTACACATATGACGGCAGCGGCATCGGCAGCCGCAGTGTCTTTCTGCGGGATGCCAGCGGCCGGACCTACGATCCGTGTGCGGTCAGGAAGTGACGGTCAGCGGCGAGTGCGAGCGTCGGACGTGATCGGCACCTTGAAATCCATCGAGCGCCCACCGCGCAGCACTCGAATCGTGGCTTCCGATCCAATTCGCGCATCGGCGACCAGCCGATAGAGCTGCGATGGATCGTCGATGGCGGTGTTGTTGAACCGCACGATGACATCGCCGGGGCGGATGCCGACGTCGTAGGCGGGCGTCCCGCGCTGCATGCGCGTCACGACGGCGCCGGTCGTCGAACTCACACCAAGTTCTTCGGCGGCCTGCGGGGTCAGGTGGTCGATGGTGACAATGCCGCCAATGGTGCCGCGATGAACCTCACCGTACTTCATGAGGTCGTCGACCATCTTGCGCGCCAGGTTGCTGGGAATCGCGAAGCCGATGCCCTGATAGCCGCCGCTCTGCGAGAAGATGCCGGTGTTGATGCCGACCAGCTCGCCGCGCATGTTGATCAACGCACCGCCCGAATTCCCAGGGTTGATCGCGGCGTCGGTCTGAATGAAATCCTCGTATTCGGAGAACCCGAGATTGGCGCGGCCGGTCGCGCTGACGATGCCGGCGGTGACGGTTTGACTCAGCTGAAACGGACTGCCAATCGCCAGCACCCACTCGCCGACCTGGAGTTTGCCCGAGTCAGCCCACGGCACGGTCGACAAACCTCGCGTGTCCACTTTCAGCAGGGCGATGTCGGTGACGGCATCGGTGCCGACGACCTTGCCTTTCACCTCGCGCTTGTCGGGCAGCGTGACCGTGATCTCGCGAACGTTGTCGCCGACGACGTGATTGTTGGTCACCACGTAGCCGTCCCCGGAGACGATGACGCCCGATCCGAGCGACAACGATCGGCGATCGCGCGATCCGAAAGAGTCCTGTCCGCCGAAGAAGTACTGGAAGAACGGATCATCGACAAATGGCGAGTTCGGGCGCCGTACGACCTGCAGCGACGAGATGTTCGCGACCCCTTTGACCGCCTGCCCGGCGATGCGCGTGAAGTCGGGGCCACCGCCGGCGGCGGCGAGCGCCGGGCTCTGCGTCGTCGGCGTCGGTCGAGGTGTTGCGGCTTGTGGTCCTGGCGCGGGAGCGGGTTCAGCGAGCGAGTCTGACGCGGTCCGCATGCGACCGGTGACGACCAGTCCGGCGACGAATCCCGCGAAGACGAGCAAAAAGGTGAGAAGAATTCTTCGCATCATGTGACATCAATGCGCCGCGCTCCTCGGCCCGCGGCCTTCGGCAGCGTCACCGTCAGCAGTCCGTCCTTGAGATCCGCGGACACACCATCCACGTCAATCGGTTCGGGCAGCATGAACGCACGCTGAAACCGGCCGTGGCCGCGCTCGACGCGATGAAATTGTTCGCACGGGACGGGTCCATGGGCGCGCTCGCCGCGAATGACAACGCGGCTTTCTTCGGCGTGGATGTCGATGTTGTCGCGTGAGAGGCCGGCGACTTCGGCCGTCAGCACGAAGCTGGCGGCGGTTTCATAGAGGTCAACCGGTGGATTCCATCCGGGTGTGTCGCTGCCAACCAGCTGGCCGATTTGTTCGTGCAGCGCGAGCAGATCGCGGAGTGGATCCCAGCGTGTGAACGCCACCTTCGCATCGTAACACGGGTTTTTGTTGGGTCAAACCTTATGTGCTACGATTCCAAGGATATACGGACACAGTATGGCGTCATCTATTCAAGCGACCCGCCTGCGCAAGGGCATGTTGATCAAGGTCGGCAATGACCTGTTCCGCCTGCTCGACGTGCATCATCTGACCCCTGGGAACAAACGCGCCCACATCCAATGCCGCATGCGGAACATCCGGACCCTGACGTTGTCCGACTACAAGTTCCGGGCCGAAGAGGACGTCGAACGCGCGATGCTCGACGAACGCGAGATGCAGTATCTCTACAACGACGCCGACCATTTCTATTTCATGGATACGTCGAACTACGAGCAGGTGCACATTTCCCACGAGGCGTTGGGCGATTCGAAGAACTATCTGATTCCCGATTCCACCATCCGCGTCGAGTTCTACGAGACCGAACCGGTCGGCATCGAGCTCCCGCCGACGGTCGATCTCGTCGTCACGGAAACGGTGCCGGGCATCAAGGGGGCCACGGCCAGCGCGCAGGTGAAGCCGGCCACGCTCGAGACCGGGCTGGTGGTGCAGGTGCCGCCGTTTGTCAACGAGGGCGACAAGATCCGCGTGAGCACAGAGACCGGGGAGTATCAGTCGCGGGTCTGACATGGAGGTTGTCCGCCAGCAGCCGCACCACGGCTGGATCGAAGTCATCGCCGGCAGCATGTTCAGCGGCAAGAGCGAGGAGCTGATTCGCCGGCTCCGCCGAGCCCAGATTGCCCGCCAGAAAGTCCAGATCTTCAAGCCGCTCATCGACAATCGCTACAGCGAAGATCACATCGTCTCGCACAGCGACATGCGCATCGCGTCGGAGAACGTCAAGAACTCCGACGAATTGATTCGTCACGTTCACGACGACACCGAAGTCGTCGGCATCGACGAAGGACAGTTCTTCGATGCCAATCTGCCAGCCGCCTGTAACACGCTGGCGAGCTCCGGCAAGCGGGTCATCGTCGCCGGTCTCGATCAGGACTACCTCGGCCGGCCGTTCGAGCCGATTCCCCAGTTGCTGGCGATTGCCGAATACATCACCAAGACCCTTGCCATCTGCGTCGTCTGCGGCGATCCCGCGAACCATACGCAGCGTCTGGTGGCCAGCAGCGATCGCGTCCTGGTCGGCGCCACCGGTTTGTACGAGGCGCGATGCCGGCACTGCTTCGACCCTACGCTCGCTTCGCCCAAATAGTCGCCAGTCGGCAGCCGCGAGGGGACGTCTTTAAAGGCGTCCCTTACTCTCGTAAGATCGCCGCGTGGGTCGCGTGGATCTCGTCACCGGCACGCTCGTGGTGCTGGGCATCGGCTTTCTCATCGCCAACGCCCGGCTCGTGCTCGAGTTGGTGCGCTATCGGCGCCGGCGGCGGAGTGCGCTGCTCATCTGGACGGGGCCGCCGCCTCCCTATTACGGTCTGACGCTGGGCCTCGGCGTGGCTACTGGACTCCTGGTGGCGTTCAAGATTCTCGTCGTCCATCGCCAGGCGTTCGGCGAAGTGATGATGTTCGTGTACTTCGGTTATCTGGTGCCGATGAACCGGCGGATCAGCCGCGGATTCTATGAGGATGGCATCTGGGCCGACTCGACCTTTATTCCCTATAACGAGGTCGGCGGCATCAGCTGGCGCGAAGGCGAGCACTCGGTTTCGCTGATCGTGATCTCACGATTGCGCAATCTTGCACGGCGATTGGCGGTCCCGCTCGAGCACTACGGTGCAGCCCGGCGCCTGCTGCGCGATAAGATTGGCGAGCACGAAATTCACTTCTTCGGGACAGGCCTCGACCTGGGAGTGCATGACGAACGCGATGAAGCGTGAGTATGTTGATCGAAGTCCTTCGTCCTTAGACCCTGGCGAGGTTGGAAGGCGGCGAAGGACGATGGCCGAAGGACCAAGGACGAACGATTTCTAAGGAACCATATGGCAGCACGCGCGACGTGGAAAGGCTTCCTCAAAGTCAGCCTCGTGAACATTCCGATCAAGGTGTTCCCGGCGACTGAATCGGGTTCGACCATTTCCTTCAACCAGCTTCACGGCGAGTGCCGCACACGCATTCAACAGAAAAAGTGGTGTCCGCACTGCAACCGCGAAGTCTCGAGCTCGGAAGTGGTGAAGGGCTATGAGTTCGAGAAAGGGCAGTGGGTGATCGTCGACGAGGAGGATTTCGACAAGGTTCGGACCGAGTCGACGCGCGTGATCGATCTGGTGCAGTTTGCCGAGGAGTCGGCGATCGATCCGATGTACGTCGATCGGACTTACTATCTTGCCCCCGACGGCGGGCCGGCCGGGGATGCCTTTGCGGTGATGCGCGACGGGATGAAGGGCAAGGTCGGCGTCGGCAAGCTGGCGCTCTATGGCCGCGAGTACCTGGTGGCGGTGCGTCCGCACGAACGCGGCATCATCATGCACACCTTGCATCATGCCGCCGAGATCCGCAGCATCGATCAGGTCGAGGAGCTCAATTCGGTGACGACGAAGGTGAAGCCGGAGGAAGCCAGGCTGGCCCGTCAGATCATCGAATCGTTCGAGGGGCCGCTCGATCTCAAGACCTACAAGGACGAATATCAGGAAGGTCTCAAGGCCATCATCGACGCGAAGATCGCCGGTCAGGAAATCGTCGCCCCGGTCTCAGAAGCGCCGCCCAAGGTCGTCAACCTGATGGAAGCGCTCAAGAAGAGCCTCGATGCCGTCAGCACGCAGAGGAAACGTCCCGCCAAGGCGGTTGCCGAAAAGCCGGCGGCCAAGCGCAAACGCGCCTAGCCTGGCCGCGGAAATTCCGGATCCGGAAGCAGCGCTGAAGAACTTAGAATACTGACGCCGCGCAATGTCGCGTGGCCGCGTATTCACGTTCTGCCTTTCTGAGCTACTGCCATGCCGGTTACCGATCTCGTCGAACAACTCGCCGCCCATAAGACGTTGGGCGGTGCGCCGCGCCGCGAACTGGAATGGCTGGTCGCACACGGCTCCATTCGCTCTTTCGAAAAAAATGAGGTCGTCAGCGCCAAGGGCGGGACGGTTGAGGGTCTGTACGTCGTGCTGTCGGGGCGCATCGCGATTTACGTGGATCGCGGCACCGGTACCAACCGGGTGATGGAATGGCACGCCGGCGACGTCACCGGTTTGCTGCCGTATTCGCGTCTGGTCAGCCCGCCCGGCGACACCGTCGCTCAGGAGGCGACGACGGCGCTGCTGGTGGCCCGCGAGCACTTCCTCGAAATGATTCGCGAGTGTCATGACGTCACCTCGATCCTCGTGCATGAAATGCTCGACCGGGCCCGGGACTTCCGGTCGAAGGATCTCCACGACGAGAAGCTCGTCTCGCTGGGAAAATTGTCGGCCGGTCTCGCCCACGAGTTGAACAATCCGGCCTCGGCGATCGAGCGCAGCGCCGCGCTGCTCGACGAGCGCCTCGAACAAGCCGAACATGCCGCCCGCGCCTTGGGCGCGGCGCGGTTGACCGACACCCAACTCACCGCCGTCGACGCGTTGCGCTCGTGCTGCATGTCGGCCCACGTGCATGGCGTGCTGTCGCCAATTCAGCAGGCCGAGCGCGAAGACAAGATGAGCGACTGGCTCGAGGATCATCAGCTTCCGTCCGAGATTGGCGGAGCCCTGGCCGAAACCGGGGTGACCATCGATGCGCTGGATCAGTTCGCCAAAGCCGTCGATGGCCCGGCTCTCGAAGCGGTCGTCCGCTGGGCGGCGGCGAGCGCCTCGGTGCGCGGCCTGGCGTCGGAAGTCCAGGAAGCCGCCATGCGGATCTCGGGCCTGGTCCTCGCCATCAAAGGCTTCTCGCACATGGATCAAGCGACGGTGGCCGAGGCGGTGGACCTGCCGCTCGGATTGAAGAACACCATCGACGTGCTCAGATCCAAAGCGCGGACCAAGTCGATTGCGATCAGCCTCACGGTCGAACCGAACCTGCCGAAGGTCCTCGGTTTCGTCGGCGAGCTGAATCAAATCTGGGCCAATCTGATCGACAACGCCCTCGATGCCGTGGCCCAGGGTGGCCGCATCGAAATCAGCGCCAATCGTAATCAGGATCATGTGATCGTGCACATCATCGACAACGGGACCGGTATCGCGCCGGAAATTCAACAGCATATGTTCGAACCCTTTTTCACGACCAAGCCGGTCGGGCAGGGTACTGGTTTGGGTCTCGACATCGTGCGGCGTCTGGTGATCCACAACGCCGGCGATATCAACGTCGAATCACGTCCCGGACGCACCGATTTCAGCGTGTCGCTGCCGTCTGCGAACGGCACCGGCGGAGGAGCCAAGGCGTGAACAAACCGGTCATCCTCGTGGCGGACGATGATGCGCAGGTGCTGGCCGCGGTGCGGCGCGATCTGCGATCGCGGTATCGGGAGCACTACATGATCATCAGCGCCGCGTCCGGAGAAGAGGCGCTCGCCACCATGAAGGAGTTGAAAGCCCGCGGCGACTCGCTGGCGATGATGATCAGCGATCAACGGATGCCCGGCATTCAGGGCACCGAGGTGCTGACCCAGACGCGCGAAATCTACCCGCTGGCGCGGCGGGTGATGTTGACGGCGTATTCGGATATCGATGCGGCGATCAAAGCCATCAACAAGGCCCATCTCGACTACTACCTGTCGAAGCCGTGGTACCCGCCCGAGGAATGTCTGTATCCGGTGGTCGACGATCTCCTCGACGCCTGGCAGGCCGAGTCGCTGCCTGAAGCCAAGGGTCTGCGTCTCGTCGGCCATCAGTGGTCGCCCCAGTCGCACGAAATCAAAGACTTCCTCGCCAGCAATCTGATTCCGTACAAGTGGCTCGACGTCGAACGCGACGCCGACACCCGCGTCCTGCTCGAATCGGCGAACGTGACGCCGAAGGAGTTGCCGGCGCTCTTCTTCGAAGACGGATCGGTGCTGCGCAACCCCGAGCCGCGCCAGGTGGCCGAGCGCCTCGGGCGTTCGCTGTCGGCCGCGCTCAACCTCTACGATCTGGTCATTGTCGGCGCCGGCCCGTCCGGTCTTGGCGCTGCCGTCTATGGCGCGTCGGAAGGGCTGCGCACGCTGATGCTCGATCGCCATTCGCCGGGTGGTCAGGCCGGCAGCAGCTCCAGGATTGAGAATTACCTCGGCTTCCCGACCGGCGTCAGCGGAAGCGAACTGACCCGCCGGGCGGTCACGCAGGCCCAACGGCTCGGAGCGGAGTTTCTCGTGCCAGTCGAAGTCTGTGGCATCAGCGTTGATGCCGGCTACAAGCACGTGCGGCTGAGCGACGGCCGCGAAATCGTGACCCGGACCATTCTCGCCGCGACCGGCATGGCCTATCGCGAGCATCCTGCACCAGGCGTCGCCGAACACACCGGCGCCGGCGTCTATTACGGCGCTGCGGTCACTGAGGCGCCGGCATTCAAGGATCGCTGCGTCTTTGTCGTCGGCGGCGGGAATTCGGCGGGTCAGGGCGCGATGTATCTGGCTCGCCATGCCAAGGACGTGCACATTGTGGTGCGCCGCGACTCATTGAAGGAAACGATGTCGCAGTACCTGATCGAGCAGATTGAGAAGACGCCGAACATCCACCTGCGAGCGGTGACTGAACTCGAGCGCGTCGAGGGCGACGGTCACGTCGAGCGTGTGGCGTTAAAGAAGTGCAGCGACGGGACCACTACCGTCGAGACCGCCGACGCGCTGTTCGTGTTCATCGGGACGAAGCCGCTGAGCGAGTGGCTGCCGCCGGGTGTCGTGAAAGACCCGAAAGGGTTCGTGCTGACCGGTCGCGATCTCCTCGCCAGCGACGCCTACGCCAAGACGTGGAAGGAAAAGCGGGAGCCGTGGTCACTGGAAACGAGCGTGCCCGGGATCTTTGCGGCCGGCGACATCCGCGCCGGCGCGATGAATCGGGTGGCGTCTGCGGTCGGCGAGGGCTCGATGGTGGTTCGCTTCGTGCACGAGTATCTTGCGCTGAATTAGCCGCCGAGATCGCACAACCGCAGAGTGGCGGCAACCGCCGCTCGGCGCGCACGCTTGCCCATTCAGGCGACGCCGGCCAGCGTCAAGGCGAAGGTGTTTTCCACCCACTGAGCGATCGATCGAAAGCCGCTGCGTTCGAGCATCGCTGCGACATCCTCGAGACGGTACTTGTAGGAACTTTCCGTCCAAATGGCTTCGTTGGCCTCGAACGTCACGTCGACCTGCGCCCGCTCCACGCGAACCCGTTGCCGAGTCAGGCTGACCAAGTGCATTTCGACGCGCGACTCGCCGGCGTTCCACACCGCTCGATGGCCGAAGCGACTGACGTCGAAGTCGCCGCCCAATTCCCGATTCACACGCACCAGCAGATTGCGATTGAAGGCCGCCGTGACGCCGAGCGGATCGTCGTAGGCCAGCAGCACTTCGGTCTCGGGTTTCACGAGATCAGTGCCGATCAGCAGCGCGTCACCCGAGCCCAGCGCCGCGCGAACGCTGCCGAGGAAGGCGTCGACACCCGGTGGATCGAAATTGCCGATGTTCGACCCGAGGAACACCACCAGCGTTCGCTCTCGGCTGCCAGCCGGCCTGATGTGAGCGAGCCCGGCCTCGTAGGTGGCTTGATGGAGGATGACCGGCAGTCCGCACGCCGACAGGGCGCGTCTCGCCTTGTCCAGTGCGGCGGCCGACACATCCACGAGATGAACCGTCGCGTTCTGGTTCGGCTCACCGGTCATCAGCGTGATCAGTTTTTCGCCGCTGCCCGGGCCCAACTCGACCACCGTCGAGATGGTCCCCACCAGTTCGAAAATCGTCTGACGATGCAGCTTCAGCAGCTGCTGCTCGGTGCGTGTGATTCCGTACCAGGGCAGTCGGCAGATGGCTTCGAACAGTGACGAGCCAAGCTCGTCGTACAAGTAGCGGGACGGCAGTTGGCGCGGCGTCTGCGTCAGGTAATAGGCCACATCGTCGGCAAACGCCGAGTGATGGCGATCAGTTGGTCCGGACGCAGCGGAACGTGGCATACATGTACGGATAGCGGCGGCGGAACCAGTTTCGAAAGGATGGTCGCAGCAATTCGCTCGCGGTTGCCGGCGAAGCGCCTTTCATCACGAAATGCCGGCCGTCGAAGAAATCGGCCGAGTATTCCGGATA
>Ga0068864_100004763_pt1 | contig 11118 bp, 9 predicted proteins | sample KBSSwiS72_FD_66586 | JGI IMG/M metagenome (GOLD analysis project Ga0068864, IMG submission 66586) | Switchgrass rhizosphere microbial communities from Kellogg Biological Station, Michigan, USA - KBS Switchgrass S7-2 | ecosystem: Host-associated > Plants > Roots > Rhizosphere > Soil ...
GACTGATTTCAGGCCGGTCAAAAGGTTATTTTCAATATAAACATCTACAAACCTTTTACTTATGCAAGTTTTATTCTACGGAAACGTTTGCGGACGATTTTTTCAAAATAGTTGGATACTAAGCTATATTGGCAGCAGAATCCTGTTTTTTCTGCTTTTCAGGTAAAGATTGCTTAATAAATACTTGCTATATGAGACCTCAACTATTAAAAGTGTCTAAGGACCCCCAGCATTCCTTTAGTGTCCGCCAGGATCTGGTTCCGTACATTAATAATCGCTGGCATTATCACACCGAAGTTGAACTACTCCATTTTAAAAAGGGTGAAGGCACACAGTTTATCGGTGACAGTATCAAACAATTTAAAGCCGGCGATGTTGTACTGGTAGGTTCTAACCTGCCGCACTATTGGCGATTTGATGATATCTATTTTGAAGAAGATTCTGCAGTAACTGCTGATGTACGTGTCGCTCATTTTTGTGAAGATTTCTGGGGAAGTCGTTTCCTTGAATTACCGGAAAACATTCACATCAAAACTATTTTGGATAAAGCAAAAAGAGGATTGCAAGTAACCGGTGAGACAAGAGAAAAAGTAGCAGACCTTCTAGATCATCTTCTCCAGGCAAGCGATAGCCAACGGATCATCCTGCTGATCGAAGTGCTAAATGTGATCGCAAACGGAGATCATTTGGAGACCTTATCGTCTATTGGATTTAAATATGATGTGGTAAAAGATGAAAAGGATCGGATCAATGCTATCTATGAATATAGTCTTAAGAACTTCAAACGTCCTATTCAACTGGAGGAGATAGCCGGGGTAGCCAATATAAGTCCCAACTCTTTTTGCCGGTATTTTAAATCAAGGACAAGAAAAACCTACTCACAGTTCCTTATTGAGCTTCGTGTGGGATATGCCTGCAAACTGTTAATCGAAAACAACCTAAGCATCAAGCAGCTTTGTTATGAAAGCGGCTTTAATAATTTTACCAGCTTTCATAAGTATTTTAAAATGATCACCAGCAAGAGTCCACTTACTTATCAACGTGAGTTTACAAGACAATTAACGGCTTAATTGAAGAACTAATTGGTTAAAATGATTGAATAAACAGGCAACCTGCGGGTGGCCTGTTTTACTATATCCCTGTTTCTTTGTTATTACTATCGTTATTATTCCTATATGAAAAAATGCCTGGTTGCTTTAGTTGTTTTCATTCAATCATTTTCTGGTCATGCTCAAACAGACAAGCAGATCATTATTGAAACAAGCCGTACAGCAATGGTATTGACAGTTGGAAATAATCAACGTGTCGTTCAATCTTATCTCGGAAAGAAACTGCCAGCATCGGACTATGAACAGCTGAAAGCAGGTCGTGAGATTTACCTAACCGCCGGTATGGACAACCAGTTTGAACCATCCATAAGAATGATACATACAGATGGCAATCCTTCGCTGGAATTAAAATATTCATCACATCACACAGAAACCAGCGGCAATATCAGTACGACAATCATTATTTTAAAAGATTCTGTCTATCCTGTAGAAGTGTTGATGCATTATACCAGTTACTTTAATGAAGATGTGATCAAAACATGGACCGAGATAAAACATAAAGAATCGAAACCAGTGATGCTTACTCATTATGCTTCTTCTCTTCTTCATTTTATTGCGGATGAATACTGGCTTACACAATTTCATGGTGATTGGGCAAGAGAAATGAATTTGGTAGAAGAAAAGTTAACGAATGGGATAAAATCAATTGAAAGTAAGCTGGGCACCCGTACCAATTTTTATCAAACACTGGTTTTCTTTCTTTCACTCAATAAGCCTTCCACTGAAACGGATGGCGAATTGATAGCAGGTACATTGGCCTGGACGGGTAATTTTAAATTCAGTTTTGAAGTAGATCAGCGTAACGGGCTTCGTGTTCATTCAGGAATTAACGCTTATGCTTCAGAATACTATTTGCAGCCGAACGAAATATTCACCACTCCTGAATTCATTTTTACTTATTCGGCAAATGGCAAAGGACAAGCCAGCCGCAATCTTCATCGGTGGGCAAGAAATTATGCCGTGCTGGATGGCAATGCTCCGCGAATGACCTTACTGAATAACTGGGAAGCAACACATACTGATTTTACAGAAACACGTTTGGTAGAGTTATTTGATGAAGCAAAAAAATTAGGCGTCGATCTTTTTTTGTTAGACGATGGATGGTTTGGCAATAAATTTCCACGTAATGATGATAAAGCCGGGTTGGGTGACTGGCAGGAAGACAAAAAGAAATTGCCCAGCGGTCTTGGTTACTTAGTTAAAGAAGCTGAAAAAAAAGGGATCAAATTTGGTATCTGGCTGGAACCTGAAATGGTAAACCCCAAAAGTGAATTGTATCAGCAACACCCGGAATGGATATTAAAATTACCCAACCGGGAAGAGAATTATGGCCGAAACCAATTAGTACTTGATCTCATCAATCCCAAAGTACAGGATTTTGTTTTTTCAATTATAGACGATATGATGACCAAAGATCCCGGCATTGCATTTATTAAATGGGATTGCAATCGAAGTATGACCAATATGTACTCACCCTATCTCAAAGAAAAGCAAACGCATTTGTTTATTGATTATACCAAGGCATTATATAAAGTAATGGGACGTATCAGGGCAAAATATCCGCACTTACCGATCATGCTTTGTTCGGGTGGCGGTGGCCGTACGGATTATGCTGCTTTAAAATATTTTACTGAGTTCTGGCCAAGTGATAATACAGATGGACTGGAAAGAATTTATATTCAATGGGGCTATTCTTATTTCTTTCCTGCTAATACGATTTCAGCACATATAACCAGTATGGGTAAGCAATCGCTAAAATTCAGAACGGATGTAGCCATGATGGGAAAGATGGGTTATGATATACGCGTCAATAATTTTACGCCGCAGGAATTACAGTTCAGCAATGATGCTGTGAAAAATTACAAACGGATCAGTGATGTGGTCTGGTTTGGTGATCTTTATCGTCTTATATCGCCGTATGATGAGAACCGTGCAGTGTTGATGTATGTCAGTGAAAACAAAAACAAAGCTATCCTGTTTAATTATTTTACCAATACAAGGCGAATAGATATTTTTTCAAGAGTCTTATTGCAGGGACTTGATCCCCGGAAAAAATACCGCATCAATGAGATCAATTTATTTCCCGGTACAAAATCGGCACAGCCGGATAATGATAAAGTATTTACGGGGGAATACCTGATGAATATTGGTCTGAACCTGGCGCCCGGAAGAGCTGCTGCGTTAAGTAGTAATATCTTTGAGATAAATGAAGAATAGTTATGCCATATCTTAATAATAAAATATCATTCATTATTCATTTACAGGTGGGTCTTACCTGTAAACAACAATAAAATCAGTTTATATGAAATACTCTATTTTATTCACAATGATCCTTACAGCAACAATGCTGAATGCACAGCAACATAAACTGGAAAAACTATGGGAGACAGATTCTGTGATCGCTGTTCCTGAATCTGTATTGCCTGTAAAAAATATTCTCTATGTTTCTTTAATTGATGGCGGAGGCTGGGATGCAGATGGAAAAGGAGGCGTTGCAAAACTTAGTCCTGATGGTAAAATTCTTGATAACCCATGGATAACAGGGTTGAATGCACCAAAAGGATTAGGAATATTTGGCAACCGTTTATATGCTGCAGATATAAGCGAAGTGGTAGTGATAGATATCAAAAATGGGAAAATAGAAAAGAAGATCGCTATCGACAGTGCAAAGGGATTGAACGATATCACTGTTACCGGTAAAGGAATTGTGTATGTTTCCGATTCACGAACTGCTAAAATATGGCGAATCGAAAATGATAAACCTGCATTATTCCTCGATAGTATAAAAGGCGTGAATGGGCTGAAAGCGATCGGCGATGACCTCTATATCGGTTCCGGTAAATTATTTCTAAAAGCCGATGCAAAAAAACAGGTCATTAAAATAGCAGAAGTAGCGCAGGGCATTGATGGTATTGAACCTGTTGGCAATGGTGATTTTATACTTACTGCCTGGGGTGGTTATATCTGGTACGTATATGCGGACGGACATAGTGAGACATTATTAGAAACCTACCAGCAAAAAAAGAACACAGCAGATATTGGCTATGATCCCCAAAAGCGTATTATATATGTACCGACCTTCAATGCAAAAACCGTTGTATCATATAGTTTGAAATAAATATAAAACATGAAAAGATCGTTGATAATAATTTGCCTGGCAATTTGTAGCCGAACAAATGCGCAATTGCCAAAAGTTTTTATCCTGGATGCCGGCCGTTTGCTTGAGTTGAAAAAAACGGCACAACAGCCAGATAAGAAAAAAATGATATCAGCTCTGCAAAAACAGGCAGACTCTTTATTGACTATAAAGCCTCTGTCTGTCATGGATAAAACTTTTACACCTGTAAGCGGCAATAAACATGACTATATGAGCCAGGCTCCTTATTTCTGGTATGATAGTACAAAACCAAACGGGTTGCCCTATATGCGTAAAGATGGAGTGAGAAATCCTGAGATCTATAAGATCACTGACCGGACCTATTTAGGTAGATTGGAAAATGCATCACGCATCTTATCCCTTGCATGGTACTTAACAGACGAAGAAAAATATGCAGAAAAAGCAGCAACACTTTTACGCACCTGGTTTTTAGATGAGGCTACTAAAATGAATCCTCATCTTGAATATGGCCAGGCGATCCCGGGTGTTAATACCGGGAGAGGGATTGGCATTATTGAAACGGTGGCATTAACATCTGTTGCTGATGCAGCGACGCTTCTTATTGGCTCAGGGTCGTGGAAACAATCCGACCACCAGGCTTTGCAACAATGGTATTCACAATATTTGAACTGGTTGTTGAGCAGCAAGAATGGCAGTGAGGAACATAAAGCAAAAAATAATCATGGCACCTGGTATTATGCGCAGGCAATTGATTTTGCTTTATTCACCGGTAATAATAACAAAGCAAAACAACTGGTAGAGGAAAGTAAGAAAAGACTCGATAGCCAGTTAACCAAAGAAGGAAAACAGCCCCTGGAATTGGAAAGAACAAATGCGCTTGGGTACAGCACAATGAACCTCAGGGGATGGTTTACCGTAGCAACACTTGCAGAAAAAACCGGGGTTGATCTCTGGAATTATAAGACATCGCAAAATGTAACGGTACGCACCGCATTAGATTGGCTGATGCCTTATGCTTTGGGAGAAAAGAAATGGGAATACCAGCAGATCAGTAAATATAATAAGGATGATATCTATCCCCTGTTATTACAGGCAGGCAATGCATTTAAAGAGAAAAAATATCTTACAGCATCAAAAGGACTTGATAAGGCAAATACAAACTCGGTCGATGATCTGTTGTATGGACGATAAATTGATTTTTATTTTTCGAATCAAAATATATTCTAAATAATATCAATGAATAGATTACTACGATTGATCTTCATATTCCTGGTCTGCAGCAACGGATCTGTATTAACACAAAAAAGCAGCAGCACAAAATTCTCTGCTGAAATCATCGCAACCAACGCTACACATATTGGCCGGATAACAAAAGATACAATAGCAGTTATTACGGGCAGCACCTATTCATTCACCGTCGATACACCTGAAGACAGCGGACTCGTTTCAATTAAAACAAGTGTAAAACAATTATTATCACAGATCAGGTCTAAAGATGGATCAATCCAGAAATATGCAGTTACTAATAAAGATGGCCTTACAAAGGATGAAGGAGAGTTAGTAACCGGTGATCGTCTTATCGTAACAGCGCAGGGTGGAAGAATAAAAAAGATCTATACAATTACAGCAGAGCCGATGGCATTGAATGGTAAGCTTTGGTTGGAAAAAAAAGCATTGACAGCTAATACGGGTCCTGATCTCATACTTTATTTCACAGCAGGGCAAAGAACGCCTAACACAACAGTTAAAATTTACATTCCAAAAGGCATAACAATAACAGAAGATAATACAATGGTAAATGTTATTGGCCGTGGCGCTGTTAAATTAAAAGACCTGGCTTCACAATCACTTGGTCGTGTGGGAGCAAATTATCCGATTAAAAAAGTTGGAAATTTTGCTATTTCAAAATTAGCGGACGGGAGTTCTTTGCTTTTATTTAAACATCTTGATCTGAGGCCGGCAAATGGAGCTGATCTTATAATTGCAATCAACAATGTTGACCTGTCATTGACAGGGAAATATCTTTTCAGAGCTACTTATACTACTTCCCAGCCTGAAGTGTTGACAAGTGCAGAAACTGAAGCTATACTCACAGTTACCAGTACCATTGCCGATCTTGAAAGATCAGTGGATAAAAATCTACTGTATAAAGAACTACCCGGTACTTATACTAAAACAAGTTTTAAATGGAGTGCAACAAAAAACACGGCTGCCATTCAATTGATGCAATCAACAGATAAAGGTAAAAACTGGACTCGTTCTTCGGCCATGATCGATCCTGAAAAAGGAACAGCAACCATTTCCGGTTTAATAGCTGATAAACTTTATCATTTTAGATTATCAGTTAATGACGGGCCGAATAAAGGATTTTCAAATACTGTTCAGTTCTATTCCGGAAAAATGGATATAAAAAGTTTTGATGTACTAGCAGATGGCAATACTGATAACACAGATAAAATAAATGATGCAATCGAATATTTAAATAAAATTGGTGGTGGCACTCTTCTTTTCAGTAATGGCATTTATAATGTGCGCACAGTGCATTTGAAAAGCAATGTTTATTTGTTTATTGATAAAAGTGCAACGATCAAAGCAATAAAAGGCGCTGATACACCCGAAACCACCTGGTTCAGTGATAAGAAATATCGCTCCGGTCTCTCTCCTACTGATACAGGACCTTATGCTGATCCCGAAAATTATATGACCAAACAGGACGTCGGTCATCATTACTTCCAAAATTCAATGTTCTTTGGTGAACGATTAGACAATATAAAAATAATCGGCAATGGTTATATCACCGGCAATGGTAATTTGGTAACAGGCGATAATGTAATGAAGAATGCTCCTGATAACCGTGCCGATAAAATGTTTACGCTGAAACTATGTACGAATGTTGAAATAGGTGGCATCTATCGTGAAGAGGATTTCTGGTATGATTCAACAAGAGATGCCCCTTATTATATCCTAAAAGATGGCTCAAAAGATTTTGATGCAGCCAATCTATTACACATTGATCGTACCGGGCACTTTGCATTATTAGCAACTGGTACCGATAATATCAATGTACACGATACCTACTTTGGAAAGAATAATAATTCCAACACAAGGGATATTTATGATTTTATGGCCTGTAATAATGTTAGTGCAACGAATATCTACTGTAAGGTAACCTCGGATGATATTATAAAACCCGGCTCAGATTGCTCATTAGGATTTACCCGTCCCGCGGCTCATTATAAAGTTCGGAATATTATTGGTGATACCAATTGCAATCTTTTCCAGATCGGTTCGGAGACAGCCGATGATATCATGGATATTCATGTAGACAATATTTATATACTCGGCGCAAACAAAGCCGGGTTCTCTATCTCCACCAACGATGGCGCACATATAAAAGATATACATCTTAACTGCGGCCATACCGGTTCGCTTCACTCCCGGTCAAAAATGTTCAGGTCCTTCACTCCTTTTTTTATTTCTATTTCTAATCGCGGACGCATTTTAGGCGCCAGCGTTGCGAGATATAAGTTTAAAGAGGATACCATGAAGCATGATGAACTGCTGGTAACTAACGTAAACATCGGTGAAGTAGAAAACATTATCATTAATGGTATAGATATTTTTGAAGTATATGGTGGAAGTTCTTTTGGTGGCAATAAAGAAAGATGGAAAGCTTATGATGGTTCGCAGCGAAGAGCTACGCCCATCATTGCCGGTTATAAACTTCCCGACACAGAAGTTGTGGAGGGTGGATTAAATTTTAAGCTCCCCAATGGTCAGCATACCGGCTATATTAAAAACATTTCATTTAATGATGTACATGTTTTGGTAAAAGGTGGAAATCCTCTTTCCGATACAGCATCCCGGCCTCCTGAACTGGGAGTTGGACAATACAATGCATCTAACCTGAAAGTTCAACCTTCTTATGGTTTATGGGCAAGACATGTAAAAGGATTAAATGTAACAAACAGTACATTCAATTATGAGAAACCCGACAATCGCTATGTGATCTTCCTGGATGATGTGCTGGATGCAAAGATCAATGGAATAAAAGCGATGAAGGCAAAGGATAATAACGCAGTTATAAAACTCAGAAACTCTTCTGACATAAAAATTGAAAATGCAGTTTATTATTCTGGTGAATGGGGTAAGCAGCCGGCGAATTTGACTGGGTTTAACTGATCCATATAAAAATTGTAATTTTATGATCATAAAAATTGATTATGACCCTGAATCCACAGTTTATTACAGATAAAAAAGGTAAAAAGGTTGCGGTACAGCTTTCAGTAAAAGAATATGAATACCTGATCGAGGAACTGGAAATGAAAGAAGATATCGAATTATACAAAAAAGTGAAGGCTGATAAGAACGAAAGTTACATGCCGCTTATGGAGTATCTCAAAAAAAGAAAGAGAAAATAATGCCCACTTATCAGGTTCTCCTTTCTAAAGCTGCGAGAAAGCAGTTAAACATTCTTCCAACTTTTATTCAAAATAAGATCATTGAGGATATTTCAGCGTTAGCTGACACTCCAAGGCCAGCTGGTTGTAAAAAATTAAAAGGTCAGAAAAATGCATGGCGAATCAGGGCCGGTGATTATCGGGTTATTTATGAAATAGAGGATAGAGTGCTTCGCGTAATAGTAATTGGAATTGGGCACAGAAAGGATATTTACGAATAATCCTGACCGATCAAAATTCGAGCGGGACAACCATTTCCTTTACCAGTTTATCAAATCGCTGTAATGACTCCCGGAATTCCTTTTCTTTTTTCTTTTTCTCCAGCAGGTTGAACAGGGTTTGTTTGATAATATTTCGCTGAAAATAAATTTCAAGTGTAAGCCTGCTGCTATGTTCACTCGTTTTTTCTGCTATAAAATAAACAGAGCTCTTTTTCTTTTCATCAGTCTCACTGAATATCGTCTTTCCTTCCGGGTTATAAACAAAGCTGCTGATATACATCATTTCCGTTTTTCCATTATCCAGTACATGCCGGTGCCGGCTGCCTACTCCTGGCAGAAAATGTTCTACTTCATCTATCGCTTTTATATGTGGATACCAAAGATGCCGGAATTCAAAATGCACAACCGTATAACATAATGTTTTTATATCAACCGGATAGTCTTTCGAAACAGAAAGCATTTTTACTTTTTCCCGAAGCTCCAGTTGAGGAGGCGAAGGAGATATTTCCTTCCTCAATTCTCCCAACTGTGTATAAAGAAAATTTATTTCGCCATTTTCTGTTTGTTTGGTACTGCTGTCCCAATGCATCCACTGCGCAAATTCGGGTGGTTGGGTGTCTTGTAACAAATTTTTTGTTACGAGCCAATATTCATGCTGAGGTATATCATTTTTCAAAAGCTGGTGTGCAACGATCACATCTTTGCCGATCAGCTTGTTGAATTGCTTTACGCTAAACGGTGTGAATTCACCATAATGTGAGATCACTTTCAGACTCAGGGCAACGGCCGATATGCAAGCCTTGCATTGACAGATCTTACGATTATCATACACTACTAAATACTGGTGAAATGCCCGGAACATGTTTTCGACCTGTTTGTATATTAATCGCAGGTCTTGGGGTTCGCCAAATTTGTAAAAAAGAATGGCATCTCCTTCGATCTCAGAAATCTCAAGACCCAGTTCATTGGCTTTGATCAATACTTCCAACAATTGCTGAATGATAAAACGGCTATGCTCGATCTCCACTTCGTTTACAAATCGTGTGAATCCGCTGATATCAGGAATAAAAAGCAAGCCCTTGTTTTCCATTTCTTTTTTCTTAAAGTTACTGATAAATCAAGCTCCGTATCGGTTATGAATATTAGAGTAATCTCTGTTTAGACATGAGGGAAAATCAGTATCACCCCTTTATAATTTGATTTCATAATGCTTTGCCTCGTCATCAAAGCGCACCATCATCTCTTTGGCAATTTGAGGAATAACGGCAATTTGATAATGTTCACCGGCAAATTGTTTAATTGCCTCTATGCTCTCCCAATCGGTGATTATTAAAAATTCGATACCGCTTTCGAGTTCCCTTTGCAGGATCTTTGCAGAGACAAACCCCGGGATCATCTCAATTTTTTTAAAGGTCTCGTTTTGCAAATGCAATATATAGTCGTTGGCTCTTTCTTTTTTTACCAGCCCGGTCCAATGTCTTGATACCATAGCTGTGTCAATATAGTTATTAAATCCGATAGCTATCGGATTTAAAACTACTTTATTGCCGCTATCTGTTCAACCCGATAGCTATCGGGTCAGGCCGGTTGGTGAACTTATGTTACTGAAAAGTAAATGAGAATATCACAATCATGTTGTCTTTTCTAAAAGTTAGCTCCTAAAGAAAAAGATGGTCTCTAAAAAGCTTTTTTATTCCGGATATATTCTTTTGCTTTTTCCAGCACTTCATCTTTGCTGGCTGCAATTCCTTTTTGTGTCGGATATACAAATATGTCCGGAACTATTCCAACGCCTTGCGTATCCTTACCATCAGGATAATAAATACCCAGACCAGAAAATGGTGAATTAAAACCTCCCGGGAATGGAACATAACTGATATCACCATCTGCTCCTGCTGTTTGACTTCCCATTACTACAGCACGTGGAGCTGTTCTCAATGCCATAGCAGTATACTCAGCCGAACTCTGCGTTTGTTCGTTTACTAAAATAATGACCAGCCCTTTATAAATTTCAACTCTATCGCTATCAGTCGCCCCGTTCTTTATATAGCCAATAAGCCTGAATCCGCCTGGATTGAGATAATCTGGCCCCGTGTATCTTTGAAATGGAGTAGAGGTTGGTTTTAAATATTTACCCATTTCATTGGGCATAAATTCATTTGGATAATTTCGGATATCTATAACAATGCCTTTTGTATTCCTGAACTCTT
>Ga0068864_100004764_pt1 | contig 11117 bp, 11 predicted proteins | sample KBSSwiS72_FD_66586 | JGI IMG/M metagenome (GOLD analysis project Ga0068864, IMG submission 66586) | Switchgrass rhizosphere microbial communities from Kellogg Biological Station, Michigan, USA - KBS Switchgrass S7-2 | ecosystem: Host-associated > Plants > Roots > Rhizosphere > Soil ...
TCCGAGTTCCTGTTCGAGCACGGCTTCATCGATCGGGTCATCCATCGCCGCGACCTGCGCGGCGAGATCGCGGCGCTGCTCCGGTTCATGCGACCCGCCGACGCGCCCGCCAGCGCGGACTCGAAGCCGGGCTTCAGCCCGATCGGGTTCCTGTCGTCCCTGGCCGAAAAGGTCGTCCCCGACGAGATCGCGGAGGTCGGCCGTGGTTGATCGCCTGCTCGGCCGGGGCCGCGACGGGGAGGCCGCCACGACCTTGCCCGCCGATCCGAAGGCCGCGATGTGGCAGCGCGTCCAGCTCGCCCGGAACCAGGGCCGGCCGCGGACCCTCGAGTTCCTGCGCGCCTTCGCCGACGAGGTCATCGAGCTCCACGGCGATCGCGGGTTTGGCGACGACGCCGCGATCGTCGCCGGCTTCGCCCGGATCGAGGGCCGCCGGATCGCGTTCGTCGGCCAGCAGAAGGGCGCCGACACGGAGGAGAACATCCGGCGCAACTTCGGGATGCCGCATCCCGAGGGCTATCGGAAGGCGATGCGGGTCATGGAGCTCGCCGAGCGGTTCGGGCTCCCGATCGTCACGTTCGTCGACGTGCCGGGCGCCCATCCCGGCCCCGAATCCGAGGAGCGCGGGATCGCCGACGCGATCGCCCGGAGCATCGGGCTCATGAGCCGCCTTCGGACGCCGATCATCGCGATCATCACCGGCGAAGGCGGTTCGGGCGGCGCGCTCGCCATCGCGGTCGGCGACGTCGTCATCGCCCTCGAGAACGCGGTCTACTCGGTCATCAGCCCAGAGGGCTGCGCGGCGATCCTGTGGCGAACGGCCGACGAGGCGCCGGCCGCGGCGCTCGCGATGCGGATGTCGGCCCAGGACCAGCTCGAGCTCGGGGTCATCGATCGGGTCGTCGCCGAGCCCGGCGAGGGCGCCCACTCGGATCCCGCGGAGACGGCCCGGCGCCTGCGGTCGGTCATCGTCGAGGAGCTCGATCGCCTCGCGGGATACACCCCGGACGAGCTCGTCGAGGCCCGCTACCAGCGCTATCGCGCGCTCGGCTCGTACACTGAGGTCACCGCACCACCGGTGGCGGCACCGCCGCCCAGCCGCGGGTTCGGGGACCGCCTGCGCGATCTCCTCGACTCGGGGCGAAAGTCGGTTACGACGCCACCCGATCGATCACGGCGCGATGAGCCGCCCGCGCCGCCCGAGGAGGACTGAGCCGTGCCGGAAGCGAAGCGGGACGGTCGCGAGCCGCAGGGGCGCAAGCCCAATGGCGGTGGCGCCGACCGGCGCCTCGAGGATCACGCCGAGATCGGCCGCCTGTCCGACGCCCTCCTGCCGGCCCTCATCGCGAAGCTCGCGACGACCCGCCTCGGCGAGCTCGAGGTGCGCGAGGGCGACTGGCGTGTTCGCCTCCGCCGCCCCGCCGCGCCGGACCTCAACTTCGGCCGGCGCGCGACCGACAAGCCATCCCGCGCCCAGCCCGGCCACGAGGGCCACGGCCATGCCCGCGGCGCCCCCGAATCCGCCGCCGCCCGGACGACGCGGCTGACCGGGGTCGGGCCCGGCGATCCAGCCACCGCCGCGACCGTGACGAATGGCACCGGCGCGGTTCGGGCCGCGCTCGCCGCCGCGCGCCTCGCCGAGCAGGATCGGAACGTCGCGTACTCGCCGGCGGTCGGGGTGTTCCATCCCGGCTCGCGCGCCGCGGCGGGCACGCGCGTCCGGAGTGGGGACGCGCTCGGCAGCGTCGATGTCCTCGGCGTGCCCCAGGACGTGCTCGCACCCGCCGATGGGATCGTCGCGACGACGCTCGTCGAGGGCGGGACCGCGGTCGAGTACGGCCAGGAGCTCGTCCGCCTCGAGCTGACCGCGCCGGCCGAGCGTCGCTGATGTTCAACAAGATCCTCATCGCGAACCGCGGCGAGATCGCGCTCCGGATCCTGCGCGCCTGCCGGACACTCGGCGTCGAGGCCGTGGTCGCGTACAGCGAGGCGGATCGCGACAGCCTCGCGGCCCAGCTCGCCGACGAGGCCATCTGCATCGGCCCGGCCGACGCCCGGCGCAGCTACCTCTCGGCGCCGGCCGTGATCTCGGCGGCGGTCGTGACCGGCTGCGACGCGATCCACCCCGGCTACGGGTTCCTCTCGGAGGACGAGTCGTTCGCCGAGGTCGTTCGGGCGCACGACCTCACGTTCATCGGGCCGTCGCCCGAGGTCCTCGACCGCTTCGCCTCGAAGGAGGGGACTCGCCGGCTCCTCGGCGCCCACGGCCTCGCGACGATCCCGGGCTCGCCGATGATCCGCGACGAGCAGCACGCCCTCGACGAGGCCGAGCGGATCGGCTATCCGATCCTGATCAAGCCCTCGGCCGGCGGTGGCGGCAAGGGCATGCGGATGGTCCGGACGCCGCGCGAGCTCCAGTCCGCGCTCCGTGTCGCCCGCTCCGAGGCTGCCGCCGCGTTCGGCGACGACTCGCTCTATCTCGAGCTCTGGCTCGAGGAGAACCGCCACGTCGAGGTCCAGGTCGCGGTCGACAAGTTCGGGGCCGGAATCCATCTCGGCGAGCGCGACTGCTCGGTCCAGCGCCGGCATCAGAAGATCCTCGAGGAGGCGCCGACCCCGGCCCTCTCGCCGGCGGCCCGCCTGGATCTCGCCGAACGCGCGGTCAAGGCCGTCGTCGAGGCCGGCTACGAGAACGTTGGGACCCTCGAGTTCCTCGTCGACGCCGCCGGCAACAGCTACTTCATCGAGATCAACTGCCGGATCCAGGTCGAACACCCGGTCACGGAGATGCTGACCGGCATCGACCTCGTCGCGACCCAGATCCGCATCGCGGCCGGGGAGCACCTCGGGATCCGCCAGTCGGACGTCGTGATCAACGGCCATGCGATCGAGTTCCGGATCAACGCCGAGGATCCCGAGCACGACTTCCGGCCCGCCGCCGGGCTCATCGAGAGCTACCAGGCGCCGGGCGGTCCGGGGATCCGGATGGACTCGCACCTCTATCCGGGCTACGAGGTCCCGCCGTTCTACGACTCGCTGCTCGGCAAGCTCATCGCCTGGGGGCCCGACCGGGCGACGGCGATCGCTCGCGGCAAGGCCGCCCTCGACGAGCTCGACATCACCGGCGTCACGACGAACGTCGAGATCCACAAGGCGCTGCTCGAGAACGAGGTGTTCCTCGAGGGGCGAATGACCACGAGCCTCCTGGATCGGGTCGGCAGCGCTGCCTTCCTGGCCGCCGCCGCTCGATCCGCCTGACCCACCCACCGAGGAGGCCCTGCTGCCCATGAGCGACACCGTGCACACCACCCGCGAGATCGAGGCGCTGATCCCGCATCGCTGGCCGATGCTGATGGTCGACCGGATCGTCGAGTACGACCCCGAGGCCCAGCGAATCGTCGGGATCAAGGGCATCACCGCGACCGAGTTCTGGGCCCAGGGCCACTTCCCGGGCCTGCCGGTCCTCCCTGGTGTGCTCCAGGTCGAGGCACTCGCCCAGACGATGGCGGTCTACGTCGCGAAGCAGCCCGGCTTCGGCGACCGGATCGGGCTCTTCGCCGCGATCGACGAGACCCGCTTCAAGCGGATCGTCGTGCCGGGCGACGTCCTCCGGCTCGAGATCACGATGGAGAAGCTCGGCAAGCGCTTCGGCCGGGCGAAGGGCGTGGCGAGCGTGGACGGCGAGGTCGCCTGCGAGGCCACGCTCAGCTTCATCATCCCGCCCGAAGGTGCCCTGCGATGAGCACGCGGATCGCGCTGCTCTCGGACGTCCACGGCAACCTCGAGGCGCTCGATGCCGTGCGGAAGGCGATCAAGCGCGAGAAGCCCGACGTCGTCGCGATCGCCGGCGACCTCGTGATGAACGGCCCGGAGCCGGGCGCGACGATCGACGCGATCCGCGTCATGGAGGGCGAAGGCGCGATCGTCGTCCAGGGCAACACCGACATCGCGGTCGCCGACGGCGACTACGCGGCCGCGTTCCCGTGGCTGCCGGAAGGCGTCCCCGACGCGACCCGCGCGATCGCGGAGTGGGCCCACGACGCGCTCGACGACAACCAGCTCGCCTGGCTCCGCCGCCTGCCGGCCGAGCGCCGGATCCGGATCGGGGAATCGCTTGTCCTCGTGACTCACGCGTCGCCCGGGTCGCAGACCGCGGGCTTCGACCGCGACCTCGACCCATCGACGACGCTCGAGCGCCTGTCCCGCACAGACGCCCGAGTCATCGGCTGCGGCCACACCCACATCCCCGAGGTCCGCGAGTTCGGCTACCAGGTGATCGTGAACGCCGGCAGCTGCGGGTACTCGTTCGACGGGGAGGCGACTGCCTCGTGGGCGCTCGTGACCTTCGATGGTGACGCCGTGACCGCTGAGATCCGCCGGACCGAGTACGACGTCCTCGTGGTCTCGAACGCGATCTCGAGTCGCGGCCTGCCGGGCGACGTCTATCGCGCCGCCACCGTGCGGACGGGGAAGCTGGTCCGGTGAGGGGCGGTTCGTGAGTGGCGAGCGCCGCGTCGTCGTGACCGGGATGGGTGCCCTGTCGGCGCTCGGGCCCGACGTCGCCTCGACGTGGGAAGGTCTCGTCGCCGGTCGGTCGGGGATCCGGACGACGCAGACATTCGACCCGAGCCGCGTCGATTCGCGGATCGCGGCCGAGGTCCCGGACTTCGATCCGAGCGCGGTCATCGACCGCAAGGACGCCCGTCGGATGGACCGCTACATCCAGTTCGGGCTCGTCGTCGCTCGCGAGGCGCTCGCCCAGGCTGGCCTGCCGGGTCGGCTCGAGGGCTCGCTCGCCGAGCGAACCGGCGTGATCATGGGCTCCGGGCTCGGTGGCGTGACGACCCTCTTCGACAACGTCCTCGTCATGGCGGAGCGCGGCCCGGATCGGATCAGCCCGTTCTTCATCCCGATGGGGATCGCGAACGTCGGGTCGGGCCAGATCGCGATCACCTTCGGGGCGATGGGGCCGAACTTCGCGACGGTATCGGCGTGCGCGACCGGAGCCCACGCGATCGGCGAGGCCTGGGAGACGATCCGGCGCGGCGACGCCGACCTCATGCTCGCCGGCGGGACCGAGGCCGCCATCCACGAAGCGGTCGTCGGCGGGTTCAGCTCGATGAAGGCGCTTTCGACGCGGAACGACGAGCCAACGAAGGCCTCCCGGCCATTTGACCGCGACCGTGACGGCTTCGTCATCGCCGAGGGCGCCGGAGTGCTCGTCCTCGAGGCGCTCGAGAGCGCGGTCGCGCGCGGCGCCGAGCCGCTCGCCGAGCTCATCGGCTACGGCGCGACCGCGGACGCGTCGCACATCACGCTCCCGGCGCCCGGCGGGGCCGGAGCGGTGCGGGCCGGGCGGCGCGCGCTCGAGAAGGCCGGGATCTCGGCGAACGAGGTCGATCACGTGAACGCCCACGCGACCTCGACGCCCGAGGGTGACTCGGCGGAGCTCCTCGGCCTCCGGACGCTCCTCGGCGATCACGCCCCGGACGTGGCGATCACCGCGAACAAGTCGATGCTCGGCCACTCGCTCGGCGCCGCCGGCGCCCTCGAGTCGATCGCGACGATCCAGGCGCTCCGAACCGGGGTCGTGCCCCCGACGATCAATCTCGAGCACCCCGACGAGGCCGCGGAGGGCCTCGATCTCACACCGCTTGTCGCCGCGAAGCGCACCATGTCGATCGCGTTGAACAACTCGTTCGGGTTCGGTGGCCAGAACGCGGCGCTCATCTTCCGCCGGTGGGCGGGATGACCGAGCCGCGCGACGTGCCCGCGACCCCGGAACCGGCGCTGTCGGCGCCACCACCGGACCCGGCCGATGCCGCGAACGTGCCCGCCGATCCGGCGCTGCCGCTGACCCCGCTCGGCGCGGAGCGCCTCGCCGTTCCCGAGGCCACGCCGCTCAGCGACCCGGCGGACGCCTCTCTGCTCGCCCTCATCGACCACCTCTCGAGCCTGCTCGACCGGACGGACCTCACCGAGCTCGAGATCCAGGCCGGCGAGACGGCGCTCGTCCTTCGAAAGCCCTCGGCGATCGCGCCGGTCGCCGCAGCGGCTCCGCCAGTCGCGTCAACGGGCGCCGCGCAGGTGCCCGCACCCGCAGCCGCTCCCGCCGACGGCGCCGCCCCAGCGGCCGATGCGGGCCCACCGCCCCGACCGTCCGTGAAGGCACCGCTGACGGGCATCTGGTACTCGACCCCCGCACCCGGATCGGCGCCCTTCGTGTCCGCCGGGGGTGAGGTCGGGATGGGCCAGGTCATCGGCCTCATCGAGGCGATGAAGCTGTTCAATGAGATCAAGAGCGACCTCGCCGGCCGGGTCGTTCGAGTCCATGCCGAGGACGGCAAGCTCGTGAAGGCCAAGCAGCCATTGATCGAGGTCGAGCCGCTGTGAACGATGTGACGTTCTCCTCGAACGGCAGCCACCCGGCCGCCTCGCCCGCACCGAAGCGCGCCCACGTCACCGGCTGGGGCCGGTACGTGCCCAGCCAGGTGCTGACGAACGCCGACCTCGAGAAGATGGTCGACACGTCAGACGAGTGGATCACGAGCCGCACCGGGATTCGCGAGCGCCGGGTCGCGGCCGCGAACGAGACGACGGCCTCGATGGCCGCGGTCGCCGCGCTCCGGGCGATCAAGACGGCCGGCCTCGAGCCGGACGACATCGACCTCATCCTCCTCGGCACGCTCACGCCCGATTACTGGATGCCCTCGACCGCCGCGCTCGTGAAGGAGGCGATCGGCAACACCCACGCTGCGGCGATGGACGTCATGGCCGCCTGCTCGGGTTTTGTCTACGCGTTCGCGAACGCCCAGGCCTGGATCGCGGCGGGGCTTGCGAAGCACGTCCTCGTGATCGGCGCCGAGCTCCTCACCCGCTTCCTCGACTACACCGACCGCTCGACCTGCATCCTCTTCGGCGACGGCGCCGGCGCGGTCGTGCTCTCCGCCTCCGAGGAGCCTGGCGGCGCGCTCGGGGTCGAGCTGACGACAGAGCCCCAGGGGGCCTACATGATCTGGCTGCCGTCCGGCGGCGCGAAGAGCCCGCCGTCGGCCGAGACCGTCGCCCGCGGCGAGCACTACGTCCGGATGGAAGGCAAGGAGACGTACCGCTTCGCAACGAAGACGATGGCGACGACCGCCCTCGAGTCCGTTCGAAAGTCGGGCCTCGAGCCGAAGGACATCGCGCTCTTCATCCCGCACCAGGCGAACGTCCGGATCATCGAGGCGGTCGCGAAGGGCCTCGACCTGCCGATGGACCGGATGTTCACGAACGTCCAGAAGTACGGCAACACGTCGGCGGCGTCGGTGCCGATCGCGCTCGCCGAAGCGGTCAACGAGGGCCGCGTCAAGGTCGGCGACAACGTCACGATTGTCGCGTTCGGCGCCGGGTTCACCTCGGGCGCGGTGACGATCAACTGGACCGCCGACCCGGCTCGCGGCCGGAAGGGCGAGGCGGCAGTCGATCCGAACGACGTCCACGTCCGCCTGCCGGTCGACTGGGACTCCTACGACCCGATCCCGCAGGCACTGGCCGAGCTCATGGCCCGACCCGGGCCGGTCAATCCACCGCTCGACGACGTCGCCCCGGGGGATCCCGAGCCGGCATCGCACGTCGTCGCCGGCTGACCTCGTGGCCGACGCGATCAAGGTCGAGCTGCGCAGCGTCGACGGCGGCCCGACTGCCGTCATGTCATCCGGACCGTTCACCGTGGTGGCCGATCGTCCGGTGAGCGGGGGCGGGCGCGGGCTCGGCTTCAACGGCGGCCAGCTCATGTACGCCTCGATCGCTGCCTGTGTCTCGAACGACCTGTACCGCGAGGCGGCGACGATGGGCATCGCGCTGACCCGCGTGTCGCTCACGGTCGTGGGCGAGTTCCCAGGCCGTGGCCAGCCATCGGGGCCGGTGACGGTCGAGGTCGAGCTCGAGGGACATGCCCCCGAAGCGCGCCTCGACGAGCTCCTTGCCGTCGTGGATGAGGTCGCCGAGATCCCGAACTCCATGCGCGGCACGACGCCGATCGAGATCAGGAGGAAGCGTTCGTGATCGATCTGTCCGGGAGAAGCGCCGTCGTGACGGGCGGCTCGCGAGGCATCGGCCGGGCGATCGCGCTGCGGCTCGCGGAGCAGGGCGCCGATGTCGCGTTCAGCTATCGCGGCAACGAAGACGCCGCGAAGGACACCGCGGCGGCGCTCGAGGCCTTCGGCCGGAAGGCCCTCCCGGTCCAGGCGGATGTCTCGAAGCCCGAGTCCGCCGACGCGCTCATCAAGGCCGCGCTCGAGGCCTTCGGCAAGATCGACATCCTCGTGAACAATGCCGGCATCACCCGCGACGACCTGATCATGCGGATGTCCCTCGACGACTGGCGCGACGTGCTCGAGACGAACCTGTTCGGCGCGTTCTACGCGATCAAGGCCGTGACCCGGCCGATGCTCCGGGCGAAGTACGGCCGGATCATCAACATCACGTCGGTCTCGGGCCAGGCCGGCCAGACGGGCCAGGCGAACTATTCGTCGGCCAAGGCAGGCCTCATCGGCCTCACGAAGGCGACCGCCCGCGAGCTTGCCTCGCGGAACATCACCTGCAATGCCGTGGCCCCGGGCTTCGTGCTCACCGAGCTGACGAAGGACCTCAATGCCGACCTCCAGGCCCAGCTGACCGAGCGCACACCGCTCGGCCGGTTCGGCACCGCGGAGGAGATCGCCTCCGCCGTGGCGTTCCTCGTCTCGGACGAAGCGGCGTTCATCACGGGCCAGGTTCTCGCCGTCGACGGCGGCCTGGTGATGATGTAGCGGGGTCTACCCGACCTTCACCCCGACGGCGCCCAGCACGCCGACGCCGATCAGGATCGCGTCGAGGATCACGACGAGGCCCACCGCACCCCAGGCGAGCACGTTCGCGACGCGGCCGTTCCGGTGCTTGCCCATGATCCGAGCGTCATTGACCAGCAGGACCATGAAGACCAGCACGATCGGGAGCAGGAGGCCCTGCAGGTACTGCGAGCCGACGATCACCGGGATGAGGTCGAGCCCGGGGATCAGCACGACGGCCGCACCGAGGAATAAGACGAACGTGTAGATCGAGAAGAACGCCGGCGCGTCGCGGAAGCGCTTGCCGACGCCGGATTCCCAGCCGAACGCCTCGCAGATCACGAACGCGGTCGAGATCGGCATGATCGTCGCGGCGAGGACCGACGCCCCGAACAGCCCGATCGCGAACAGCGCCTCCGCGAGATCGCCGGCGAGCGGCTTGAGGGCCTCGGCGGCGTCGCCCGCCGTCGTGATCTCGATGTGGCTCGCGAACAGGGTCGCGGCCGTCGCGACGACGATGAAGACCGCCACGACGTTCGTCCAGATCGCGCCGCCGATCGCGTCGGCCTGCTCGAGCCGGAGCTCCTCCTCGTCGATGCCCTTCTCGGCGACCGCGCTCTGGAGGTAGAACTGCATATAGGGCGTGATCGTCGTGCCGACGAGGGCGACCATCAGGAGCACGATCGCCGGTGAGACATCGAACGATGGCGTGACGAGCGCCGAGCCAACCGCGCTCCAGTCGGGGTTCGAGAGGAACGCGGAGACGATATAGCCGATGAACACGAACGCGGTCGCGAGGAAGACCCGTTCGACCGCCTTGTACGACGGTGCGAACAGGACGAGGGCCCAGATCGCGATCGCGACCAGTGGGACGGTGACGTAGCGCGAGACGTGGAAGATCTCGGTCGCGGCCGAGGCCCCGGAGAACTCCGCCACCGTGTTCGCGACGTTCGCGACGAGCAGGACCGCCATCGCGAAGACCGTCCAGCGGACCCCGAACCGGTCGCGGATGAGGTCCGAGAGCCCCTGGCCGGTGACGACGCCGAGCCGCGCGGCCATCTCCTGGACGATCGCGAGGATGACGATCGTGACCGGGAAGAGCCACAGCAGGCCGAGGCCCGTCTTCGCCCCGAGCACCGAATAGGTCGTAATGCCGCCGGCATCGTTGCCGGCGATCCCGGCGATGAGCCCCGGACCCATGACGGCGAGGAACGCGAGCAGGCCGCGCCGACCGCGGAACCGACCGCGGAGCCGCAGCCAGCCGCGGATGCGGACCGCCGCTCGCGCCGGGCGCGGGTGGGGGAGTCGCTCGTCGAGGGCGGATCGCCACGACATGAGGTGCTGCCGCCGGCCTCAGCGCCGCTCGGCGAGCTTCGGCAGTCGCTTCCGCCAGGCGTCCGGGAGGATCGCGTCCATCGCGTCGTCGACCGTGACGATCCCCTCGAGGTGGCCCTCCGCGTCCGTCACCGGCACGGCGAGCAGGTTGTAGTGGGCGACGACCTCCGCGACCTGGCCCTCATCGTCGAGGACGTGGACGGACACCGGGTCCGGGATCATCACGGCGGAAACGACGGTCTCCGGGGGCGACACGATGAGATCCCGCAGCGAGAGCACCCCGACGAGGCGCTCTTCGGCGTCGGTGACGTAGACGTAGTAGATCGTCTCGGCATCGGGCTCCATCTCGCGCAGGCGATCGATCGCCTGGGCGCACGTGAGCGCCGCGTGCACCGTGACGAACTCGGTCGTCATCATCCCGCCGGCCGTGTCCTCCGGGTACGAGAGGAGCTCGCCGAGCTCGGAGGCCTCGTCCTTCTCCATCAACGCAAGAATCTCGGCGCGGGATTCGTCCGAGAGGTCGGCCACGAGGTCCGCGGCATCGTCGGGCGACATCTCCTCGAGGATGTCGGCCGCGCGCGCGGGCTCGAGGTCCTCGAGCACGTCGACCTGCGTCTCGGGCTCCATCTCCTCGAAGACATCGGCCGCCGCCTCGTCATCGAGCGAGGCCAGGACACCGACGCGATCCTTCGGCGCGAGCTGGTCGATGATCGTCGCGAGATCGGCCGGGTGGAGCTCGGCGAGGCCCTGGTGGGGCACGCGGAGCTTGATCGACGCGATCGACGTCTCGACCGGGTCGACATCCTCCCAGTCGATGTATCGCTCGGGGACCGGCAGCTTCAGGTTCCGGGCGATCGTCCGATACGGGCTCTCCACGCCGAGCCGCCGGAGCAGCCCCGACGCCCCGACATCGACCGCGACGAGGTGGAGCAGACCCTCGATCTCGTCGAGCCGGAGATCGTTGACGCGAAC
>Ga0068864_100004771_pt1 | contig 11109 bp, 10 predicted proteins | sample KBSSwiS72_FD_66586 | JGI IMG/M metagenome (GOLD analysis project Ga0068864, IMG submission 66586) | Switchgrass rhizosphere microbial communities from Kellogg Biological Station, Michigan, USA - KBS Switchgrass S7-2 | ecosystem: Host-associated > Plants > Roots > Rhizosphere > Soil ...
CAGCTGCTGACGCTACCGGTCAACGGCCGCGACCGACGCGTGCTGTTGACGTCGGGCAAGGAGGCGCTCTACGACGCGCTCTCGCTCGACGAGCGCGGCAAGTATCTATTCTCGATCGACATGGGCCTTCAGAACTTGATCACCGGCATCGACCCGAAGACCGGCGTGAAGCACATCGACCCCGCGTTGATCCCGTCGCGCGAGAAGGCGATCACGGTGTGCCCGCACGCCGGTGCCGCGAAGAGCTGGATCCCGGGCTCGATCAATCCGAGCACGAAGATCCTCTACGTGCCGCTGGTCGAGTCGTGCATGAGTCTGACTCCGGTGCCGCTCGACCAGCGCGGCTCGCTGTCGACCGGCGTGAGCTGGAGTGTCCGGCCCCGGCTCGATAGCGACGGCCGAATCGGACGTATAGCGGCGGTGAGCCTTGAAACCAAGAACCCGGTCTGGACTGAACGGCAGCGAGCGCCGCAGACAACGGGCGTGCTCGACACCGCGGGCGGCGTGCTGTTCGCGGGCGCGCTCGACCGCTGGCTCACCGCGTACGACGACGCGACGGGCAAGACGCTCTGGCGCGAGCAGCTCACCGACGTGCCGAGCTCGGCGCCCATCACCTACGCGGTCAACGGCAAGCAGTACGTCGCGATGGTGGTCGGCTTCGGCTCACCGCAATCGATCACGTTCGCGATGTTGACGCCCGAGATCGACTTGCCGGTCACGCGGAGCTCGGCGATCTTCGTGTTCGCGTTGCCCGATCATTGAGCGATGCAGCGAGCAGCGGACCACCGATTGCGGAAACGAACAACCCACGAAACCTCCCGCCAGGCGATTTTTCCTCCACGACCGCGCGGAATGAAGGGACGCGACGCCGAGCTCGAAACGCTCGCGCGCACGATTACGGCTGCGCGCCCGACGCGCATCGCGCTCGTCGGTCCCGGCGGCAGCGGCAAGTCGATGTTGGCTGCGGCGCTCGGCCACCGCCTCAGCGCCGCTTTCGGCGGCCGCATCGACTGGTTCCGCACGGCCGCGTGGGGCTTCTACACGCTGAGCGAGATGCTCGCGCTGCGCTTCGGCACCGGGCTCGGCGAAGGCCGCGTGCAGCGACTGCGGCGATTCTTGTCGAGCGGTCCGCAGCGGCTGATCGTGCTCGACAATCACGAAGACGATGAGGCAGTCGTGCGTCTGTTCGAGGCGTTCGAAGGCTGCAACGCGACATTCGTGATCACGGCTCGCCGCTGCCTGCTCGCGGGCGTGTTCATATTTCCGGTGGTTGCCCCGCTCGTCACGTCGGGTCGGACTCCGTTCCCGCGGGTCGCCTCGCTCACGCGTCTCTTGCGCTGGAACCCCCTCGCGCTCGACATCGCCGACAGTATCGTCGCGTCGCGTGCAACGAGCGTGAAAGCACTCGGAGCGTTCTTGCAGGACGCGGGTGTCGCCGCCGTTCGCACGCTCGCGCACGAGGACGATCTGCCGGAGATCGCGGTCCTGATCGACTGGGCGTGGCCCCGCGTGAGTGTTGCGGCCCGGCGCGCGCTCGCCGTGCTGGCGCATGTGGAGGGCGATCATGTGGACGCGGACTCGCTCGCGAAGCTCGCACGCATCAAGCGGCTCGGACCGGGTCTCGCCGAGCTCGAACGCTGGCACCTCGTGCAGCAGCCGCTGAGCGGCCGCTACGCGCTGCATGCGGTGGTTCGCTACGCCGTCGCGCGCCGCACGAGGCCCGCGGCCGAGCGAGTCTTCGAGCACTACGTGACGCTGCTCGAGCGGCACCCGGAACGGCTGGAGCTCGAGCAATCGCATCTGTTCGCTGCGATGGAGCACGCGTACCGCAAGAGCGACATGAACGCGCTTCTGCGCGTCAATGGGCTTGCCGAGAGGCTCGAGCGCGCGCAGGGCTAGCGACGGATCGATCTATCGATTCACCCGGCGCGATCGTCACGCGGCGGCGCTCCGACAGCGCGCAGCGCGACGAGCTTCTTGGTCACACGATTGACGATCGACTCCGTGGTCGCGTTGAACTCCGCATCGTCCATCGTCTCGGTCTTCGCCGTCCACACGAGCTGGTCCATGTCCGCGTCGTAGAACGAGCTCTCGACGACCACGTAGCTGTGCTGCTCCCAATAACCCGGCGAGTGGGTTACGTCCCAAGTCGAGCGCCAGTACGAGTAGTAGTTCGCGCGCGGATAGTAGTACCAGTAAAAGGGATCGCGATGTCGGAAAGGATCGCCTCGACCCAAGGGATCGGGATCGCCGGGGCCGATGCCGCCCGGGATGTGCAAGTACGGTGTCGGCGGGCGATAGTACTGACGCTCGTCGACCGCGATCAGGCGATAAATCAGGATCGCATCGACGTTCGCGTCGACAAGCTTCTCGCGCAGCTCGTTCTGCTCGAGCATCTTCTCGTCGCCGACGATCGTATACGCTTCGACGGCATCGACGCCCTCTGCCTCGAGCGCGCGCGCCGCCTCCTGCTCGAACGAGCGGTTCTCCGCGTCCGTATCGAAAAGCGCGACCACCGCGACGCGCCGGAATGGGCTGCGGTCGAACGTTGGATCCACCCAGCTCGACTGGATCGTCGTCGACGTTACGCACCCGTACAGCGATGCAAGGACCAGCCATGGCAAGTAGTTCCGCATGGTCGTGCCCGTATTGAACCGCTCTCGCCTCGATCTCTTTGCGACATCGACGATGAGGCAAGTTGTATGCCACGGAAACGCTTCGATGATCGGCGCATTCGCCTCCGACCGGACTCGAGCGCTGCGTGTCGATCGAGCGTCGCGCAAATCTTGAGCGTCTACCCAAAAGTTGGGCCGCTTGGCGCACGCAGCGCTGAATCCGCCGATATGGCACGGAAGCTGAAGGGCGGGGGCGTTCAGCAGTGGAGTACCCGATGCCTAGAGCTCGTCAGGCGTCAGAAAGGTCCGACCAAAGTTTGCCCCAACGGCGTCGGGGCGTGTCGCGCAACGCTGTGCCTCCGATCGAGCCGATGCTCGCCAAGCTCGCCGATGCTCTGCCACCCGAAGGCGACGTGCTCTACGAGCCGAAGTGGGACGGCTTTCGCGCGATCGTTTTCAGGGACGCTGACGGACTCGAGATCCAGAGCCGCGACCTTCGGCCGCTCGACCGCTATTTCCCGGACTTGCATGACGCTTTGCTGCGGCGTTTACCCAAAGCCTGCGTGCTCGATGGCGAGATCGTCATCGCGACCCCGCACGGCCTCGATTTCGACGCGCTGCAGATGCGGCTCCACCCGGCCGCGTCGCGAGTCGCGAAGCTGGCGCGCGCGACGCCCGCGTCGTTCGTCGCCTTCGACTTGCTCGCCGTCGGGCGTCGGCAGCTGATGGCACGTCCGCTGCTCGAGCGGCGCGCGTTGCTCGAGGCGCTGCTCGCGCGCGCAGACCCGCCGCTGTACCTCACGCCGATGACACGCGACCGCACTGTCGCGCTCGATTGGCTAGACCGCTTCGAAGGCGCCGGTCTCGACGGAGTGGTCGCGAAGCAGGCGTCTCTCGTGTACCAGCCCGGCAAGCGCGCGATGATCAAGGTGAAGCACGCACGCACCGCGGACTGTGTCGTCGCGGGCTTCCGCTGGCACAAAACCGGTAACGACGCGATCGGCTCGCTGCTGCTCGGGCTCTACGACGACGCCGGAGCGCTCGAGCACGTCGGCGTGACCTCGTCGTTCACGATGGCGACGCGCAAGCGTCTCGTTCAGGAGCTTCGCCCATTGCGTCGTAACGCGATCAAGCATCATCCCTGGCGAGACTGGGCAGGCGCCGCCGAAAAATCGACGCGGATGCCGGGTGCGCACAGCCGCTGGAGCGCCGGCAAGGATCTGTCGTGGGAGCCGCTACGAATCGAGCGGGTCTGCGAGGTGAAGTACGACCATCTTCAGGGCAAGCGTTTTCGACACGCAGCGACGTTCCTGCGTTGGCGCCCGGACAAGCGTCCGCAAGATTGCCGCTACGATCAGCTCGAAGTCACCGCGCCTTACGAGCTCGCGCGCGTGCTGTCGGCTGCGAGCGGCTCTTGAGCCGGCTACGAGACGGCGCGGAGCGCGTCGGCTCGCCGGGCCGCTTCTTGTAGTGCGGTGGCCACGGCGCATCGCCGGACCCCTGCGCGTCGTACAGCGCGAGCAGCGCGTCTATCGATGCGCGACGATCGTCCATCCGCGCGTGCAGGTCGCCGAGCCGCGCGAAGCGCGCGGGCATGGTCGCGAGCGTGAAATCGCGGGGATCGCAGCGATCGAGCTCGCTCCACTCGATCGGCGCAGACACGGTGGCGCGCTCGGTCGGGCGCACGGAGTATGCCGCCGCGATCGTGCGGTCCTTTGCGTTTTGGTTGTAGTCGACGAACACCCCGTGCCGCTCTTCTTTCCACCACTTGCTCGTCGCGAGTCGTGGCGCTCGACGCTCGACGTCGCGCGCGAGCGCCAGTGCGGCCCGTCGAACCTCGTCGAAGGTCCATCGTGGCTCGATCCGAACGTAGACGTGCAGACCACGTTTGCCCGACGTCTTCGGCCAGCCGACGAGCCCCAAGTCCGTGAGCGCTTCCCGAACGACGTGACCGACGGCTCGCACTTGGCGCCATTTGACGGTTGGCACCGGATCGAGATCCACGCGTAGCTCGTCGGGATGCTCGAGATCTTCCGCACGCACGGGATGCGGATGGAGCTCGAGGCAGCCCAAGTTCGCGAGCCAAGCAAGTGCAGCGGAATCGCGCGGCACGACCTCTTCGGCCGCACGCCCGGAGGGGAACTTGAGCTCGGCCACTTCGACCCACTCTGGCCGCGATCGCGGGGCACGCTTTTGATAGAAGAACTCGCCTTCGATTCCGTCCGGATACCGAACGAGCATGTTCGGTCGTCCGCCCGCACCTTGGAGCGCGCCCGGCGCAACGGCGAGGTAGTAGCGCACGAGATCGAGCTTCGTGTGCTTTCCTTTCGGGAAGAGCACCTTGTCCGGCCGCGTGATCGTGACCGGCCGGCCAGCGATCACGAGAGACTCTTCGTTCCCGCGTCCATTCTTGCGTCGGCTTCGCGTCGCCACGTCTCATGATCCGCTGCTTGCCTGCGGGAAGATGGCCGCTTCTCATACGCCGAACAGACCATACTTCGGCGCGACATCACGTCGGTCCCGGCGGCAATCGAGCACGACGCTGTCAGGCACCGGACTCGAGTGGCGTTGGATCCGGCGCCGCCTCGCTCGCGAGTATTTAAATGATGTTTAGCGAAAACGTAACGATCGATAGCGCTGGGCGCCGGTCCGCTCGTGGTACGGCGCTTGCAGCAACTCAGGGGCACACTTATCGATCCACTTCAACAGTCAGATCTTTTCAAGGAGGAAACGATGCGACTTCATACCACCCACGCGGTGCTCGGCGGACTTGCGGCGGTTGCCGCCATGGCCACGCTGAACGCGAGCGCACAACCGCCAAGCTCGCCAACCAGGCAACCCCCGAGCGCACAGGGGCCCAGCACGCAACCGTCTCCACAATCGCCGGGCCGGCAATCGTCCGGCAGATCATCGTCCAGCGCGCAATCGGCCGAAGAATCCAAGTTCTTGCAAGAAGCGATTCAGGGCAACCTCGCCGAGGTAGAGATGGGTAAGCTCGCGAAGGAGCGCTCCCAAAACAAGGACGTCCGCGATTATGGCCAGATGCTCATCGACGACCATTCGAAGGGCAACGAGAAGGCCAAGACAGCTGCAAAAGCCATGAGCGTCACTGCGCCGACCGCGCCGAGTGCGAAGCAAAAGCAGGAGCACGACATGATGGCGAAGCTCTCGGGCAGTCAGTTCGACAGCATGTTCATGAGTCACATGGTGCAAGACCATACGGAAGACATCGCGAAGTACACCGCGCAAGCGCAGAGCGGCGATTCTTCGAAGGCGACGGACTACGCGAAGGACTCCCTACCGACGCTGCGTAGTCACCTCTCGAAAGCTCAGTCGATCGAGTCGAAGCTCTCCGATCGATCGTCGTCCAACGCCCGATGACGGCACGCCGACAAGCCGTCGCGCCCCTCGGTGACGCGGCAGCACCGGTCTTTAGCTATCGAGATCGAAAAAGGGCCGGAGCATCGCGCTCCGGCCCTTTTCTTTAGCGCAGGTTCAACGATCGCGTAGTTTCTCAGCGGTCGCCATACTCCTTCCGCCAATCGATGTCATCGAACCGCTCCGCGCGTCGCAGCGAGCCCCAGTGCGCGGTCACGAACGCCTGCGCCTGACGGTCGCCCGGCGCATGCGACAGGCCGACGGCCTTCCAATCGATGTCCGCGAACGAGTTCGCTTCACGGATCTTCGACCACACCGCGCTGAGCTGACGGGCTTCGTCGCGTGTGAACGGCCCCGTGTCCTCGTCGTAGTGTTGTGCCGACGTGCGGTTGCCGCTGTCCCGGACATCGCTCCAATCGATGTCGTCGAATCGCGGCGCCGTTCGCAGGCGCGACCAGTTATCGGCCATCAAGCGCTGCGCGCTCGAGTTGCCCGGTGCGCGCGCGAGCCCGACGGCTTTCCAGTCGATATCGTCGTAATCGCGTGCCTCCCGGATCTTCGGCCACACGCTGCTCATGAGCTGCTCGTCTTGCCGCGAAAACGGGGCCGACGACGAGTCCGCCTGAGCCATGCCGAGCGCCGATAGCAAGAGAAAAGCAAAAGTAGCGAGCTTGAGCTTCATAAATGCCTCCTTGAATCATCCCTGTCCCTTGACGCGAGCAAGTCGCGTGCCATGGCGTCGAGGAGGCCGTCGAGTCGCGCAAGTGCTTGAGTGGTGTGGCGGCGCGGCTTCGCCGCGTCATAAAATCGCCACTCCGAATCCGAATACTGGACTGGAATGGCCGCCGACCCTGCCGCTCGCGACTTCCTGACCACCACGGAGATCGTCGCCGCGGCCCGAGCACGTCTCTCCGGCGAGGTGTGGGACTACATCTGCGGCGGCGCGGAGACGGAGACGACCCTGCTTCGCAATCGCTACGCGCTCGACGCGATCGCGTTTCGTCCGCGTGTGCTGCGCAACGTCGACAAGGCCGATGCCACGACGATCGTGTTCGGCGCTCCGCGCCGTTTGCCGGTGCTACTCGCGCCGCTCGGCGGCATGACCGTGTTTCATGACGCGGGTGCGCTCGCGAGCGCCGAAGCGGCGCGCGACATGGACTGCTTGATGATGCTCAGCAGCGTGACGGAGCCGGGTCTGGACCACGTCGCAGCTGCCGCGGGCGAACAACTGATTTATCAGCTGTATGTCCACGGTGACGATCGCTGGCTCGGCGATCGTGTGGATAAGGCCGTTGCGGCCGGCGTGCAGGCGTTCTGCCTGACCGTCGACGTGCCGCATTACGGGCGGCGCGACCGCAGCTTGTTGCACCGCTTTCAGCTACCGGGGCGCCCGTTCGCCGGCCTGCGCACCGGCGAGGAATACGCGATGCGACTCGACTGGTCAGTGCTCGCGAAGCTGAAGCAGCGTCTCGGCAAAGTGCCGCTGATCGTGAAGGGCATCGCGACCGCAGATGACGCGACCCTGGCGCTCGAGCACGGCGTCGACGCGATCTACGTGTCGAATCACGGCGGTCGTCAGCTCGATCATGGTCGCGGCGCGATGGACATCTTGCCCGAGGTCGTTGCGGCCGTGCGCGGCAAGGCGACCATCATCGTCGACGGCGGTTTCTTCCGCGGCGCCGATGTGCTCAAGGCGCTCGCGATGGGCGCGGACCTCGTCGGACTCGGCCGCTTGCAGGCGCTCGCGGTCGCGGCGGGCGGTCGCGGCGGCGCGCGGCGGATGCTCGAGCTCATCGAGGCCGAGCTCAACGTCGCGATGAAGCTGCTCGGCGCGAGCAAGCTCGCCGATCTCGACGGCAGCTTCCTGCATCCGACCATTCCGATATCGACCCCGCGTGCGCTCGGCGCGCTGCCGCAGCTCGACGAGCTTCCTCCTCGCTAGCGAAGCGGCCGGCTCGTCGCCAGACCGGCCGGTTCGACGCCGCGTCGCGGCGCCTCGGTGCTATCATCCACGGCGGATTACGGCGCGCAGCGCCGTGGGGGAAAAACAATATGCAACGGCTCATCGCCTCGGTATTCGGCTCGCTCTCGGTCGGCCTGCTCGCCTCGACGGCGCTCGCGCAAACGCCCGCGCCACCTGCGCCCGCGCCGCAGCAAGACTTCTCGAAGGTCGAGATCAAGACACACCAAGTCGCCAGCAACTTCTATTACCTCGAAGGGCAGGGCGGCAATGTGGGCGTGCTGATCGGAGACGACGGCGTGCTGATGATCGACGATCAGTTCGCGCCGCTCACCGAGAAGATCATGGCGGCGGTGAAAGCGCTGTCGCAGAAGCCGGTGCGGATGCTCGTCAACACGCACGTGCACGGCGATCACACCGGCGGCAACGAGAACGTCGGCAAGCTCGGCATCAACATCCTCGCTCAGGATAACGTGCGCGTACGGCTGCTGAAGCCTGTAACCGGCGCTGCGGCAACCGGCGGCGCGCTGCCGCTGATCACCTATACGGACAAGGTCCAGCTCCACCTCGACGGCGAGGACGTGCAGATCGGGCGGTTCCCTCCAGCGCACACCGACGGCGACAGCTACATCCACTTTCCAAAAGCGGACGTAATCCACGTCGGCGACGTGTTCCGTACAGTCGGTTACCCCGGGGTCGACGGCGCCAATGGCGGCACTGTGAAGGGCACGATCCAAGCGCTCGACATGATCGTGAAGATGGCTGGCCCGAACACCAAGATCGTTCCGGGGCATGGCGTCGTCGTGAATCGCGACGCAGTCGCGTCGTTTCGAGACGCGACGATCGAAGCGCAGAAGCGCGTATCTGCATTGATCAAGCAGGGCATGACGCTCGAGCAGGTCACGGCTGCGGATCCGGTGAAGGATCTCGTGCCGAAGTTCGTCACGACGGGAAGTCCGCCGGATGCGATGGTGACGCAGCGCTTCTATCAGCAGTTCTATACCGCCCTGAAGGCCGAGCTCTGAGACCAGTCGCGCGCGAGCGCAAGACGAACACCGCTTGAGCCGCCCGCGCGTCCTGATCTACAGGCCGATCGACGAGACCGGCGCGTCGCACGCCGAGCTCGCGGCCGCGGGCTGCGACGTGATCATCCCGCCGGTTGGCGCCGAGCGCGTCGAGATCGCGAAGCTCGCGCACGACGTAGACGCATTGCTCGGTGCGACGTTTCGCGGCGTGATCGATCGCGAGCTGCTGACTGTCTCCCCGAGCTTGAGAATCGTCTCCAAGTACACGATCGGCGTCGACGATGTCGATCTAGAAGCCGCGAGCTCGCTCGGCGTTCTCGTGACGCATTGCCCGACTGAAGCGAACTGGGGCGGCGTGGCGGAGGGCGCGATCGCGATGATGCTCGCGGTGCTGAAACGGATCCGCGAGCGCGACGCGCAGGTGAAGGCCGGCGGCTGGCGCGAGCCGCCGTTCTACGGCAGGTATCTCGGCCGGCGCGCGGACGGCTACGGCGGCATAACGATCGGCATCGTTGGCCTCGGCCGCGCGGGCTCGCGCGTGGCGGAGCTGCTCGCGCCGTGGAGAGTGCGTGTGCTCGCCGCCGATCCATACGTCGAAGCCGCGAAGTTCGCGCGCCTCGGCGTCGAGCGCGTCGATTTGGATACGCTGCTGCGAGAGGCCGACGTCGTGACGCTGCACTGCAATCTCACGGCCGAGACGCGCGGGCTCATCGATCGACGCCGGCTCGCGCTGCTGAAGCGCTCGGCCGTGCTGATCAATACGGCGCGCGGAGGCGTCGTCGACCTCGACGCGCTGTGCGACGCGCTCGCTGCGGACGCGCTCGCGGGGGCCGCGCTCGACGTGCTTCCCGAGGAGCCGCCGCCGCGCGACGCGCGGATCTTGACCTTTGGGGATCGCGTTCTGCTATCGCCGCACATGGTCGCGGCCAATCAGGGCGGGACGCTCGGCGCGGCCATTCCGTGGGCGACGGCGGCGACGCTCGCGGCTCTGCGCGGCGAAACGCCCGACAACGTTTACAATGCCGACGCCGTCGCGGGTTGGCTAGAGCGTTTCGGCGGCAAGTCGCTGCTGGCACGTTGAGCCGGAAGCGCGCTACGCACCTGGAGGCATAGACGCGATGATCAAGGTTCAGAACCTCAGCAAGACGTTCGGCGAGGTCAAGGCGGTCGCCGACGTTACGTTCGAAGTGCAGCCCGGCGAGATCTTCGCGTTCTTGGGCCCCAACGGAGCCGGGAAGACGACGACGATCCAGATGCTCACGACGCTGCTGCGGCCAACGAGCGGCACGATCGCAATCGACGGTCTCGATCCTGTAGCGAAGCCGCTCGAGGTGCGCAAGCGGTTCGGCATCGTGTTTCAGGATCCGAGCCTCGACCAAGAGCTGACGGCGTACGAGAACATGGACCTGCACGGCGTGCTCTATCACGTGCCGCGCAAGCTTCGGGCGGAGCGGATCGAGACGCTGCTCAAGCTCTTCGAGCTCTGGGACCGGCGCACCTCGCTCGTGAAGACGTTCTCGGGCGGCATGCGGCGCCGGCTCGAGATCGCGCGCGGCCTGCTGCACACGCCGAAGATCCTGTTCCTCGACGAGCCTACGCTAGGGTTGGATCCGCAGAGCCGCAATCAGCTCTGGACGCACGTGAAGCACTTGAACGAGACCGAGGCAGTCACGGTGTTCCTAACGACGCACTACATGGACGAGGCCGATCGCGTCGCGCAGCGCGTGGCGGTGATCGACCATGGCAAGATCGTCGCGATCGGCTCGAGCGCCGAGCTCAAGGCACAGACGGGAGCCGATTCGCTCGAAGCGGCGTTCCTGAAGCTCACGGGCACGACGATTCGCGACGAGGCCGCGAATAGCGCGGACGCGATGCGGCAGATGGCGCGGATGTGGAGCAGGGGACAGCGACGATGAACGTGATCTTCGTGTTGTGGCTCCGAGAAGTGAAGCGCTATCTGCGCTCGCGGCCGCAGATCATCGCTTCGCTAGGACAGCCGCTGCTGTACCTGCTCGTGCTCGGCTTCGGTCTGAGCCGGGTCACGCAGATCTCCGGGGCCGCGAACTACATGCAGTTCGTCGCGCCCGGCGTGATCTGCATGGGCATCTTGTTCACGTCGATCTTCTCCGGC
>Ga0068864_100004777_pt1 | contig 11104 bp, 28 predicted proteins | sample KBSSwiS72_FD_66586 | JGI IMG/M metagenome (GOLD analysis project Ga0068864, IMG submission 66586) | Switchgrass rhizosphere microbial communities from Kellogg Biological Station, Michigan, USA - KBS Switchgrass S7-2 | ecosystem: Host-associated > Plants > Roots > Rhizosphere > Soil ...
TTCTTTAAAAAGAAATTAAGAATCATCTTAGGATCTTTCAGTACAATATTGTAGAATGTACCTCCTAGATCAAGTACGAACTTATGATTACCAACTGCATCTAAGATATATTCTCTGTTACCATTATTTTGGTAGAATTTAGCTGTCCGATACGGACCCCTTCCGAATGTGTGTAATGCATAATAGAATGCTACTTGAAGAATTGCATATTCAAAGTACCAATGTTGGATCTTACCTTCGACTTGATGTGTACTCTTGTGTTCAATAAAATAGAGAGTCTTGTTAAACTCTCTAATCTCATCGATGGCATAGTAAATGAATATTTGGTGATATTCATTCTGATATGCTCTAGACATCTCAATAAAGGGTGATCTACTCATTTTAATTGCCCATCTATTGCCTTCTGCCTGCTGTGTAGTTGGCTCAGGGACAAAGTCCACATCAAAAGGCTTATGAACCTCTGTTGGAGATCCTTTTTGCAATTTCTTCTGCCATAGTCTATATTCATAGTTGAGTTGTGCACAACTACGTTTCATTACTAATGCAGCTGAATAGTTCATTTACTTGTTGCAAGAGCAACTAGTTTGTTAATTTGATTGAACAATGTACCGCCTGTTACACCAAATTCGCTTTTAATCATATTCTTGATTTCTTCACCAATTAGTACAGCATCTGTATCTGATGCGCCTGATCCCTTTAATCGCGCTGCAATAGCACGTAGTCGATTACAGTGTTCAATACCTAATTGAAAAGAATGATTCGATTTTTCAAAGTTATATACCATTTCTAACAGATATCGCGAATCTGTCATAATTACCTCATCAATTAAAGTTTATTTCGATTCCTTCCTAGCATCCAGAGCGGAGCGAGCAGCGGCCAGCGCTTCAGCGTCGGTACGGCCTTCACCCTTGATTGCGCGGTCGTCCTTTGTGAACAGCCAGAACGTGTGCGGCTCGCCGTTCTGCCGGTAGTCGTTATGCACAGCCACTGTCCAGCCGAGCGCGCGGAAGGTATCGGCTGTCAGCGCCTCTAGCACCCCGGGATCACGCTCTGTTTTTTCATTGGATGCGAGAGCGGCGGAGACGATGCGGTTGAGCGAATTCCAGTTCATCGAAATGATCTGATGCCCGAGATGGTAACTGTCATCCGTATCGACGTATTCAGCCTTGCGATGCCCAATCGTTGCTTCCGCGACCAGCGCCTTTAGCTCCTGCCACGGGATCACACCGTAAGCAGGCATCGGCCCGACTCGCTCTGTCTGTTCATCCGCTTCGGCTTGCAGTGGTGTCATAACTGTCCTTTCAATTAAAGGTTAGTTTAAAGAGTTCATTGAGCTTCATAGCTGTAAGGTTGTCGCCTACTCTCAAGACTCCTGGTTGTATCTCTACTAATACTTTATCATCTTCATCTAGTATCTGAATAGCAATCTTTGCATAGGTAGTATCAAGGATATCAACAAGAGATACAACAATTTTCTTGCCAACTAGCTTTTCACCCTTCAGTATCTTACTTCTGAAAAGATCAGTAAAGATTCTAATCATGGTATAAACACTCTAGCGCCAACACGTACGCTTACTTCATTGAATTTCTCTTTGGTAATCTGACCAAGATCCATTCGAAACTGATATGCCAAGAGATCAAGATAGACTTGAGCATCAGCAAGTTCTTTGCCACCAAGAGTAGCAAATTCAGTAAAGCTCATATCACCTCGGCGAAACTTCTTTCGAATATTTGCGTATTCACCGAGTTCACCGATAAGAGCTTCAAACCATTCAGCAGGAGTCCAATCAGAACCATCTGTTTTGCTATGTACAATATCTCCATTAGCGTTACGATATAAAGGCAAACGTTGAATGTTTGCCTCCCGTAGTTGATCAAATGTTAGTGTACTCATATTAATGTAGTGGTGTTAGTATTTGACGTTGAGATTCTTCAGCCCAAACAGGATGCCTATTAGCAATACGGTGAACATGATCTTCATCATATTCTAGCATTAGTTTTTGGGCAAGCATTGTGTCACAATCAGGAACAAGCTCTGCAGGATGCACACAAAGACGATGGTCTAGTTTGCCAGCGCGATTAACAACATCGATATTAGCAACACGACCCTTACGAATTCGGTAACGGAACTTTTCTGCTTCTACAGTGAAACTCTTATGTTGCTTATATTCTAATTGTTGTTTCAACGAGAGATTTTCAATAAGCAATTTCTCTGCACGTTCTTCGGCTGCTGCTTTAGCTTTATCAGCCAGCTCTTTCTCAAGTTTCCATCTAGCTTCTCGTGCATCTCGTTCTTGAATTTCAGCAGCTGTCATTACACGAGGCTGTTGAGGCACATAGATATTATTGCTAGAAGTACCTGTAGTAGATACCCAACCAGTCCAGATATTATCTGTAGTTGCAGCAGTACCTGTACTAGTCCACACTACCCAAACTGAATTAGTAATACCTGTCGTAATAGAATTAGAAGCTAACGCCCAACAGTCCCATGTACCACCGCTTGTACATGTTTCACCCATATTAACCTCCCATAACAGGGGGCACAGCAATCATCTTTTCGGCATCAGGATCGAATTTGTGCATTGCGACACCCTTTTCGCCGTTCTTTCCTACTTGATAAATCAGATAGCCTTTCTTCTTAAGGCTATCGAAAGTGTTCTTTGCAGCTTCTACTTCATCTTTATTACGAGAATCCCAAATGGTTTTGGAATCACCGGTGCTATCCATCACAGCAATCTCGCGATTCTTGATGATCAATTCACGATCCATAACTGCGGTCATTTTGTACCTTTCATTGCTTCGTTGTAATATCTACGCACAAGAGATTCATAATTTTCGACTTGTGCATTAGCTGTTAGTTTAACACCAACCTCTGGCCTTGTAGTACAGCGTAATGTACCTTCAATTCCTTCTGTAAGAAAGTCACTAAGTTGAATTAAGAGGACATCAATATCTCTAGCAAGAATATGCCATACTTGATCATTCACAAAGAAGAACTTAATACCTTCTTCTTTAGATTCATTAGATTGAACACCAGGCCTATGTATCTTGAGCAGCCCCGTACGACAGTTGACAACAAGCATACCACCTGTTGTCATTACATCATGAATCATTGTACTGCGAAAGAAATATTTAGCTGGAGTAACAACATAATGATCTTCATCATTGATCTTAATAATTCGCATTTGGATTCCTTTTAATGATTTCACGTAATGCAGAAATTTCAACAGGAGTTAATTTGCTATGCTCTTCACAAACAGCATATAAGAATCTCGGTTCTAGACCTATTCTATAGTCCTTTTTACATATGCAACATTTACCTGATACAGGCATAAAACCTGATGCCTGTCTCCAGTCGTCGGCTTCCATAATTAACCTCTACTTTCTATAGAGATAATTTGTGCAATAGTGCGTTCTTGATACTTCTCTTTAAGCCTGTTCCTTTGTCTTATTGCAGCTAATTCTGGTGCTTGTAATTGCTTAATCTTTTCAAAGAGTTTTTCAACAGTTTCTGGTTCTACTATAAGATCTATTGATTTATCACGAGGCCTGAAGAAACCTGTTTCAGCTAGACATTCATTAATTCTATCATAGCTAATTTCTTCTACTTTAGTAGTTAGTGTTATAGGCTTCATATTATAGACATCGACATATAAACTTCTATTAGTAGTCATATGTGTTATTCTTATAATCGGCATTTCTGCTTTATCAGAACGACTCATCTTTGAATATCGTAGAGCTGCTCCATTTATCTCTTCAGAGTATCCATATCCATAGCCAGATAGACCACTTTCAGGATTATTTAAAATAAATTCATAATATTTAGGTTCATCATATCTGCATACTACTTCCCACCCTGAGCACATTAGATTGGCACTAGAAGCCCTAAAACCATTCCAATCGAACATCAGGGCAGGACTTAGCATCACTGTATCAGAGAGTACCATCCTCGATCTGCTGCTCAATATCTGCCAACTTGAGCTTAGCAGCCTTCAATACTACTTCAGCTTGATCCACAATACGCATTTGTGCAATAAGGGCTTTCTTTGCACAATTGGCACGTTCTTCCATAAATTCTTTACGTGCTGCTTCTTTGATACTTTTGACTGAATTCACTTCATTAAGCATTTGTATCTTTCAGATTTAATTAAACGATGCCTTGATGGTGCGCGGAGAGGGGATCGAACCCTCACACCTTTCGGCGTCAGATTTTAAGTCTGGTGCGTCTACCTATTTCGCCACCCGCGCTATTTCCTACTTCAGTCTAACATGCTCGATGTTTGAAGCAACTAGTTTACTTACAGTAGCCTGGAGCTTCTTCATCTGTTCTTCAAGCTCTTGAACTCTAGCTAGCAGACCCAAATGATTTCCAACTTGATCCATTGCAACTTGTTTATTACTAGGAATGTCTTGTGCAATACGATTAGTTGCAATATGTGTTGAATTAACATTAAAGCCAAGAACTTCAGTTGCTCGCTTAGCAAAATCTACATCTGTCTTACCTGACATAGCGTAATCAGATTCGATGAACTTAGCAAGTTTGATAGATTCTTTCAAAGAGAGGACATGTCGAACAATTTTAGGTTTAGTAGTTGTCATGGTGTATAATTACCAAGTTATGATAAGAATGGTGCCCACTGTCAGGATCGAACTGACGACCTTCTGCTTACAAGGCAGATGCTACTACCACTGAGCTAAGAGGGCTGTATATTAATAACTGTCGGAAGCACCACCGCCACCAAAGTCACCACCTCCACCACTTTTAAAATCATCTGTAGGAGGAGATTGAAACACATCAGCAGGATTACAATCAGCTATATTAAAGAAAGCATTTTGAGGTGCTGGCCCTGGTGTAGGATCTAAAACAGCGCAATGGGGACATACAATTCTTTGATTTTTGCTGTGGACATTGGCATGAAATACATGCCCTTTCGGACATTTAATGCGCTTGTAGCTCATAACTTATTCCATTCCTTAGGATTAATCATTTTGGATTCACCCCATGTGCAAGGGCCACACATTTGTGTTTTAGCCACTATTTTATCATTAAAATCAATTGCAAGTACAGTAGGCTTTTGGCCACATACGATACATTTATGACTATAATCAGGAGCGAATTCTTTTACTTCCTCAGAACGTTGAGTTTCCATGATATGTTTTCACACTACCTTTAGAAGGTGGTCCTGATTGGATATTTACAGGTGTCTGGTAAGTGTCACGTTTCTTTCCTTGCACATGATATCTACCAGGACCTTTCTTTGTGAAGGAACCATTTCTGTCAGAAGTCTTCCAACCACGAATAAATTTACTACGTGCCATCATTTCCTCCGAAAATAGTATTCAGGATAAAGAACAAAGGGTGAAGCAATTATCTCTGGTATATTAGCTAAATTATAAACAAGTTTATAGCAGACACCTCCATTGAAAACATTCTTGTATTTAATAATTGCATACACAATAGGATCATCTTTATATTGGCCATTGTTTGCTGCAATCTCATCGGCCAATGCCTTATTTTCAATAGTACTCATATGGAGGTTCCTTTAGAATTAAGCTCCAAGTTGATTCAATTCGTACATACCACGAATCCACCAATTACCCATCCTTGGTGGATTAACACGATACATAGGAAGCCAATTAGCCTCCCGTGTATAATTCGTGAAACAACGATCTGCTGTTTCTTTCATTTGTGACATACGAAGATCAAGTCTATCAGTGTTCTTACCAATTGAGATCTTAGACTTACGTGCGAACGCAAGAAAACCCGCCATATCCAATGCATGTGCCATATGACCTTCATCAGGTCCAGCATCACCAACTAATGTCTCAGTAAGATAAGAAGGGAAGATCAGTCCTGTGAATTCTGTATGTGCTTCACTGCCTTCATAGAAACCACGATTTACATCAAGATAATCAAAATAGTCTGAAGCTTGATTATAAATTTGTGTTGCAGTTGCAGGAGACAATTCAACCAAACGTCGACATGCTTGGAAATACAGTGCAGACATCCAAGGAGAAGAGCAAGGATCTAATGGCTGTGTACCACCAGGACCACCACCTTCATGCTTTGTATAGCTAACACGAGGACCACCTTTATCACCAGTAGCAATACAAACAGCTTCCCATTGATCTAACAAGGCCTTTGCGCGAGTAAGAGCAGTAGTATCCTTAGTCATGTCATAATAACTAACAGCTGCCTCTAATGAGAATGCCATTTCACGTTCAGTCCACATAACTGCTTGATTACTTAATGTGGAACAAACACTAGGCCAATCATTCAACCATGCTTGATGGATACGTTGCGCAATTGGAGTAACAAAGGCAGATGTCAATGTTCCAGCGGCAGCAGCAAGTACAAGAGGCGTGATATAACTATATTTAGTGTCACCTGCATTCTTTGGTGTAAAGATACCTGCTGAATCAATATGTGAAGAATACCATACAACATCACTCTCAAACTGAGTACGCCATTGACCATCATTAGTCATCTGATAAAGACGCATTCCGCATGTTGAGCGATCAAATAACCAGGGTTCATAGCTTGTCTCAGAACGTTCCCAATAACCGAAGTCAGTACCAAAGGGATTAGCACCAGTTGAATCACCTACTCCAAGAACACAAAGATGTCCGCCATAATTCCAATTACGCTTCCATGTTTGAGCAAAGTTTAAGAGACGTTTCATTAGAGCAGCTGTGAGCTCTTGAGGTGTAGGTCCTGGTACAGGTGTTGGTGCTGGGGCCGGTGATGGAGTAGGACTAGGTGCAGGTGCTGGAGGAGGTGGCGGAGGTGGTACAGGCGCTGGAGCAGGTGCAGGTGCTGGTGGAGGAGGCGCAGGCACAGGGGTAGGCGAAGGAGCGGGTGCAGGGGCAGCATTAGTTGCAGTAATGATAACTACTTCATCAGCTACAATAATCCTGTAAGTTCCAACGGCTTGTGATGCCTTATTATAAGCATCTTCTTTCTTCGTATACTGTCCTAATTCGACACCAGCTGAATTTAGAACACGATGCTTACTCTGAGGCACAATTGTTATTGACATATTATTCCTTTATCTTTTAACTTTATCAGAACCGGCGCATGGAATACCTTTTTCAAAGTAATTCTTCCATTGCCCTGTGTAATACATTACTTCACCGCAAAGAGTACATTTGTAACGACCTATATCAATATCTTCGCAAGCGCTGACACGATAAGCTAGCTGATCTTCTAATTCACCTGTCCAATCATTTTCAACAGGAGGTGGATAAAACCATTTACTATGATCGCATGTCATAGGAGTCCTTTAAAAAGAAGTGCCTAACTACTATACTGTCATTTCTATACGCCACTTCAAACATATAGAACACTTAGGCAATATAATAGCCCATCAAAAGATGGTAGGCCGTCCAGGGTTTGAACCTGGGACCAACGGATTATGAGTCCGCTGCTCTGACCAACTGAGCTAACGGCCCTTATACTTCGATTATCCGATTTACAGTAGTAGTATCTGCAAAATACAATGCAAAGAATAGACATAGCATTTTGCGATCTCTTTCTTTGTAAATTGGTAAATTAGCTTGCTCACTATCTATTATTGCAAATTCTGCAATATTTGTTACAAGATCAGACCACCAACTGCCATTGCCATTAAGACCCTCATTCCACAAGAATTTTTGTGCCTTCATTAGTAGACCTTATTAGGTATAAACTCTTGCCAATTATCTGGATTATTGTTATGATTCCCGCTATCCTGTCGATCGTCAGGTCTGTGTGGTCTTACCGGCGTATGTAATCGAGGCTTCTCGTCTTTCTTCTTGGGCTTTTGCTTTTTCATCTTTAGGTTCCCTTCTATAGATACCTTTCCAATGTTTAAAACCGTATCTCAAGTACCAAGCTTCAAGTGCCTCATAACTGAGAGGGCCACTGGAATTAATCTCCAAATACAACCTGGTCCGAGATTTATCGGCTTCATCAATTATTTGTTGTAATATTGCAGAGCCATGCCGCTGGCCTCTAAATTCTTCTGGCACATTGATTCGTGTGATAATCATTCCTCTACCATAGTAATCACACAAATCAGCTATACTAATCTTTGAGAAATTGTGATGAATGACGAAGCAGCTTTTCATGTTTAACAGTTGCTGTGTTAGGTGTATGTTGATCTATAGGAGTAGCATTTATAATGCTTTGTAATTTACGACAGAAATCAACATTAGGATCTTCTCCATAAACATTAATCATTCGACTTAGTATCCACTCAAGAAATTGTTTATCGTACATCATAGAGTAATAAAGAATTTAGCAGCAACAAGTTTCTTGGCATCCTCCGTTGACTGCATGTTAATCCATTCAGATGCCTCAGACCATGGTACAGGATGTACTCCTGAGCTGCCACATCCACAAGAGCTGCTGAAATATAAATCTTCATTGATTACATGATAGCCAACATATTGACCACAAATACTGCAATCATGATGTGGAATCCATGTCTTACCTGACTTCAATACAGCTTCTTTTACTTGGCTTGGGAGAATCATACTTTACCCTCATTCCAGAGTTTAACAAGTGGAATACAACCTTCAATATCTATTCGTCCAAAATCGACAGGAATACCTTCCATTAATGCTGAGAGAGCTTGGAGAGGCTTAAGTGATTTTTCTAGAAGACGCACTTCTTCAGGTTTACCAGCTTTACTCGCTGCAATACCTACCGCAGCAACAGCTGTTCTGAACATGATATCATCATTCAGTGGTTGATTAACAATCCAAAAGATATCACGTTGATGTGTATGCACACGTTTAAAAGCATACAATAGACGTTCTTCAAGAGTTTTATCAGCAGGTATTTCTCCAAGAGCAGTAGCACAAAGAACAAGAATATTAGGATGTAGCATTTTCAGAATTCCTTGTTAAAATATCAGAGTTACGTTCAATACGTTTCGTAGTTATACTAGTATTGGTATTTTCAACAGTGAGACCAGCTTCAACTAATAGAGCTGCTACTAGTTTACCAACGTATGTAAGGCCACCAAAACCATTAGGTCTGCCATCAGCATCATGATTCCAGTATACCAGACCTTTACGTTCTAGACTATTTAAGCCGTCTACGCCGATCACCCATTGTCTTTCAATTTTATTACAGTCCAGAAGTCTTAAAAGAGAATTAGATTGACGCTTAGATAATAACAATCCAAAACCAATTTGAGTTGTCGAATTTGCAAATTTTTCGTTCATTTATCCAGCCCATTCATTCATTTCAGGATAGAATCTATAGCCTAATTCTTCTAGCTTCTCAATAGCAGCTTTATACATATTGATATTCTCCATTTTAATGGTATGATCAACACGTAATTCTTCGAGTTCTTTCATTAGATTTATGAAGCTAGGATTCAATGGACCCATTGCGACAGCATTAGGCTTCCAGCCATCTTCACGAAGACCGATATCCATTTTGAGAGAACAACATTTACCTGCAGATACTAGAACTGCAGCCCACTTTGCAAGGCCATCTTCACTGACAAGATAAATGCCATCTACTGTGAGCATCTTCTTTATAGAATCATTCATTTGAATATTGCCATAATTAATGTTACAAGACCTATAATTGCTAATACAATAATTATAGGCATTATCCAGGATATAAACTCCCAGAAATCATCTCCAAACATTACTCTTCAACCTCTTCAATAGGATCTTCATCACCATTGGATTGCAGAAGAATGCCTTGCTCAGTATCAATCACGAAATTTTCGTCATTTTGAGCAAAATCAGCTGCTACAGCAGGATCATTAGTGCCTTTAACTGATCCATCCATTACATCAACAAGATAATATCCGAACTTCATCTCAGACTCCTGTATTCATTTCAGTTGATTGATTGTATGCATCGCGCTGTTGCATAAGTACATCTGCAAAAGCATATGCAAGACGACTATCCATTTCTATCATCGAACATTCAGGTCTACACCAGATCTGTACAGCCAATGTAATAGCCCATTCTTCTGGTTGAATCTTTGTTTCAAACATGATTACTTTCTAATTGCGATAATTATTGCAGCACCGAAACAAAATACAAATGCAATCCAACTTAATGGATTATATGGATTTTTAATTATAAAAGGAATATTAGCTATAGCAGCTAGAAGGCAGATAAGTGAATAGATCATAAGGTCTTTCAAAAGTTAAGAGCCGGCCTTTTGATTAAGTAGTGGCCGTACAATTTCTTCTACTATCCATTCATACAGTGAACAGACAAGCTGCTTGGTTGATAACGTTCTCTTAACGAACACCAAGAAACTTAGAGAACGTACCGTTAGCCACGGTAAACGACACTCTTCCCAGCCTTTCTAGCAGACTCTTATATCAAGGATATTCTTTCGAAGTCCTACGAATTTCGAGTAATAGCAGGGACTAATCCGAGCAGGACACTTGTTCAATCTTCGAGATTACACTCTCGAATTTCTTTTTCTGTAGGATAGATTATCTTTCCATCCTTAATATGCAAACATAGCATATCGTCTATATCTGTAATTCGAATCTCAGGGCACTTATCATACCAGTTATTCACATATTTCATTAGATCATGCGCTGTCTTAAGAGGAAAAGATCTCCCACTGTGGAAGCCATCCTTATTGTATTTGTAACCATAGTAGACAGTGTCTAATGGTGCATCAACAATTTTCGACATATCGAATAACATTATACAATCCTTGTAATAAGTACATCAATGGGATTACCGTCCCTTGACAATGCTATTGTTGAGTGTCCTTCTAAGTCGAAGGCTATTTTTAGTGTTGATCTTGCCTCATCTAATGAAACATTGAGCTCACTAAGCTTAGATAATGCTTCTTTATATGAGTAAACTATAACATGTGCAATGCTAAAGTATCTCATACGAATTCCCAAAAAAGCCCGCTATAAAGTCGCCACATGGGCACACTCTAGCGGGCTCAAAAACATCTAACCTGGTAGTGAAAGATTAAGCTACCAGGCTCAGTGGATGTTTTTGAATACAGTTTAAAACTGGCATCCTGAGAAGCTACACCAGTTCTTCCAGGCAATGGGTTTTAAGCTGCAGGTGTATTCTGAACGATAGCATTTGCCAAATCTTGTGTCTTGGCACTGAT
>Ga0068864_100004778_pt1 | contig 11103 bp, 6 predicted proteins | sample KBSSwiS72_FD_66586 | JGI IMG/M metagenome (GOLD analysis project Ga0068864, IMG submission 66586) | Switchgrass rhizosphere microbial communities from Kellogg Biological Station, Michigan, USA - KBS Switchgrass S7-2 | ecosystem: Host-associated > Plants > Roots > Rhizosphere > Soil ...
AGCCGCATCATCATCAGCGAATTCACGTTCAGACAAGTTGCCCACCAGTTCGTCTGCCGCGAGGTAGACAAGATCCGCGTAAAAGGCAAGAACCAGCCGGTCACTATTTATGAATTGATGGCTCCGATCGAAGACCATGCACGATTCTCTGATCTACTCTCTCGCTTCGAAGACGCGCTGGCAGCCTACAGAACGCAAGACTGGCGCCATGCTGCCGGCAAGTTCGGCGAACTCTTGGCTGCTTACCCTGACGATGGACCAACGCAAATCCTGCTCCAGCGCGCTATGGAATTCATGGAAGAATCTCCCGAACCAGACTGGGACGGCGTCTACGTCATGAAATCCAAATAGCAACTGGTATGTCGCTCATGCCGGAGTCTAGGGAGCTCAATGTTTCGGTGTTCTGATTTCTTAGCATCATCACCCTAAGCAAAGTACCTTCTTCTCGCCTGCGACACTCCCGGCCCATTTGATCGGTGTTCTCCGTGCTTACCCGTGTCCTCTGTGGTGAAAAAGCTTTTATCAGCACACCGAAAGAATCTCGATCTCCCGCGTCGACCGTCTCTTGCATCGAACCGCCCTGGTCAAGCATCTCCAATAAGAGACGAGTGTCACAACATGCCAATCACCATGCCCGCTATCTTCTTCGGACACGGCAATCCGATGAACGCCATTTCCCACAATTCCTACACTGAGCGGTGGAATACGATCGGCCAGCACGTGCCGAAGCCTAAAGCGATCCTCTGCATCTCAGCCCATTGGTATGTTCCTGGTGCGGCGGTCACAATCTCCACCGCGCCGCGAACCATCCACGACTTCGGCGGATTTCCTCGCCAACTCTTTGAAGTGCAGTACCCGGCTCCGGGCGATCCTGACCTTGCACGACGGGTCCAGAGACTCCTTGCCCCACTCGACGTCCATCTCGACGACACTTGGGGATTCGATCACGGCACGTGGTCTGTCCTATGCCACGTTTACCCGAAAGCGGACATCCCCATTGTGCAATTGAGTATTGATGAAACAAAGCCGCCAGAATTTCATTACGAAATCGGTAAGCGGATAGCCCCGCTTCGAGACGAAGGCGTACTCATAGTTGGCAGCGGGAATCTTGTTCACAACCTGCACACTTACGCCTGGGGACGTCACACAGTGGATCCATACGACTGGGCAGTCGAATTTGAAACCCGCGCTCGCGAACTTCTACAGGCGGGTGACCATGATCCGTTGGTCGATTATGAAAATTTAGGACGAGATGCACTCCTCTCGATCCCGACGCCCGATCACTACTTGCCGCTGTTGTACGTGATCGGTGCAAGAACCTCGCAGGACAAAGTTACGTTCCCAGTGGAAGGAGTGGATGGCGGCTCAATTTCGATGCTGACAGTTCAAATCGGGTGAGAACTCAACCAGCCCTTTGTAGAAGCCTCTGTTAGAGTCCTTTGCGAATCTTAGCGACCTTTGCGGTTCGAGATGGTTCGTTGACCGCTACTTCATCATTGCGCGAATCGCCCTCCAATTTAAATAAGCCGCTACCGCGATAACCAGGGGCCACCCGATTTTGCCCGGCAGATGATGCGTCACCAGAATCCCCAGTAGCAGCAGCATCAGGAAAACCAATCCGTAGATTTGCATTCTCCCCATAGATTTCCTTTAACTCACTTCCTCGGTTCTGAGAAATTGGCTTTCTCTCAAATCCAGTTCGTGCTCCATCAGCCGCAACACTTCGTCGTTGATGCGACCCTGGTTACGCAGTCGCAACGCGGCTTCACGCTCAGCCCTCAGCAGTTGCAAGGTAAGCTCTTGTGCGCGATCGTACTGCTCTGCTGAAAGGTTATCCTCCTCGCTCCCGGCGCCTTCCAGAACGCTGAGCCGATGTCGATAGTGCTGCTCAATATCATCGTAAATAGGCGTCCACTCCGGTCGATCTTTTGACCGCTCTTCGGCAAGGCGTTCCAGCGCAGCCCTCGCTGCAATTCGCCGTGCCTCTTTCTCTTCGCAATTTGGTCCAGTTGGACCTGCCAGCCCAAGCATGCGGATAACCCAAGGCAGCGTCAATCCCTGGAGCACGAGTGTCACCAAAATGACGCAGAATGTCAGAAAAACAATCAGATTTTTTTGAGCAAATGGCCTTCCATCGGCCAACACATCGGGTAACGACAGTGCCGCGGCCAGCGCGATGACTCCGCGCATCCCGGTCCATCCCACGACGAAAGTCGCCCGCGCTGTCGGCGTCTTCTCATTCTGGTGAAGCAGATGAATGCGAATGAAATACGCAAGCTTCGCGCCCGGATACGTCCACAGCACCCTCAACAGAATCACGATTGCGCTGAACAAAGCTCCATAAAGGAGCAACTCTTTTCGCCCGTATCCCGCGATCCCCGCCATCACATATGGAAGTTGCAGCCCGATCAAAACGAATACCACGCCATTCAGCACGAACACCAAAGCATCCCAAACCGCCCATGCCTGCAATCGAACCTGTGGCGAAAAGAACTTCGCGCTCTTGCGGCTCAAATAAAGCCCGCATGCAACCACTGCCAGGACGCCCGACGCCTTCACCGACTCAGCGGCCAAATAAGCGCCATAGGGAACCAGAATGCTCACCGCAATTTCAATCGGCCCATCATCGATCTGATACTCAAACCACTCAACGATCTTGCCAATCAGCAATCCAATCGCGATTCCCGCCACCACCAGGTAGCCGAGGCGCACCACGGCTTCGCCGACCGTGGGTGTCTCCCCACGCACCAGCATCGCGAGACCGAACTCGAGCGCCACAAGTCCACTTGCGTCATTCACGAGGCTCTCGCCCTCGAGCACGTCCACGATTCGTTGGGGGAGTCCCAGCCGCTTGAAGATGGCGGTCGCAGCAATTGCGTCCGTCGTTGACACGACGGCGCCAAGCACAAACCCCATCCGCCAATCGAACCCGCCGAAAACCCACTGTGCAACTTCGGCCACGCCGAACACCGTGAACGCAACCAACCCGAACGCCAGCATGCAAATGCTGACGAGGTTGTAACGAAACTCTCGCCAGGATGTGACCCACGCCGCCGAATACAACAAAGGCGGCAAAACAACCAGGAACACGACTTGCGGATCAAGCTGAATTTGCGGAATTCCTGGCACGAACCCAAGCAACAGTCCCCCCACTACGAGCACGATGGGATAGGGCGTTCGTAATTTCCGCGCCAGAGCGGCGAACGCGATTACGAACACCAGAAGCAAAAGAAACACTAACTCGAGCGCCTGGATCCCGCCCCCGTGCATAAATCCCCCGACTGATGAAAACGATATGGAGAACGGACGTTTTTGCCCGTCGTGCTGCGGATGTTAGGAAAGTACTCTATTTACCAATCAATAATCAAAATCGCTGATGCCTACTGTGTCGGATTTCTCGGAAACTTCAAATACGGCAGCCGAACGCCATCGATTACAACCTGGTCCGCCCGAATCGCTTCCGGTGCCTCAAACCCTGTTGCGCCTGCCGCAGTCACAAAGTCATCCTGATCGACGCCGTCCCCGCTGACACCCAGTCCGCCCACCAGCCCACCATTCTTGTAAAGCGGCAGGCTCCCCGGAAAAAACACAATTCCACTTTGATTCACGTTTGCCGCCTGCGATCCCTGGGTGCACGGATTCGCCACGTCGCCCGTGAATAAATTGAAAAACGGCCCTGCGCCAGCTCCGTCAATTCCCGGCGGATACATCGGCTCCGCGCCAAATCCAATCGTCCGATTCGTCACCGCAGTCGTAGCGGGTACTCCCGCCAGGTCCGCCGACCCCGCACCGCTGAACCAGATCACATTCCGCGCTTTTGTGACTGCCACATCTGCGCTGAACACCGTCCCATCCGGCATTCGATAAAGCCCCAGCACCGTTCCATCCAGATCGCTGACCGCAAACGTCATTCGTGTTCGCGATCCCTGCGGCAAACGAATCACTGCGCGTGTCATCTGCGCCGTTGCAAGTGCCTGGCTGATGATGGTTGCTACATCATCCTGCGTTAGTCCACCCGCCCCCGCGACCGGCCCAACCAGATATCCTTCAGGCGGAAGCCCTCCAGCAACCGGCCCAATCACATAAGCCCCTGCCGTGGACCCCGCCGTCGCTCCACTCGGCAACGTTCGCTGTTCAACAAACGGCAACGCAATTCCCCCCACGATCACGACACCCGGCGGAGGCAACGACGTCGGCAGAAATCCAGCGGCCGCCCCTGAGAACGCCGCAAATTCCGATACCGAATTCGAAGTGCTCACTACCCCCACACCCCCAACCGCGGCGCCTTCTTTGAATAGCGGCACTCCACCCGGATTCACCGCGGTCGCATCACTATCGCTCAAGTTCGCTTTTCCCGTGATGATTCCCAACCCCGGTGACGTTCCGTCGCTCAGCGTGGCCCTTGCCAGGCTCTGGCCCGGCAAATACGTGCTGCTCAAAAAGCATCCCCGATTCGTGTTTTCGATCCCATACAAATCCGCCACTGGAGCGTTCGCTACACCAGGAGGAAAATGCACCCCGCTGATAAACCTCACCGTCCGCGAAGAAAGCGGAGCCTGGTTGTTGCTAAAAAATCCTGCCGTACGCGCCAGCGCAATCGCCAACTCTCGCGCATTCACGTTCGCACCAAAATTTCCGAGCCCTAGGGTCGGAGCCCCCGGAGTTTCGAACACGGCCAGAATCTTCCCGCCACGATCCACAACCGCGATTACCATCCCCGCATCAACAGACGCCGCCGCGGCCGTGACGACCGCGTCGACATCTCCCGCGCTCAACGAATTCACCGAGGGAGGTGGCGGAGGGGCTGGAGCAGTCGAACCTCCGCCGCAAGAACCGAGCGCGATCGCTGCAACGAGAACGGCCCAAAGCAGAATCGCCGAAAAAAATGAATCGCGGTCACGTGCTTTCCTGCATCGAACGTCGTGACTCTTCCTCCGTGCCACCCCGTGCCCTCCGTGGTTGTCTTCTTCCAAGAAATTGTGTGCGAGCTCGCGCTCGGCCAGCTTATGTCGAGCCACGGCGCCTGGGAAGTTCCGACCCAGTGACCCGCAACCAGTTGTCGTTCCAGTGTCCTCGCGAGCCTATCTTCTTGTTCCGCTACTCGACGCTGTGATACCAAACCTTCATCGTCGAAAGGTGTGCACCGTCGCCGTTAAGAGGTGAGGTCTGTCTGTAGCCCGGAAGCCGAGCGTGCTCCAAACTTTCGTAGTGTCTTTGCTCGCGCTCGTTCTCTTCCACGCGAGGCCTCCGCTTAATTTCGCGGCACAGCAAACGCCGCGCCGCATTCCCGAACGCACTCTGCCGAACACCGCCACGCTCAATGGACGCATCCGCGACCAGTTCGACCGCGACGTCCAAGCTGCGAAAGTCACGGTCACGCATCTCGCAACCGGACGCATCTTCACAACCCATTCCGGCTCCGAAGGCATCTTCCGTTTGCGCGATCTGCCACCGGGCTCCGTGCAACTCTCGATCGAAAAAGACGGCTACTCTTCGCTCACAAACGCAAACATCAAACTCACCGCCGGCGAGCCGACCATCCTGGACCTCAAACTCGCCGCACTCAGCGAACCAGGCGAAAACGCAAGCCCCGCGGGCGTTCCCGGTCCACAGCGTGCGCCCTCGCTCCCGCCAACGACCAGCGTGCCCTATCCCGCACTTCGTCCCCCCGGCAGCGAAACCACTCCTGCTGAATCACAGCCCGAGCAACTTCCTGCCCACGACGACAACTTTCACACGCAACCCGACCGCTGGGATCTCGCTATGCCCGAGTGGCGTCGGTACCCAGCGCAACCCGATGTCCCTTACGTCGAGAAACATTGGTACGACCCGTTCAATCGCAATAAGCTCAAAGGCGACTTCCCGATCTTCGGACAGCAATGGTTCTTCAACTTCACCGGCACGAGCCTCACCACGACCGACATCCGCCGCGTCAATCTTCCTAGCGGCGTCGACACCGCAAATCCCGACAGCCCGCAATTCTTCGGACGCGGCGAGCAAGCCTTCCTCTCTCAAAACATCCGGCTCTCCTTCGATCTCTTTCACGGCGACACAACTTTTCGTCCGGTCGACTTTCGCCTCCGCATCACGCCCGAGATTAATCTCAACTTCCTTCAGACCCGCGAGCGCGGACTCGTCAATATCGATCCTCGTGAAGGCACAAATCGATTCGATACGCACATTGGCCTTCAAGAAGCGTTCGTTGAAGCCAAGCTGAAAGATCTCAGCGTGAACTATGACTTCGTGTCCGTGCGCGCTGGAATTCAGCAGTTCTCGAGCGACTTTCGCGGATTTCTCTTCTCCGAAGAACAACCCGGCATTCGTCTGTTCGGCAATCTCAAATCGAACCGCATTGCGTGGAACGCGGCCTGGTTCTACCTGCTCGAGAAAAATACCAATAGTGGATTGAATACCTTCGACCCGCGCCATCAGCAGGTTTATGTCGCCAACGTTTACGTTCAGGATTTCCTCGCGAAGGGATACACCACTGAGTTCAGCTTTCATTACAACCGTGACGATCCCGGCGTGCATTTCGACGACAACGGATTCCTCGTCCGCCCAGCACCCATCGGTCTGGTCGTCAACTGCGATGAACCAGCATGCCCGCTCGGCGGCATCAAGACTCACGGCATTCGAGCCTATTACCTCGGATGGACCAGCAACGGCCACGTCGGCCGCTTCAACCTGAGCCATGCCTTCTATCAGGCTCTCGGCCACGACACGCTAAACCCTATCGCCGGTCGGCGCGTCGACATCAACGCGCGCATGGCCGCCGTCGAACTGTCGATGGATAAAAACTGGATTCGCTACCGTGCCAGCTTCATGTATGCCAGCGGCGATCCCAGCAATCGCTCTGACGCGCTCGGACTCGGCGGCCGCGATTCAACCGCGCGCGGCTTCGACACGATCGTGGACAACACGCATTTCGCCGGCTCCGAGTTCAGTTTCTGGAATCGCGAAGGGCTTCGCTTAACCGGCACCGGCCTCGGACTCGTCGGTCCAGCCAGCCTTCTCCCCAGCCTTCGCTCCAACAAAGAGGAAGGCCAGGCAAATTTTGTAAACCCTGGTTTGTGGCTGTTCAACGCAGGGGCGGACTTCGATGTCACACCAAAATGGCGCGCCTTCCTTAACGCAAACTATTTACGTTTTGACCGCACGGAGCCGCTCGAAATTGTTCTTTTCCAGCGTCCTATCCGTCACAGCATCGGCACGGACCTGGGCATAGGGTTCGAATACCGCCCGCCCCTAAGCGAAAACATCGTCATCCGCGGAGGCATCGCAACCCTCCTCCCCGGCACAGGTTTCGAAGACATCTTCACCGGTAAGGCTTTGCTCTCCGGTTTCGCCAGCGTGAAATTTCAATTTTGATCTCGGAGTTTTGATTTCTTTTTGATTTGGAATGATTCCACTTTCTAAAACATGTCATCGTGAGCGAAGCGAAAGACCTGTTTCTAAAACTTGTCATCCTGAGCGAAGCGAAAAACGTGCTTTACCCACCCAGCAAATGAACACACGGCCCAAAAAAAGAAAAACGCCGAGCACCCCCCTTGCCGCCCTGTGTTCCCCGTGGTTAAGTTTTTCCTTACTTCATACCGTCCTTTTCGCTGTACCGCTTTTACCAACCACAACCAAAGCCCAAGACGCACTCCTGCTCCAATCGCAGACGCAAGCCGACCAGAAGTCCGCCGGCTGCATCACCTGCCACACGCAGACCGACGCACCCACGATGCATGCCACGGGCACAGTCCGCCTGGGATGCACAGACTGCCACGGCGGCAACCCTGACATTCGATCGACAGCTCAACCCAACTCTCCCGAATACGTGGCCACAAAACGACAAGCCCATCCCCAACCGAAAATCCTCGCCAACAAAACCGAAGCCGCCAACCCAATCCGCGCTTACACCGACTGGCTCAAGGAAGACTGGAACTACATCCGCTTCGTGAACCCCGGCGATCTTCGCGTTGCTGAGAAAACCTGCGGCACTTCCGGTTGCCATACCTCCGAAGTTCGCAAAGTGCAGACCAGCATGATGACCCACGGCGCCATGCTCTGGGGCGCGGCGCTATACAACAACGGCGCTGTTCCTTTCAAAACGCCACATTTCGGCGAAAGTTATGACCGTGACGGCAAGCCGCAACGTCTCATCACTTCGCCGCCGCCGACTCAAGAAGAAATCACGCAGAAAGGAATTCTTCCGTACCTTGAACCCATTCAGCGCTGGGAAATTTCTCAGCCCGGCAACGTCCTTCGCGTGTTTGAACGCGGAGGTCGCAAAAAGCCCGAAGTCGGCAATCCCAACCTCGAAGAAGATCCCGGAAAAGCTGAAATCAAGCTCAGCGATCGCGGATTCGGCACTGAACTCCGCACCGATCCAGTTTTTCTCGGACTCCAGAAAACGCGCCTTCTCGATCCTCTGCTATCGTTCCCCGGCACCAACGATCAGCCCGGCGACTATCGCGCCTCCGGATGCTCCGCCTGTCACGTTGTTTACGCCAACGATCGGTCCCCGGTGCATTCCGCTGGCTACTCGCAGTTTGGCAACCTCGGGTACACCTCCACCAGCGATCCAACCATTGCAAAAAATCAGTCAGGACATCCCGTTCGCCACCAATTCACGCGCTCGATCCCGTCCAGCCAGTGCATGGTTTGCCACATGCACCCGGGCACGAACATGGTCGCGACCTACTACGGCATGACCTGGTGGGACAACGAAATGGATGGCGAGCACATGTGGCCGCATGAACAGCGCAATCCCAGCGCGAACGAGCAGCACGAAATCCAGACCCGGAACCCCGAACGCTCCGCCATTCGCGGCCTTTGGGCGGACGTCAGCTTTCTTGAAAAGCTCGGCACACCCGAATTCAACAAGCAACTTCAGCACACGCAGTTCGGCGACTTCCACAGTCACGGATGGATTTTCCGCTCCGTCTTCAAGCACGATCGCAAGGGAACCCTGCTTGACGCCGACGACAAGCCGGTTTCCTTCGACGACCCCGACAAATTCGGCAAAGCCGTCCACCTCAAAGACATTCACCTGGAAAAAGGCATGCAGTGCATTGACTGCCATTTCGAACAGGACAGTCACGGCAACGGCAAGCTTTACGGTGAAACGCGCAACGCTGTCGAAATCGATTGCGTCGACTGCCACGGATCAATCCAGCAGCGCGCTACGCTAGCGACCTCAGGCGTCGCCGCGCCCGCCGGAGGCACAAATCTTGCTCGCCTTCGCACTCCTTGGAAAGATCGTCGCTTCTACTGGAAGGACGACCGCCTGTACCAACGATCGATGCTGGATCAGAACAAAGAGTGGGAAGTCATTCAGGTCCTCGACACCATCACGCCCGGCAACTCGCACTTCAGCGAAAAGTCGCGTCTCGCCAAGACAATTCAAAAAGACGGCCAGACCTGGGGCAATGCGTCCAAAGAAGAAACGAACCTTGCGCACTCGAATAGTCGCATGACCTGCTACACCTGCCACTCTTCATGGGCGCCTACATGCTACGGATGTCATCTCTCGATGACCGCCAACCAGAAAATGCCCATGCTCCACAACGAGGGCCTCACGACGCGCAACTGGACTTCGTACAACTTTCAAGTCCTGCGTGACGATGTTTATACGTTAGGAGTTGACGGAACAGTAACTGGCAATCGTGTCGCACCGGCCCGCTCTGCATGTGCAGTTCTCGTCAGTTCGCAAAATGCCGACCGAGGATGGCTCTACTACCAGCAGCAGACCATTTCCGCCGAAGGATTCAGCGGCCAGTCTTTCAGCACCTTTGTGCCACACACAGTGCGTGGAAAAGAGACGAAAACCTGCTCCGATTGCCACGTCTCCCGCGCCGGCGACAACAATGCCTGGATGGCGCAATTGCTTATGCAAGGCACTAATTTCATGAACTTTATCGGACGGTACGTGTTTGTGGCCGAGGGCAAGAAGGGCTACGAAGTAGTGACGGTCGCCGAGCATGACGAACCGCCCGCGGTGATTGGCAGCGATTTTCAGAAAATTGCATATCCCGAGAATTACAAGAAGCACATCGAAGAGCAAAGTGAATTGGAGGAAGCCGATCACAAGGAAGGCTCCGAAGTCCTTGATCTGCAGGCACGCGGAGAATACTTGTACGCGGCGCTGGGCAAGAACGGTCTTCGTGTTTACGATATCGCCAATATTGACAACAAAGATATCTCAGAAAAAATGACGACGGCGCCCTTCTCTCCTCTCGGGCAGCGTTTCTACGTGCCCACAAAATATGCGATGGCCATCGCCACGCCGACGACGCTAGGCGTCGACCCGCTGCGCTCGCAGCTCAAAGAAAACGAAGAGCAATCCGTGCACCTGCTTTACGGATTTCTCTACGTTGCCGACAAATACGAGGGCCTGGTCATCGTCGGCGATCCGAACTTGAAAGGTAAGAGCCCGGGTGTCGGGACATTGCTCGATGGAAATCCATCGAACAACTTCCTCAAGCGCGCATTAGCGTTCAATCCAGAAGGAAAACTGAATGGCGCACGTCGCATCACGATCGCCGGTGTCTACGCATATATCCTTTGCGATCGCGGCCTGATCGTCGTCAGCCTCGACAATCCACTCCAGCCGAAGATCACCGCCGAGATCGGCGAGCCCTTCCTCAAAGACGCTCGCGGCGTCGCTGTTCAATTCCGCTACGCATTCGTGGTCGATCGTGAAGGCCTGAAAGTTCTCGACGTCACCCACCTCGCGCAGCCGGTGCCGGTTGAAAACGCAACCGTAACCCTTTCAGACGCGAGAAACATTTACGTCGCCCGTACCTACGCGTATGTCGCTGCAGGAAAAGATGGCTTAGCCATCATCGATGTCGAGCGGCCCGAGCATCCGAAGCTCGACCAGATGTTTAATGCAGACAACAGGCTCAACGACACCAATGACATCAAGCTCGGCATGGTGAGTTCCAGCCTCTTCGCTTACATCGCCGACGGCAAGAATGGTTTGCGCGTTGTGCAACTTTTCTCGCCGCAGACGAATCCTGGCTTCCTGGGATTCAGTCCGCGGGCCGCACCGAAGCTGATCGCGACACATCGCACGCCCGGTCCGGCACTCGCTGTGTCGAAAGGGATCGACCG
>Ga0068864_100004781_pt1 | contig 11099 bp, 9 predicted proteins | sample KBSSwiS72_FD_66586 | JGI IMG/M metagenome (GOLD analysis project Ga0068864, IMG submission 66586) | Switchgrass rhizosphere microbial communities from Kellogg Biological Station, Michigan, USA - KBS Switchgrass S7-2 | ecosystem: Host-associated > Plants > Roots > Rhizosphere > Soil ...
GGCGTTTTGTTATCAACAGAAAGAATGAATTCCATTTTGAACATTGATGAACAAAACTTACAAATCACAACTGAGCCCGGCGTAATAACAGAAGTATTGCAAAATGCCGTGAAAGAAAAAAACTTATTCTATCCGCCTGATCCGCATAGTCGTGGTTCTTGTTTTATTGGTGGAAATGTATCAGAAAATAGCGGTGGTCCGAAAGCCGTTAAGTATGGAGTGGTTAAAGATTATGTATTGAACCTTGAAATAGTATTGCCGAACGGAGAAATAATCTGGACAGGAGCCAATGTTTTAAAAAATGCAACAGGTTATAATCTTACTCAATTAATAATAGGTAGTGAAGGAACATTAGGAATTGTCACGAAGATTGTTCTTCGATTAATCCCGTTGCCCAAATATGATCTGCTGATGCTGGTTCCTTTTTATTCTGCAGAAAATGCATGTGCTGCAGTCAGTGCTATTTTTCGTGCAGGCTATACTCCGAGTGCACTGGAGTTTATGGAAAGAGATGCATTGCTATGGGTAAGCCAATACATCGAGAGCTCGATAAAAATTGATGATAAAGTACAAGCCCATCTACTAATTGAAGTAGATGGTAACAATATGGATGTATTAATGCAGGACATAGAAGGTATTTCAAGTGTGGTACAGGAATTTGAATGCGGTGAAATTCTTTTTGCTGATGATGCACAACAAAAAGCTGAATTGTGGAAGCTGCGGAGCAGGGCAGGGGAAGCTGTGAAAGCTCACTCTGTTTACAAAGAAGAAGATACTGTTGTACCAAGAGCTGAATTGCCTGTTTTATTAAATGGCATTAAACAGATCGGAAAAAAATTCGGGTTTCAATCTGTCTGTTATGGCCATGCCGGTGATGGCAACCTGCATGTAAATATTATTAAGGGTAGTTTAACAGATGAGCAATGGAACGGCTCGTTGAAAGATGGAATAAGAGAGATATTTGTATTGGTAAAAAAATTGGGCGGTACAATCAGCGCTGAGCATGGCGTTGGACTGGTTCAGAAAGAATATATGGATATTGTATTTGATGAAACCCAAATGCGACTGATGAGGGAAATCAAAAAAATATTTGATCCTAATAATATATTAAACCCCGGGAAGATTTTTGATATCTAAGCATTTAAAAATTATCATGACTATGAAAAAATTAATTCTGTCCCTGCTCTTCATGAGTTTTACTTCTACTATTCTATTTGCCCAGGATAAAGAAGATGAGGAAAAAAAAGGTTTCAAAAAAGAAAATTTGTTTACGGGAGGAAGTATTTCGCTTGCGTTTTACAACAATACTTTTTTAGTGGGAGGTAGTCCTGTATTTGGATATAGCTTAACCAACTGGCTTGATGCAGGAGTTGTGGGGAATTATAATTATACGTCATATAGAGATATAAATACATTCGATGACAAGCTTCGTCAATCTGTTTATGGAGGAGGCGTATTCACTAAGATATATCCTCTTCGTTTTTTATTTGCGCAAGCTCAATTCGAACATAATTTTATCAGGCAGAAATATATATTACCCGGAGGCGGGCCATCTTCTTCATCTACAACTGATGCAAACAGCTTTTTGATTGGCGGAGGATATACAACAGGTCGTTTTGGTAAAGGAGGTTCAACTTTTTTTTATTTAGCAGTATTGTTTGATGTATCGGGTAATATTAACTCACCCTATACAGATGCTTATGGACGAACTATTCCGATCATTCGGGGAGGAATACAAGTCCCCTTATTCCAGGGCCATACTGACAGGTATGATAATGAAAGAGGCGACGGCCGTAAGCGACCAAGGAATTATGGCAGATAAGAGATAAGCTCTGAGGGTTCATTCAAAACATGAAATCTTTTTTCTTCTTTTTCATATAAGAACTGTTCTTCGCCTGTGTGATGAATATGTTTTATGAGATGATCATAAAAACCAGCAGAGTTAAGTACAAATATTTTCTTATCATGTATGGAAAGTTGGTTCCAGGTAAGTATTTCAAATAGTTCATCAAGTGTACCGAAACCACCAGGTAGAATCATTGCTGCGTCGCACATACTATAGATTGTTCTTTTGCGGATATGCATATCATCCGTTACTATAAGTTCAGTGATATGTTTATGTTGACGTTCCCATTCTACCAATACTTTAGGAATGATGCCAACTACTTTACCTCCATTCTCCATGCAATGATCTGCAACAGTACCCATCAGGCCTTTGCTGCCTCCGCCAAATATAACTGTAACATTATTCTCGGCTAATAACTTTCCAAGTTCAGCCGCATGTTTAGTATAAACAGGTGCTTTTCCATTTTGCGAACCACAAAAAACTGCAATTGATTGTATAGGCATTTTAACGAGATATTCCTCAAAGGGAAATTAAATTTATTTATCTTCAAAATTCAATGTCCATATTTAAAATTGATAACCTTTGATTAACACAAATTCTATCTTATGACATCAGGCTTGCTTTTTTCATTTGTGATTGGTTATTTTTTTCTATTGTTGGTTGTTGCCTGGTACACTTCCCGTAATTCAAATAATGAATCTTTTTTTATAGGAAATCGCAAATCAAACTGGATGCTTGTTGCATTTGGAATGATTGGCACATCCCTTTCCGGCGTTACATTTGTTTCTGTTCCCGGCGCTGTAGGTAAGCCTTTTGCAGAAGGCTTTGAGGCATTCACTTATTTCCAGGTAGTGATTGGGTATGTAATCGGATATTTTGTTATCGCATTTGTTTTATTGCCTCTTTATTATCGACTTAACCTGACTTCTATTTATACTTATTTGAGCAGCAGGCTCGGCTTTTATTCATACAAAACCGGCTCAGCCTTTTTCATTTTATCCCGTACACTTGGCGCTACGGCGAGACTATACCTTGTAGTAGCCATTTTGCAAAGTGCTATTCTTTCAAGCTTCGGTATTCCTTTTTGGGTAACAACATTGGTTATTTTACTAATGATATTGCTCTACACGTTTGAAGGTGGAGTAAAAACAATTGTATATACCGATATGTTGCAAACCACCTGCATGTTAGCGGGCCTTGTTATCTGTGTCATCTATATTTTAAAGCAAATGCATCTTGGTTTCAGTGAAGGATTGAATGCATTATCGGAAAATGGATTTACAAGAATGTTTATTATGGATCCGAATAGCAAATTATTTTTTATCAAACAAATTCTTGCCGGGGCATTTATAGCAATAACCATGACGGGTATGGACCAGGAAATGATGCAGAAAAATATCAGCGTAAGAACCTTGAAGGATTCTCAAAAGAACGTAATCACTTTTTCATTTATACAGGCGATCGTTGTGTTGCTTTTTTTATTTCTTGGGGGATTGCTTTATTTATATGGAGCTAACAATAACATACATGCTACGCCGGATAAAATGTTTCCCACAATAGCATTGGGAGAAGGTATTCCTGCCATTATCTCGGTTGTTTTTATCATTGCACTTATATCAGCATTGTTCCCCAGTGCAGATGGAGCCATCACGGCTTTAACTTCTTCTTTCTGTATTGATATTTTAGGATTAAAAAGAAAAGATGAGCTTTCTGAACAACAACAAAAGAATACACGGAAAATAGTGCACCTTTCTTTTGTTTTTATTTTTCTTATAGTAGTAATGATCTTTAAATGGGTGAATAGTTCAAGTATGATAGGTGTAATTTTAAAAGTAGCTGGTTATACTTATGGACCTTTATTAGGGCTTTTTATTTTCGGTATTCTTACAAAGAGGCAGGTTAATGATAAACTTGTTCCTTTTGTTGCCATTGCTTCCCCACTTATCTGCTTTTTTTTGGATAAATATCAGAAGAGCATCTTCGGAAATTTTGAAATAGGATTAGAGCTTATCCTTATTAATGGCTTACTTACTTTTCTGGGTTTATTGCTTATTTCAAGGAAACAACAGCAAATATTGGCTTCTTAGCTTCAGACTGCCAATTGAAAAATCTATTTTTGCCAAAATTTTTTTTATTGGAACTGATAAACCCCGAAGTGCAGGAATATGCAGAAAAGTTTACTTCGCCTGAGGATGAATTACTGCATGAAATAAATGACTGGACCAGGAAAAATAGTTCCGGGTACACAATGCTTAGTGGTCATTTGCAGGGTAAACTCTTAGAAATGATCAGTTGTATGATAAGGCCAAAAAGAATTCTTGAAATAGGAACTTTTATGGGTTACAGCGCTTTGTGCATGGCAAAGGGACTAACGGGGGACGGCCAGTTACATACATTAGAAATGAATGAGAAAGACGCACAGTCCGCAAGGACTTTTTTTAATAGATCTTCGCTGGGGGATAAAATAATTTTACATACCGGAAATGCGTTAAAGCTAATACCAGATCTAAAAGAGAATTGGGATCTGGTGTTTATCGACGCAGATAAACCGGCTTATATAGAATATTTTAACCTTGTTTTGCCACAAGTGCGGAAAAACGGGTTTATTTTAGCAGATAATATCTTTTTTCACGGGGAAGTCTTTGAAGACAACACAAACGACCTTTCGAAAAACACACAGAGCCAAAGGAAAAACGGAAAAGCGATCAGGGCATTCAACGAATTTATTAGGGACCGAACCGATATTGATAAAGTAATATTAACCGTCCGAGACGGGCTTTACCTTATACGAAAATTATAATCTTACCATGCAAAAACTGAAAATCTCTATTTTTTTTCTCGCTTTATTGTCTGCCGGTATTTCCCGTGCGCAAGATCCTGAAGTGATCCAGAATTACATTAACACTTATAAAGATATTGCCATAGAAGAAATGCAAAGAACAGGTGTGCCTGCAGCAATTAAATTGGCGCAGGGCATTCATGAAACATTTGCAGGGACAAGTGACCTTGTTTTGAAGTCAAATAATCATTTCGGAATAAAATGTAAGGATACATGGACAGGTCCATCAGTAAGTCATGATGATGATGCAAGAGGAGAGTGTTTCCGTAAATATTCAACTCCTGCAGATTCTTACCGGGATCACTCGAATTTTTTAAAAGGAAGTCCCCGGTATGCTCCCTTATTCAACCTTGATCCTACTGATTATAAAGCCTGGGCTTATGGTTTAAAAAAAGCCGGGTATGCTACGAATCCCAGGTATCCCCAGATCATTATTGGTTTAATTGAAGATTATCAACTGGAAGATTTCACTTTGATAGCAATGGGTAAAATGATCGTACCGAAAGAGACAATAGTTGCAAAAACGACAATTGATAACAAAGCAAAAGAAGCAACTCCCTTTTTTGTTTCCGAGGTAAAAACAGAAACGGTAAGACAGGCATTTGACCAACCAGTGGCTAAAAAAGCTGAACCAGCCTTATTTCCGGAAGGAGAATTTAAAATAAATGAAACAAGAGTTGTTTATGTTCATAAAGGAACTCCTTTCCTGGCTATTGCCGATCGGTATAATATTCCTTTAGCAAGAATTTTTGAATTCAACGATATGAGTGTAACTGAAACAGCAACGAAAGACCAGCTTATTTATCTTCAAAGGAAACGTAAGACGGGGAATAACGAGTATCATACAATTCAGCCAGGCGAAACACTTTATGATATTGCACAGCAGGAAGCAATCAGACTGGAAACATTATTGGAGTATAATTTTTTAAAGAGTGATATGAAGCCTGCAATAGGTGAACAATTAAATTTAAGAACAAAAGCATCAGCCATGCCTAAATTGGCATTAAAAGAAAATTATTCTATATATGGTAATGGCTCAAAGATTGAAACGATGAATACTTATGCGGTTGCAAATCCTAAAAAAGAAGTTTTATCTGATGAAAGAAATGCTATTATCTATACAGTACAGCCAAAAGAAACTATTTATGCCATTTCAAAAAAATATGACGTAAATATTGAGGATATAGTAAAATGGAATCAACTCGGCAGTTATGATCTGAAGATGGGCCAGCAATTGAAAATATATAAATAACACTACATGCCCACCATTAAAGTGCATGACAAATCGTTTGAAACATATCTTTCCGAAGAAAAAATTCTACAACGGGTAAAAGAACTTGCTGTTGACATCAACAAAGATTATTCAGGAAAAAGGCCACTGCTGATCGCCATTTTAAATGGCTCCTTTATGTTTGCGTCCGATCTTTTCAAACAACTTACTATTGAAGCAGAACTTTGTTTTATAAAAATTGCTTCTTACAAAGGGATGAAATCTTCCGGTAAGGTCATTACTTCTATTGGGCTCGAAGAAGATATTTTCAGCAAAGATGTGCTGATCGTTGAAGATATTGTTGACACAGGTAAAACACTTCACCGGTTTCTTCCAAAACTTCTTCATCAGCAACCCCGGTCATTGAAGATCGCTACATTATTGCACAAACCTGAAGCCACGGAATTTCCGCTTACATTGGATTACATAGGCTTTGTCATTCCTAATAAATTTGTTGTAGGTTATGGGCTGGACTATGACGGCTTGGGACGAAATCTCAAGGAAATATACCAATTGGTATAAAATATAGACTGTCCTCTATTTTTTGTAATTTATCGCTTCAAAATATCCAATTGAAGACCATTTGCCATATAGCGATCTTTCTTTTTTTTGGCACATCCATTTTTGCTCAACAATATTACATCCGGGGTGAAGTAAAGGATGAGTCGGGCAATCCTTTGCAAAATGTCAAAATTCTTCAGCACAAAACAGGTTATATTTTTAAAAGCGGGAGCGAAGGTTCATTTGGCATTGTAACTAATCATCAGGTTGATACATTCACTTTTTCACTTGGCGGTTATAATACTGAAAACCTGATAATAAATTCCAGCGATTATATCTCGGTTAAAATGAAATTGGCTTCGGCATCAGTAATAAGTGTACGGCGGGATAAACTATCATCTCTTACGAAGAACCTGGAAAAAGAAGAACAGAAAACATGGTTTACCGGTGATGAAACTTATGCAAGCATCATTGAAAATAGATTCATTAATGCAAAGAAATTTCCAAACACCGGAATGTCTTTAAATGTAGACAGAGCATCTTACAGTAATATCAGGCGGTTCATTACGCTTAGTTCACAGGTGCCTCCGGATGCGGTAAGAATTGAAGAAATGCTGAATTACTTTAACTTTAATTACATTGAACCATCGGATAGTTCAATTTTCCGCATTAGTACTAAATTGAGCGATTGTCCCTGGAATCAGGATAATCAGTTATTTTATATTAATCTTTCTTCCAAAAAATTAAATCTCGATACACTTCCACCCAGCAATCTTGTTTTTTTGATCGATGTATCCGGCTCTATGGATATGCCCAATAGATTGCCTTTATTAAAATCATCTTTCCGTTTACTCGTAAATAATTTAAGAGAAAAAGATTCTGTGGCTATTGTGGTATATGGCGGTACGGTTGGTGTTATATTGAATACAACGGGCGGTTGCGAAAAAGAAAAAATATTAAGAGCTATAGATGAGTTAGAACCTGGTGGCTCTACTCCAGGTGAATCAGGAATAAAACTTGCATACAGTGTAGCGAAAAATCATTTCATAAAAGGAGGTAACAACCGTGTAATACTCGCTACAGACGGCGATTTTAATGTCGGTTCCAAAACTGATGATGAATTAGATGAATTGATAACACAGCAACGTCAATCAGGAATTTATCTTACCTGCCTTGGCGTGGGTATGGGAAATTACAAGGATTCAAAAATCCAATTATTAGCAAAAAAAGGAAATGGAAATTTTGCTTATCTCGATAATTTTAAAGAAGCTGAAAAAGTTTTATTGACCGAATTTACTCAAACATTATACGCTGTAGCCGACGATGTATATATGGACGTTGAATTTAATCCACAATACGTAAAAGAATATCGTTTGATCGGGTTTGATAATAAGGTAGGGGCAATGAAAGATTCTTTGTCTGTTATTGAGGGCGGCGAGATCGGTTCCGGTCATTCTATGGTTGCTATGTTTGAGATAACGCCAACGGAAGAAAATAAAGATGCCGAAAAAAATGGTATCACAAATGAAAAATTTGCATCAATAAAATTACAATATAAACGACCTAATGACACAGTGCAAAAAAGATTCAATTATACCGGTAATTATGAATTTACCCCTTTTGAAGAACTGGATAGCTGCTACCGGTTTTCTACCGCAGTGGCCATGTTTGGATCGCTTCTCCGTGCGTCATCTTTTACAAAAAATATAAGCTGGAACGATATAATACTAATAGCACAACAATCAGCAGGCAAAGGCGATATTTTACAAAATGAATTTGTAACGCTGGTGCAACAGGCAAAGGCTCTTTATACAAAAGGAAAAAAGAAAAGAAGTGGAACTAAGAAGAATGATCTTTAAAGCCTTCAGGAAAACATTTCTTTTATCTTATCAAAGAAATTCTTTTCATTCTTATCGGGGTGTGGTTTAAAGTTTGGCGATTCGCTTAGTTTTTCCAGCATGGCTTTTTCTTCATTACTGATATGTTGAGGTGTCCAAACATTTACCTGTACCAATTGATCTCCCTTTTCATAAGAATTAACAGCAGGAAATCCTTTGCCTTTTAGCCGGAATATTTTTCCACTTTGTGTACCGGCTGGTATTTTAATCTTTGCTTTTCCGTCAATGGTAGGCACTTCTACCTGAGTTCCAAATACTGCATCAGTAAAAGAAAGATGCAATTCATAAGCAACATTCAAACCCTCACGATGTAATTCTTTGTGAGTTTCTTCTTCAATTAAAATTACAAGATCTCCCGGCATGCCACCTCTTTCCCCTGCATTGCCTTTTCCATTTATATTTAATTGCATGCCTTCCTGTACGCCGGCCGGAATATCAATAGTCACTGTTTCTTCTGCATATACTCTTCCTTCACCTTTGCACGTTCCGCATTTAGCTGTTATTGTTGTTCCTTCGCCATTGCAGGTCGGGCATGTAGTTACAGTTTGCATTTGGCCAAGAAAAGTATTCTGTACTCTTCTTACCTGCCCGCTACCACCGCATGTATTACAGGTTTGCACACTGCCTTTATCTTTTGCGCCGCTTCCATTGCAGGTATTGCATGCAACATATTTTTTTACCTTGATATTTTTAGTAACACCTTTCGCTATTTCTTCGTAATTAAGTTTGAGCTTTATGCGAAGATTGCTTCCTCTTACTCCACGACTGCGCTGACCACTTCGGCCACGGCCTCCACCAAAGAAACTTCCAAAAAGATCATCACCAAAAACATCACCAAACTGGCTGAAGATATCTTCCATGTTCATACCACCGCCACCAAATCCACGGCCATTGCCACTTAAGCCTGCGTGTCCATAACGATCATATTGTGATTTTTTATCGGAGTCACTTAATATTTCGTACGCTTCAGCAGCTTCTTTAAACTTTTCTTCTGCTGATTTATCCCCGGGATTCCGGTCAGGGTGATATTGCATAGCTACTTTACGGTAAGCTTTTTTTATTTCATCAGTTGATGCGCTTTTTCCAACACCCAATATTTCGTAATAATCTCTTTTAGCCATAAACACCTACTCCGCTTAGTGGAGAATTTATATATGCTCCTATAAAGAAGAAGCATTGTGAATAAATGTTTTAAAATACGATAATAAAATTCAAAATTGAGTAGATGGCTAAGAGTTTGATCAACCTAAGGTCCTTGGGGGAACAGAGGCTTATTTTCCTACCACCACTTTTGCGTAACGGATAATTTTATCATTTAAATAATAGCCCTTCATTATTTCATCCAGCACTTTATTCTTTAGTTCTTCTTTTGGCGCCGGAATTTCAGTAATAGCCTCATGAAGATCAGGATTAAATTCCTGGTTCAAAGTTTCCATAGGTTTTAATCCCTTTGCTTGTAATATACTCCGAAGTTTATTGAACACGAGCAGCACACCCTCCTTTATTTCACCCGGATCATTACTTGATTCTAATTGTTTTTGTGCCCTGTCACAATCATCTAATACATCAAGCAGATCAGTTATCACTTCCTTGCCAGCCGTCTGGATCAATTCAATTCTTTCTTTGGCATTCCGCCTTTTTGCATTTTCAAATTCAGCTACTTTTCTCAGATATTTATCTTTCGATTCTTCCAGTTCGGCACGAAGTTTCTTCAACTCTGCTTCTTCCTGCAATAGTTCAGGAGTTTGCGGGGCAACGTTTTCACTATCGATAATATCTTGCCCGCTATTTTCAGGAGCATGTTTTTCCTTTTCTTTCATGTTCTTTTCTGCCATTTTTTACAAATTGTCTGCAAAGGTAAGGCTGACAAGAATATTGCCAAGGCCTGATGATGGACAAAATGACGCTGTCATATAAAGACAAATGCCACAGTTTCAATAAATATAAGCCCGGTCATTTATTGTAGATTGCATGTTTTATTATGAATAAAATATTTCTTAAAAGAAAGATCTCAACCCGTATAGCAAATGATCATCCCTGGATATTCAATAACGAAGTTGAGCCGCAATCATTGCAAGAATCAATAGACCCCGGCAGTATTGTAGAGGTATATACTTACGATAAAAAGTTTGTCGGCAAAGGATATTTTAATCCCAGGTCACAAATAGTAATAAGACTACTTACGAGGAATAAAACGGACGAAATAAACGAGCAGTTTTTCTTTGATCGGATATTAAAATGCTGGGATTACAGAAAAAAATTGGGATATACAGAAAATTGCCGCCTCGTTTTTGGTGAAGCTGATTCATTGCCCCAACTGATCATAGATAAATTCAATGATTATTTTGTTATTCAGACGCTGGCCCTTGGCATTGATATCTGGAAGCCCGCCATCGTAAATGCATTAAATAAAATTTTTAATCCAAAAGGAATTTACGAACGCAATGATATACCTGTAAGAGAGTTGGAAGGTCTTTCACAACAAAAAGGTTTTTTATCTGGTCCTTTCGATACACAAATAATCATTAATGAAAATGGGTTGAAATTTCATGTTGATATTGAGAATGGACAGAAAACAGGTTACTTTCTGGATCAACAAGATAACCGAAGGGCTATCGAGCATATTGTAAAAGAGGCTGATGTGTTGGGGGCCTTCACTTATACGGGCACTTTTGAAATTCATGCAGCTCACTATGGAGCCACATCGGTTTTAGGATTGGATATTTCTGCATACGCTGTTGAGCA
>Ga0068864_100004786_pt1 | contig 11091 bp, 10 predicted proteins | sample KBSSwiS72_FD_66586 | JGI IMG/M metagenome (GOLD analysis project Ga0068864, IMG submission 66586) | Switchgrass rhizosphere microbial communities from Kellogg Biological Station, Michigan, USA - KBS Switchgrass S7-2 | ecosystem: Host-associated > Plants > Roots > Rhizosphere > Soil ...
ATCGAAATGTTTGTGTTCATTGCGATCCTGGTGGTTGGTTATTACTACGCGTGGCGCAAGGGCGCTTTGGAGTGGGCGTAAAGCATGGCTGAACACGAAGAAGGATTTGTTTTAACCACGGTCGATTCGATCATGAATTCGCTTCGACGGACTGTGGGCGCGAAAACAGTCGACATCGCCGCGCCAGTGGTTAACTGGGCGCGCAAATCGGCGCTATGGCCCATGACCTTCGGTCTGGCGTGTTGCGCCATCGAGATGATTGCCACGGGCGCGGGTCGATTCGATATCGATCGTTTCGGCGCCGGTGTCTTTCGTCCCAGTCCACGTCAGAGCGATCTGATTATCATTGCCGGAACCGTTACGTTGAAGATGGGTCCGGTAGTGCGTAGAGTTTACGATCAAATGCCGGAACCCAAATGGGCCATCGCGATGGGCGCCTGCGCTTCCACCGGTGGACCATTCGATTCCTATTCCACCATGCAGGGAGTCGATCGCTGTATCCCTGTCGATGTTTATATTCCCGGTTGCCCGCCGCGGCCCGAAGCCCTTCTCTATGGATTAATGCGTTTGCAGGACATCATCATGCGCGAGGCGCCTTCGGCTTACATCTTTGATTCTGACGGCGCCGTTCATCGCAAGCGGCATTTTGAAGGAGAAGATTTAGGCCCCCTTGACGTCGCCAAAAACCTCGCAGTTGATGCGGCAATTGGAGCAACCTTGGCGGGAGGAGCGAAATGAAAAAGTTTTTGCGGGTAGTTCTGGTTTTGAGTTTAGTTTTAGGATTAACGTCGATCGGTTTTGCGCAGACAAAGCCGACGGCGAAGAAGCGAACCACCACCACTAAGAAAGTGGTTCCACTCATACCGGTTGGTACCGATCTCAAAATTCGAATCAACGATACGTTATCGAGTAAACAATCACGCATCGGCGATCGCTTTACGGCGACTGTGATCGATCCGAGCCGCTTCGATGAAGCGCGACTGAACGGCCACGTCAGTTCGATCCAGAAGTCAGGCAAGGTCAAAGGCCGGACGAGCATGAATCTCGCGTTTGATTCGGTCGAGTTGCGTGATGGCCGGCGAGGTGTGCTCCACGGGTACGTGACGAGAGTTTATGGTGAAGGCTCAGGCCGCGCCGATAACGAAGGTGGAGTCGAATCAGGTAGCCGCGGCAACCAAACGGTCAAGCGCGCCGGCATTGGCGCGACGGTCGGCGCGATTGTTGGTGGTATCGCGGGCGGCGGCAAAGGCGCGGCGATCGGGTTGATCGTTGGTGGCGCTGGTGGCGCCGGATCGCTGGCGGTCAAAGGCAGTAAGGAACTGAAAATCGAATCGGGCACGGAGATGCTCGTTCACGTCACGCGCTAGTTTCGTAGAATATTTAGCCACGGATGACACGGATTTATCTGTGTCATCCTTTTATTTTGGAAGAAACATGGGCTGAAGTTCGTCCAATTACAAATGGTGATGGCGGAAGAGCTTATCGACGATCGGGTAATTGAAGCCTGCCAGCAGGGTGACCGCGCCGCCTTCCAAATCCTGTTCGAAACTTACAAAGACAAGGTCTTTTCGATCGCTGTTTACTCCAGCGGCGGCGACCGCGCGCTGGCCGACGATGTCACGCAACAGATCTTTCTGAAGTTGTTTACCGCCATTCGCCAGTTTCGCGGGGACTCGGAATTTACCACCTGGCTTTACCGGTTGGTCGTCAATGCCTGTCTTGACGAAAGGCGCCGCCGCCGAAAACTGTTGCCGTGGGGAGAGACTGTGGCGATGACTAAGCCCAGTGAAAAGAAACCTCAGGAGAAGCAGTACGCGCGCCGCGAAGTATCTGCCGCAGTGCAACAGGCGATCGGCGAACTCAAACCAAAGTTTCGGTTGCCGATTCTATTGAAGTACATCGAGGGGTTGTCATACGAGGAGATAGCAAGCGTGATGGGTTGTTCGAAGGGCACAGTGGCATCGCGGCTGAACCGTGGTCACAGCCAGTTGGCGAAGCGGCTTTCGCATTTGAACAATCCGGCCGTTTGGGGCGATTAAGTTTTACGGAGAAGCGTTGCATGTTTGCCAGTCACGTAACCAAAGATATTTCAGCTTATTGTCATGGAGAACTGTCGAGTGAGGAGTCGAAGCAGTTTGCCGAACATATTATTGCCTGCGCCAAATGTCGAACTAAATACGAAGAAGTTAAGCTGGGTATAAAACTCGCCGAACAACTGCCGGTGGTCGCCGCGCCGGACCATCTTTGGCGTGACGTTGAGCCTTTACTTGCCAAACAAAGCACCAACACCGAGAGCCGCCCGTTGACTTGGTCGTGGCCCGTGTTCGCAGCGGTCGCGGCAGTTCTCGTCGCGGTTGTTTCAATCGCCGGATTTTGGATTTACAACAACTCGCGTCGTTCTCAAATTGCGTCGTCAACCGGCAAGGGGTCATGGCAAGTGAAGCGACTCGACGGCACGCCCCGGATCGGCGCGGAACAGATCGCAAACAACGGACAGCTCGGGGTAGGTGAGTGGTTGGAAACTGACGGACGCTCGCGCGCACAGATTGCTGTCGGCTCGATCGGCAACGTAGATATTGATGAGAACACGCGCGTGAGATTGTTGGAGACTCAGCCCACGGAGCACCGGCTCGAGCTGGCGCGTGGAAAGATGAGCGCGCGGATCTGGGCGCCGCCACGGCTGTTCTTCGTCGATACGCCCTCGGCTGTCGCTGCCGATCTCGGTTGTGCTTACACGCTCGAAGTTGATGATCACGGAAGCAGTCTGCTACGTGTGACTTCAGGTTGGGTGGCGTTGGAGTTGAAGGATCGTGAGTCGATCGTACCGGCAGGCGCGGCGTGCGAAACGCGTCCAGGGATTGGGCCAGGCACTCCTTACTTTGAAGACGCCGCAGCAGCGTTTCGCGAGGCGCTCAAAAAGGTCGACTTCGATCAGGATGCGGCAGCGAGAAGTGCGGCGCTAACGGCGCTGTTGGACCAGGCACGGGTGCGCGACACGTTGACACTGTGGCACCTGCTGGCGCGGGTTGAGGGTGAAGATCGCGTGCATGTTTACGAGAAGATGGCAGCGCTCGTTCCGCCGCCACCAGGCGTCACTCGCGAAGGTGTCCTGCGGTTGGACCAGCAGATGTTGGACACGTGGAAAAACACGCTCGAGTCAACTTGGATTGGCGGCAACCTTAAAGTGCCGAAACCCGTGGCGGAAGGCTACTGGCGAGTGAAAAATGGACTAAGTCGCCGCCTCAAAGCCATGGAGCCAAGGTAGGCCACGAAAAGACACAGAAGTATTACAGCCGCGAAAAGGAAGTATCTGTCACAAAAGGCACTTAAGTCACAAAAGTATTTATGAGATAACGAAATGAGGGATCGACCAGGTGTTTTAGATCGAAGGTCTTTTTTTGTGGCGCGCTTTGTCCACTATGTTGACGCTGCCATTATCGGACTCTGGATGTGTGGGACTCACGAGTTGTGCGCGTGCGATGAACGGCGTTGCCAGTTCTGCTAATGCTAATTTCGATTTGTTCCGATAACCAACAGGGTGAATTCTTGAGACTACACGGCCATTAATATTCAATTGATTATGACGCATTCGCTTGTTGCAAGACGACTATGCGGCTCTCAGGAATATTTTGACTTCCCTATCAAATACCCATTCGTCATCTTTTGTCGGTGCTTTGTGAAGAACATAACGATGATGTAATTCCTGGGTTAGTTCGTCTGTGAGTAAGTGCGGACTGGTCTTGAGGTTCTCGTAAGCTTCAATGGCACGTTGCGAAATACCTTGAGCGCCGAAAAGGTGGATCCGAATAACGTTCGTACTAGGTAGCAGTAGCGGTGAAGTAACCGCGTCTAACACTTCTCCCGCTTCTCGATATCTTCGTCCTCGCAGCCAGGCTAATGCCAGTGCCCCCTTAAAATAGTCTTTGTCAGATGGGAAAGGACTGTTTTGCAGTCCGTTATTGAAGAGCCTGATCGCCTCCATTGTCTTGCCAAGCCTCAGTAAAACCATGCCTCGGATGTGGTAATTAATCCAATCCCCAACAGTAACAGGCGCGTCCTCGGGCAAAGATTCAAGCGCCTCCTGATAATGACCCATTTCGAACAAGACGCAACTTCGACCAGTTTTCGCTATTTCGTTCTCGGGATACTCTTTGATAACTTCCTCGAAAGCAGTGAGAGCGTCAGCAAAGCGGCCCTGGGCCTTGAGCACCCCGGCCCGACCATTCTTCGCTACGACATCGTCGGGATGTTGTCTGATAACTTCCTCGAAAGCAGTGACAGCGTCAGCAAAGCGGCCCTGAGCCTTGAGCACCTCGGCCCGACCATTCTTCGCCACGACATCGTCAGGATGTTGTCTGATAACTTCCTCAAAAGCAGTGAGAGCGCCAGCGAGTCGTCCCTGTGCTTTGAGCACTTCGGCCCGACCAGTCTTCGCCACGACATCGTCGGGATGTTGTCGGATAACTTCCTCGAAAGCAGTGAGAGCGCCAGCGAGTCGTCCCTGTGCTTTGAGCACTTCGGCCCGACCATTCTTTGCCACGACATCGTCAGGATGTTGTCGGATAACTTCCTGAAAAGCAGTGAAAGCGTCAGCAAAGCGGCCCTGTGCTTTGAACACTTCGGCCCGACCATTCTTCGCCACGACATCGTCGGGATGTTGTCGGATAACTTCCTGAAAAGCAGTGAGAGCGTCAGCGAGTCGTCCCTGTGCTTTGAACACTTCGGCCCGACCATTCTTTGCCACGACATCGTCGGGATGTTGTCGGATAACTTCCTGAAAAGCAGTGAGAGCGTCAGCGAGTCGTCCCTGTGCTTTGAACACTTCGGCCCGACCATTCTTTGCCACGACACTCTCGGGATGTTGTCTGATAACTTCCTCAAAAGCAGTGAGAGCGTCAGCAAAGCGGCCCTGTGCTTTGAGCACTTCGGCCCGACCAGTCTTTGCCACGACATCGTCAGGATGTTGTCGGATAACTTCCTCAAAAGCAGTGAGAGCGTCAGCAAAGCGGCCCTGTGCTTTGAGCACTTCGGCCCGACCAGTCTTCACCACGACATTCTCTGGATGTCGTCGGATAACTTCCTCGAAAGCAGTGAAAGCGTCAGCGAGTCGTCCCTGTGCTTTGAGCACTTCGGCCCGACCAGTCATCGCGAAGACATCGGCGGGATGTTGTCTGATAACTTCCTCAAAAGCAGTGAAAGCCTCAGCAAAGCGGCCCTGTGCTTTGAGCACTTCGGCCCGACCAGTCTTCGCCACGACATCGTCGGGATGTTGTCGGATAACTTCCTCAAAAGCAGTGAAGGCGTCAGCAAAGCGGCCCTGTGCTTTGAGCACTTCGGCCCGACCAGTCTTCGCCACGACATCGTCGGGATGTTGTCGGATAACTTCCTCAAAAGCAGTGAGGGCGTCAGCAAAGCGGCCCTGTGCTTTAAGCAATTCAGCCCGACCATTCTTCGCAAAGACATTCTCGGGATGTTGTCTGATAACTTCCTCAAAAGCAGTGAAAGCGTCGGCAAAGCGGCCTTGTGCTTTGAGTACTTCGCCACGACCAGTCTTCGCGATAACACCGGCACCAAAGGCGTCTGCTTGTTCATATGCCTTTAATGCTTCATCCAATCGACCCATTCTAAGCAGAGCATCTCCATATTGGGCCCAGGACCAGTCGTCGCCAGGAGCAATATTGATACTTCTTTCAGTCAGGGCAAGCTGTAATGAACTCATTCCCAACATCTTTGCCTCCATCGCAAGATCGCATAGAGATTTAGCAGTATGTTGAGATTCACTATTACTTTGCTGGAACACCACGAGATCATCGATCAAAGCTTCAACTCGTGCCAAGTCGCGACGATGCATCGCATCAACAATGACCGACTTCCTCCTGACCGCCTCTCGCAATATAGCCTTGCGGTCGATTCTGGCACGCTTACCGAACCTCTCCTCTGCAAACGTCTCCTCCTCCTCATCTCTTGATACTTCGGGCATTTCCTGCGTCTGTCGAAACGGAACCGTCCAGGCTTGCAAAACCTGGCGGTGATTTGGAAGCTGCTGAATTGTTCTATTGAGGCCAGCCTTGAGCAGAAATGTGGAAGCTAAAGCTGGTGACTCAAGTGTTACCAGAGTGTGATAAAGACCTTCTTTGACTGCTGCGTGCTTGAATCTCTCGCGATTCTCATGAGTACCGAATGTTTTTGTCGGAATTGATTCCCAAGCTTGCTCGACCTCTCTGATCAACAATTGATGATCTGCAAGCCTCTGTAAAAATCCGGCAACGTCCTTTAACTTGCCGGCGCAAATTTCCAATGCGCCCCTCAGATCAGAATCCTCAGGAAGCGGTTTTGAATAGAGAACATTCTCAAGGCTCTCTATCGTTGTGTTCTCAGTTAGGAGTTCATCGAGTCCTTCCATTGCTTCCTGTCGAATATCATCCGGAAGCTCTGCATCGAGCGAGATAAGAGTCAGATCCAGTGCCCATGTGAAATCGCAATCCCTTTGAAGCTCTCGCTCGACAGACTCAAGTGTGGTGTTTTCAATAGCACGAAGGTCCGTAGCTTCTCCGAAAAGATAGGGCAGTTCCGATCGGTGTCGAGACACTACCCTCGACGGGTCGTCCACGTCGAATGACTTCAACGACTCTCCATCCAAAATGAGTGCTCTTCCTGAGCGTCCAGACACTATTGCGTGCATTAACTTACCGATACACCGTGCTTTGCCAGTTTGGATTTTAACGCTCTGACTATCGTTGCCCTTTGGCGCGTCTTGGGGAACGTGACCATGACGGCTGCCATGGTGAGTACCGTAATTGGTCCAAAAATGTGTACCTCTACGAACTCATCGTCTTCCGGGGTTATCCCCTGCTTCAGCAGGAGTCTTGAGTATTGATTAGGATTCGTCCTGGAGTCAATGCGCCCGGCGAGCTTGGCAATGCAGACTTTGTGGCGTTCATCCCAAGTCGCTTTAAACCCCTTTGGGACGTTGGGCCTTCTCGATACCGTGACCCCATGGCGCTCCATGAATAAAACTGAGTTCTGATCAAAAACTGATGAGCGATGGGCAATCATGTCATCTCGAAGTACAAGAGAGCAGGAACCGTAATTGGAAAGTCCTCTACCATCCAGAGAGAGTGCTGCAAACCTGATTTTCTGTTTGTAATTTGGAAATAGGATGCTGTCAGTTATTTCTCTGGCCATGTCCCACTCGTTTCCATCTGGCAGCCTTAATCCAGCCTCAATTTGTTGATAATAGGTTCCGTAAAGCTGGCGAGAGCTACTTGCTAGACGATGAAGTTCCGTTTCGGATCGGGCGATCACTGCAACCGATTTACTGACGGCATTTTCGAAATCCTCAACAATTAGATCCACACCTCTTGATAATGCGTCTGCTTTTGCGATGTCATAACGACCCTGTAACGCTGCACGTTCTGTGTCGTCATCTGCCTGCCTTACGTTCCAAAAAATCCCAGGTCTTCCGCAATGCGGACAACGCGCCGCAGGCTGCGGTATCTCATTTGTACACTCAGGGCAAGGAATAGAAGTTGGCATTTGTGAGACTACACCTCGGTGAGATGACGTGTATCGTTAACGCAGAGCACTCGAACAAATCCATCGTTGCGAAGCTCAAAGCGTGTAATACCACAGTTCCCGCTCGAGATCCAAACGGGCTTTAGTTCCGGGGCGTCGAGAGCGCCCATAAGGTGCAGGGCGAGGATGCAAATGGTTCCGGTGTGACTGAACACCGCGATCTTGCCGCCCCGATTCTCCGCGATGACTTCGTCGAGCTTTTGCCACGCGCGATCCAACAACTGTCGATAACTCTCACCACCGCTCAGCACGTAGTCAAAGTCGCGTCGCAATAATGCCGCATACTGTTCCGGATGTTGTTGCGCGGCGTCTTCAAAAGTCAGACCTTCCATAACACCGACACTACGTTCGCGAAAAGCACTCGTACCATGAATCGGCAAACGAGTCAGATCTGAAAGTGGTTTTGCTGTCTCAACGGCGCGGGCGAGGTCGCTGGAATAGATCGCGGTCAAACCTTCCGACTTGAGTATGCGTGCAGTTGCGAGAGCCTGGTTACGCCCGCGCGCCGACAAGGGCGTGGCGGTATGTCCACCAAAGCGGCGTTCAGCGTTTCCCCTGGATTGCCCATGACGGATCAGGAGGACATTCGTAGCAAGGGGCATTGCGCGAAGGACCTTTTATGGAGAAGCTCGAGAATTAAGCTGCCACCGCTTCAGCTTTCAACTTCTCTGCCTGGTAATGCGCGACCAGCGCGTCAATGAAGGGGTCGAGGTTGCCCTCCATTACGAGATCGAGCTGGTGAATCGTTAAGCCAATGCGGTGATCCGAGACGCGGTTCTCTTTGAAATTGTACGTGCGAATTTTTTCGGAACGGTCGCCGGAACCAACCATCGACCTGCGTTCACTGGCGAGCGCTTCGTGTTGTTTCTGCTCTTCCAATTCCTGCAAACGAGCACGCAGCACGCGCATCGCTTTGTCGCGATTCTTGATCTGCGACTTCTCATCCTGCATCGACACGACGACGCCCGTCGGCAAGTGTGTGATGCGGACGGCGGAATAAGTGGTGTTGACGGATTGACCACCAGGACCTGACGAACAGAACGTGTCGATACGCAAATCCTTGGCGTCGATCTTGACGTCGACTTCTTCCGCTTCCGGTAACACTGCAACCGTGACTGCCGAGGTGTGAATTCTGCCGCTGGCTTCAGTCTGCGGCACGCGCTGCACGCGATGAACGCCCGATTCGTGTTTCAACTTCGAATAGACTTTGTCACCTTCAATCAACACGATCGCTTCTTTCAGACCACCGATACCTGACTCAGACGCTTCCAGAACTTCGAAACGCCAGCGCTGCTTTTCAGCGTAGCGCGAATACATGCGCACCATTTCGGCAGCAAACAGCGTCGCCTCGTCGCCGCCTGTGCCCGCGCGAATTTCGAGAATCACGTTCTTCTCGTCGTTTGGATCAGTGGGGATGAGGAGGAGCTTGAGTTCTTTGTCGGTTACGTCGATGCGGCTTTGCAACGACTCCATCTCGAGCCGCGCCATCTCGCGCATGTCTTCGTCGTCGGCAGTATCAAACAACTCGCGCGCGTCCGACAATTCGCTTTTCAGCCCTTTCCACGCCTGATACTTTTGCACCACTTCTTCGAGCGAACGATGTTGTTTCGCCGTCTTGCCGTACAATGACGGATTTGCGAGCAACTCGGGTGACGAAAGCTCCTGAGTCAATTCTTCGTACCGGCTAACAATCTGTTCGAGTTTGTCTAACATGTAGACCTCACGATAGCGGCGCCGGCAGCGGGTCTCCCGTTTGCGGCTCCAGCTTCAACGATTCTTTCAACGCTTCAATCGCAACTTCGAGTTGGTTGTCGTCGGGTTCCTGCGTGGTGATGTTTTGCAGCCACACGCCGGGTTTCGTCATGATCTTAAAGAACCAACTGCTTTCTTTTTTCGCGGACAAGCGAATGATTTCGTACGAGAGACCAGCGACGACGGGCATCAGCGCGATGCGGATCAAAAAATTGAACAGCAACGAATCAAACTTGATAACCGAAAAGAGCACGATCGCCACCAGCATCACGACCATCAGGAAGCTCGTGCCGCAGCGCGGATGTTGTCTCGGTTGTGGCCGTGCGTTTTCTACCGTCAACGGCAATCCTGCTTCCCAGGTAAAGACTGTTTTGTGTTCGGCGCCGTGGTATTGAAAGACGCGACGGATGTCCTTCAAGAGCGAGAAGCTGAAGATCATGATCAGAAAGAACGTCATGCGTATCAGCCCGTCGATCAAGTTGAAAGCAACTGAAGGACGCACCGGATGCAGGTAAGTGCGCGCCGTGGTCCATGCGTTCGAATACCATGCTTCTCCGGACTGTTCAGTCGTTGCGGTTTCGCCTGTTGGGGCGGGCGCCGTGCTCGTTACTGCCGGAGCCGTGGCCCAACCGGCGGCGATAAAAAGCGCGTTCGTAAGCAACAGTGGTGCAGCAACGAAGAGCAGGATGTTGAAGATCAATGCAAAGACGATCGAACTCGCGGCCGCGGCCGTAGTTCCTTTTTTCAGTTCGTCTTTGGATCGCTTTTGCGTGGGAACAGGAAAGAGACCAGGCACCGCGCCAGTCAAACCCGCAAAATCTCCTTCGCCCTCGATCACCGCCGGCGACAACGCCACTTTCACTTCTGCAGCGCTCGCTTCTTCAACTTCCGCCAGCGCTTCGTTTGCGGAGTAGTTCAGGGCCTTGATGCCGAGACCCATCGACTGCACCAACACCGCGCCGCCGCGCAAGACCGGCAGTTTCAGCAGCGGATACTTATCGCTCCACTTAGGCAGGCGCGCCGCCGTGTTCACGATGGTGCCGTCAGCCTTGCGCACGGCAATCGCGTACGCGTTGGGAGTGCGCATCATTACGCCTTCGATAACGGCCTGGCCGCCGACAATAAGATCTCTTTCCGGTGTACTCATATCGGTAAGGTCTGAAGCTACAAAAATGCCGGCGCTTGTTGTAGTTCGCTGATGAGCGAGACTAACTTACGCCGGCGTTAAGAAGTTGTGATGGCTAATGTTGGGGAGTGGCTGCGCTTTCGGCTGGTTTCTTGCCATAGCGCTTGTTAAAGCGATCGACGCGTCCTGCGGTATCGACCAGCTTCTGTTTTCCTGTAAAGAATGGGTGGCAGGCCGAACAAATTTCGACGTGCAGGTCACCTTTCTTAGTCGAGCGAGTCTTGAACGTCTCGCCGCAGGCGCAGGTAACTGTTATCTCGACGTATTCTGGATGGATTCCTGGTTTCATTTAACTCTTCCTATAGACGGCTCCGCAGCCGCATTTTCAAACAGGATATGATAGGGGCCTGAGTGCAGATCGTCAAGTTTCGGCACGGATCTGTGGTGACTTCAAATTAAGACACGGATTTTTTGCGGATGGCGCGTTTGGTGTTTCGCTCCCAGAAGATGCCGTCGGTGTAGCCCTGGATACTAAGATCGTCGGTGGCGAGATCGAGGCGTTTTTGGGCGAGACAGCAGTAGCTGGGATCGATTTCGACTCCGAGGTAGTGACGGCCGAGTTTTTTTGCGACGACGGT
>Ga0068864_100004791_pt1 | contig 11084 bp, 8 predicted proteins | sample KBSSwiS72_FD_66586 | JGI IMG/M metagenome (GOLD analysis project Ga0068864, IMG submission 66586) | Switchgrass rhizosphere microbial communities from Kellogg Biological Station, Michigan, USA - KBS Switchgrass S7-2 | ecosystem: Host-associated > Plants > Roots > Rhizosphere > Soil ...
CCGTGCCCGGTGTTGTCGGCGTGTGGAGCCTGGTCGGGGTCGTGCTGATGATCCTGCTTGTCCTGCGCTGGCCGGCCGGACCGGTGCTGGCCGCCGAGCCGGTGTCGGCCTTCGACCCGTCCGACACCGGCGATGTGGCGACGAGCCCGGCCCGGGTACCGATGCAGGCCGACCCGCCGGTACAGGAGCGCCATGGCGTGCGGAGCTGGCTCGCGGCGATCACCGGTGGGACACGGCGTCGGGCGGCCGCCGGGCCACCTGGCACGATGGAGCGGTGACGGGTCCCACGTTCTACGAGGCGGTCGGGGGCGAAGAAACCTTTCGCCGACTGGTGGACGAGTTCTACCGCGGGGTCGCGGACGACCCGGTGCTCCGGCCGCTGTACCCGGAGGAGGACCTCGGCCCGGCCAACGAGCGGCTGCGGATGTTCCTCATCCAATACTGGGGCGGGCCGACCACCTACTCCGATCAGCGGGGCCACCCCCGGCTGCGGATGCGCCATGCGCCGTTCCGGGTCGGCCCGACGGAGCGGGACGCCTGGCTCGCGCACATGCGCGAAGCGGTGACGTCGCTGAAGCTGGAGCCGGAGTACGAGGCGACGCTCTGGGACTACCTCGAGCGGGCGGCCTGGTCGATGGTCAACACCCTCGAGTAACCGCTCCTGAGGCGCGCGGTTTAGAGCAGGCCGCCCTCGTCGTGCAGCCAGTCCACGAAGGCGCTGGTGACCGCGGCGGCGCAGTCCATCATCTCGTCGAGCAGCGGGTCGTGCACGCCGGCGGTCAGCGGGACCTGGATCTCCGCGTAGATCGGCAGCATGCCGCGCTCGGTGGCGTCGCCCACATAGGCCTTGCAGAACCGGCGGGTGTGGTTCCACTCGTTGACCACCCGGTACGCCCGGTCGGCCCAGTCCGGCGGAACCGTGCTGTGGGGACGGCCACGCATGACGAGGATCTCGTCGTCCGGGCCCTCGAGCGCGAACAGCACCGCGTGCCGTTCCCACATCGCGAGCAGGCTGCCGTCACCGTCAGTGAGGTAGCGGATCTCGAGCCGGTCCAGCGCCTCGCGCACCCGCTTCATCGTCACGGGGCGGGTCTGGCTGTCCGGCGAGCGCTGCGCGGGGACCTCGGGCCGGGGCACGGTCTCGACCGCGACGCTGTTCGTGCCGACGCTGGTGTTGGCGTTCATCAGAACGGCCAACTCGGAGTCCTGTCCGCGCGGGCGGCCCCGCTGAGCTCCCCACAAAGGCCACCACGACATCGCCAGGACCTCCATCCTCGTCGCGCCGGAGGCGCGGGTTTTACGGCTGCCGACCCTACCTGGCATTTCTCGCCAACGGCAGTCTTGCGGTCTGCCCGGGCGAGCTTTTCGTATGATCCGACATCATCTGAACGTGCAGCCCGCTACGTCAACCCCTCAGCGAAACCGCAGTGGATAACTCGGACGATACCATACAGATCCATACGAAGCATCGATCCCGGTCCATCCAATGGCGAGCCTCACGGTGACGTAATCGTCACTACTCGTGACCTTCGATCCGGAGGCGACCGGACCGAGGAACCCCATCCGAACGACCCCCTGGATGACCCGCTGAGCGATGTCGATGCGCTGTCCGTCGGCCGCGGTGACGGTGATCGCTACGTGGTCGAGCAACGCGTCGCGCAGCACCCGCTCGCCGACCGCCCGACCGCCGACGCCCTCGGCGGCCGCCTCGCGCAGCGTCCGGGAGGCCGCCGCGGCGACCCGGACCAGCTCCACGGCCGGGATCCGCTCGATCGCGACACCCCGGCCCGGTGGCAACGCCGACCGCCACTCGGTGTCGCGCCGCGGCAACCCCGCCAGCTCACCCTGCCCCGGCGTGTACGGAGCGTGAGGGGTCATGGACTCGAGGACCGCGAGCAGCTCGGCCGCGGAGACCGTGACGTCCCCGCTCACCGGCGAGGCCAGCCGCCGGGTGGCGAGCACGTCGAACGGCAGCCGGGCCCACATCTCGGTACGACCCTCTGGCGCCCCGAGCGCTTGCCGCGCGCCCGTCGGCTCCGGCCGCAGCCGTACCAGCGCGGCCGGGTCGAGGCGCACCAGGCGGACGAGGAACGCGCCAGCGTCGGCCCGGGCCGCCGCGTCGATCACGCCTCGTCCGTCCACCGGGTCAGGAACGCCTTCTCGGCGGGGCTCAGCCGACGCGGGTACCCCTGCTCGAGGTTGAACGGCACGCACACCGACCGGGCCCGCGACGCCAACGCCGGACCGGAGAAGAACTCGTACCCGATCGTGAACTGGGCGGCCCGGATCTGCTCGACCCACATGGTGATCTCGGCCGGGTCGCCGTAGTTGACCGGCCGCAGGTAGTCCACCTCGTGCCGGGCGATGACGATACCGTCCTCAAAGGACGTCAGCCCCAGGTCGCGCGCACCGAGGAAGAACAGCGCGACCCGCGCCTCCTCGTACAGGGTAAGGAATCTGGCGTTGTTGACATGGCCGTACGCGTCCATATCGGACCAACGCAGCGGGCAAGAGAACTGATATCTCATTCCACCGACTGGACTCTAGTCACGGGTGAGCTTCCGGTACGTGACCGCGTGCGGGCGGGCGGCATCCGGACCAAGACGGTCCACCTTGTTCTTCTCGTACGCCTCGAAGTTGCCCTCGAACCAGAACCAGCGCGACATGTCGTCCTCGTCGCCCTCCCAGGCCAGGATGTGGGTCGCCACCCGGTCGAGGAACATGCGGTCGTGCGAGATGACCACGGCACAGCCGGGGAACTCCAGCAGCGCGTTCTCCAATGAGGACAGTGTCTCCACGTCGAGGTCGTTGGTCGGCTCGTCGAGCAGCAGCACGTTGCCACCGATCTTCAGCGTCAGCGCCAGGTTGAGCCGGTTGCGCTCGCCACCGGAGAGCACGCCGGTCGGCTTCTGCTGGTCGGGGCCCTTGAAGCCGAACGCCGCCACGTACGCCCGCGACGGCATCTCCACCTTGCCGACCATCAGGTGGTCGAGCCCGTCGGAGACGACCTCCCACACCGACTTCTTAGGGTCGAGGCCGGCCCGGTTCTGATCCACATAGGACAGTTTGACCGTGTCGCCGACCTTCACGGTGCCCGAGTCCGGCTGCTCCATCCCGACGATCGTCTTGAACAGGGTCGTCTTGCCCACCCCGTTCGGTCCGATGATGCCCACGATTCCGTTGCGGGGCAGAGAGAACGAGAGGTCCTTGATCAGCACCCGGCCGTCGAATCCCTTGTCCAGATGGGACACCTCGATGACGGTGTTGCCCAGCCGCGGGCCTGGCGGGATCTGGATCTCCTCGAAGTCGAGCTTGCGCGTCTTCTCCGCCTCGGCTGCCATCTCCTCGTATCGCTCGAGCCGGGCCCGGGACTTGGTCTGTCGCGCGCGCGCGTTGGACCGTACCCACTCGAGCTCGTCGGTGAGGCGCTTCTGCATCTTCGCGTCCTTGCGCCCCTGCACGGCCAGGCGGGCCGCCTTCTTGTCCAGGTAGGTCGAGTAGTTCCCCTCGTACGGGTACGTCCGTCCGCGGTCGATCTCGAGGATCCACTGGGCCACGTTGTCCAGGAAGTACCGGTCGTGGGTGATCGCGATGACCGTGCCGGGGTACTTGGCCAGGTGCTGCTCCAGCCACTGCACGCTCTCGGCGTCGAGGTGGTTGGTCGGCTCGTCCAGCAGCAGCAGGTCGGGCTGCTCCAGCAACAGCTTGCACAGAGCGACCCGGCGGCGCTCACCACCGGAGAGCTGGGTGACGTCGGCGTCCGGTGGCGGACAGCGAAGCGCGTCCATCGCCTGCTCCAGCCGGGCGTCCACGTCCCAGGCGTCGGCGTGGTCGAGCTCCTCCTGCAGCCGGCCCATCTCCTCCATCAGGTCGTCGGAGTAGTCGGTGGCCATCTGCTCGGCGATCTCGTTGAACCGGGCCAGCTTCGCCTTGGTCTCGTGCACGGCCTCCTCGATGTTGCCGAGGACGTCCTTGCTCTCGTTCAGCGGTGGTTCCTGGGCGAGCATGCCGACGGTGTAGCCGGGCATGAGCCGCGCCTCGCCGTTGCTGGGCCGGTCCAGCCCGGCCATGATGCGCAGCAGGCTGGACTTACCGGCGCCGTTGGGGCCGACCACGCCGATCTTGGCGCCGGGCAGGAAGGAGAGCGTCACGTCGTCGAGCACGACCTTGTCGCCGTGCGCCTTGCGCGCCTTCTCCAGCACGTAGATGTATTGGGCCACGGTGTGGCAACCCTCCGCCGATCGCATGGTTTGGTGACTGAACCGTCACCAACCATCCTCCCACGGCGTCCCGTTCGCTCTACGAGCCTCCCCGGTCGGCCTACGGCCCGACCCGGTCGATCGAGTAGGTGACCCGCACGTTCTGCGGCAGGTCCACGAAGAAGAACTCGGTCCGCGACACGTGGTAGTCGGTGTGGGTCGGGTCGTCCGGGTTGCTGGGATCCTTCGGACTCGTCGCGACGAAGCCATCGCTGTCGCGCACCACGCGGCCCTTGACGCCGCTGGCGAGTAGGAGCGTGTTCGTGCAGCAGACATCGGTGAACGGGCCGTTCCGGACATGCCCCTGATAGATCAACACCCCGTCCCGGTTCTGGCAGACCCACGCCTCCGCGCCGGTGAGCGTGTCGGTTCCTTTGGAACTGACGTACAGCAGCAGCTGGAGATCGCCGGCGAGGCCCCTGGCCCGTACCGCCGCCTCGGTGAGGGCCGGACAGCGCGTGGCGTCCGGGGTGGACGTCGGGCTGGTGCCGGCCTTCGGGGTCGACGTCGCACCGGTCGTGGCGGGGGTGGTCCGCCCCGAACCGCCGGCCGGCCCGGTCGATCCGGTCGGGCTGTTCGCGGTGACCTGTCCACGGTCGGCCAGCGCCTGCCGGGTCACCAGGTAGCCGCCCAAGCCGCCCGCCGCCGCCAGCACCACCAGGACCACGGCCAGCGCGGGCGAGATCCGACGCGGCGACGGTTGCGGATACACGCGACCAGCCTCGCAGCCCGGCACCACCCGCCACCATCCGCCGAAAGCCCATGATCAGCACGCCACTCATGTCCATGCTTCCCGTGTCCCAAGATCCGTATGAGCGGGGCCAGGCATCCATTAGGCTGACGCCCCGTGGGGGGAGGCTGGAGATGAACGCGCCGCTGTTGCCTGCGCTGCCCGGGTACGACAACCCGGAGCTGATCGCGCACGGCACCACCGCGCTCGTCTTCCGGGCCATCCAGACCACGCTCAACCGACCGGTCGCGATCAAGGTGATCACGGTCGACACGGGATCAGTTCCGGTCAATGCCGCTCGCGAGCTCGCCACCACCGTCGCGCTCTCCAGCCAGCCGCACATCGTGTCCATCATCGACACCGGCATCACCGAAGACGACCGCCCGTACATCGTCATGGAGTACTGCGAAGGCGGCTCGTACGCCGGGATCCTGCGCCAGAACGGCCCGCTCCCGCTCGAGGACGTGCTCGAGGTCGGCGTCAAGATCGGCGAAGCGCTGCACGCGGCCCATCAGGTCGGCATCGTGCACCGCGACGTCAAGCCGTCCAACATCCTGCGGTCGCGCTTCGGCCCGGCGCTGACCGACTTCGGCATCGCTCGCGCGCCCGACGAGCTCGGCAATACCCTCACCCGCGAGCTGATGACCCCGCACCACGCCTCGCCCGAGGCGTTGCTGCACCAGGCCCAGTCCGGCATCTCCGACGTGTACAGCCTCGCCTCCACCATGTGGACACTGCTGATCGGCCATCCGCCCTTTGTGGACCCGCAGCGTCCGACCATGGACATGTACGCGTTCCGCGACCGGGTGCTGCACGACGACCTGCCACCGCTGCCCCGGTCCGACGTACCGCTATGGCTCGTCACCGAGCTACGCAAGGCGATGGCGAAGCTGCCCGCGGCCCGGCACCGCAGCGCGCAGGACTTCGCCGAGTCGCTGCGGCGGGGCTCGCTCGGCCTGCACCCGTCGGGCGCCGCCGCCCCGCTTCGGGTGGAACCCGCGTCGCCCTCGCCGTCTTCGTCTCCCACCTCTCCGGCCTCCACCCGCTTGATCGACGCCGCCAACGCGGCGGGATCGCTCTCGCTCGGCCTGCCGTCCGCGCTGGGCCAGCCGGCGACGTTCGTTCCGCCGCCGTCGTCCCCGGTGCCGCTGCCGTACGTGCCGCCAGCGGTCGGATCGGCGGCCGTCCCGCCGCCGCCATCGCCTTCGGTGGCGCCGCCTCCCCCGCGGGCGTCTGCCTCCACGCCGCCATCCTTCGCGCCGCCAACCTTCGCGCCGCCAACCTTCGCGCCGCCTTCGTCCGCGCCGCCGTCCTCCGCGCCGCCTTCGTCCGCGCCGCCGATCTCCGCGCCGCCGGTCCTGGGTCTGACCCCCGCCGATCCGTCGGCACTGGCCGGCCCGCCGACCACCGCGCCCGCGTCGGGCGTCTCCCGCGACCGTGTTGCAAGCGAACCGTTGTCCCAGGGATCCGGCGCGCGGACCTCCGAAGGCTCGGCCGGCGTCGACCCGGCCTCGGTGGCGTCGTCGGGTCCGTCAGCCTCGGCGCCGGCAACCCTCGACTCTTCTGGTGGCCCCTCTCCGACGGCACCGGCGGTCACCGCCGCGGGAGCGTGGGCCTCGGCCCCGACCTCCGTCCCGAACCGCGAGGTCCCAGAACCCCGCGATGCCGGCGGTGGGACCACCGGGGGCTCCACCGGCCGGTCGGCCAATCCGTCGCGCGCGCCGGTCATCCCGCCGCTGCCGCCCGGTCCGCCGGGCGGCGCCACGCCGCCCGTTCCGACGTCCGCTCCGCCGGCGCCGTCCAACGTCGCCGGGCCGCCGATCACAACTCCGCGGCCGCCCAACGCACCCGGCCGCGGCCAGGCGCCGGCCGGACCAGGGCCGCTCGGACCCGGACCGGCAGGGCCTGGAAACACACCTGGACCTGGCATCGCGCCCGGCGCGCCGGGGACCGCGCGCCCAGGGACCTCAGGCCCGGGAATCGGGCCAGCCGGTCCGGGGATCGGGCCAACGCCGGCCGGACCTCGGCCCGGTCTACCGCCGCCCGCGCTCGTACCCGGCCCGCTGCTCGTACCCGGCCCGTTGCCCGTACCCGGCCCGCTGCTCGTACCCAGCCCAGGCCAGCCGCCCGTACCGGCGCAGTCCCAGAACTCGCCCTCGTCGCTGACCGTGGGCGCTCCGGACCTCTTCGAGGAGAGTTGGCCGCCGCCTGCCCCCGGCGCGCCCGGGTCGGCCGGCACGGCGACGGACGAGGATGGCTGGCTCGGCTCGCAGCCCCGGCCGCGCCCGGCGCCAACCCGGCCGGACAGCAGGACCGTGGTCGCCCCGCCGCGGTCGCGCAGCACGCTGCTGGCCGTACTGATCGCGTTCGTGGTGGTGGCCATCATCGGGGCCGGGATCCTCCTCGCGACCGCCCGAAACCACGGCGGCGCCATCGCCGGCCCGCCAGACCCGGAGACGGCGAGCCCGCAGGCGACCAAATTCATCACCGCCACCAAGGAGGACGCCCCGCGCAACGTCAAGATCATTGACGAGCGGGGTACGACCCTGACGGTGACCTGGACCGATCCGACCAACGGCACCGTGTCGTTCGTCGTCAACGGGCTGGGCCCGAACAACGAGAAGCTCGACGCCAAGTTCGTCGACCGGGGCGTGACCAGCGTGACCTTCTCGGGGCTGAGCCCGTCGAAGAACTACTGCTTCCTGGTCGCCGCGGTGTACAGCGCGACCCACGTGGCCGTCGCCGACCAGACCTGCACCAAGCGCTAGCAAGATCCACACTACTGTCCGACAGTTGTGCCGTCGGAAGCGCTCGCACGCCACAACTGTCGGACAGTTGCGGGGATCTTGAGGCCGTCGCAGGAGCAGAGCAGCGGGCGGGGCGACGGCGGCGACCGGCTAGCGGCGGCGGAAGAGGGGGCGCGGGTCGATCCGCCACACCAGGCGGCGCCACCACGGACGTCCCGCCCGCAGCGCGCGCTCGTACTCCAGCGCCTGCGCCCGCGCGCCGAACGCGGCCACCTCGTCCGGGGCGGAGGCGCCGCCGGCGAACCCGACCGCGTTGACCTTCTCGGCCAGTTCGGTCAGGGGCGGCGCGGCCGGCCGGGGGCGGCGCGTATGGCGACGGGTCGGCACGGTCTGCGCGACCTCGCCGGCGTGCACGGCGACCTCGGCCGCGGCGAGGTGGGGCGGGGCGGGCGATCCGGCCAGCAGCAGCGAGTCGAGGACCTCGTCCCACGCGCCGAGGACCCGCTGCGGCGGGCTGCCCCGGGAGAGTTGCGAGCGCCGTCGCAGGAAACGCAGGAAAGCGATCACGCCGATCAGCAGTACCACCAGGAGGACCACGCCACCGCCGATCCCGCCCGCGATCACGCCCGCGCCCGGACCGGTGCCGGCGTTCGGCGCGGCCGCGTTGATGTGCGGGGCGACGCTCGCGGTCGGCGGCTTGGGCGGGTCGACCGACGCGGGCGGCGACGAGGGCGGCGACGGCTTGGGCAGGAACTGGTCCTCCAGCGGGCGGGGCGGGGTGCCGCCGTCCGGCAACGGGTTGAACGCCACCCAACCGACGTCGGTGAAGAGCACCTCCGGCCAAGCCACCGCGTCGGCGCCGTGGATGGTGCCGCCGCCGCTGGGGGTACGGAAGCCGACCACGACCCGCGACGGCAGACCCATCAACCGGGCCAGGGTGGCGAACGCGGTGGCGAACTGCTCCGAGGTGCCCTTCTGCCCCCCGGCGTACGGCGGCTCGAAGAGGAAGAAGCGGAGGTTGGGGTACGCGTGCCCGCTCGGCGCATCCCCCGCGAACCGATAGTGCTCCTTGAAGAACGTCTCCAGCGCGAGCGCCTTGTAGTACGGACCCGGCGCCCCGGTGGCGACCTGCTCGGCGAGATGGCTGAGGTCGGCCGGGACGGAGTCGCCGACGGCGAGGTAGCGGGACACCGCGTCGCCGGAGGGTACGTCGGCGGCGGGCAGCAGGGTGACGTTGACGTTCGGGTTCTCCGAGGTGACGGTGTAGCTCAGCCCCGGCGCCAGCGGGTCGGTGCGCAGCAGCGTCCCGGACGCCTGGTCGAAGGCGACCCGGACACCGTCCACTCTGGACGGTTCGGAGACCGCCGGCATGAGGCGGCCCTCCAGCTGGTCGACCGTGATCCGCTCCTCGATCTCCAGCGGCGCCGGCGCATCCGGGTCGGGCGCGCCGAGCCCGGGCGCCCGGGCGACCGCCGGCAGCACCCGGCCGGCGTTGCGGTAGTCGGCGTCGACGTGCCAGGTGACGCCGTCCCAGTCGGTGAGGATGGCCAGCCGCAGACGGGTGTCGTACGCGCCGGCGGAGGCGTCCACGACCTGCGGCCCGTCGCTGGGCGCCGGCGAGTCCCCAGCCGGAGCGTCACCGGAAGGCGTGGGCGCGGCAGAGGGCTGGGAGGTCAGCGGTCGACCCGACTTGAGGACGGCGACGTTGAACAGCGGCTGCTCCGGGTTGGCCGCCCAGCCGGAGAGCCGGATCAGCGGGTTCTGGTCCAGCACGTCGAGGTTCGGCGGCGCGACGTATCGGCGCGGATCGGTGGGGTTGTGCCGGACCGCCCGCCCGACCAGCGGGGCCGCCACCACGACGACGGCGAGTACGGCGGCGAGCCCGATCGCGAGGCCGGACGCGGTACGCAGCTGCAGCGCGGCCCGTTCCCGGCCGGGGAGCCGGGGCACCGAGCGGGCGCCGGACGTGGCGCCGCCGGCGACGAGCCCGAACGCGGCGACCGCGGCGAAGACCAGCGGCTCCCAGCCGACCACCCCGGCGTTCGGCCCGACGAGCACGAGTGCGCCGACGTAGAGCAGCGTCGGCGGCAGCAGGGCCAACGCGGGCCGGCGCCCGCGCAGGCCGAGCTCGGTGCCGGCGAAGCCGGCGAGCCAGGCGAGCACGACCGGGGCGAGCACCGTGTCCGGCTGGGCCTCGACCGGGATCAGCGCGGTGAGCAGCCGGGGCACCGCGTTGCGGGCCGCGTCGAAGGCGAGGCTGCGCAGATCGCCGCCGATCCCACCGGCCTTGGCCGAGACGGAGATCGCCAGCAGCGCGTACCCGGCCAGGGCGAGCACCGAGAGTGCCGCGACCACGGCGGCCGGCACCCGGCGCAGCAGGGTGGAGATGGCCACCGACGCGGCGGCAGCCCCGACGATCAGCTCGAGCAGCAACAGTCCATTGTAGACGCGGCTGAGCGAGATGCCGGCCATGGCGATCAGGGCCACCACGACGAGCGAGACGCTGTACCGGCGCAAGGCCTGGCTCACCACGCGCTTACCCCGTCCCACACGGCGGCGAAGTCCGGGCCGTCGGCCGCGCCGACCACGAGCACGCCGGCGGTGGTGGCCAGTCCGCTCTCCACCGGACCGAAGGTCCCGGCGATGATCGACGGGTACGCGCCCCGCAGCCCGGCCACGATGCCGAGATCGTCCTCATTGGGCGGTCCGGTGAGGAACAGCAGGGTGTCGCCGAGCCGGCGGACCCGCAGCCGTTCCATCGCCGCGCGCAGCGGATCGGGGCCGATCGTGGCCGCCAGCACCAGGTTCGCCTCGGCGAGCAGGTCCAGCTGCGGTCCGACCGTCGTCCGCGACGACTCGGCCGTGGCCCCGCTGAGCAGCTGCAGCTCCACCTGTACGTCCTCGCGGTAGGCGGCGACGAGCACCGAGGCGGCGCCCTCGCAGGCGGCTTCGAAGGTGGACTCCCCACCCCCGCCGTCCGGGAGGTGGGCCTCCGCGCGGTCGTCGAGAAGGATCACGATGCGCGGCAGGCTGGTGTCGACGTGCTCGCGCACCATGAGCTCGCCGACCCGGGCCGACGTACGCCAGTGCACGTGCCGCAGGTCGTCGCCCATCACGTACTCGCGCAGCGCGGCGAACGTGATGCTGCCGTGCGGTACCCGGTCGATGCGCCCGTCCATGCTGCGCGACAGGCCGACCGGCACCGCGGTGATGACGTGCACGCGCGGCCGGACCCAGACCTTGTTCTGCCCGCCGTACCGGCGGACCACGCCGACGAGCGCCAACGGGTCGCGACGGCTGACCTCCAGCGGCCCGATGTCGATGACCCCGCGCCGCCTGGTCGGTACC
>Ga0068864_100004802_pt1 | contig 11073 bp, 6 predicted proteins | sample KBSSwiS72_FD_66586 | JGI IMG/M metagenome (GOLD analysis project Ga0068864, IMG submission 66586) | Switchgrass rhizosphere microbial communities from Kellogg Biological Station, Michigan, USA - KBS Switchgrass S7-2 | ecosystem: Host-associated > Plants > Roots > Rhizosphere > Soil ...
CGCGGATAGCTTACGGCGTCGGCAGGCGGCGGGAGGCGATGCAGCCACGGGGCCGGCTCGACCGCGGGATCGACGCCTATCATCGTCACTTCGAAGGACCCCTCATGCTCGACATGAAGCCGATCGAGCGCCGGGCGGATCATCGCCAAATCCGGACCGTGCGTATGGGTGCCCATATACACCATCCGAATCCTGTCGGCCGAGAAGGGCGCCGTACGGGCGTGGCGCCAGTCCCGCCACAGTCGCGGATCGATCGCGTTCGGCACGATGACGGCGCGGGGCGCCACCTTCTCATAGGCCGTCGCGAGTTCGCCTGTCGAAAACCAGGTCTCGGCCGCCGCCGCGACGACCCTATCTAGCGCAGCATTGAATGGGCGATAGAGGACATGTTCGGGATGGTCGGGGCCCATCAGGGTGAACGCATCGTCGACATCCGCGATCAGCGCCGCGCCAATCGCGCCGAGACGGCGGATCAGCGCATCGACGGCGTCGACCGTCTCCAGCGCGGTGCGCTGGACAATGCATATGTCGCAATCGGGCACGGGCTGATCGGGCGCGCCTAGCGTGACGCGCACCCGACCGGCGACAGTCTCGTCGGTCAATGGCGCGATCAACCGGACATAGGCCGAGCTTTGCGGCCCGCTCGCGCTGTGACGAGCGATTATGTGGACCTTGAGGCGATCATCGAGTTCAGCGACCGCCATCCGGACCGGTGATGGGAGCCCGAGCAGCGCAAAGGCATCGCCAATGAATACGCGCGCCCGCGCATCGAAGCTGTGCTCCGCGCGCACATGATCGGCGCGGATCCCAGCTGCGGCGGGATCGCGCGGCATGGCGAGCAGATCGTCCACGGCCACTTGCAACTCGACCGGACCCGACACCTGCCGCACGGCATCGCCGAGCAGCGCGTTCATCGAAGGTACGGGGTCCGACACCGCCCTACCCCCGGCCGCAACGACGTCGAAAAGCCGGTTCGACACCAGCCCGAAGGCGCGCATTGACGGCCAATGATCGTTGAGCACCACCCCCGCGCCAGCATAAAGCCGACCGAGCTCGCGATTGTCGATATTGTCGCACGCCACGAGCTCTGCGGGCACACGCCCATCCCAACCTGCCCCATAGATGATCGGAGGTCGATCCGCTTCGATGGCCCATCTGACGATCTCCCGATCGACGCCACGCGAATTGCCTACGAAAACGATGTCGGGCGCACTTGGCGGGGGGGCCACAGGATGGAACCGATCCGGATCGGTCGCCTGGGGCATTACCGATACCGGCGGTCGAACGATGTGGCTCAGCAAGGCCGCATGGCTGGCCGAGGCGGCGTAGACCCTGCTGTACCGATCATATTCGCCGAAGCCGACCTGATCGGGGTGGCTGATATTCCACAGGAATGCCATCTGGCCCGGCCGCGGTTCATAGGCGATCAGCCCGCGCAACACGATCACCAGATCCTCGCTCGCGATCGAATGGCCATACCATTGATCGCGGAAATCGATGCGCGCCTTGTGGCCCAGCTTTTCGAATGACGCTGCCAGGCTCTCGGCGAAATGGAAGTCGCCCCAGGCGGCCTTCTCCTCTTGCGGCGCCGCGATCTTGATCGCGATATTGAGCTTCAGCGCCGCGGCGAGGTGATGCGCGCCGGCGCCGCTGGGCAGTCCTGTGCGATTCTTGGTCCGCACCAGCGCCTGAAAGGCGGCCGGTTCGCTGACGGTGATCCGCCCGGCATCGCTCTTCGCGTCATGATATTCGCAGCCGACGAACGGCGCATAGCCCGTCACTCGCCCCCGGGTGAAACGGAGGATCAGGTCCCAATCGACCATGCGCCGCAAATTGGCGTCGAACGAACCGAGCTCGTCAACGACCGCGCGACGATGGCAGAAGGCGTTGAGGTCGACATAATTTTCGGCCAGGCAGGCGTCCCAATCGAAATCGTCGCCGCGATAGCCGGTAAGCTGGTTGAACTCGTCGCGCAGTGCGATGCCGGAATAAGCGCAATCCAGGCCCTCGGCCGTCATGAACAGTGCCATTACGTCGAGGAACCAACTCTTCCAGCTATTGTCGCTGTCGAGATAGGCGACGATCTCACCCGTCGCCGCCGCCAGCCCCAGGTTGCGTGCGGCGCTTACCCCATGATGCTCCCCCCGGATCAGGCGGACGCGCGGATCGCCGAGGTAGGCGGCGGCGATTTCGTCAGTGCCGTCGGTAGAGCCGTCATCGACGATCAGCAGCTCGAGACGGCGATGGCTCTGCACGAGGACGGAACGGATGGCGGATGCGATGCGATCTGCGCGGTTCCAGGCAGGCATGACCACGCTGATCAGGGTCGCGTCGGCGCGCTCGCGGATGTCGGCAGCCAGTCCGGCGATGCCGCGCAGGAACGCCGCCTCGCGCGCGATGTCGAAATAGCGATAGAAGCGCCGCGGCCTTTCGTCCGATGTCTCATAGGCCGGCCGACTGACCGGGATCGCGGCCCTACCCTCGGCGGCCCCCACCTCGAGGAAATGCTGCAGTGGATCGCCCGCGACATCGGGATAGGTCCGCCGATAATATGCGCCATCGAAAAGTGGCCCCGTCGAACGGCCTTCGGCGGCCCCGTGGGCGATATAATGCTGCAGCGGATGCATCCCCGCCGCGTGCACGTCGGTGTGGACGCTATTATACCAGCTCGAGGAAAAATAGAGATTGGGATCGAGCGCATCAGCCTCGCGCCCATGCCGGATATAATCGACCAGAGGGTTATGGCTGTCGATCAGCGCCGCCAGTTCCTGATCGACGGGTCCGACGCCGAGCCCCGCGCGATCGACCAGCGTCTGGATCACGGGTTCATGGGAGGGGGCGCCAGGCGCGTCGACGATCCCGATCACGCCCTCGCTAACCAGCCCGATCTTGCCGCCGAGCGCCAGCGGCGCCAATCCGAACAAGCGTTCGATCGCATGGGCCAGCGCGCCGTCCCGCTCCGGGCTCATCGCGCCGGGCTCGCCGAAATCCGCGAGTGCCGCGATCCGTTCCAGCAAGGATCGGCGAGCCCAGAAGAAGGTGCCGGCGAAGAAGCCCCAGTCCGCCGGCGGATAGGCCGGCGCGACCAGCCGGGGAGCAAGGTCCGACAGAAGCTCCGCATTCCGGAACAGGTGACTTGCCACCGATTTGTAAAGCGGCGCCGGGCCGAGCAATGAGAGAGCCTGCTCCTCCGCGAACGCCCGGACGATGTCACCGACCAGAGCTTCGCTCCTGATCAGCCCATCATAAGCGAGCTGGCGCCATTCGGGCGCATATCCCGATCCGCCCTTTTTGGTGTGGAGCTTTCCGATGAGCTCATAACCACGGTCGCGGAACAGCGGCAGCAGCTCGAACAAGGGTCCGATGTCCCAGCCCCGATTGGCAACCGGCACGATCTCGACCTGCGGCAGGCGATCGAGCGCGGCCAGCACTTCCGGCGAAAGCGCTATGCTGTGGGTGACGACGACATCAACCGGCGGCCCGCTAGCGGCGACCCGATCGATCAGTTCGACGGCAATCTCGGGGTAGAAGAGATGGAGGACAAGCGCGGCCTTCACGATTCCGCTCCGGCCGCGAGTCGACGCGCCATCTGCCGGGCATAGAATCCGGTATCGAACAGCGGATGGGGATTGTAGCCCTTCGCCGCGCCGATGGTCAGATAATGCTCGACCGCGTCGATACCAGCCGAGCGGGCGTCCGGGTAGGTCGCCAGATACCAGCCCTCCTCGAACAGGCCGCTGGCGCGGATCATCGCTACCGCCTCTGCATGAGGTGGCGTCGCTGCAGGCAGCGAAGGCGGGCGAACCGCCGCAACAATCGGCGCGCCAACTGCGATCGGCAATTCCTCGTTGCCATCGGAACGGCGATGACGAAGCTCGTCGTGAACGACGTCGCCTTCCAGCCAATGCATGGCATCGTAGCGCGCATAGATCGCATCGAGCGCCGCGCGCCCGCGCGCATCATCGGCGTCGACCAAATCATCGAGTCCGGCCTTCAGCTCGGCGACCAGCCCGGCCAGCGGCTCCGCGATCATCATCTCCTCATCATGATGATGGCGGAGGCCCGGATCGAGAAAGGCAGCGATCTCGGCAGCCCTTTCGCCCTCGGGCATCGCACCGCCGGTCAGCGGCAACAGCTGTTCGGCGGCGCCGCGCCAGTCGGCCAGCATCCTGTCGAAATCGACGATCGCGCGGAACAGATGACGGCTACTCCGCTCGGCATCGATCATGTGGCGCAACCACAGGAGATGGGCGAAGGCGCTGGTCGTGCCGTCGCGGCTGGCGAGGGATCGCGCGATCGCGCCCGGCCCGCGCAGCATCAGCGCGGCGCGCGATGCGACGCCATGCTCGGCCAGCGTCTCGACGACCGTCGGTACGAAGCGGCACTGGCGCGGGTCCTTGATGACGAAAAGCGGGGCATCGCCGAAGGCTGACGTCACCGCCTCCCAGATGCGATCCCTGCGCGATCGCAACGCAGACCCTTCGAGCCTCGACAGATCCAGCGCGCGAGGGTCGAACCAGCTCGATCGGGCAACGCGCAGCAATTGATCGTCGGCCTTGACGATGGCGGCCGACTCCCAATAGCCTTTGGCATTGTCACTATGCGCCTCGATCGCATCGGCGGGCAGCGCCGCCCCCAGATGACCAATCAGCCGGGCCAACGCCGACGTGCCGCTCCTATGCATGCCCAGCACCAGGATCGCCGTGCGTACATGATGTTCTGGCCGTCCCATCGGGGCGACGGTTAGCGGCTTGGTCGCGAAAATCCTAGCCGATCGTCATTCGGCTTCGACATAGCTCTTCACCATGCGATCGACATTGGCTTTCACCATGTCGAGCCGAACATGGACGAGGTCGTCCTCCCAGGCGAGCGTGCGGTCGGAACTGGTGACGCTCTCGTAGGAGGGATAATAATCGACCCAGTCATGCTCGCGGGTAACGATCTCGGCCGCGACCCTGAGCGCGGATTTGCTATAGCTGTTGGCGGTCACCGCGTCCTTCCCCGCGAAGGAGCGGACGAACGGTACCGGCGATACGGTGAGCAGGACCTTCTGCGCCGGGTTCATCGCATGAAGCCGCTCGATCAGCCGGCGGACGGCGGCGATCACCTTCTCGATCGGTAGAAGCTCGAAGAAGAAGCGCCCGGGATAGCGATCGACCAGCGGCTTTGGAGCGGTATCGTTGAGGTAGAGCTGGCGCTCCTCGTCCCACCACGCCTCGATCAGGCCGAGCGTGACGATCACGACCGCGCTGTCACGGATCGCGTCGGCATAGAGCGAGCGGATCTTCTGCCGGCGCTTGAGCGCGCGGGCGAGCGGGACCGATTCGGTGGTGTGGAGCTGGCCATCCCAGTAACGATCCTCGCCGGTCTCGATCAGAAACTCGGAGCCGTCGCTGTCACCCAGCACGAACTCGACCTCGTTGAGCATCGAGAAGGGCGTATATTTATTGAGGATGCCGGTCCGCATGCCGGTCCCCGCCCACAATTCCTCGACCGGCACGCGGAAGCCGAGCGTCGGCACGGTCAAGCCATGTTCGGCCAGTGCGAATTCGATATGCCGCGCGAAGCAGGAGCCGATCGTGAACACCGATGCGTCGCGCGCAATGGTGAAGCTGGGCGTGATCGCCGGCAGACAGATCGGCTCGATACGGCCGCTCGTGCGATCGGGCCATTTCGAGCTCTTGGTCTTCATCGTCACCGCATAGGCGGCTTCGGCGGCTATCCTCTCAAAGGCCATCGTCATCCTCGCCCGGATCGAGCATCGCCTCGTCGCACATCACGTCGACCCATTCTCGCGCGACGGCGATTGTCGCGTCCGGCGCCGTAGTTGGCGCCGGCGCTGCGCTCGCCTCGATACCCGCGGCATGCCGCAGGAAGACGCCCATGACATGAGCCACCCCTTCTTCGGTGACATTGCGCAGATCCGGCGCGAAGAAGCGAGAAGCGGCCGGCGCACCCATGATCATTTCATAGGAGGGGAAGTAGAAAACGCCGTCATGGTCCTCGGCCACCTCCTGAGCAGCGGCGCGCAGTACCGACTTGGAATAGGTGGTGGCAGCGAGGACATGGTTGCCGCTGGCGGTTGCCACCAGCGGCACCGGCGAAACCGTGAAGATGATGCGCGCGGATGGGTTGATCCCGCGCAGGTGAGCTATGAACGCCGAGAGATCGGTGGCCACCTCGGCGACGCGGAAGTTGCGAAATTCGTGGATGGCGGGATCGAAGCTCCCGCCCGAAACCCCTGGACAAACGGGATAGACCGCCCCGTCCGTCCGGGACTGCCAGGTTTCGGTCAACCCGAGAGTGAAGACGAATATGTCGAGCAACTCGAACATATCGCGCACCTTGGCCAGATGATGCGCACGGTCGGCCAACAACTCGGCCTCGCTGGCGAAGCCGTTCGGTTCGATCGTCGGGCGGAACGGATCGACGAAGCCGATGCCGTTCGTTCCCCGCCAGACGTCGTCAATAGGGAAGAAGCTTCCATAGGCGCGTTCGAACAGCTGGACGAGTTGGCGTGCCGTGTAGATGTTGCCGTAGCGCGCGCTGTAGAGACCATAGCCATAACGTTCGGCGATGGCCGGCGGCACGATCGGGTGGGCGCTTTCGGTAACCAGGACGTTGAAGCCACTGGTCTTCAGATAGCGGGCGACGTTCTGCGCGAAGCAGCTGCCCGCTGTCGCAACCTTGTCCTGGCGGGACAAGCTGAGAAAAGGCGCGGCGACCGGATCGATGAACGCCCCCCGATCGGCCACGGCTCGGCGCCAAAAGGCCTGCTCCGGCAACCGGCGATAGGGATGGTCGTTCACATCGCCTCCAGGGCTCGGATGACGGCTTCGCCATAGGCCGCATTGCCATGTGTCGCATCGCCGGCGAAATCGTTGAGGAGGAAACCATGTTCGTCGCAAACCTCCCGCGGCACCGGCAGGAAGCGGGCTCCGAGCTCTGCGCAATAGCCGGCGATAATCCGCGAGTGGAGACGCCAGATCTTGTAGCGAAGGCCGGCCGCTGCGACGCCGCGCGAGGCAATGCCGCGGTCACGGAAATAGGCATCTGCGGCGGCGGCGATATAGACACTGTCGGCAAGTGGCGGTGGAGATTGGAGCTGGATGAAGTCGCCGGCGAGGCGCTTGATTTCGCGTAACCGGACGAAGTCCCTGCCAAGTGCCTCTTCAAGCACGGCACGAACCAGTGCCTCGCTGAGCGGCTCGGCTTCCGGGTCAAGCGGCGGGCCGTCCTCGTCGGACAGCAGGAAGTCGAAAGGGCGGGGGTGGCGGATCAAGGCGAAACCATTGTGAACATTGCCGCCGCTCGCCGAGGCGATGGTCGGCAGATGCCGGCCGATCTGATCGCGGATTGCCGTCGATAGAGCGGCGGAGAAGCGCTGCGCGTCGCCCTCAACTTCGATCTCCGGGCCATATTGCGGCTCGAGTGTATGGATGACGCGCGTGCGCGGGCGATCGGGATCGGCCTCGCGACGAAGCTTGGCGGCGGATCGTATCGCTGCGACATGGCTTTGACCGATGACGAGAATCGGCCGGGTCATGCACCCACCGTCAGCCGGGCGATGACCGTGTCGCTGTCGAACGATCCGATCACGACCTCATCGCCATCGCGCACCGCTTCGCTTGGTACGGTGAGCGCAAAACCATGGCGACCGTCCCCCATCCCGTGCGGCACCAAGTCCGGCCGCTCGCGATCCGCGACCGCGATCGCGACCCGCTTGCCATCCACCTTGGCTTCCACGGCAATCTGTGTGGCCGGCCAGTCGCTGCTATGCGCCCAGCCGCCGAAAAGCAGACCCTCGTCGCACTCCTCGACGCTGTCCAGATGCCCAGAAATCGTAGGAGACGCCCAGCTATGCAGTGCTGCGCCGGGAGGCTCCGTCGGTTGCGTCGCGTCGTCGCGAGCGCGCAGCCTGAGCGGGCGGATAAGTCCTGCGTCGTGAAGAAATGCCGTCACCGCTCCGAGCATGCTGATCCCGTCGAAATAGTCCAGCCGCCGATTGCGCAGCCGAGCGAGCAGCGCATCGCGATCGATCGAACTCCACAGGGCAAGGTCGTCGTGCGCCGCAATCTGAGCAGCGAGCGCTGCGCGGATCGCCGCATTGTGGTTCAGCGAATATTGCCAGTTACCGAACAGCGGCGGAGCACCGGGACCAGCGACGATCGGGTCGGTACACGGCGCGCCTTCCAGCGCGGCATCCCAGCGTTGCTGGGCGAAGGGCAAGGGCAGGAGCTCGGGGGCACACCGCTCGATGATCTTGAAGTGCAGCAACTCGCGTTTGCGCTCCTCTGGAGTCAGCCGGAAAGCGAGACGAACGAGGGCCGGCGCGCCGAGCGGGACCACCGGCTGGCGCTCGAACGACTTGATGCCCCGGATCGCGCCCAGCCAATTGGGCAGTCGGTTGCGGAAATAGAAGAGGTCGGGAAGATCGGCTTCGCGCGCGCCGGCGGCACGCTCGCGCGCCATCGCGTCGGCCAGGTGGGCGACCATCTCATCGCGTGCCTCGGGAAGCAGCAGCGCCATGGGATCGAAGGGTGCCTGAAGCCGCACCATCGCCACCGGATCGAGAAGGCCCGCTTCCAATGGCCTTTTGGAATAGGCCTTCAATACTTCGCCGACATGGCCGCTGACGACCGTCTCGGCGCCAAGCCGCTCACCGAGGATGAGATCCCAACCGCCGACCATCCCGTCGGTCTGGAAGGTCTGAGCTGAAAGCTGCGCGAAAAAACGCTCGACGCTCCAATGGGCGGGCTCGTCGCTGCCGTGGGGCGCCTCGCGCCGGTGGGATATGCCCAGGGCGGCCGCGATCCCCGCGCCGGCCACAACATCGGGATGGCCCGCATAGCCTCGGGTGAAAAGCTGCAATCGATCGCGCAGGCCGCTTGCCAGCGCCAGCGCCAGAACGGCCCGACTATCTTTGCCCCCGGTGATCGGCAGATCGACCGGGCCATCTGCCGGCACGCCGATCACAAGCGCAGCCTGGGCCTGGGCGATGCCTTCGTCCAGCCCTGACTCCGCCACAGCCGGCCAGCCGCGTTCACCGGACAGATCCACTATGGGATCGGGCAGGTCCGCGGTGAACATCCGGCCGTCCGTCAGGCGAAGGAGCTGGCCCTGCGCCAACTGGGTAGCAGCGTGATAGGAAGTCGCGGTACCCACGCGGTAGCCGATCGCCGGAAGCCAACGTTGGCCCGCCGGATCGCGCCGCGCGTCGTCAAGCAGAGTCGCGATCGATCTGGCACGATTGGTAACGACGGGCCGGTCCGCCGGACCGTGAAATATCTGGTGAAGACCAGCGTGATCGGAAAAGGCCGCGAGGGAGCCGTCGCGATGAAGCCGCGCCACCGCATATTCGCCGCCGACATCCGTCGGCAGGGTCTGACCGGACCGGTCGAGCAACTCAGCCACGTCTCGGGCGCCGAGCAGCTGCGCCTGCCCGCCGCCCGCCATGCGCCAGATCAGCCCGTGGATTATGCAGGCACCGCCTTCCGGATCGATCCAGACCTGCGCACGGGCCGGATAGAAACGCGTGTTCGTCGCGTGGACGGCAAGGTGCCAGACGCCGCGCGCCGTCTCGAAGCGCTGGCGCATCCGGCATGTGGGAACAATATGCGCGTCGAGGTCGAGCAGCCGATGCAGCTGGTCAGCCGGGCGCGCCGAGGTCGCGGTATCATGCCAGAAGGTGAACAGCGCCATAGGCGCTGCTTAGAGCCAATTCGCGATCGAGCAAGACATCCCGATCCGGAGTCAGGAACGATCAAACTGTGGAGCGATTCGCATCCGCCAGAATTGAATAACCCGGCCGCAGGGCCGGGTTATTCGCTGGAGGATTCTGGACTAATGACTCCATCGGTGTAGCCCATCGCGTCGACAAAGCAAGACCGAAAGCGCAGTTTTCGACAAATTCCGGTCGCAAATATTAACGAACTTGGCGCGTGGAAAGCGCGGGGATGCTCTCAAAGGCCAGGCTTGATGCCGGCCTCCGCCCGATCGGCACGCGGCGGCTTGGCAGGGGGGTCAAGGGCGCGGGCATTCGGCCCGGTGCGGCCGTGAACGGCGTGGCCTGGATCAAATGCATTTCAGCCTAAACCTTAAGTCGCATGGGCAGCCGGAAATAAGACCTTCGGACTATATAATAGCCTAGATTGAAGCCGCCAGGCGGCCGCAAAATATTTATTGGTTAACCGCGCCAATACAGACGTGACGCTGTGGATTTCAGCCGTTCGAAGAGGTTTTCTTGCAGCCTAAAGTAGACATGATGGCGAAGCTTTCGCTTTGCGGCGCCGTGGCGTCGCGCGTAACGCGCGCGTCCGCTTTGGTGCTGCTTGTCACTGCTCAGGCCGTCTCCGCCGCGACGCCTGCCGGGACGATCATTACAAATGTGGCGCGAATCGACTATTCCCTGAATGGCGCCAGTCGGACGGGATCATCCAACCAGGTCAATCTGCGGGTCGGCGAAATCATAGATTTCGCCGTGACACCTGCGGCCTCCTGCTCGACGCCGCACCCCGATGGCGTCATCGTTGTCGGCTTCGATATCACAAATCGCGGAAACGGGTTCGAGGCCTTCATTCCCGGCACGCCGATCGTCGTCGATGCCCCCGACTTCATTTTAACCGGCGTCTTCAGCGATAGCGACGGTAGCGAATGCTATGAGGACGGAACCGACCAGTTGCTCCCGCCCGGCGGCAAAACCCCGCAGCTCGCAGCCGGCGGCAGGGTCCGTATATTCGTGGTCGGCAGGAGCCGATCTGGTGGTGGCCGTATCATCCTTCCCGTCGCCGCCGAAAATAGTAGCGGCCAAAATAGTGTCGGGGGCATCGGCGGCGGTAGCGGGCGTGGCGATGGCGGCGGCGACGTCGTCGTTGTTCCTCCAGGCGGCGCGATCACCGATGTTGCGGCGCCGTTCCCGACGCCGCTCGCTGCAAGCCTCGTCAAATCGCAGAGCGTTCGCGCGCCTGACGGCAGCGCCCGGCCGCTCCGCGGGGCAGTCATCACCTATTCGATCGAGGCTAGGTTCGGCGGCATCGGCACAGCGACCGACGCTGCGATCGCCGACCCCATACC
>Ga0068864_100004803_pt1 | contig 11072 bp, 16 predicted proteins | sample KBSSwiS72_FD_66586 | JGI IMG/M metagenome (GOLD analysis project Ga0068864, IMG submission 66586) | Switchgrass rhizosphere microbial communities from Kellogg Biological Station, Michigan, USA - KBS Switchgrass S7-2 | ecosystem: Host-associated > Plants > Roots > Rhizosphere > Soil ...
CCGGATGCCTTCACCGGCTGGAGCCTCTAAGCCGTGGCGGATTGGCCGACGACCGAGGAAATCGCCCAGGTTATCGACATCGGTGACCAGGCGGCGTGGGATTGGAATATCGCACAGCTTCGGGAAGCGGCCATCTACCGCGTCAAGCAGGACGTGGGCGTCTGGGATGAGATGCTCGACGAGCCTGACGACTCACTGAGCCGCGCCGCGATGCGCATGTGCGAGCTCATCGCAGAACGACCCGAGGCCGCAGCGGGCACGAATGACCCGACGTACCTGCGGTTGCTCTATGGACATAGAAAGAGGTTTGCTATCTCATGAGCCAGAAATCCGTCTTCGTCCGCACCGATGCAAGCGGCGACTTCTCGTGGGAGCGGTCGTTCAAAGGCACGATCCGTGCCATCGAGTTTCAGATCGGTGACCTGTCCACGCCTGACATCGACATTACCGACGACACGTACAGCCTGTCACTCCTCAGCGTCAATGGCGTGTCGGCGTCCACGGTCTACTATCCCTCGACCTTCCTCGAAGCCGCAGACGGCACCACGGCGGCCCTTGTGGGCACCGGCATGAAGGGTGCGACCACGGCGACCGTCATGGGCGTCCTGAAGATCGTCGTCGCGGGTGGTGGTGACACCAAGCGCGGGCGCGTCAACATCCTGTACGACGCATGAGCGAGGCCGTCCAGGCGGCCATCGCCAAGCGAGAGGCCGCCAAGAAGCCGAAGCCGAAGCCGAAGGCCGAGAAGCCCAAGGCCGAGGAGAAGGCTGAGCCGGAGGCGTAGTGGCACAGCTGCAAGGCGCTGCCGAATTGAAGAAGCGCCTTGCGGCCATGCGCCTCGCATGGAAGCCGATTGGCCGCCAGTGGGGAAAGGCCGACGTTGACGAGATGCGTGCACGCGTGCCCGTGAAGACCGGCCGCTTGCGCAAGTCCTTTCGCGTCACCTCATCCACCGGTAAGCGGGTCCGGGTGGGCGGCCACTTTACGGCCTACTTCGTGGATGCCGGCCCGAAGCCGCACACGATCACGGCCAAGCATGGCGGCTCGCTCATCTTCAAAGGGAGGCACGGCACCGTGTTCGCACGGCAAGTGCACTCGCGCGGCTATCGGGCTCGGCCGTTCCGACAACGGGCGGCCGAGACCGCGCTAGAGAAGACGAACATGGCTCAGGTGGTCATCGACCTCTGGAATAAGGCCGCATGAGCCAGGCCGCATACCGCGCAGCTGCGGCCACGTTCCTACAGGATTACGCCGGCTACGCTGGCGTCACCCTTCAGATGTACCCTGCCAGGCCCCGGACCCTGTTCCCCCCGACAGGGTTCGTGGACCGCATTACCGAGACGTACACGTCGTTCACCGAAATCACCTTTCAGCGCAACCCGTCCGTCACGGTGATTGTTATCTTCGGGACGTTCGACTCAAAGGACGTGGCCAACCAGAAAGACGACTTTGTGGACGGCTTCCTCGATTGGGTCTACGCACGCGGCCACCAGTCCGGGCCGAACAGCCTCATATGGGTCAGCGAGGCCGAAGACCTCCCCGACTACGTGCCCGAATGGCTCCCACCGGAGCAGCAGCGCACGTACTATGCGGTCAGGTTCACGTTGGAGGGGTTCGATAGCAATTAGGCTCCGGGACCGCGCCACGGTCTGTAGTGGCATGCACGAGAGGAAAGAGGAGCGATCATGCCTGTCCAGGGTCTAGTCAAGCTGCGCAAGCACCAATTCGGGTGGCAGGGTACCGCCATGAACACGGCGGTTCCGGCGCAGCGCGCGTATCCCTTTAGCGGCGTCCCTTCGGTCGATGAGCAGTGGACCGACCCCGAGATTGACGCCGGCTCCATCGATCCGGTTGCGCCGCCGTACCGCCTCGCCGGCGACTACACGGCGAGCCTTGATGACCCGGCGCTGAAGTACAACAACCTCCCGCTCATGCTCGCGGCGGCGCTCGCCGAGACGGTCGCGCCGACCACGACCGGCACGTCCGAGGCGTGGCATTGGGCACCGTCATCCACGACGGTCGAGGAGCGTGACGTCTTCACCTATGAATTCGGCGATGACGTCGTCACGGACTGGTACCAGCTGTCAGACGGCCTCCTCGAAACCCTCGAAATCACCGGCAGCCGTGACCCTGACGGCCCGCTGACGGCCTCGATGTCCTGGCGCTTCGGGACGATGCAGCAGACCGGCTCCACGGACAACCCGGTGACAGGCACGGTGCCGACGCCGGACCTGAACGTGGCGCTTACCGACATCATGGTCTACCTAAAGGACGGCGCGATCTACATCGCGTCCGATCCTGACGACCTCAGCACGTCACAGATCAGCGATGCGCTCCACGCCTTCACGCTCAGGATTACGAACACCTACGACCTGAAACGGTATGCCAACGGCGAGCAGACGTTCAACATCGACGCGTACGCGCTGTCGGACAGGATGATCGAGCTCGAATGCCGTTTCGCCAAGACCGACGACACGGTCGGCACGGGCTCCGAGTCTGATGCATGGCTGAGCAACGACAGCGTTGTCCGGTACATTCAGATGATCTTCACGAGCACCGCCGAGGCCGACACGGCGATCCCGTACTCGTGGCAATTCACCATGCCGGCGCGGTACTACACGCGCGAGGAAGACGCCATCGGCGGCAACACGATCATCGTCCTCACGGCCCATGCCTTCTATGACGGAGAGGACCTGGAGGAAGTGTTCGATACAGACGTGGTGAACACGATTGACGAGACGGCTATCTGATGGCCACGTTCCCGTGCATCTGTCCACCGAAGAGTAACGGCGACCCACGCCACCCTAACGGCGATACCGTCACGCTCCGCGATCACCTGCCCTTCAGGGCCGGCCTCGCTGCGCGGAATACGGTCATCCTTCTGAAGCAGGAAGACTCAGAGGCGAGCACGGCTGACATCCTGGCCGCGCTTACTGAGGTCTACCTGTTGGAAGGTATCGAGTCATGGACCCTGTTTGACGAGAAGGGCAAACCGGTTCCGGTCACGCGGTCCACGATCCGGGCCTTTATGGCCGACCACGTTGACGAAGCCATGACGGTCGGCGAGGAGGCGGATGGCTTGTACTCCGCATCCGTGATCGACCCTTTGGTGCGAAGGGCTGCGACCTTCTCGCAGCCTACGCCGACAACAGGCTCGACGTCTCCGACGAATGGATCATCGCCGACGCCCCTGAAGCGGCCGAAGCGGTCCTCGACTTCCACTTTCCAGACGGCCGGCACCGAACGGATGTCAGCATCGCCAGGTGGCGGCTTCAGCTGATCGCGGAGCTAGGGGTCGGCACCATGTACCGGCAGCACCAACGGACAACGGACGCCAAGGTCGCACGTCTAGCGAGGGCTACCCATGGCCGGCGCTGAGACGGCGAAGATGGTCGCCAGCCTTGACCTGAAGGACAACCTATCGAAGGGCCTTCAGACGGCTGGCAAGAACATTGACGGCTTCTCTCGGAAGCTGGCGTCGTCGCGTGCCGTGGCCGTGGGTCTCGGTGTCGGCCTTGAGCGCATCGCCGAGAAGGGCATTAGTGCGCTTGGCAATGCCATCGGCGACGGCATCCAAGGTGCGCTGACCCTTGAGAAGGCCACCAACGCTACACAGGCCGTCATCGAGTCAACCGGCCACGCGGCCGGTGTCAGCGCGGCACAGGTACGCGACCTCGCCAATGCCCTAGAGGATATGTCGGGCGCGGATGACAAGACGATCCAGCAGGGCGAAAACCTGCTGCTGACGTTTACGAAGATCGGTTCCAAGACGTTCCCCGATGCCGCGAAAGCCATGGTGAACATGGCCATTGCACTGAACAAGGGCGACGCGGCTACGGCCGACTTCGACGGTGCGGCGATCCAGCTGGGCAAGGCACTACAGGACCCGGTGAAGGGCATTACCGCGCTCCGCAAGGCCGGTGTCAGCTTCACCAAGGATCAGCAGAAGCAGATCAACGCGCTTGTCAAGGCCGGTAAGACCACTGACGCGCAGCGCATCATCCTTGCCGAGCTAGAGAAGGAATTTGGCAAGGCGGGCAAGGCCGCCAATCAAGGCTTCGCCGGCGACCTGAACCGGTACAACGACTCGATTGAGGATGCCGAAATCGCCATCGCTCAGGGCCTCATCCCGGCCTTGGGCGAAGTCGCGCGGGAGCTCACGACCGTCTTCCGCGATCCGGCCGTCATGTCGAGTCTGCGCGACTTTGGGAAGAACATCGGCGAGGGCATCAAGGGTGCCGTAGCGTTCGCCAAGTCCATCCCGTGGGATAAGGTCGGCCAGGGCCTGAGCATCGCCGCAGAGGCCGCCAAGACGGTTGTCGGCGCGTTCACGAGCCTTCAGCCGTGGGTACAGGCGGCCGTCATCTCCGGGTGGGGCCTGAATAAGATCACGGGCGGGGCCGTAACGTCGGTTATCACGGGCCTTGCCGGCAACATCGGGAAGACGTTGCTGCAGAGCCTCGGCCTCATGACCATCTCGGCGGCTACCGTGGTCGTCAATGGGCCGGTAGCCGGTGCCGGAGGCGTGCCAGGGGCAGCGGCGGGTGCAGCGGGTCTAGGTCTTGGAGCAACGCTGATCGGCGCGGCCGGTGCGGCCATCATTGGCGGGCTGATCGCAGAGGCCGTGGCGCGTCCACTCGGTGACCTCATTCAGCCCGGTCTAGGTACGGCTGCCGATACGGGCACCATGCTAGGTAATCGCGACCCTCGCCGCTTCGATGAATTCGGGCGTGTCATCGCCAACACGACAGGTGAAATCAAGGGCCTCGGTCATGCCGCCGACGTGTCGCAGGACAGCATCGAAGCCATGCGAGGAGCCTTCGGTCAACCCGACACGCGGGCCGGCAAGGCGATTGATGACGCCACGTTCGCGCAGACGCTCCGCGACATCCCGGTCCAGCTGGACGGCAATCAGGCCGCCATCAATGACAACGGCACGAAGATCGATGCTGTCACCCAGGGCATCCTCGGCAACCTCGTGCCGTCCGTGAACGTCGGCGCACACAACACGTCGTTGGCGGCGACACAGGCCGGCCAGGCTGCAGCTCGTCAGACCTTCGCGTCCGGCCTCGGCATCGAAGGCGCCATCAGGGCTAGTCAGCCGATCACGAACGTCAAGGTGGAAATCAGCGCGACGAACGTGACAGCCGTCAACGTCGTCAGTGATCGTGGCGGGGAGCGCAACGGCAGCCGTGACGGCGACGGCGGCGGCGGGCCCGGCCAGTGATCATCGCTATCTACCGCAACGGCGGCGACGACCTTGATGTCCGCGACATGACGGACCGGCTCGACCTCAGCGCCGCCAACGTCACGCTGACCGAGAACGCCGAGGAGCTCACGGTCGGATCGTCCACGATGGTCCTCGATGACCCACTAGGCGACTGGAACATTGCCGGCCATGCGTATGTCAGGGTCACCGAGACAGAGGCCGACGACACGATTGTGTGGGCCGGCTTCGCCACGATCCGGGAGATTAGTCGAGGCGAGTACGGCCCGACCGAGGCCGCTCGTCAGTGGGCGCTCACCCTCGATGACGTCAACACGGTCATCGCGCGTCGCATCCTGACCGACTCGGAGTGGAACCGGCCGGCCGAGACGGACGTGGAGCGCATCCAAGCCCTCTTTGATGCCGACTTCCTCGGCCCCGATGACTCGTTCTTCAGCACGGATAGCCCCGTGGACCTAGACGCAGCCGACTGCCGGGGCATGACCGTATATGACGTCGTCAACGACTGCATGCAACAGTCCGGGAAGAATAGCTATCAGCAGGACATCGAGGACGGTACGCCGCCCGATCCATACGGCTCAGATGGCTACACCGGCACGACGTGGTACGACTTCGCCGCCTCCGAGGCCCGATCCTCTGACCTGCAGATCAGCAACTATCTCGACGACATCACGGCACAGGTGGGCGACTTCTCGCCGCCCGGTCCCGCGCAGACGTGGGAGGCATCGCTGGATACGAAGTGCCGGCGCGACCCGACCCGCATTTACTGGAAGATCGTCGGCAACTATGACGGCGGCCAGGTGATCAGGACACGGCTGGCCACGGCGGCACAATTCGCAGCACGAGAGACCACGGCCTCGTGGCCGCTGGTGAAGACGGCCGCTCAGGCGGCCGCACGCGCTGACCGGATGCTGCTGGACATCAGCACCGAGGAAGACGTCATTACGACCACGATCCTCGTGCATCCCGATCACATCAACGACGCACGAGCAGGGCACCGCATCCAGGCCCGCTTCTCGCACCTTCCGGGCTACGAGGATTGGACGTGGATGCGGATATTGAACCGGACCGCGAAGCTCGTCACGCCGCGTGTCTGGGCCATCACCTACACGCTGTCGCCGGGGTCCATCGCCACGCCATCGGGGACGTGTGCGACCGCACTTGGCGGCGCGTCGTCCTATGACAGCGGGCGCATCACGACTAGCGGCGCCGACTGGCATACGCCAGCCTCGCAAGTGGTCACGCTGGCACCGTCAGACGCCTCCGTCCTGATCGCCGTGATGGGGTTCATTGAGAATTCGTTTCAACCGGGTCCGTTTGTCAGCACCGACTCGCCGTGGGTCATCCTCGGACCGGGTACGGAAAACCTTCATGTTGCGGCGTACAAGCCGAACACGACAAGTGGTGGCACCCTGACGGCTAACTACACCGGAGGCGACATTCGGTATCAGGCCCTTGTGGCCGTGGCCATTGCTACGGATGCCGTCGCGCCGGTCCAGACCGGCTACCAGGCTGGTTCGGGCGGCATCATCACACTTGGCGCGCCGCCGACTGAGGGCAACATCATGGTGTTGTGTAGCGCATTGCTGGGCGGCACTGTCGGCACGCCGGGAGGATGGGCCAGCGTCGTTAGTGACAATTCGCTCGTGGTCTTCGATGGCATCCACGGCATCAGCCTGAACATCGCCGTTCGATGCGCCGGGGCCGGAGAGGGCACGACCATCGCCGTACCTGACGATGCGCGTGCGCATTGGTCGTACATCAGCGAGTGGACGCCGTGAAGGTCGATAGAGTCAACGCGCGTCGCCTTCCGACGTTATCGAGTCCGGCCGGCCTCGGTGGTGGCACGGCGCTGCCCGCCCTCGATGACCTGACCGACGTAGACCTATCGGGCGTGTCTCCGGGTGACACCATCGTATGGGACGGCTCCGACTGGGTTCCCGGCACGGCCTCCGGCGGCGGCAACGTGCCGTGGTCATACGCTCAGGCCGACGGCGGCCTCGCGGGCGATGGCTCGACCGATGACACGGCCGCTCTCCAAGCGTGGATCGACGCGGTTACAGCATCTGGCACGCAGTCAGGCTGGTTCTGGTTTGAGCCAGGCGAGTACATCATCGGCGGTGCCTTGCAGGACACGGGCGATTTCAATGGTCAAATCCTGCTGCCCGATGTGTCCACCAGCGACCCGCAGATCACGCTTACCTTCCAAGGAGCAATCCGCGCGCCGCTCCATCCGGTCGGCACACGCCCGGACGACACGACCGGCTACGCCATCATCCGCTCGACTCTGACCGGAGGTTCGGGTACGGCGGCGGTCATCTCGGGTGGGAACGGTGCCTTTCCGACCAAGAACAACATTCAAGTCAACGTCTACAACCTTATCTGTCTCGCGCCCGATAACCCAAGTCTGACGTGGTGGAACCTCTCAACGACGCAGGGTGGCGAGCGTGGCGGTCTGCTCATCACGGTAACGACGTGGGGCACGGCCTCCGAGCCGACGCACGCAAATGCCTACGGCATCAAGCTGCCGCAGTGGGGACAGTCGAACACGTCAATTGGCTTGCAGGACATCATGGTCGGTGGTCACTACACCGGCATCCTGCAAGGCGAGCTCGCTGTCGGCGTCTACGTGGCTGGGTTGTGCATCGTCGCGCTGGAGCTACCGTTCACGGAGCACGCAAGTACCGTTCTGAGCCTCCAGCAGACGGCATGTGGCACGGGCATCCTCGTAACGGACGATCATGCCTGTGATGTGCACCTATATGACGCTGAGCACTTCACCACGCCGGCATGGGCCGTTACGACCTATGACCTGGACGACTCGTCAGACAAGCTGTACGGCAACGTTCGATGGTGGGGCGTAGCCGTTGGCGGGACGATTGACCATGTCTTCAACATCAACGGCGGAGCACACGTCACCTATTCTGAATTGGGCGAGCCGTTCGGCGGCGCACCGCCCACGACGCACTTCGCCCCGGTCATGGTTGAGGACGGCGGTTCAGGCTTGTGGTATGTCGTCGTAACAGGTGACGGTGACGCCGTCATGACGGAGGTTCCATCGTGACAGCAATCGGCACGCTCCCAATTGTCCTTGGTACGGGCATCCACTCAGCCAGACCGTCGGCATCGGCTGTCGGCAAGGGCGGCCTGTACAGCTGTACAACGCACAGCCTTGTCTATCAGACGGACGGCTCGTCATGGACGACGTGGGCCACGTTGGGGGGTAGCTCTAGTGGCGCTCTCACCTTGCTGGAGCAGCACAGCGCGTCATCGTCGGCAACGCTGGACTTCACGACGTTCTATAGCTCGACGTATGACGACTACCAATTCCATATCGTGGACCTGGTCGTCGCAACCGATAACGTCCAGCTGCTGTGCCGGTTATCGACGGACGGAGGATCGACGTACATTTCCACGAGCGACTACTACTCGGCGCTCGTTGGCATCCAAAACGACGGCAGCAGCACCACGAATTCGGCGAACGGAACGAGCGCATGGGAGCTCGCCAAGAGCGTTGACAATTCGTCGGCACGGTCCATCAATGGCGACCTCATCTTCCGGTCGCTGGCGTCCACCGCACTGCACAAGACAGTCCACGGCCCCATTGCCTATAGCAATCAGAGCTTCGTTGTCGGGGCACTCGTCCAGGGCCTCTACACGGGGACAACAGCCGTGAACGCTATCCGGTTCCTCGCATCATCGGGCAACCTTGCCAGTGGCACGATCCGCGTTTATGGGGTGGCCAAGACATGACCTACCGTCCCGTGTTCCAGAAAGAAGGCCCCGCCGGCGCGTGTGTCCTCGATGGCCAGTACCTCGGTTGGAAGAATTGCACGTGCCTGTCGTTTGCGATGGGCATCGACAAGAGCACGCGCGGCAGGGTGCGTATCACCGGCTGCATGGTCCGTGACGAGATATCGCCGCGCGACACGGCGGGCGGTACGACCATCGAACAAAACGCGCAGGTGGCGAGCCTCCATGGCGTCCACGTGGACGCGCACACAGGCTCTAGGGTGGCATCCCTGTACCTCGTGGGCCTCTCCCTCCAGTCGGGGCAGGGCGTGTCCCTTGCCGGCAACACGTCGGTGCTCGGCAAGGGCAACGTCAACCACAACGTCTGGCTCAACGAGTGTGCCGGCGGAACGGTCGGGCATCCGACCTCTGCGCTCGTCTATGACCCGTGGTCGGCCGGTCCCGCGTGGTGGTCGTGGACACAGGTCTACGCCTTCGCTAGGGCGCTGCATCCCTACGGCGAGGCCGATCCTCGGACGCTGAAGAGCATGGGCATCTCTGGCGTCTACTGCGGCATCTTCCCTGACACCGAAGGCCCGATATGGGGAGCCGGTGTACCAGCCAATATCCGGGCCGTGGACCCTGACGGGCGGATCGTCGGCGCTGCCGTTCGGAAGGCGGGACAGAATTACGGCACACGCGTGGATGTCTCGGACATCGCCGCTGCGCTGAAGCGTGTTGGGCACAACTACGGGTCCATGGTGGACCCGTCAGACGTTCAATGGCTCATCAATTGGAGCGTGCAATGATCGAAGAACCGGAGCCAGGTGGACCGACCGAGGAGGAGGCCGCAGAGGTGCTGGACACCTACACGGAGAAGGTCGAGTACGAGGCCGTGGACCTGCCCACGGACGTAAAGGATGGAGAGGGGAACGACGATGCCTGATACCGCAGTCGGCGCGGCACTGACCGATGGGACCGGCGTCTCATCCATCACGATTAACAAGCTTGTCAAGGACTTCATCGCGGACGTGCTGTTGTCGGGTGCTGCCGCTCTCGTGGCCGTCCAGGTGGTGGACGTCGGTAGTGCCGTGGCGCAGCCTCAGGTTGTCGCGTTCGCGCTGATCGGTGCCACGATCCGTGCCGCGTACCGAGCGGTGCTCCGGTGGGCCACGTCCTGACCTGATGCGCAGAGGACAGGCGCTCGTGGAGCTGGCCGTTATCCTGCCCTTTGTGCTCTTCCTCATCCTCGCGTCCATAGACTGCGGCATGTTGCTTATTGCCAAGGCCGAGCAGGACAGGCGAACATCGGTCTTGGCGGAATGGGCCGCCATGCATCCCGGAGAGTCATGGAATGCGGTTGCTAATCAGGAGCTCAAAGGATGCGAGGTCGCCGTCAACGAAGTAGCTCACGACCTCCTCCAGGCAGCGTCGCGTTGCCGCTATCGCCCGCTGACCATCGGGACGTGGGCGGACTTGCCGATCAGCAGCCGAGCCATCGCAGCGAGAAGCCACGACAGCGGCCCGGTCGCTTCTCCCTCCTCCTCATAGACAACGAAACAGGCAAGGCAACGAGAGTCAACGTCAAGCCGCTTACAGTGGAGGGTATCATGCGAACGAACCTCAGAGACAGGCGGCTCATGATGGGCTATCTGCTTCTTAGCCTGACCGACGCCGCACATCGTCTGTGGCCGGCATTCGTGGTCGAGCGGCCCGAGATACAGGGTCCAGGCCTTGCGGCCCGTAGCGAGGCTCCAGAGGTCGCACCGTTCATTCCGACGTGGCGTCGTGACCGTGGCCAGACGCTCGCCGAATACGCACTCATCCTCGCCCTCATCGCTGTCATCGCCATCGTGTCGCTGATCTTCCTCGGCAACGCGATCACGGCTGCACTAAGCGAGATAGGCGCGTCCATCTAGTCATGGCCGAGCTCAGGCGTGCGGACGATGACCGTTACCGTGAGCTAAGCGACCGCGTGGCCAAGATTGCGGCCGACGTTCAGACCATCCGCGAGCTTCTCATCACCGAGCCCGAGGCGTCGCCGCTGGGTCGCTCACTCCTGGAGCGGTCCCGCGAGAACCGACGACTCATTGACGCCATCCGCGCCGACCTG
>Ga0068864_100004806_pt1 | contig 11071 bp, 13 predicted proteins | sample KBSSwiS72_FD_66586 | JGI IMG/M metagenome (GOLD analysis project Ga0068864, IMG submission 66586) | Switchgrass rhizosphere microbial communities from Kellogg Biological Station, Michigan, USA - KBS Switchgrass S7-2 | ecosystem: Host-associated > Plants > Roots > Rhizosphere > Soil ...
CGGCGCGAATAGCTCGGTGCTCTTCAGCACGCGCCCGTCGCGAAAGTACGCGACACGAAACGCGCAACCGGTCGGGTTGTGACGCGCCGCGACGCCGTCGATCTTGATCGGCTCGCCTGGCTTGAACGAGTCGACGCTGAGGCCATTGCGCGTGAGCACGGTGCGCGACGCCATCTCGCAGCTCCACGTCTGCTTCGTGCCGGCGGCATCGGTGGTATCGACGTACAGGAACGAGTGCGGGTTCACGAACTCGAAGCGCGCGACGACGCCCTCGATCGTGACCGGCTTGCTCGTGTCGTAGTGCGGCGCTACCCCGTGATGCGCGTGCGCGGGCGAGGCTATGCTAAGCGCAGCGGCGAGCGCCGCTGCCGACATGGTTTTCATGATCCCCTCCCTCCGCGCAGCGGGTCCAATCGAGCTATCGATCCGACCGCAACGGCGCAGGAGCCAGTGCTCAAGATACGCTTTCAGCGCCCGCTTAGCGCTATGCTTGGTCGGCTGGAGAGCCGAAGCATAACGAGGGGGAAACGACATGATCGGACTATTCGCCACGGCGCTAGCCGCCGGGCTCAACATGCCGTGCGAGCAGCTCGCGAGCGTCAAGCTCGAGCGCGCATCCATCACGGCCGCGACTACAGTGGCCGAGGGCATCTTCACTCCTCCCCCGGGCGGTGGCCCACCGCCGCCCGCGAACGCTCCGCCGCCGGAGCCGATACCCGAGCATTGCAAGGTCACGATGGTGCTCAAGCCGACGTCGGACTCGAACATCAACGTCGAGCTCTGGCTGCCGACGAAGGACTGGAACGGCAAGTTCCTCGCCGTCGGCAACGGCGGTTGGGCCGGGGCGATCCAGGGCTGGGGCGACATGCAAGTAGCGCTGCGCCGCGGCTACGCGACGGCGGGCACCGACACGGGTCACTCGGCGGCCGACGGCCAGGCCGGCATGTTCGCGCTCGGCCATCCCGAGAAGATCGTCGACTTCGCGTTTCGCGCGCTGCACGACATGACGGTGAAGTCGAAGTATTTGATCGACTCGTTCTATAGCGCGCCGCTCAACTACTCCTATTACAAGGGCTGCTCGACCGGCGGTCGGCAAGGCGTGATGGCCGCGCAGCGTTACCCCGGCGACTACGACGGCATCATCGCGGGCGCGCTCGCGAACCGGCACATCCACATGCACACGGCCGGCGCGTATCGGCAGATGCAGCTCGCGCTGCATCCCGACGAGGCGCTGTCCGAGGCAAAAGCGAAGCTCGTGAACGACGCGGTGCTCGCGCAGTGCGACACACTGCACGAAGGCTTCCTGAACAATCCGCGCCAGTGCTCGTTCGACTACGCGTCGCTCGCGTGCAAAGCCGGCGCCTCGGCCGATTCGTGCCTCACGCCCGGCGAGCTCAAGAGCGTGCAGACCTATTACGGCGGCACGAAGAACAAGAAGGGTGAGCTGATCTTCTCGGGCCAGGCGTACGGCGTGCCGATTCCCGCCCTCGCGCCTCCGCAGGGTACGCCGGGCGCTTTCGCGTTCGACTCGATCCGAATCCTGGGCTTCCAAGACGCGAACTACGACTGGCGCAAATTCGATCTCGACCGCGACATGCCTATCATCGACAAGAAGGTCGGTTTCGTCGACGCGGTGAATCCGGACCTGCGCGGATACGAGGCGGCGGGCGGAAAGCTGCTGCTGTATGCCGGTTGGCGCGACAACGGCATCACGCCCGAGAACACGGTGCTCTACTACGAGAGCGTGCTTCGCGAGATGGGTCAGGAGCAGGACGACTGGATGCGGATGTTCCTCGTGCCCGGAATGCAGCACTGCGGCGGCGGTCCTGGCCCGAACACGTTCGACTCGCTGACGGCGCTCGAGCAGTGGCGCGAGAAGGGCCTCGCCCCGGCCGCGATGCTCGGCACGAACCGCGAGTCCGGCTTGAAGCGCCCGATCTGCGCGTACCCCGAGTACGCGAAGTACAAGGGCTCGGGTGACCTGAAGGATTCCGCGAACTGGGTCTGCACGAAGCCTTGAAAAACCGCTCGGCCGCCTCGATTGGCGTGTGCTTGGCGTAACATTGACGCAGGCGATTCGTAGCGCGCCGTGCGCCGAACCGCCAACCTGGCGCTCTCCCCCTCCAGCGGAGAGCGCCCCATGGACATGAGGGTTGACCCGAAACGAATCAGAGCGGAGCGCGAACGGCGCGCCTGGAGCCAGGAGCACCTAGCCACGGTCTCCGGCCTCGGGCTGCGCACGATTCAGCGCATCGAGAAAACGGGCGCCGCGTCGTTCGAATCCGTGCGCGCGCTCGCGGCCGTGCTCGAGATCAGTGTCGCGGAGTTGCGCGTCCTTCGTGAGGAGGCGAGCACCGCGGACCGCGAGAGCGGCGACCACACGGCGGGCGGCACTCAGGTTCACCAGACTGCACAAGACGGCCGGCCCAAGAGCCGGTTCCGATTTCGTGCGCGGCCTGTGCTCGGCGGCGCCGCAGCGGCGCTCACCGCCGCGGGCGCGCTCTTCGTCGCAACCAAAGGTTGGGCGGACGTGGTGATGCTCGATGTCGGCGTGTCGATGAACGACAGTCAGGTCGAGCAAAGCCAGCTCGTGACCGAGGCGAACGATCACGTCGCGCTACGCGCGATCGACGACATGCTGCGGGTCGTGATGGTGCCGACCATCGAAAAAAACGGAATCATGCTCGCAACCGAGATCTACTTGTTCGAAGGCAACGGCTACGTGCTCGCTTCGTCGCCGAAGGTGCTCGTCGAGGACGGCAGGCAGGCGGAGATCGAGCTCACGACGAAGGACGGCACGTCGATCCACTTCTCGATCACGCCGCACAAGAACCCGCCATACATTCCGCCGACGCTACACGCGGTCTAGCGCGTCCTCCGCGAGGGTTGGAGCGCGCCGAGGCCGCAACGCGAACGCGCGCGCGGCCGGGCGTCAGTAATAGGGGCCGAACGCGCCGCCCGGCAGCACCGGATACGCCGTGCCCCAGCCCGGACCAAACCCGGCGCCGTAGCTCAGGCTGAAGCTGACGTTCGGATAGCGATCCGCCACGCTGTCGGCGGTCGGCTGCTCGGCGCGGCGGCGCATGTTCACCTCGTCGACCGCCGCGACGACGTTCGGATCGGCGGCCGCGCGCTCGTCGAGCTGATAGAGGAACAGAGCCGCGCCGGTCGGGTCGGCGATCAGCGCGACGCGGTTCGCGCCGGCCGCGGCCTTGTCGATCTCGGCGGGCTCGCGCAGCACCATGCCGCCGTTTGCCCAGACGCGCACGAGAATGCCCTTCAAGTCCGTGACACCGACGTACGGCATCCAACGCGACGGGATCTCTTTTTGCTGCAGCTTCATGACCCCCGCACGGTGCTTGCCGTCCGTGTCGAGAACGGTATACGGCTGTCCGCCCGGCTTCACCTCGGTGGGCTGGTAACCGATTACCTTCGAATAGAACGACTGGGCCTTCGCCGGGTCGTGCGTCCAGAGCTCGGCCCAACGCCAGCCGCTGTAGCCCATCGTGCCGCCGAGCGGGCGCTGCGGCTGCGCAAGGATCAGCGGCGCGCCGTCCGGGTCCTGCAGTATCGCGAACTGGCCCCAGCCCTTGATCTCGGTGACATCGGTGCGGATCGCCGCGCCGCTCGCCTTCGCGGCGGCGACCGCCTTCTTCGCGTCGGCGACGTTGATCGCGGCGAGCCAAGTCGACTCCGACACGTTCGGAATCCGGTCCTCGATCTGCGCGATGCTCGCGAACGGGGTGCCGTTGCGGCGCATCAGAAACGCGCCGGTAGGGCCGGTGTCGATCTGCCAGCCGAAGAGGTTCGAGTAGAAGCGGATCGCCGCGACGGCGTCCTCGGTCTGCAGTTGGAACCAGTAGATCTCGCCCGCGGCTTGGGCCGGCAACGGCACGACGAGCGCCGCGACAACCGCGGCGCAAGCCGCCAAAACCGATGCGCGCTGAGGGGAACGGCCCATGTCGCTTCTCCTTGTTCGTGGGCGGGTTCGGCGCGCGAGTATCTCACACCCTCGCTGCGGCGCTCGGCAGAATCGGCCGGGCACGGCGGCCCTCTTGCGGCATCTGACGATATATCGCACGATATGTCTTGAGATATAGCTACCGATCTATCGGAGGACCGACGGATGAGGCGCAAAGATTGGGATTTCGGCGAGTTCATCGCCGGCGGATTCGGACCGATGTTCCGGGGACCGCGTCGTTTCTATCGCGGGCCGAGGGCGCGACGTTGGGGCCGCTGGTTCGAGCCCGGCGAGATGCGGCTCGTGATCCTGCGGCTGATTCGCGAGAAGCCGATGCACGGCTACGAGATCATCAAGGCACTCGAGGAACGCTTCCACGGCTGCTATACGCCGTCGGCGGGCAGCGTCTATCCGACGCTGCAGATGCTCGAGGACCAGGGTTACGTGCGCATCGTCGAAGAGGGCGGGAAGAAGGTCTACCACATCACGGCCGAGGGCGAGGCGTTTCTCGACGAAAACAAGGACGTGCTGTCCGAGATCGGCGAGCGGATCCGCGACGCGATGCACGGCGTCGCGGGCGGCAACGTAGGCGAGGTGAACGCGGCGTTCGCGGCGCTCACGAAACGCGTGTTCAAGGACGCGTGGCGCAACGGCCCCGACAGCGAGCGGACGGCGAAGATCGCCGAGATCCTGCGCAAGGCGACCGCCGACATCGAGGCGCTCTGACGCAACCGCGAGCGCGGCTCTTCCGCCGCGCTCGCTACCGTTGCTCCGATGAGATGCCTGCTTCGCGTCGCGCTAGCGCGTCGACGTCAAGAACCGCGCGCGATACTCCGAGGGATTGATCCCGAACTGCTTCTCGAAAGCGCGCCGAAACACATCGGCGCTGCGGAAGCCGACCGATTCCGCGACGCGCTCGATTCCACTCGAGCGCGCGTGGAGTCGCCGCCGCGCCTCGTCGAGCCGCAGACGGCGCACGAGAATCGCGGGGGAGCAGCCGAAGTTGACGTGGCACTGCCGGCTGAACTGGCGCGCAGACACTGCCATCTTTTCGGCCAGCGCCTCGACGCTCAGGTCGCGAGCGAGATTTGCCGTGATATGCGCGGCAAGCTCACCGAAGCGCTTGCGAGCCCCGGCCTGGAACCGAAGCGGCTCGGAGAACTGCGCCTGACCGCCGTCGCGCTTCACGTAGACGACGAGCTCGCGCGCGACCGCGAGCGCGGCCGCGGAGCCTAGATCTTCCTCGATCAGCGCGAGCGCGAGATCGATGCCGGCCGTTACGCCCGCTGCCGTATAGAAGCGGTCGGATTTCACGAACAGCTCGTTCGGCGCAACGTCGAGCGCCGGAAACTTCGCCGCCACATCGGCCGCGAAGTTCCAGTGCGTCGTGACTCGTCTGCCGTCGAGCAGCCCCGTCGGCGCGAGGCCGTAGATGCCGGTGCAAACCGACGCGACGCGCCGAGTCCGTGGCGCGACGCGCTTTATCCACTCCGCCGCCCTGCGGTTGATGTCCGCGCGGCGCAGCCCGATGCCGCCCGGCACGATCAACGTATCGAGCGCTGGCGCGTCGGCGATCGTCGCGGCCGGCACCAGCGTGACACCCGACTCGCTGACGCACGCTCGGCGGCTCACGCCGACCGTCACGACGTCGTAGGCCGGACGCGGCGTGCCGCGCTCTGGGGCGAGCCGCGCGCAGGCGAATGCCTCCGCAGGGCCGGTGAGGTCGAGAGCCGTGACCCCGTCGAAGAGGAAAAAGCCGATGCGCTTTGATCTGCTCATACAGCGCATCTTGCCATCGGATCGTTGTCCGAAAGGACAACTATCCGACGTTTTCGGACATCGGGCGCCGACTGCTCGGCGAAAGCTAGTTCGCGGCGAAGCTGGTCGCGACGACCGTGAGCTCGCCGACCGGTGCGATGTGCGCCTCGAGCAAATGGCCGGCCTTCGTCGTGCCGTCCGAGGAGCCGACGACCATGTGCACGTGCACATACGGCTTGCCGTTCGGAGACGAGATGTCGCCGATCAGCGAGACGATTTCCGTCTTGTCCTTGATCTCGATTCGCTTGAACGCGCCGACCTCCGGGTCGCCCCAGCCGAGCAGCGCGCCCGGGGCGAGGCCGCCGATGCCGGTAATGTGGCCCGACGTGATCTTGTTCTTCGCGACGAAGTCGTAGATCCCCGTGAGGATCTCGTCGCCCGTCCCGAAGCGAATCTCGAACACACGCCCGGTGGCAGTTTTTTCCTCGAACGCCATTTTCGGCGCGAGGCCCGTCTTTATTGGCGGCTGCGACACGAAGCCTTCGGGAAGCGGTCCCTTCGGTGTCGGGGGCTGGGCGTGCAGCGCGCTCGATGACGACATGGCCAGCACGCCCACGGCGCACAGGGTTGGAAACCATCGGTGATTGATGCTCGAGATCATTTGTGTGCTCCTCGTGTTACGGATGGCGGCAGCCGATGCTATCGCAATTGCTTATCCGCTCGTGCGCGATGACCGCCAAAGACTAGCCGACGCGCGCTCCGCGCCCTCGACGAGCGCGGCGAGCTTCTTGTAGGCGATGCCGGGATCGACGCGGCTGAAGCCCGCAAACGAGCCGAAGCCACAATCCGTGCCGGCGAGCACGCGCTCGCGGCCGACGATATCGGCGAATTGCACGAGCTGTTGCGCGATGAGCTCGGGGTGCTCGACGTAGTTCGACGTCGACGCGATGCAGCCGGGAATCAGCACCTTGTCCTCGGGCAGCTTCGCGTCACGCCACACCGTCCATTCGTGTCGATGTCGAGGGTTCGCCGCCTCGAACAGAATCCCGGTTGGCTTGGCCTCGAGGACAATCGACAAAATCTTCTCGAGCGCGATGTCGTGATCGTGCGGCCCTTCGTAGTTGCCCCAGCAGATGTGCATCCGCATCGCGTCGGCAGGGATATCGCGCACGGCGTGGTTCAGCGCTTCGACTTGTTGGGCTGCGCGGCGCAGGAACTCCTTCTCGTCGAGCTCCTGAAACCCGGTGTGCCTCGCCATCGCGAGGTCCGGGCAGTCGAGCTGCAGCACGAAGCCGGCCGCGGCGATCGCGTCGTACTCGGGCTTCATCGCGGCCGCGACCGCGTCGACGTAGGCGTCGTGCGTCGGATAGTAACGGTTCGACTGAAAAGCGGAGATCACCCCGGGCGACGCCGCGTTCATGAACGCGCCTTGCACGGAGTGGCGGTCGAGCGCCGCGCGCAGATTCGCGATGTCCTTCTTCATCGCCGCGCGATCGACGAGCTCGACGGGCCCGACGCAGCCCGCGCGCTTGAACGCATGCGTGCCGATCATCCGCGCCATCGCCTCGCGAAATTCGGGATACGGCGCGACGTCGAGATGCGGCGGGCGCGGGTAGTGACCGGCGAAGCCCGAGAGCCGGTCCTTGACGTAGGTCGCGTAGCCGACCTTGCCCATTTCGCCGTCGTTCACGACGTCGATGCCGATCTCGGCTTGCTTCGCGACGACCTCGTCCACCGCCGTCGCGACCTCGGTGTCGAGCGCGCTCTGGTCGTATGGTTCGCCGTTCTCCTTCTTATAGAGCAGCGTGACGAGCGCATCCGCGCGCGGCAGGCTACCGACGTGCGTCGTGAGGATTCGGTCCGTGCTGCGGTGCATCGTCGCGGTCCCAGGATGGCCGTCGCCGTGGCAGCCCGGCGACGAGCTGTCCTTTTCCGCGCCGTAGGAGCTTGTTCACGGGCAAGCGCCGCGGGCCGGGGAAGTGACCACGTTCGCGTCCGTCACCGAATCGCGCCCGTCGAGCCCCGGCCAATGCTGCGAGCCAGAGCTAGACGGGATCTCTGGTACGTGCCGGACTCACGAATGAGAGCCGCGCTTTCTCCTGGGCGTTGAAAAGCTCGTTCTTCATGGCTTCGACGGCTTGGGTGACCGGAAGCGCGCCCTTCATTCCCATCCAGAACCGATCGGCGGCGCCGGCCTCGACTATTCGCGAAGTCTCGCGCGCGCCGACCCTGACATGGAGCACGCATTCGGTTCCGGACTTATCGAGGCGAATGATCGTGCCGTCGAGTTGCGTGATCGGTCGGGGGGAGTCAGTTGGGCGGGCTTTCATCGCGCGCAGCTTACGGCATTTCGTCCGGAAAGAACGGGATTTCGGCTCCGGGCTCGCGGGCCGGCCACCGGCAAGGGCGCGGGTCGGCTCTCAGCGGCAGCGAAGATCCCGTCGCTTCGACGTGCGCACGAATTTGACGCCTCTCCCGGGGCCATGATCTAGTGCCGCGCGGGGCCACAGGGCCCTGCGGGAGCACAAGCCGGTGGTGAGAGGTCGTGCGTTCGAACGCTGGTCGACAGCGGCTGCGGCCGTTGCGACGTGGCGGAGTCGTCCGCGATGACGGCGCGCGAATCGCTCTGGGCGAGGATCCAGCGGCTGTTCTTCGGTCCCGACCCGGGCGCGGGTCGCGCGCCCGCGAGCCGCGCGGGCGACGACATGCCCTACGAGATCCTGCTCGAGGGACGCGAGCCGATCGAAGCCTGGAGCGTCTGCACGGTGTGCATGAACGCGGATCGAACGGCATCGGTGCAGCGTCCCCGCTGGCGCTGCTCGGATTGCGGCACGGTAGCCGATCACCAACAGCCCATGCCGCAGTATCTCGATGAGAACTCGCTCGAAGTGCTCGAGCGAAACTTGCGCGAGTGGCTTGCGGTGAAGGGTATGCGGCCGGCTTACAAGTCGCTCCGGTCCGCGCGCTTCAAGTGCCTCATGACGCTGAGTCGGCGCAGGTTCCCGGCGCCGGCCGCGCCCTAACGAGCGCAGAGTCGCCGATGCGCGCGCTCGCCGATCGACTCGATCATCTCGTGCTCACCGTGAGCGACATCGGTGAGAGCCTGCGCTTTTACGAGCGTGCGCTCGGCTTCGAGCGCGAGCTGTTCCGCGGACCGCAAGGGCAGCCGCGATTTGCGCTGAAGTTCGGACAGCAAAAGATCAATCTGCAGGATCGCAGCACTGAAACGCCGACGAAGGCGAAGCAGCCGACGCTCGGTGCGGGCGACTTCTGTGTGATTGCAGCGATCCCCCTCGACGACGTGCTCGCGCATCTGCGCGTGATCGGTATCGAGATCGAGGCGGGCCCGGTCGCGCGTCGCGGCGCGCTCGGCCAGATGCGGTCGATCTACTTCCGCGATCCCGACGGCAATCTCGTCGAGGTCGCCGAGTACACGCGATAGCGCAGGGCCAATAACGCGAGCAGCCCGGCCACGTCCCACCAGTCGAGCGCGCCGCCACCGCCACCGCCGCCACCGCCCGCAGGCGTAGCGCTCGTTGTGCTGCTCGGCGCGTCTTGCACTTGAACCATGACCGTCGCGTTGGCGCTTCCGCCGGGACCGCTGCAGCTCAGGTTGAAGGCAGACTGCGTTGCGAGCGGCGTCGTCATCTCGTCGCCGGCGAGCGCCTTCTTGCCGTTCCAGCCGCCGGACGCGGCGCAGTCGCTCGCATCCTTGGTCGTCCAGCTGAGCTTCGCCGCCGCGCCGGGCGCTACGGTGCCGGGAGTCGCGTTCAGCGTGACGGTCGGCTCGGGGTAAACGATCGTGACGTTCACCGAAGCGCTGGACGTGCCACTCGGGCCCGTGCAGACGAGATCGAAGGTCGTCGCGTCGGTGAGCGCGGAGGACGTCTCCGTACCGGTCGGCGGCCGATTGCCCGTCCAGCCTTTCGACGCGGTGCAGGCCGTCGCGTTCGTGCTGCTCCAAGTGAGCTTCGCGGCGGCGCCGTACGCGACCGTCGCCGAATCGACGCTGAGCTGAACGGTCGGCGGCGGCGGCGGAGGCGGGGCGGTGACCGTCACGGGCGCGTTCGCCGTGGCGGTGCCGCCGATGCCGGTGCAAGTCAGCGTGAACGTCGTGTTGGCGGAAAGCGTGCTGCTCGGCGCGGTGCCGCTCGTGGACAGGTCTCCCGACCAGCCGCCCGAGGCGGTGCACGACGTCGCATTCGTGCTCGTCCAAGAGAGTTGGGTCGTGCTCCCGCTCACGGCGGTCGTCGGCGTTGCGGTCAAGCTCACGGTGGGCGCCGGCACAACGGTCACCGTCTTCGTGTCGCTCGCCGTGCCGCCGGTGCCGGTGCAGCTCAGCGTGAACGTCGTGTTCGCGGAGATCGCGCTGCTCATCATGTTGCCGTTCATGGACTGCCCGCCCGACCAGCCGCCCGAGGCGCTGCATGAGCTCGCATTCGCGCTCGTCCACGACAGTTGCGTCTTGGCTCCCTTCGCAATCGCGGTAGGATTCAGCGCGAGGCTGACGGTGGGTGCCGGGACTACGGTGACGGTCTTCGAGTCGCTGCTCGAGCCGCCGACGCCGGTGCAGGTCAGCGTAAACGTCGTGTTCGTCGCGAGCGCGCTGCTGGTTTCGCTGCCACTCGTGCCTTTGGAGTCCGACCAACCGCCCGATGCGCTGCAAGAGCTCGCGTTCGTGCTCGTCCAGGAGAGTTTCGTCGTCGCGCCGCTCGCAATTGTCGCGGGATTCAAGGTGAGGCTCACGGTCGGCGGCCCCACGACGGCTACGGACTTCGCGTCACTCCCGGTGCCGCCGGGGCCGGTGCAAGTCAGTGTGAACGACGTGTTCGTCGAGAGAGCGGCGCTGGTCGCGCTGCCACTCGGCGCCTGTGCTCCGGCCCATCCGCCCGACGCGGTGCACGACGTCGCGTTGGTGCTCGTCCACGACAGTTTCGTGGTGCCTCCGATCGCTACGCTGCTCGGGGTCACCTGCAGCGATACCGTCGGGGGCGGCGTAGGCGCCGTCTGCGTCGTCGCGCTCGCGGCAGCCGACTGCGTCGATTCGTTGCGGTTCGGGCTCATGCGGTCGAACGCCGTCACCGTGTAGGTATACAGCGTGTTCGCGGTGAGGCCCGTGTCGGAATAGGCGATGGAGGTGGTGCTGGCGATGGAGCGCCCATCCCGCAAGACGTTGTAGCCGGCCAGTCCCGAGCCCGCGTCGCTGGCCGCACGCCAGCTGAGATCGATCCGGCTGCTCGACTGCGCCGCTGCCGTGAGCCCGGTTGGCGCGGTCGGCGGAACCGAATCGGCCGGCATCGGAATCTGCTGCTGCGGCAGCAGAACCGGGCGGATCGCGGCCGTCCAGACTTG
>Ga0068864_100004811_pt1 | contig 11068 bp, 10 predicted proteins | sample KBSSwiS72_FD_66586 | JGI IMG/M metagenome (GOLD analysis project Ga0068864, IMG submission 66586) | Switchgrass rhizosphere microbial communities from Kellogg Biological Station, Michigan, USA - KBS Switchgrass S7-2 | ecosystem: Host-associated > Plants > Roots > Rhizosphere > Soil ...
CCGCTCGTCCCCGGCGACCGCGGCGAGGACGCGCGGCTCCAGCTGGGACGCGTCGGCGCAGACGAACGTCCAGCCGTCGTCGGCCACCACGGCCCGGCGCACCACCTTCGGGATCTGCAGCGCGCCGCCGCCGCGGGTCGCCCACCGACCGGAGACGACCCCGCCCGCCACGTACTCCGGGTGGAACCGCCCGTCGCGCACCCACTGCGCGCGCCACGACCAGCCGTGCGCGGTCCACACCCGGTGCAGTTCCTTGAATTCCACCAGCAGCGGTACGGCCGGGTGGTCCACCGCGCGCAGCACCCACGAGCGCGTCGACGGCAGCGTGATGCCGACCCGGGCGAACGCGCGCAGCACCTCGGCCGGCGACTCGGGATGCACCCGGAACCCGAACGCCTCGTTGATGAGGCCGGTCAGCTCGACCAGCCTTCGTGGCGGGGCACCCAGTGCACCGGGCTCGCCGAGCAGGTCGTGCAGTACCTCGTCGTGGGCGTCCGCGCGCCACGGCAGCCCGGCCTGCCCCATCTCGACCGCGACCAGCCCGCCCGCCGACTCAGCCGCGACGAGCAGGCGGAACCGCGCGTCCGGGGTACGGGCGAGCTGGTGGCGGTAGCCCGCCAGGGTCGCCTCGAGCGGGTCGAACCCGGTCTCCGGCGGCGGCAGCTCGTCGAAGAGCGTGCCCTGGGTCAGCCCGGGTGGCGCTGCGTCCACAGTGGGCGGATCGGCCGGTACGGGCAGGCCGTTGGCCCGGGCCCAGGACGCGGCCAACGCCCGGGGCTCGCCCCAGTGCCCCTCGTACCCGACCAGCAGCGCCTCGGTCAGCTCCAGGTCGTGACAGCGCCCCACCCGTACGCCGGCCTTCACCAGCCGCGGGTAGAGCGCGGCGCCCGACGGCCACAGCCACCGCGGCGCGTCCGCCTCGTGACGCGCGACCGCGGCGGCGAGGTCGTCGACCTCCACCGCCGGTGCATCGGGGGTGCCGTCGTCGCGGATCGGCTGCAGCCGACCGGACCCGTCGGGCCCGCCCACGACAGCCACCATCACGCCGGCATTCTCCCTCGCCGGTGCGACGAAAGACGCGGCGCCGGTCAGCCCTTGACGGCGCCGGCGGTGAGGCCGGCCGCGATGTTCTTCTGGATCGCCATGAAGAAGATGACCACCGGTACGGACGTGATGATCGCGCCGGCCATCAGCGGGCCCCAGAACGTCTGCCGCTGGGTCTGGTTGTTGATGAGCCAGGTCATCAGGTTCTGCTTCTCCGGCGCGTTGTTCAACGTGTTCACGATGATGAACTCGTTCCAGGCCTGGATGAAGCCGTAGATCGAGGTGGCGACCAGGCCGGGCCCGGTCAGCGGCAGGATCACCCGGGTGAAGGTCTGCCACCGGCTGCAGCCGTCGATGAGCGCCGCCTCGTCCAGCTCGCGCGGCACGTTGGCGATGAAGCCGCGCAGGGTCCACACGGTGTACGGCAGGATCAGCACCGCGTACACGGCGATGACGCCAGGCAGGGTGTTGGTCAGCTCGACCGCGTTCATCATCAGGAACAGCGGGATGAGCAGCGCGATGAACGGCACCATCTGCACGGTCAGCACGACCAGGATCAGCGCCTTGCGGCCGTAGAAGCGGAAGCGGGCCACCGCGAGCGCGCCGAGGAAGCCGACCACCAGCGCGGCGAGCACGGCCGAGATCGTGATGACGAGGCTGTTGCGCAGGTCGATCAGGAACAGCGGAGCCTTGACCGCCGACAGGAAGTTCTGCAGCGTCGGATGCTCGGGCCAGAAGTGCGGCGTGAACGTCAGCACCTCGTTCGGCGGCTTGAACGCGGTGTTGATCATCCAGTACGCCGGGAAGGCCATCACGACCGCGAACACGACGGCGACCGTGTTGGCGACGGACGTGCCGACGCGACGGGTCCGCCGGCGGCCGGCCGGCTGGCTGACGGACGGCGTCACGGTGTCCGAGCGCCGGCGCAGGTCGATGGTGACCATCAGTCCTGGTCTCCAATCTTGAACATCTGGCGGATGTAGAACGCCATCACGCCGAGCATCAGCAGCACGGTCACGATCGCGACGACCGAGCCGTACCCGTACTTGCCGTTGTTGAAGGCCTGCTGCCACGCGTACGTCGTCAGCGTCTGGTACTCCGCCTCGGGCTTGGCGTAGCGGAGCACCCAGACCTGGGTGAAGAGCTGGAAGTTCCAGATGACCGACAGGGTGGTCACGATGCCGATCAGCGGACGCAGGATCGGCAGAGTCACCGCGCGGAACACCTGCCACGCGCTGGCACCGTCCACAGTGGCCGCTTCGATCAGCTCCTGCGGCACCTGGGACAGCCCGGCGTACAGGGTGATGGCGAGGAACGGCAGGCCCTGCCAGAGGACCACGGCGGTGATGACGCCCCAGCCCTGGATCGGGTCGGCGAACCAGCTGTGCTTGCTGAAGTCGACGCCCGGGATCTGGTCGATGAGCCAGTTCACCACGCCGAAGTCGGCGTCGACCATCCACGCGAACACCTGCGTCGACACCAGCTGCGGCATGGCCCAGACGAGCATCATCGCCACCGTCATGGTGTACCGGGCCCAGTTCGAGACCCGGCGCATCAGCAGGGCGACGCTCAGACCCAGCAACACCGAGAGCAGGACCGAGACCGCGGTGAACATGACCATGTGCTCGACGGCGGACCAGAACGTGGGGTCCTTGAACAGCTTGGTGTAGTTGGACAGGCCGATCCACTCGGGCGGCCGGGTGCCCCACAGCTGCGGCTGCTCGTACTTCTGCAACGACACCGTGATCATGCGGTAGACCGGGTACGCCAGCAGCGTCAGCAGCAGGACCACGGCCGGGATGATCAGCGCGTACGGGGTGAAGCGGTCCCACCCGCGGCGGCGTCGCGGCGGCGGAGCGCCGAGCGGGCCGTCCTCGGAGTCCGTACGGGCCGGCTCGATGTCGGGCGCCGTGATGGTCACCGCCACCGCCTCCTCACGTACTGATTGATCCGTCAGTCAGGTTGATCTGTCAGTCAAGTTGATCTGTCAGTCAGGGTGCACTCGTTTTGACAGGAGCGCTATATCGCGGCGGGCCGCCCGTCCTCGAACGGGCGGCCCTCCGTCGTGCGTTGCGTCAGGACGCGTTGAGCAGCGTGCCGATCTGGGTGTCGGCCGCCTTGGCGGCGTCGGCCACGGACTTCTTGCCGGTGGCGATGTCCCGCAGCATCTGCTGCAGCACGTTGTTGCTCTCCACGTCGGCCCACTTCGGAGCCATCGGCACGAACCAGCTGTTCTTCGCGGCCAGAGCTGTCGCCTCGTTGCCCTTCACGGCGGCGGCCTGGTCGAGCAGGGCGGTCGCGTTGGGCAGCGCGCCCTTGGCGATGAGGCCCTTCTGCGCGGTGCTGTCGGTGAAGTACTTCACCCACTCCTGGGCGAGCGCCTTGTTCTGGCTCTTGCCGGAGACCCCGATCGCGGAACCACCGAGGAACGTCGGCAGGCCCTTACCGGCCGAGGCGCCCGGCAGCGGAACCGAGGCGACCTTGCCCTTGACGGCGGTGTCGACCATCGGGGAGTTGGCGTCGTTCGGGTCCTTGTGCTGCGACTGCACAGCACCGACCTCCCAGCCGTTGCCGTACAGGAAAGCGGAGTGACCCTGCGAGAAGATGGCGTCCTGGTCGTTCTCGTCCTTGGTCGGGTCGCCCTTGCTGTACGTCTTGACCAGGTCAGCCCACTTCTGCAGACCCGCGACCGCGTTCGACGACTCGAGGGTGCCGGTCCACTTGCCGTCCGAACCCTTGGTCGCGATCTGGCCGCCCTCGCCGTACACCCACGCCATGGCGGCGTACCAGTAGGCACCCGGCATGTAGAAGGTGGCGAAGTTCGGGTCAGTCGCGTTGTCGGCCTTGATCTTCGCCATGTCGCTGACCAGGTCGGCGTACGTGGTCGGAGGCTGCAGGCCGGACTTCTGGAGCAGGTCGGTGCGGTAGATCAGCACCCGGGCACCTGCGTAGTAGGGGACGCAGTAGACCTTGCCGTCGAGCGTGCACGGGTCGGCCAGACCGGTCAGCCACGTGCTCGAGTTCTCGAAGCGGGACTTGTCGATCTGCGCGAACGCGCCGTTGAAGACGTACTTCGGCATGTCGGTGTTGCCGAGCTCGACCACGTCCGGGCCGTCGGTGCCGGCCATCGCGGTGTCGAGGCGGGTGAACCGGTTGGACCACTGCTGGTACTCAACCTTGACCTGTGCCTTCGTCGCGGCGGTGAACCGCGCCGACGCGTCGTCAACGACGTTCTTCCAGCTCGACTCGGCGTCCACCATGAGCCAGACCTTGATGGTCTTGCCGGTGCCGTCGAGCGAGTTGTTGTTGGCGGTGTCGTTGCTCTTGCTGCTGCACGCAGCTGCGCCGATGAGCGTCGCCGCGAGAGCCGCGGCAATCGCGAACCTTCGCTTCACGCGATCCTCCTTGTTTGTGGTTCGCCCTGGGGGGTCATGGGGATGGATTCAGAGAGCGGACGGCTCAGGTGATCTTGGAAGATCACTCTTAACTGTCCTATCAGATAAGAGTCTTAACTGTTTCCGAATGAAGGCTCTCCCCACGGCGACGATCTGTCAAGGGCGCCGACCGGGTCTGCCAAACTGTTATCTGCCGGGCGGCCGGGCGACGCGGGCCCCATTATGCCCGTGACCTGCGGAAACGCCTTACCGCAGGTCGTCTCGTCCGAGCTCCCAGAAGGCCACCGCGGCCGCCGCGGCGACGTTGAGCGAGTCCACTCCGCGGCGCATCGGGATCACCACGCTGGCGTCCGCCGCGGCGACCACCGCCGGCTCCAGACCGGTCCCCTCGGCCCCGAGCAGCAGTGCGGGCCGCGCCCGCAGGGCGGCGGAGAGGTCCTGGATCGGCACCGCGTCCGGGGCCAGAGTCAGCGCCAGCAACGAAAAACCCTGCGCCCGTACGGCGTCCAGGGCGCGCGGCCACGGTTGCAACCGGGCGTACGGGATGGCGAAGACCTCGCCCATGCTGACCCGGACGCTGCGCCGGTAGAGCGGGTCCGCGCACGACGGCGAGAGCAGCACCGCGTCCACCCCCAGCGCGGCCGCGCCCCGGAAAATCGCGCCGATGTTGGTGTGGTTGTTGATGTCGGCGAGGATCGCGATCCGGTTCGCACCGGCCAGCACCTCCTCCACCGGGGGGAGTGGCCGGCGGTGGAAGGAAGCCAGCACGCCGCGGTGCACGTGGAAGCCGGTCAGCGTCTCCAGCAGTTCCGGCCCACCGTGGTAGGTCGGCGCGTCGATGTCGGTCACCTGGTCCAGCCGCTTGGTCTCCACCAGCAGCGAGCGGATCCGGTACCCGGCCCGCAGCGCCCGCCGCAGCACCAGCTCGCCCTCGGCGATGAACAACCCGTGCGGCGCCTCGAACTTCGTGCGCAGTTCGACGTCGGTCAATGCCCGATAATCGGCGAGCCGAGGATCGCCGGGATCAGTGATCTGCTCGGTCTGGTCGGTCTGGTCGGTCTCGTCGTTCCGGTCGGGCACGCCCTGATTCTGCGCCCGCTGTGCCGATGGGCGCTCGGCAGGCTCTCGCGCCGAAGCGCCTAGTCGGGCGGGGGCACGCCGTCGGGATTGAGCCGCGACGCGGTGAACGCCAGGCCCAGGCTCGCGGCCAGCGCCAGCATCGTGGCGATGACGATCAGGAACTGCAGGTGGGCGTACGCGGCGATGGTGGCAACCCCGACCGCGCCGGCCAGCAGCCAGCCGTCGATGCGGTTGAGCACGCCGGCGGCGAGCACCGCGATGGCGAGGCAGAGCCAGCCCGCGGCCAGAAGCACGAAGCCGCCCACGCCGAGCCACCGCGTGACCGCGCCGTCGAAGAGGCGCGGCTCGACCCGGCCGCTCTGCCCGAGCCGGCTGGCGACCGGCCGGGCGACCCCGACCACGCCCAGCATCGCGGCGAGCAGGACGGTCCCCGGCAGCACCAGCACCACCGCCGACAGTGCCCAGCCGCCCCCGGGCGTCAGCGACAGCAGCGCTGCCAACGCGATCACCCCGACGAGGGCGAGCACCAGCGCGAACAGCGTGCAGACCAGCCAGGTGCCGGGCGACTGCTCACCCTCGCTGGTCGGCGTCGGCCAGCCCCAGACGCCGGTCAGCGCCAGCAGACCCATGCCGACCGGGAACGCCCACATCGCGGCCCGGGCGAACCGGCGCAGACGCACCGCCCAGGGCGCCCAGATGCCGTCCGGCGGCCGGAAGACGGGCGGGGGCTCCACGATGGTGTGCTCCAGCAACGGCGGCAGCTCCACCGCCTCCTGGGGCTCCTCCGGCGGTGCGACCGATCCGCTGACGTAGAGCCCGCCGACCACGGGCTCCACCATCGCGTCGATCGGCTCGCGCCGCAGTGCCTCTGCCATCCGCCCCCGCTTCCTGCCCCGATCGTGGCAGGGCTATCGACGGCGTACCGGCGGTTCCGGCATCTCTCCCCCTCGGCCCGCGTCCCCGCGAACGCAAGATCCGCACAACTGCGCATACGTACACGCGCGCAGTTGTGCGGATCTCGGTGTTTCGTTACGCCGCGGGCGGGGCCGGCGGCGGTGTCGGGGCGTCGCTCGGGGTGGCGCGCGGAGCTCCGAGCGGAGGTTCGCCGCTCTCGGCCGCCGCCGCGGCGGCGGCCTCGGCGGCCGTCTTGCTGGCCTCTTCCGCCGCGGCGACCGCGTCGGCCGCGGCCGCTGCGCCCTGCTCGAGATCGACCGTCTCGGGCCCTCCGCCCTCGCCCATCAGCGGACCCAGCTTCAGGCCGCCGAACGCGTGGCCCAGGCCTTCCAGGGCCTTGGTCAGCTCGGCCGGGACGATCCAGATCTTGTTGCTGGCGCCGGCGGCGATCTGCGGCAGCGCCTGCAGGTACTGGTACGCCATGACCTTGGCGTCCGGGTTCGACGAGTGGATCGCGGCGAACACGGTGGAGATCGCCTTGGCCTGACCGTCGGCCTGCAGGATGCGGGCCTGCCGGTCACCGTCGGCCCGCAGCACCGCGGCCTGCTTCTCGCCCTCGGCGGTCAGGATCTGCGACGCCTTGTGGCCCTCGGCGGTCAGGATCGTGGCCCGCCGGTCCCGCTCGGCGCGCATCTGCTTCTCCATCGAGTCGCGGATGCTGGGCGGCGGCTCGATCGCCTTGATCTCGACCCGGGTCACCTTGATGCCCCAGCGGCCGGTGGTCTCGTCGAGCACACCGCTGAGGTGGCGGTTGATGTCCTCGCGGCTGGTCAGCGCGCGCTCCAGGTCGAGCGAGCCGATGACGTTACGCAGCGTGGTGACCGTGAGCTGCTCGATCGCCTGCAGGAAGTTCGCGATCTCGTACGTGGCGCGCACCGGGTCAACCACCCGGAAGTAGAGCACCGTGTCGATCGAGACCACCAGGTTGTCGGAGGTGATCACCGGCTGCGGCGGGAAGCTGACCACCTGCTCGCGCATGTCCACTTTGGTGCGGACCTGGTCCAGGTAGGGCATCAGGACGTTGAGGCCCGGCCGCAGCGTGCGGTGGTACCGCCCGAGCCGCTCCACCACGTCCATGCGCTGCTGCTGCACGACCCGGACCGACTTCGACAGGGTCACCACGATCAGCAGGACCACCCCGACCGCCAGGATGATCAGGAAAATTTCGAGTCCGGACAACTCACTCTCTCCAGACGAGCGCCGTTGCGCCCTTGACCTCGACGACCCGGACCACTTGGCCCGCGTCGATGACCTGTGTCGCGTCGTAAGGCCGAGCCTGCCACAGCTCGCCACCGATTTTGACCATCCCCTGGCCGTCGCGGACCTGCTCGATCACAGTCGCTTCGGTCCCCTCGACGGACTCGTTTCCGAACGTGGCCGGTTCACCACTCCGGTGCAGCCAGCGCTTGATGGCGGGCCGGACGGCGAGCACACCGAGCGCCGAGACACCGCCGAAGACCACCAGCTGCAGCGGCAGCGGAAGCACCAGGGCGGTTACCGCGGCGGCCAGAGCCCCCGCGCCAAGCATGATCAGTACGAAATCGAGGGTGAACAGCTCGGCGATTGCGAGGAGCACACCGGCGACGAGCCAGATGACGGGCACATGACGATCGTGTCACGTAGCGTCCAACTGCCGCGACCTCACAATTGCGACAATCTGGACTTGGATCGCCCCGCGCGGCACAGACCGATAGCGTCCGCTCAGCTGATCCACAGGCAGACAGAACGGTGCCCCGATGGTCCTCTCACTGCAGACCGTCCGTCAGGTCGACGAGATCGTCGCCCGTACCCAGCTGCAGGGTCGGGCCCCGTCGGTGATCGCGGCCGTCGTGCGCGGCGGCCAGGTCGTGCACGTGAGCGCGGCGGGCGCGCACCCGGTGCCGGGGCGGGACACCCAGTTCCGGATCGGGTCGATCACCAAGACTCTGACCGCCGCGCTCGTGCTCGGCCTCCGGGACGAGGGCCGCCTGGGTCTGGACGATCCGCTCGCCGCCCACGTGCCCGAGACCGGGTTGGACGGGGTACGGCTGCGCCAGCTGCTGTGCCACGGCTCAGGCCTGCAGCGGGAGCCCGACGGGCTGTGGTGGGAACGCTCCCCCGGCGTACCGCTGGACAACCTGCTCGAGGCGGTCACCGCGGCGAAGCTCGCCCACGACCCGTACACCCATTTCCACTACTCCAACCTGGCGTACGGGCTGCTGGGTGGCGTGATCGAGCGGTTGACCGGCCAGTCCTGGTGGGACGCGGTCTCCACCCGCCTGCTGGGGCCGCTCGGCATGTCCCGGACCACCTACCACGCCACCGAGCCGTTCGCCCGCGGGTACGTGGTGCATCCGTGGCACCAGACCGTCCGTGAGGAGCCGCGGACCGACACCGCGGCCATGGCTCCGGCCGGCCAGGCATGGTCCACTGTGGACGATCTGGGTCTCTGGGCGGCCGTACTGGCGAGCACCGGCGAGTCACCGGTGTTGCGGGCGGCCACGCTGGCCCAGATGGCCGCGCCGGCGGCGATGGCCGACCCCGACGGCTGGACCGCCGGATACGGGCTGGGGCTGCAGCTATGGCGGCGCGGTGAGCGCGTCTTCGTCGGCCACACCGGGTCGATGCCGGGGTATCTGGCCGTGCTGGCCGCGCACCGGCCGTCGGCCACGGCCGCCGTCGCGTTCGCCAACACGTACGGGCTGCGCGGAGCGCGGATCGGCGCGGTCGGTCTGTCCATTGTGGAGGCCGTGCTCGACTGCGAGCCCGAGGCCGCGCCGGCGCCGTGGCGTCCGCTCGCGCCGCCGCCGCCGGAGGTGGCCGACCTCTGTGGACGGTGGTGGTGGATGGCCGAGGAGGTCGAGGCGCACTGGGACGCCGCGACCGCCCAGCTCGTGCTGACCGAGGCCGGTGCGCCCGAGTGGCGATTCGCCAAGGAGGGCGCCGACCGGTGGCGGTGTGTGAGCGGAGAACAGATCGGCGAGGTGCTGCAGGTCCGACGCGACTCCGACGGTACGGCGACCGCGCTGGACCTGGCGACGTTCATCTACACCCGTGACGCTGGCGAATATACCCCCTAGGGGTATGCTCGGCGCATGACGGCGACGTGGAACGCGGCGATCCGGGCCACCCTGCACTGCCTGACCGGATGCGCGATCGGTGAGGTGCTCGGCATGGTCCTCGGGACGGCCTTCGGCCTGTCCAACCTGTCCACCGTGGTGCTCTCGATCGTGCTGGCCTTCCTCTTCGGGTACGCGCTGACCATGCGCGGCGTGCTGCGAGCTGGGGTGGATCCGCGCACCGCGCTGCGGGTCGCGTTCGCCGCCGACACCGTCTCGATCGCGGTCATGGAGCTGGTCGACAACACCTTCGTGCTGGCGGTTCCGGGCGCGATCGACGCCGGCCTGGACACCGGCCTGTTCTGGGGATCCTTGGCCGCGTCGCTCGCGTTGGCCTTCCTCGTCGCGACCCCGGTGAACAAGTGGATGCTCGGCCGTGGGCGTGGCCACGCGGTCGTGCACGGGTACCACCAGCACCATTCGTGACGGCCCGGCGCGCGCGACAGCGGGTGCGTTGACCCGTACCCTTGCGTGCATGTCCTCGACACGCACGGAGATCACGCAGGCGCGCCGGTCGGTGCGCTTCGTGACCTGGGCCAGGGCGTGGCGGGCGGGAGCGGTCTCCTACGACGACGTGGCCGACGAGACCGAGGGCGACGAGGAGCACCTCGTCGCCGACGCCCCCGACACCTGGACCGACATTCCGCTGCGCGAGGCCGTGAGGGCCCTGTCCCGCCTGCACCCGGACGAGATCCGCCTCGTGTTGCCCGCCCCGGGCGACCCGCGCGGCCTGCCCGGACCCGGACCGTTCACCGGCCGGGCGCTCGCCGTCGGCGAGGCCGTCGTAGCCGGCCGGCTCGGCCTGGTCCCGGAGGTCCGCGAGCACACGTCCGGCTCCGGGGACACGTTCTCGATCGTGGTGTGGCAGACCTTCCCGTTGCCGTCCACCGATCCGTTCACCGCGTCCGCGCCGGACGAGCCGGCCCAGGCCGAGGCCGAGCTGTCGGAAGCCCTGGCCGACGCCACCGCCGCGCTGAGCCGCCTCGACGTCGCGGCCTGGCGCCCGGAGCTCGCCGGCGCCCTGGCCGCGCTACGCAAGCCCGACCACAGCACCGACCTGCCGCCCGGCTTCAGCCCCCGGGCCCGGCGCCTGTTCGCCCGGGCCAGCGTGCTCGACCGGGTGCTCGCCCTCGCCGCGGTCGTCGCGCCCGGCGGCGCGGTCAACGGCTTCGAGGCGCAGCGGCGCGACGACGCCCTGCGGCCGCTCACGGTCGCCTGCCGGCGGGCCCTGATGGCCGCCTGCAACTCGCCCCTCGAACCCTGACCCGCGCGCCCCGGTCGTCCGCGCCGCGCCTCCCCATGATCAACACAACTGCGCACAGGTTGTGGTGTGGGAGCGCTCCCAGTACGACAACTTTGTGCGCAGTTGTGTGGATCTTGACTGCGGATCTTGGGCGGGTCAGGACGCGGAGCGGGGTTGGCAGCAGCCGACCGGGCAGACGTCCCACACCGGCAGCGTGCCGAGCCGGGCGCGCGGCGCCGCCGGGTCGAGGCGCT
>Ga0068864_100004817_pt1 | contig 11062 bp, 4 predicted proteins | sample KBSSwiS72_FD_66586 | JGI IMG/M metagenome (GOLD analysis project Ga0068864, IMG submission 66586) | Switchgrass rhizosphere microbial communities from Kellogg Biological Station, Michigan, USA - KBS Switchgrass S7-2 | ecosystem: Host-associated > Plants > Roots > Rhizosphere > Soil ...
GACGTCGGGAAATCCCTTCTCCCCGAGCATCGCCTTGAATGCGTCCGCCTCTTCCGTAGTTTCCTTGATCGCCCCGATCCAGACTTTCCAAGTGTTCGTCGCGGGATCGATGCTCACGAGCGCTGTCTCGCCGGTGTCTTCACGAACATTTTTTGCAAGCTCGTCGGCTTCGGATGCATTCGGCAGATTCTGGATCTCGAAACGATAGTTCTCGATCTCGGGCGGACGATAGGCGCGAGCCGAAACTGTCACACGACTTGTTCCGAGAGGTCGGTTCGGTTCGTCGAGACTGTACGCGACGAGCTCCGTGCCGGCGGTCGTGATCGAAACCGAGCTCGCGTTCGTCGTGAGACCGATCCGCACAAGCGGCTCGGCGCCGAGATAATAAAACTCGCCGGATGCGAAGCCGAATTGTGAAAGGAAAAAGACAGATAGCAGGCTGAAAAAAATAAGGCGGGCTTTCATCATGCTAATGATAACAGGAAATTCAAGGGCGACGATCAGCGTGACGGATCTTTGACGATTCGCGGCCGCGTCTCATTTTTTACTCCCGGAGACGCCGTGTCACTCGCCTTTCGTTTCGGCACAACAGCATCGGTTTGCGACATCGATTCAACCTGTGCGGCTTTTGAGGGGAGCAGGATCATCGCCTTCATCAGCTTTTCGTGCGCGACCGGCGTGGACGTGTCGGAAGACGCCGACTCTTTTGTCTTCTTGTCTTTTTTATCGACTTTATCGGCGACCGGGTTATCGACGACCGGTTTAGAGACGATCGGCTTTGGAATTGATGGAAGCGGTGCTTTCGTTTCTACGCGACGTGTCGCCTCAGCCGTCATCGAACCAGAGCTCGGAGACTGAAGATAACCGGAAAGCCGATCGCTGCCGTACAAAAATAGCGCGAGCACGGCTATGACCCCACCGCCGATCATGTGCGAACGATACCGCGAGATCGGTCGAGCTGATTCGATGGAGTATGCGGCGAACATTGCGTCGTTGTCGTGAGGGACGGCGAAGGTCGACTCGAGACCTCCTCCGAGCAGAGTCGGGAAAAACTCAGGCTCCGCCGGAATGGTCGGTGGCGGAGTCGGACGTTGAGGTTTTCGCGGCTGAGGCTGCGTGTTGAGATGGATCCGAACGCGTTTTGCTTTTGCACGAGGCCGAACGACGGTTATCTCTTCGTCTTCTGCTCTCACGGGCTTCGCCGTAATAGCCGGCTGTCGTAGCGACGACTTCTTTTGACGTTTCGGAACGAATGTGACCGGGGGTCGTTTTGGAGCAGCATCGATCTGAGGCGTCGGCGATACAGGTTCAGGTTGAATAGCTTCGTTACTAGAAGTCTCGGCTGACGCTTCCACTTTTGAATCAAGCATCGCGGGCGCGACTTCGACGCTCGGCGGCTCGACGACGATTTCCTGCGGTTCGAATTCCGCGGGTTCAACACGGATCGCTTGCGGCTCGGACTGAGGAGTTCCAGCAGCGAGCTCTACCGGTTGCCGGCGCACCAACTTCTTATGTCGTTTGCGGATGGCAGCGACGGCGGAGGGCTTGGGCGCCGGAACTACTTTTCGAGAATCGATTTGTGCTGTCGGATCGGCAACGATCTCAGGAGCATGTGGCTGCGGCTCAACTTCGGCGGCCGGTAACTCAACCTGTGCAGGCTCGACGACAATTTCCTGTAGTTGGAGGTTCGCATTCTGAGCCTGTATAACTTCGATCTCAGGTCGCGGAGGCTCGACGACAGGTTGAGACTGCACGCTTTCGACGTGGATGACTTCCGGTTCAGTCTGCGGAATCTCGACGACTTGTTGAGGCTCCGCGTTTTCGACCTGGATGACTTCCGGTTCAGTCTGCGGAAGCTCGACGACTTGTTGAGGCTCCGCACTTTCAATGTGCATGACTTCCGGTTCTGGCTGCGGAAGCTCGACGACTTGTTGAGGCTCCGCACTTTCAAAGTGCATGACTTCCGGTTCTGGCTGTGGAGCTTCAACGATGACTTCGGGTGGTTTTACCCGCGATGTCTTCTTACGACGTTTCCGAACCGCAGCGACGGCGAACTGCTTGAGATCTGCCACAGCCTTAGGAGACTCTGACGGGGACGCCTCGGCTGCGAGGATCGCAGAAGTGGGAGATGCCGGTTTAGGGTGAACAACTTCCGGCGAAAGCTTGACTACAATTTCCTGCGGCTCGGAGAGGTCGGAGTCGGCGCGAATAATTTCGGGTTCGGGCTGCGATCGCTCGACGATACTTTCCTGCGGTTCGGAAACCGTGGACTCGACGCGAATAGCTTCGGGTTCGGGCTGCGATCGCTCGACTATTATTTCCTGCGGCTCGGCGACCGCGGACTCGACGCGAATAACTTCCGGTTCAGGCTGCGATTGCTCGACAACAATTTCCTGCGGCTCGGCGACCGCGGACTCGACGCGAATAACTTCGGGTTCAGGCTGCGATTGCTCGACAACAATTTCCTGCGGCTCGGCGACCGAGGATTCGACGCGAATAATTTCGGGTTCCGGCTGCGACGGCTCGTCTACAATTCCTTCCTCCGCTGCCTGTACTGGTTCAATCTGAATGATCTGCGGTTCAGGCTGCGCCACTTCGACGACAATTTCCTGCGGCTCTTCGATGTGAATACTTTCAGGTTCGATCTGCTTCGCCTCAACTACTTCCTCGGCTGCCTGTAGAGGCTCAACGTGTATGACCTGCGGTTCAGTCTCGTAAGGCTGTGAGATCTCAGGCTCGGTCACCGGTGCGATCGGCATTTCCTGCTCCATGGCAAGAACTTCCTGAACATCATCGATGGATGGAATGTCGTCATCGAGCTCGAACCATTCGATCTTCTTTGGTGCGGGCCGCACAGGTTCGATCTCTGGCTCCTTCGCCGAAAGTGCGATCTGCTCGACCGGCGATTCGACCATCGGAACGTGGACAGATTCCATCGCAAGAACTTCCTGAACGGCATCGAGCGATGGAATGTCATCCTCGGGCTGAACCCATTCGATCTTTTTCGGAACTCGGGCAGCGGATGTCGTCATCGATTCGACATCGTCCAACACCTCAACCGCATCGCTTTCATGAGCTTCAGGCCTTGCGATGGAAAACAAGGCGGTGACCGACTGCAGCGTCTCTTTCCAAGCATGCATGAAAGACGGGCGAGGTGGGGGATGCGTCTCGAGATTTGTAATATACGAGTCGCTTTCCTCGAGCGCCTCTTGGATACTGACCACGCGACGTCGCGGAGCCGCTACCGTCGTGACGATCGTTACCGGTTCGAGTTCCGCTTCCAAGACTTCAACCTCAGAAAGGATTTTGGGTTGTTCGAATGTCTGTTTATGGGAACCGATAGTAGCCGCCGCCGGCTTCGCAGTTGTAACGACGGTCTCCGTTGTCGCCGTACCCGCGGGTGGAGGTGTCGAGCTATGGCTCGCGAGCTGTTCGATGTGCCGAAGCTGACGTGCGAGCGTATTGATCGAAGGCTGCCGGAGCCGCGTCTGCTTTTGCAGTGCTTCGTTGAGCGCATACGTGACGAGCATCCGAAGATTGAAGTTGGCGATCTTGATGTCCGGAGGCGTGTGGTTCGCGTGCTGCTGAATGAGTCCGACCGCGGTTGACGCCTCGAACGGCGGAAAACCCGCGAGCATTTCGTAGTACACAATGCCGAGACCGTAGACATCGCTCTGTTCGGTCGCCTCGTCGCTCGAGCACTGTTCGGGTGAAAAATAGCGAAGCGAAGCGAGCTCATTGTCGATCAGGAAGCGGTTTGAAATAATCGAGCGCTGTTCAAGCCGGCCGAAGTCCGGATCAGTTACTCGAACGATCACCTGTCCCCCCGGGGTCGTCGACATAATGATGCGGCTCGGGCTCACCGATCCGTGAATGATGCCGCTGCGATGAAGTGCGTGCAAGGCTTCCGCGGCCTCTCGAATTATCGCGATCGTGTCGAGAAGATCCGGAGGACCGGAGTTGTCGATAAGCTCGCGGAGGGTCCTGCCTTGGACGTCTTCGAAGACGAAGAAGCATCGTCCGTCATCGAGACGTCCGGTATCGTAAAAGTTGGCGATCGAAGGATGGAAAAGATTGGCGGCGATCCTGGCTTCGCGAATCGCTTGCTCCGCAAACTGCTCGTCGGCGGTAACGACCTTGATGAGACAGGCTCGGCCAGACGCGATGTTGCGTGCTCGATAGGTTTCCGCGCCGTGAGCAGACGTAAGCAGATCATCCAGTCGGAATCCCGGGACCTCGGGTTCATTTTCCCGGCTTTCGTGAGATAACGAAGCGAGATCTACCTCGCAAGCCGTGGAATCGTCGTGACGTCCCTGACAAACTGAACAGACCTTCATGCTCTACCCCTTTTCTGCTAAAAAACCTCGGGTGTCGGAGAGATGCGACAGTTAAGCCCGATCCAAATAACTACAAGATCCAATGCTATGACGCGTGACTGAGAATGTTGCCAATCCTGACTTGGTATTGTCGGAGAGAGGGCGCTCGATAGGCGATGTCAAGCAAGCTATAAAAGTTTTGTACTCCTTTTGAGCAGGTGAAGTCAAGGTTTTTTCTGAGTGTTCACGGGTTGAAGCGGTTCCCGCCTCCGCTAGGAGGGACATATTTGACGCAGTGGGATCACGAGAAACGCTTAGCTCGAGGGAAGCCGCATGTCGCTGGAACCGGATCAAGAAACGCACCTTGGTGCAGCGATCCAGCGAAGTGTTTTCGATATCTGTCTGACCGGCGGATGCGACTGGAACGCAGGCGTCCCCGCCTGCAACGTCGCGTTTTTCAGCGACGTCAAACTTCGCAGGTCTCAGATCGCGAGAGCCTTTTCGTGCTTCGCACTCATGCAGGCGGGGACGCCTGCGTTCCAGTCCGTTGACGTGTCGACCTACTTCTCCAAAGTATTAAAAATAAACGGAAACGTACCAAACGTCTGCCCACGATGCTGCGGACGGAATGCGAAGAGCACGATCTTCCCTTTTCCGTATGAGACTTCGGCGAGTGCGGCCTTGCCGTTGAGATATTTCTCGCCGAGCATCCACCCGGACAGAAGCGCGTCCTTGTCGGCGTAGGTTGCGACGACGCGGACGGGAGCGTTTTGAGTCCCGCCTTCAGGCGGCCCTTGCCGGCTTAAGCCGGGACTCAAAACTTCGAATGCTGAGCTCGTGATGAAGTACGCCGGTGTGTCCTCGAGCATTCCCTTCGCGTACGGATGCCGCGTGTCGACCTTCATCTTCACGATCGATCCGGGGTTGTAGAATTCGTTTCGTTTCAAGCCACTCAAGACATTTCGCAACGGCAGACCGAACCTCTTGATCGCGAGCTCGCATGAATCGTCGAAGCAGATGAGCTTTCCGCCGGCTTCGACAAACTTCTTCAGATTCGCGACGCCGGCTTCGCCGATCCCGCCGGCGAACTCGGCAGGATATCTTAGCTCGCTAAGTCCGTTGACGATCGTGCTCTCGCTGTCGGCCGCGAGAACGATGACATCGTAATCCAATCGCCCGGAGCGGAAGTCGTCGTTCGAGATCGACCGAAACGGAATTTGATACGTGTCAAAAACCCAACGCGTCCAGCCCTCGTCCATCGACGATGTGAAAGGTTTGTAGAGACCGATCTTCGGATTCGTCTTCAGCGGATTCGAGAGTTTCGGAAACGGAATTCCAGACTGCGTAAGATTTAGAACCGCCTTCACGTGATTCGCATGCGCGACTCGCGTAAGCGTGTTTCGATATTTCTCGAGATCGCGAATGTCCCAAACCTCGTACGTTTCGACTCCCATCTGCAGCGGAAGCGTCCAACCGGCGACATCGTACGGAGCTTCGGCTTCGCCTTTCTCGTTCACGCGATGCGGATAGACCTGCTTTTCAAAAAGCGATAACACATTATTTTTCTGCGGCTGATTCAGAAAGACGAGAAAGCTCCCGAGCGGGATCTCATGAAATTCTTCGGTCTTGCTGTGCTTCACCCAAAGCTCATTCGTCATTTCGTAGACTTCGATTCCCTGTGCGAGGAGTATCTCGAGAAATCGCGCGACCGTCTCCGCACGCGGCTGCCCGGCCATGACGACGTACGCTTGCGGCACGTTGGGATCGGCTTTTAGATTTGCATTACCAAGGTCGTAGAAATTTCGGAGATAACGCGCGCGATATTTTGCAGCGAGTGACAGCAGAGCTCTGCTCGATATCATCTCGATCTCGGCGATATCGCTCGGTCGCCAGACGCCCGGCTCCCACGCATCGGGTTGAGCGGTGTTTGTCGTCAGCGGCGAATCCAAACCGCGGAGAGGTCTCGATCGTAGCAATTGATCTCTCGTCACTGTGACCGGCGACATCAGGTCCGAGCTCGCGGCTTCGGACAAGATTCCTATCGAGTTATGGAAGTACGGTGCGGAACGAAATCCGCCATGCCACCAGGTGTCGTACGTCGTGTTGGTCGCGACACCCGCGATGTTCTTCGCCTGCAGATCAGCAGCCATCTTATATCCGACGAGACCGACCTCACGAAGTATCGACGGTGGAACGCGCGGATTCGGCGGATCGAAGAACGGAGGAATCACAAATCGCGGGCCGTTCGAACCCATCTGATGAACGTCGTAGACGAGCTGCGGAAACCATTCCTGCCAGAATAATTTTGTGATCGACTGCGTCTCGGCGAGATTCAGCATGAACCAGTCGCGATTGTCATCGTGGCCGGCGTAATAGTGATAAAGCTCGGGCGGCGAAGTACCCTCGGATTTCGTACCCAACGTTTTCCGGTACCAGTTTGCGACGATGTCGATGCCGTCGGGATTCGATGACGGTATCAATAGAAGGATGGTGTTGTTGAGGATCTCTTTCGTGTCGTCGTCGTTAGCAGTCGCGAGCTCATACGCGAGATTCATCGACATCTGCGATGCGACGATCTCGGTCGAATGTATCGAGCACGAGATCGAGACTATCGTCTTTCCATCTTTGATGAGATCGTCCAGCTCGGCCGCATCTTTGATCGTTCTCGGATCGGCGAGCTTTGCGCTTATCCGCCTGTAGCGTTCGAGATTCTTGATGTTCTCGGGCGACGAGATGAACGTGACGATCAGCGGTTTCCCAAGCGTCGTCTTGCCGATCTCTTTGACCGCGACGCGATTGCTCGCGGTATCCAATCTCGAAAAATAATTTGTGATCTGCGTCCAGTCGGCGATCGTCTTGTCGTCCGTCGGATGAAATCCGAGCACCGATTGCGGCGATGGAACTTGTGCGACAATCGCCAACGAAAGAAGTAAAATCAAACCGCCGAGACGCACAGGCGCAGAGAACTTCCAAAGCAGCATATTCATAGCGATAAATTAACGACGACGAATGGTTAAGGATACAAATGAAATCATCTCCGCGTCTCAGCGCCTCGGCAGTGAATTCGATGTTGCTGTGCGTGAAAACAAGAAGCTGACGTTTGCCGACGAGAAGTCTAACAAATCACACCTGACTGGAAAACTTCGGTACTGGTGGAGCTGGTTCGCGGCGGCGATGCTCCTTCTTGTTGTCGGAGGTCCGTCTGTCACATTCCTTTACATCATCAACCGGAGGATCTGGCTTTACCCGTTCGCACTGTGGGGCGCAAAGACCTGGCTAAAAGCGTGCGGAGCAGAAGTAAGGGTGACGGGCAAAGAGAATCTCGACCCGGATCGCTCCTACGTTTTTGCATCGAACCACCGTTCGTATCTCGATACCGCGGCGTTGTTTTGCTACACCGGAAAGCGGATCGGACTCGTCGCGAAAAAAGAATTGTTGAAGGCTCCGGTACTCGGTCAAGGAATGGGTTTTGTGAATGTCATTGCGATCGACAGATCCAATCCCGAGCGTGCGCGTCAGTCGATGGAAAAAGCGAGACAGGTGATGGCCGACGGATATTCGTTCGGCGTGTTTGTCGAAGGAACACGCGCGATGCCGGGTGAGCTGCTGCCATTCAAGAAAGGAGCGTTCCATCTCGCCCTTCAGACCGACGCCCCGATCGTCCCGGTCGCTATCACGAATACGGATTGGATGATGGGAAAGAAAACCGGCGTCGCGTATCCCGGTGTGATCGAGATCTCACTGCTTCCTCCGATCGAGACTCGAGGGCGTGAGTTGATGGATTTGTTGCGGGAAACGCGGGCGGCGGTGGCGGACGAGCTGGGGAAGTAGAAAGGGAGAAGCTGAGACGGCGGATGCGACTGGACCGCAGGCATCCTTGCCTGCAACGTCGCGTTTTTCAGCGACGTCAAACTTCTCAGGATTCAGATCGCGCGAGCCTTTTCGTGCTTCGCACTCATGCAGGCAAGGATGCCTGCGGTCCAGTCGCATCCGCCGTCTCCGTCTCTCCCTTTCTCCCGCTACGGTTTCTTCACCGGCGCTGGTGTCGGCTTCGCTGCCGGTGTCGCCGGTAAATCTTCTTCCTCGTCGATGATCTTGATGTCTGTTCTTCCCACGCCGTAGTTCGAATACTTGACGCGGATCTTCATCTTCACAACCTGTCCGCTTTTGAAGACAAGCTCGTCATCAGATGAACTGAACGACGGGAACCAATACTTTCCATCGATGTTCTCGCGCCACGTCTCGATCACCGGGAAGCGCTCGTCCTTCCATTCGGGTACGGCCTTACCCTTTGACTTAACGATCAGAAGATCGGTGTCGTCGACCCATATCCGTCCCTGGAACAAACGCAGCCCGTTCTTCTCAGCTTTCGGAATGACCTTGGGCGCGACGTCGAAAACAAAAAGATTCAGCTCATCGATCTTTTCTTTGCCGAGGTATGTGAATTTATATTTGTCGATGTTCGCCGGCTCGATCGCGAACGGATCGAGGCCGCCGAGATTCTCGATATCGGCCTGCGTGACCGTGATCTCAGTCAAAGTCGATATCGGAAAAAGCAGGATCTTTTCGACACGATTGCCGTCACCGTCAAACGTGATGAACGACTCACGCTTGTAGGTTCCGGTGATCTGACCGCCCATCCCGACCGTCTGGATCGTCGCGTTTCGATTGAATGCATAAACATTCAACGCGCTTCGAAACAAACGCTCGTTCTTTGTGAATTTCGTGACGATCTTGTCGATCTCCGCCTGGCTCAGGTCCGCTTTGGTAAACGTCGAAGCCTGAGCAAAGACGGCGAAACTCATCGTGAACAAAAGGATAAGGATCCAGAGTAATCTCATATTCTTCAACCTCGGTGAATCTTCGGAAGCAAACAAATAGATGCAGTGCCGCTGTCAAAAGTTGACCACTGAACCCGAGTCGCCATTCTAACGCCAGTTTCCAAATAGAATAAACGGCGCCCAGTAATACGGGTGCGAATACGGGGCGTTCTTGTCGGTTTCGAACGCCGGCCCGACGGCCTGCTGCCCAGGAGCAAATTCGTCCGATCTCGGGGGTTTTATTCCGCTCCCATCGGGATATGAGCCTCGCATCAGCTTTAGCTGAGCTCGACGAAGCGACTCGGCTTTTGACTCGGTCCCCGCGCCAAAGCGCTTGTAGAACTCGACCATCAGATCCCGCGTCGACGGATCCGCGACTGGCCAAAGAGTCGCCATGACGGATCGCGCACCCCGCTCCTGAGCGACCGCACCGAATCCTTCGATCTCGACGCCGTTCTCCTTCGCTCCACCGGGTGTCGCCGTGTTGCACGCCGAGAGCGCGAGCAGTTCGACACCTGCGAGAGAGAGTCCGTTGAGTTTTGTTACTGTGAAGCGTTTGTCTTCACCGCCGCCGAGCAGAAGAAACGAATCATTTTCATTTCCGGGTACAAGTTTGAAATGACTCGCGATGTGCAGGATCGAATAACGTCCGAGCGCAGCGCGCAGAGCTTTCTCGTCGAAGTTCGCATCGAGCAGTTTCCGTCCGGGGATGACGCCGGTCGTACACGCAGGCTTTGCCGACAACGACGCGATGCTCGTATCGGTCACGATGCAATCGAGCTCATCCGGTACGGCTGACAGAGCGGAAAATCCTTCGACCGACGCCGACACGCCCGCACCGAGCGCCGTCCAATTCTTTTTCAATGGCGGCAGTAGTAATCGATCACGGCTCGCGAGAGTGATCACCGAATTCGCGAATCGCTCGACGAGATATCCTTTCTGCTTGTCCCAGAGCGCCGCCATCGGAAGATAGCGAAGCGTTCCATCGAGACTCCAGACGATCGTGTCCGCCTTGATCCCGGCGAGGTCGCTCTCGATCGGTTTGACTAGGATGTCGTAAAGTTTCTGACCGGCCGGCCGCGGATCGACGGGCTTTCCAGTCGCCGGACTCGTGAGCGCTCGACGGAAATCAGAAACGAGTTTGTTCAACTCGATCTCCGAGATCTCGATCGTGTGGGCCCTTTGAACATCGGCGGTCGTGACGATAATGTTCAGCCGCTTTTCGCCGGCGATCGTCGAAACGATGGCGGTGTGATCCGCTTTCATTTCACGAAGCGTAGATTGCAAAGACGAATCGACCTGCGCGACCTCTTTGTCCTTTCCGGTTTTCGCGAACTCCACTTTTAATTGCTCGAGATATTTTGCGAATGCGATGTTCGCGTCCGCACGCTGTTTGTCGAGCTCATCAAGACGAGCTTGCTTTGGAAATTTCCCTTCAGGATATTCGAGCCGTTCGCGATCAAGCTCTCCATACTCGAGAGCGATGGCCGTTATTTGCTCGGCCAGTTTTTCGTAACCAGCGATCGCTATCTTCTCGCTTTCGGTGAGCGTCGATTTCTGAAGAAGCTCTTTCGCAACCTGATCGTCGCGCCGTTGATATGCGAACGCTTCTTCTTCCTTTAGCATCCCAAGAACTTCTTCGGCTTCGGGAATCCGTCCCTGTTCAATGAGAAGGTTCGCAATGTAGCGATAATTGCCTTCGATCGTACTTAGGTATTTTCGTCGAACACTTGCGTCGAGCCCGCGGATCGCGGATCGCAATTCCTGATATCGGTTCACCGCCTGCTTGCCGTATAAGATCGCGAGGCGGCTGATCCCGAGAGCTTTCCACACGTCCATCAGAGCGGCGAGCGTCTGTGCCTCTCCAGCCTTATCACCTGCCGCGCGACTTAACGGAAGCGCTTCGTTATAGAACCGGAGAGCAGT